>Ga0100398_1000602_pt1 | contig 32483 bp, 28 predicted proteins | sample CryGeymeta201522_FD_81568 | JGI IMG/M metagenome (GOLD analysis project Ga0100398, IMG submission 81568) | Groundwater microbial communities from Crystal Geyser aquifers in Utah, USA - Crystal Geyser metaG 2015-22 | ecosystem: Environmental > Aquatic > Deep subsurface > Groundwater | place: USA...
TCAGTCCCAGCGTCCGTGGTCCGGGGCTATGCCGCGGGCCAGAAGCTCGGTCGCGTCGGCGCGGTCGCGCAGTGCCTCCAACCGGCTGACGGAGGCGGCGACGGCGCGCGCGATGTCGATCTCCGCGATGCCGCGCGCCTGCATCTCGGCCACCATGGCGCGGCCCTTGGGCGCAAGCGGTTGCCGAAACAGGACATCGTCGAGGCGATCGAAGGGGACGGATTGGCCCCGGGTCAGCGCCGCCATGCGCGCGGCGTAGTCGGGCCGGGCCCGCAGCCGCGCGCGCGCCGCCGCGTGCCAGTCGGTCGCGGCCGCGTGCAGGCGGTGCAGGACCGGGTCGGCAAGGTAGCCCGCGACCCGGGCGCGGGTGGCTTCGGCGTGTCGGGCCAGGCCCGGTTGCCCCGTCTCGTTGCGATCGAAGATGGCGTAGTAGGTGGCGTCGTACTTGTCGGGCTTGGCGTTCACGTTGCCCCGCTCGGCGCGCCGCAGGAAGGCTTCGTGCGACTGGGTGGCGAAATGGGCGATCTCGGCATGGGCGTATCCCAGCGTCGCCAGCGACGACCGCCACATGCCGTCCATGAAGCCCCGCGTCATCGGCTTGGCCGATCCGTTGACCCAGGCGCGGGCGCGCAGGGGGCCGGTGTCCTTGCCGGGCAGGGTCGGGCGGTGAATGCCCAGTTTCATTCCGGGGAAGGGCTTGAACAGCGTCTTCACGCCCCAGCCCTTGCGGAACAGGTCCGGCGCACCGCGCGTGTAGGTCTGCGTCACCGGCGCGTCGGTCCAGGCCCTGTGGCCGTTCGATCCCATCATGCGCCAGGTCAGCACGAAGCCATCGGCCTCGGGCGCGGTGGCCAGCAGGTCGGGCAGGCGGCCCGCGCCGGGCTTGACGTGGATGTATTCGTCCACGTCCATGGCGATCAGCCAGTCGCTGCCCGTCACCGCGTCCAGCTTGCCCGCGCGGCGCAGCGCAAGGGGTTGCGGCTTGCCGCCGGACGGCACCGGGTTGCGGTGGTGAATGACCTCGCCCAGCTGCGCCAGCCGGTCCAGCATGGCGTCCGTGCCGTCGGCGCAATCGTTGGTGAACACGACGATCCGGTCGAACCCGATCAGGCGGTGATGGGCGATCCAGTGCAGCAGGAAGGGCGCTTCGTCCTTCATCATCGTCACGATGGTGTGGGTGGCCGCCATCGGTCTCAGACCGGGCCGTCGCGCAGCAGGCCGCCTTCGGCCTCCAGCGCCTGCGTCTGTGCCTCGGTCAGGCTGTGCAGACGGTCGAACAGGGCGCGGTATCCGGGTTCGGGATCGGGGCTGGCGGCGATCTGTGCCAGCCGGTCCTTGGTGGGCTGGGAAAAGCCATGCGCCCCCGCCCGCCACGCCACCTTGGCGCGCCAGCGGTCGTAACCGGGTGCGGCGTAATGCACCAGGTGCGCGCGGTCGCGCGGGCCGAGCACGGGGCCGGGGGTGCGGGTGCCATCAGGTCCAAGCGCCCAGTGCAGTTTCATCTCCAGACCGGCCTGCCCGGCGCGGTGAAAGCTCTTGCCCTCGGGGTGGTAGACCAGCCCCTTGCGGATGCGCAACAGCTCCGCATCCGCGCCATAGATGCGGTTCACGGCCTTGCGCTCGATCGGGGTGCGGAACCCGTCGCTGCCATCGGGCAACACCACCTGCTCGGCGGACAGCACGCGCAGCGAGTGCGCATCGGGGGGCAGGGTGGCCAGCATGTCGGGAATGGATCGGTCGCGCAGCCACATCAGCTCGTCCGCGTCCAGAACCAGCAGCCAGCCCTCGGGTGTGTCGGCATAGGCGTCGGACAGCACGCGGCGCTGGCGGCGGGTGAACCGGGTGTCGCCATCCATGCCGCGCGCGGCCCAGAAAGCGGGCGTGCAGCGCCGCACCTCCACCCTCGGTTCGCCTTGCAGGCGGGGGATCGACGGATCGTCGGGATCGTCCAGATGCAGGATGATCCGCGCGGCTCCCTGACCCAGGTGCCAGGACACGAAGCGGTTCAGGATCGGCCACGGTTCGCGCGCGATGGTGGCGACGGTGAAGCCCATGGTCTAGAGCGCCCCGTGGAACCGGGCGGGGATCACGACGGGAAGGCCCTGGTCAAGGTTGCGCGGATCGCGGGACGGACGGGGGCGGGGGGCGGGGCTGCCGTCCTCGGGCTCCACCGGGAACTCCCGCAGGCCGATGGCGCGCGCCTCGGCCCAGTCGAGCGGGTCGGACAGCCCGTCATCCGCGATGGCGGCAAGGCGGTCCTCCTGGTGGCCGACGAAGGATTTGTGCTGGTCGGTGCCGCCGCGCGCGGCCATCCGCTCCTGCGCCAGGGTCTGGTCCGCAAGTGCCAGGTGGAACAGCACGAAATGGTGGGACATCTTCACATTGCGGTTCTGCAACCGATGCGCGCCGCCCGCCCAATGGGCCCACCGGCTGATCACGAAGGGCTTGGAATAGCGGTCCGAGATGAAGCCCGCGCGCCGTTGCCCCAGGATCGGCGCGGCGCGGTCCACCGGCACCGTCTCGGACGGCGCTTGCACCACGTCGCACCCCAGCGCGAAGATATAGCCGTCCTCGCCCTGTTCCTCCAAGGCCTGCGGCCAGTCCAGACCGGCCTCCGGGTCGATCACCACGTATTCGTCCACGTCGCCGCGAATGACGTTGTCATAGCGCTTGCGCAGGCGGTTGGCGCGGTTTGACATCTGCCTCGCCATGAACTGGTCGTTCCTGATCCGGCGGCGCGGCGCATCCAGCACGACCTCCACCGTGATGCCGTCCAGGTCCACGGCGGGTTCCCAATCGTCCCCGTCGATCACCACGTGGAGGTTCTCGCGCCCGCCGACGATGGGGGCGTAATGGGCGATCCATTTTTCCAGGAAATAATGTTCGTGCCGGATATGGGTCAGGGCGCAGATCGGGTCCTTGGCCACGGATCAGCCCTCCATCCCGTGATGCACGAGGGCTTGGCCCACGCGGCCCGACATCTCGGCCACGGCGGCGGCGACCTTGGCCTTGGTAGGCGCGGTCCACCTGGTGCCGGTGGGCAGGAAGCCGGCCGCCACCAGCGCCGCACCGACCGCCTTGAGATCCAGAAGGGCATGGGTTTCACGCTTCACCACGCGGCGGCCCTGTTCGAAGTAGAAGCCGGTGACGGCCTCGATCCGGGTGGGCACGTGGCCGTGCCAGCGGGTGAACTGGGCGATGTAGTCGTCGATGTTGTTCGACGGACCCCGGTTGATGATGGCGATCTTCGCATCGGACGGGACAAGCATCGCGGCCAGGTGCAGGGACGAGGCGTCCAGCGACACGATCCGCCGCGCGCCCTTGTAGGTCGCGATCTGGTGCGCGATGTCGTGGTCCTGGGGATGGTAGATCGTGTAACCGGCCGTTTGCATCCGCTCCTCGATCACCGATTCCAGCAGGACGGAGCCGCGCTTGGACGGCAGCCCCGAGCGCGAGATGTAGAGATCATCCGCCGGGCCGGGGGCGATGTCGCGGCCCAGATTGGCCTGCATGTAGGCGCGGTATTCGGGGCGACCCTCGATCATGTGCTCGATCCCGAAGCCGGGTTCGGGAATGGCAAGCTGGTCGATGATGACGGGGGCTTGCGGGGCGCGGAAGCGGATCGCCTTTTCGGTCAGGCCCAGGGTCGCGAAGAACGGCAGGTGGTGGCGGAACTGGCGACGTTCATGGGTCAGCCGCTGCTTGGGCAGGAAGACGATGCCCGCGATGGGGCCAAGATGGTCCAGCGCCCAGAGACGCGATGTCGTCTCGCACAGGAAATGGCCGAAATGGCCATAGAAGAGCCCCCCATACAGCCACCGCCCGGTCAGACGCTCGGGCGTGGGGCCCGCCTCCGGGCGGGTCGGCTCCACCGTGATCGGACCGGCGGCGTAGCGATAACAATGCCCCTCGGGCAAGAAGGCGCCCTCGGCATCGAACAGGCCTGCCGCGCGGCGGGCACCCCGGTCGCCTTCGACGCTCCACGGCACGAGGGTGACGTCCCGGTGCCAATGCGGCGTCCGGTCCATCGGCCGCTCCGGGTCGAAATCCAGTGCCGGTTCGATCGGGGAGGACGCATCCATCGCGGTCACTCCAGCGCGTCCTTGGGGGTGATGCCGACCTCCTTGCACATGCGCCAGGCGTAGGAGTTCTTCAGCGGCGCGTTCTTGCGCCACCAGGGCTTGGTGCCGTTGGTATACAGGTGAACCGACACCGTCTGATCGGTGAACCAGCCCTCCACCCGGCCATGGGGGTCGTAGAAGATATCGTTGAGCTGGAACGGCACCGGGTAGAGCACGTCCGCGGTCATCGCGCGGTCGATATCGCCCGTTGTCCGCGCGAAATGGGTGAAGGCCTGCGGGCCGAAGGCGGTGCGTTCGGTCTTGTAGATGCGCACGGCCAGGGGGTCATTCCCCTTCTGGCGATCCATCCGCTTCTTCTGGCGGTCATTCCACCACGGCGGATAGTCCGGCAGATGGTCGTAATAATCCAGCAGCTGGTCCATCAACGCGCCGGTCTGCGGGATGCCCACGACACCGCAATTCAGCGCGCCGCGCATGCCGTGGCCGGCATAGATATGCGTCCATTCGTCGGGGAAGGGCTTGTGGCAGAACGCGTCGCAATCGATCCAGACGGCCCCGGTCTTCTGGATCATCTTGTAGCGGAACACGTTGGACAGGAAGCTGGCCGAGGTCGCCTCCACGATGTCCATGGGGATATCCATGATCTCGGACGCGGGCTTCACGACCACGCCGTCGGGCGCGTTGGTCACGGTATCGGTGCAGTAGAGCGTCACCGGATGGCCATGGCGCAGGTGCGATTTCAGGCAGAGCTGGTTGAGGTATTGCAACTTCTCGCCGATCCAGAGGGAGGCGACGGGGCGTCGGGTGAGGTCCATGGGGCTGGCCTTGTGCTGCTCGAGGGGCTCGGGACATGGGGCGGATTTGTCCGCTTTTCGTTGGTTGTCGTTGTCCCGCATCTGGCCACGATTGGCAAAGGGTTTCACGGCAGAGCGTTACGGGATGTTGCAGATTTGCGAGACGATTTGCACGGGATCCGGTGCCCCGCCGGGCCGTGTCGGCATGGGCGAGATGTCGGATTTGCGCAGTCTTGCCAAGAGGAACGGGGCCCGGTCAGAGAGGCTGACCGATCACCTGCCGGCGGATATCGACGCCCTCGGGCAGGCCGTGGATGTCAAGAATGCCCAGCCCGCAGCGCAGGCGCGTGCCGGTCGGCAAGCGGCTGATCGTGGGCGGCTTGGGCCATGCGGACAGGTCGTAGCACTGCTCGCGGTCCCACGTGGCGATGATCGTGACGCCGCCGTAGGCGGGCCGGAAGACCTTGGCCCCGGGCTCGGGCGTGATGTGGGTGACGCCGGGGCCGGTCGCGACCTCGTGATCGCCCGGACCGAGGACCAGGGTGTTGCGCCCCGGCCCGGCGTCGATGGTGGACGCGCCTTCGCCGTCATGGATCACGTCATTGCCGTGGCCGCCGTAGATATGGTTGCGCCCGGTATGGCCGTAAATGACATCGTCGCCGGTGCCGCCATCCAGCGTGTCGCGCCCCGGCCCGCCATGGAGCGTGTCGTTGCCCGCCTCGCCAAAGAAGGCGTGGCGGCGGTTGCCCTGCTTGGCCCGCGCGATCATCGTGTCGTTGCCCGCGCCGCCATGGAAGGTGGCGCTGCCGTGTTTCGGGCCGATCATCACGTCGTCGCCGTTCGATCCGGTCACGTCAACCTCCACCCGCTCGGAGGTTTCGAACTCGATCGGGCTGTCGGGATGGGCCACGATGCGGATGCGCTTGCCCTGGGTCTGCGGGCCTGTGCCTGCGCCGTCCTCGTGCCGGGACACCACGGTGGCGATGCGGATTTTCTCGACGTTTGCGGGGCAGCGCAGGATGTAATCGTCCGGCCCCGCCATGTACCACAGCGTATCGGTGCCGCCGTCCTTTTCCTCGTGGATCTTCTCGGCATCCGCGCCGTAGGCCCAGTAATCGTTGTCCGCACGCCCCCCCGCCAGCACGACGGAGCCGTCGACGGCCATCATCGCGTTCACGCCGTCCGCCGGGTTCTCGAACCCGCGCAGGTCGAGCCCGAGGGCGAGGGCGCAGCGCGTCAACTCCGCGCGCAGACGGGGCAGGGGGGCGGTGGCGGCGATGTTGGTGGTCTCGCCCGGATCGGCGATCAGGTCGTAGACGTGTTCCTCTCCGTTGGGATAGCGGAAGTAGCGGTATCGGCTGAGCCCGTCCTGCGAGGGGCGCACCGAAAGCGTGCCGAAGACGCAGGTGACCGGCGATTGCGTGGTGTCATAGGTGCCGAAGCCCGCGTCGATCAGCGGCAGCAGCGATTGCCCCGAGGTCCAGTCCGGGCGCGGCGGCAGGCCGGCAAGCGCCATGATCGTGCGCGGAATGTTGTGCAGGCTGACGGGCAGATCGATCACCCCCGGCTCCAGCCGCGCGTTCCAGATCCCCAACGGGATATGGGCGGCGCTGTCCCACTGGCTCATCTTGTGGAAGCTGTCATGGGTGCCGAGGTTGAAGCCGTTGTCGCTGAGGAACAGGACGGTGGTCTTGTCGGCCAGGGCCGAGGCGCGCAGCGCGTCCATGAAGCGCCCGATCTCGTGATCGACATGGGACATGCAGGCGAAATAGGCGCGCACGACCTGCCGCCAGGCCTCGTCCCCCGCCTTCTCGGGCGTCCACGCGCCGTTGGCGATATAGGCGGCTTCGTAGACGGCGAAGCCCGGTTGCGGGCCGAAGTAATCCTCGGGGGCGGCGCTGGCGGGCCAGACGATCCCGGCGGGGTCGTATTGCGCATAGAAGCGATCGGGCGCGACAAGGTTGTAATGCGGGTGCTTGAAGCCAAGCTGGATCAGGTGGCGGCGCGCGGGGTCGGCGCGGCCAAGGAACTCGATCGCGTTCGAGGCGACCTGGTGGTCGTAGAACGTGTGGTCGAAGCTGCCGTCATCGTCGGGATGGTTGACGCCCTTGATGCCCGGCCCGCGATCCAGATAGGCATGCACGCCGCGCCTGCGGCCTGCGTCCAGCGCCTCCGGCTCCTCGTGGAACAGGATGCGGCGGTAGTCTTCCGGCATGGGGCGGTAATTGCTGTCCACCTTGCCGGTGGTGAAATTGTAGAATCCCGCCCGGCGCAGGTCATAGGCCCAGGCCTTTTCCGGCGGGTAGACATCGCGCCAGAACCGGTTGAGATCGACAAGGCCCGAGCGGAACGGCGATATGCCTGTGGCCAGTTCCGCCCGACACGGCGCGCAAAGCGGCACCGTGGCATAGGCGTTGGAAAAGCGCACGCCCTCGGCCATCAGGCGGTCGAGGTGCGGGGTCCGGATTGTCAGCCCGAACGCGTCGCGCCAGGTGAACACGTCGATCATGTCATCGACCCAGATGATGCAGATATTGCCGTCGCGGATGGTGTCGGGGGTGAAGGCCATGGCGCTACCCCTCCGCCCAGAGGTGGTGGCGTTTCAGCGCGTTCAGGGCGGCATGGTCCGCCGCCGCGTCCGAGTGCAGAAGCGCGCGGCCCGGAACCAGCCAGACATCGAGGATCAGCGCCCCGCCGAGCGTCTTCAGAAGGCGCGGGCGGTGGTTGCGGCAGCCGATGAACAGGCTGGCGGGGCCGTGCAGGATGCCCCTGGCGGCCTTGCCCTCGGCGCGCGTTTCGCCAAGCGACAGGGCCAGTCGGTCGCCGTGCAGGGACACGATCGCCAGTCGCGGCGCATCGACCTGCGGGCAGGGCAGGTCGATGCCGACAAGGTCGGTGTCATCCTTGGCGGTCAGGGTGCCCGCCATCCCGGACAGGAACACGTAATTGCCCGCCTGGCCCGCGTTCAGGGTCAGCAACGTGCGCGCATCCTCGCCCGGGGGCGTGTAGAACCGGATCGCGAGGGTGGCCGTGGCGGCGTCGTGCAGGGCGTCCTCCGCCACCAGACCGCAATGCAGGCCGGGGCGGCAGTGCAGGCCGGTCATCGTGTCGACCGCGCCGACCTGCCCGTTGCCGGTATTGGGTTCGGTCGGCGTGGCGTCCGGCCCGCCACGGGCCTCGTGCCAACGCGCCACCGCCCCGGTCGCGGCGTCGGTTTCCAGCGCCTCGGTCGCCCCATGCCACCAGAGCGCGCCGGGCAGATCCACCGCGCGGGGATGGGCGGCGCACAGCGCGCCGGGGGGCAGGTCGGCGTCGAGATCAATCATCGTCGTCATCGGGCCGGGCCTTGCCGCTTGGCTTGCGCGGCCTCGGCGCGGCGGCGCACCGCCCGCCGGTGATCGGCAGATGCGCGGGCAGCGCCCAGCGGTGGAGGCTTGCCCCCGTGGCGCTTTCAAGTGACCACGTGTCGCGCAAGGCACCCGCGTTGACCGGACCCGCGCAGGCATAGGCAAGGCGCAGGTAGGCCCCGTTCGGCGCCCGGTCGAGGTGGATCAGGACGGTCTGCGGGTCGTCGGCGGCGATGGAGACGCGTTCGATCGCCGCGCCGTTGTCGCAGCCCGTCAGGTGGAACCCATGGCCCGCCCCGAACGGATCGTCCGCGTCCAGCACCAGCGGCCCCGCCGCGCGGGCGGCGACGCGCAGGGTGGTGCCCTCCAGCTCGGCCAGATGCAGCACCGGGCATTTCCATGTCGCGGCCTCGGCGATGGCGGAGGCGGTCATCTCGGCGTGTTGCAGGCGGGCGGTGTCGGTGGGTCGGTCGTAAGCGTCGCGCGCGAACATGTAGGCGGGGGCGGACTGGATCAGGCGGTGGTCGCCGTGGTTCCACGCAAGCTCCCACTGGCCGTCCAGCGCGGCCTGCGGCGCGCAATCGGGCAGGCCGCTTTCGAAGCGCACCACGAAAAGCGGCCTGTCGAAGCCCAGCTTCCACAGCCCGTCGCTGACCGCGCCCATCACCGCCAGCATCCCGTCGCGATAGGCGGCAGGGGTGTCGGAATGATCCTCCAGCGCGAAATCGAGCGTTACGGCCAGCACCTTGGCGCGCTTGCCCATCAGATCGGCGGCCGCGCGCAGGTTGCTTGCGGCCATCAACAGGTTGTCCACAGCTTTTCCACAGGCGAGCTCGGCAGCGGTGACGGACGCATCCGTCTCCACCCGCGTCAGGAACAGCGGCAAGGCCCCGTGTTCGGCCAGCCGCCAGTGCAAGACCGTCTGCGCCACCAGCGCCTCGTGGGTCATCTCGCGCAGAGGCTCCAGCCGGTCGATTGGCGCGGCATCCTCGATCCCGGCATGGCCCACCGCGCCGATGTCGTCGGCGGGGGCAAGGATATGGTGCGGGAACTCCGCGCCGCCGGGATTGGCCAGCGCGGCGCGCGGCCCGCCAAGGCCGAGCAGCCCCAGAAGCGGCCCGTTGCTTTCGGCAATGATGGCGCCGCCATCGACATGCCGCCGGAAGCCGCGCACACCCTGCGCGCCGGGCAGCCGGGCGGTGAAGCGCAGCCACGCCCCGTCCTGCCGCGCATCCCAGGCGTCAATGCCGTCTGGCAGATCGGCGGGCGGCACCGCGGCGGCGGCCCCAGCCCTGGGTGCGGCGCTGTCCCGTTGTGGCAGACGCAGGGCGATATCCGCCAGCACCCGGTCCGACAGGCGCAGCGTCAGGCCGCTGGGATCATAGCGGATGACGTCGCCGTTGCGCGCGCGCAGCACGACGCCATGGCCCGGGATCGGGTTTTCATCCTCTGGCTGTGCATCCGTCACGGGCCTGTCCCTTTCGCCTCGGGGGCGACGTTACGCCGACGGGGCACCGCTCGCCAAGCCCCCGCTCGCCAAGCCCCCGACCGCCAAGGCCCCCGACCGCCAAGGCCCTCACGCCTCGCGGTCGAACTGGAGCGAGCCGGAGGCCGCCCGGTCCGGGTCTTCCGTGAAGCCCGCCCCCGCCAGCACCGGGCCATACCCGGCGCGGCACCGTTCGGCCTGCGCGTCCGAGACCACCGGAAACAAGACACGGCGCACCCCGTCCAGATCCAGTCCCGCCAACACCTCTGCCAACACCTCTGCCGACACGTCCGCCGCGCGCCCGATGCGCAGGGCGTCGGGTTTGAATTCCTTCAGATACGCCGCCAGCCCCCCGGCCTTGCCCGCGCCGTCCTGCGGCAACACCAACGGGCCATCGACGAATTTCAACCGCGCGGTATCCGTCAGGCCCGCGCGCTGCGCGATCTCGCGGCCACAGGCGATCAAGGGCGCGCGGCTGTCCTGCACCATCCAGGTCACGCGGTCCGAAACCTGCATCGCCCGCATGCCCATGAAGCCGACGCCGCCGCCGATCTCCAGCACCCGCGCGCAGCCGTCCAGATAGCCCGCGAGGTTGCGCGCGTGCCGCCGCTCGAACCGACCGAGGATGATGGCGTCCAGCGCCTCGGGCGAGAAGACGCGCGGATCGGCGGGCAACGCGATCTCGTGGTTCGGCACCCATTCAAGCCCGATCGCGCCGGACAGGTCGATTTCGCCCGGCACGTAGGGGTCGCCATCGCTGGCCGCCCATCCCGCCACGGTGTCGCTGCGCCGTTCCTCCACCGGTTGCTCGGCCACCTCCTTCTCCACCCGGCTCATCAGGGCGGCGATCTTGGCGGGGTCGCGCGCTTGCGGCGGCTTGGCCTCCACCTTGGTGATCGGCACATCGCCCGCCGCGATCAGACTGTCGCGCAGCGCGATGTAGGCCTCGGTCTGCCGGTACTCGTCCAGCCGCGCCTCCACCCGTTCCAGCGCGGCGAAGTGCAGGCGGTTCAGCACCGGGTCGCTCAGCAACTCGGCCATGATCCGCGCGCGGTCGGGGGCGTGGCGCAACACGGCGCGATCCTCCACCTCGTTGCGGTCCTGAAGCGACCAGTAATCGGCGTTGTACTTGTCCTTCTTGTTGTTCACGTTGCCGCGAAACTTGCGCACGGCGTAGCTGTCCACCGATTTCACCGCGTAATGGTTCATCTGCGCCCAGTCATAGCCGATGGTGCGCCGGATGGAGCGCCAGCCCCGGAACTTGAAGTAATCCTCCATCGGGCGACCCGACCCGTTGAGCCACCGGACGCTGTCGGGAAAGTCCGTCTCCAGCCACTTGTTCTTGATCGAGGGGCGGTGGATGCCCAGCTTCCAGTGCTGGTGGTCGAACTTGAACAGCGTCTTGACGCCCCAGCCCTTGTTCCACAGCGGCGGCGCGGCGCGGGTATATTGCTCGGTCACGGGCTGCCGCGACCAGTCCACCACGCCGGCCGAGCCGAAGATGCGCCAGGTGATGACGATCCCGTTGGCCCCCAGCGCCACGGCATCGTCCAGCATCCCCTCCAGGTGGCCCGAAGGATGGCTGATCGCCAGGAACTCGTCGGCATCGAAGACCAGCACCCAGTCGGCGGCGCGCACCACGGGTTCGGCCTGCGCATGGTTCAGCGCCGAAGGCTGCGGCTTGATCCCCTGCGGGATGACGTTGGGACGGTGATAGCCCAGCCCCAGCTCCTCCAGCCGCATCAGCATCTCGTCGGTGCCGTCGCTGCAATCGTTGGTATACACGAGGATATCGGTGAAACCGACGGCCAGGTGATGCGCAACCCATTCCAGCAGGAACGGCGCTTCGTCCTTCATCATCGACACGGCCAGAACCTGCCCGTGTTTCGAAGTGTTCCTGAGGTGCTGCACGCCTGCTCTGGGCCTCTTGGTCGGGACCGATGCAGGCTGTGTATCATGGCGGATGACCGACGCCAACGGCGCTGCCGCAAGACGAAATGGCCCCGGACGGATGGACACGTCCGGGGCCGTCGCGGCCAGTTCGCGCTTCAGGCCGCGAGTGCGCCGGTGTCCCGTGCCGCGCCGAAGTGGCGGCGGTGCAGGAACACCATCAGCAGGACCATGGCGATCTGGACGGCCACGGCCACCGCGCTCAGCGCCCAGTAGGCGGTGCCGAACCTGGCGATCAGGCCCGCATCCACCAGCCCCTTGTTGATCCAGAACTGGGTCAGCACCGACAGCGCCACGCCGGGGCAGATCAGGGCGTAGTTGCCGGGCGAGGCGACAGCGCCGGTCAGGAAGCGCCGCGCATAGCCGGTGGCCGACAGGATCGTCAGCCCCAGTGCCGCGAACAGCACCTCGACCGACATCAGCCGCGTCAGAAGCGCCATGGTCTCCCCCGCGCCGCCATGGACATCGAAATGGACGTGCAGGCCATGGGTCTGCCGCAGCACGAGGATGGCGAGGATCGTGGTCAGCGGGATCACCATCATCAGCGTCGGCGCCTGTTCGGGATTGACGCCGTTCTCGAAGATCGAGCGCAAGCCCAGCACGACGGCCACCGCGCCGATCAGTCCGGCCGCGACCAGGAAGAAGGTCGAGGCGATGAACGCGATACCGGCCGTGGTCGCCGTGACGCTCATCGCGGCCGGTGCGGCCATGCCCACGCCCACCATCGCGAAGGCAAAGGCCGGCATCATCTGGGCGAAGGAATTGTTCCGCGCACAGTCGAACCCGCCCGAAGCCATGATCCGCGCGATGAAGCGGCCCAGTTGCCGGAACGCAAGCACGCCGACGGCAAGGAAAGCCACCATCGCCAGCGGGAACAGGTATTCCACCACCGCCCAGAGGCCGGGAACGAAGACGAGGCCAAGGATGAAGGCACCGTTGATCGACATGGCCAGCGCCAGCGGCAGGGTCATCATCTGCGTCTCGGCGTTGGTCGTGGCAAGGCTGCGTCCGGTGTCCGAGGCCGCGAAGGCGCGCATCCGGCGCAGGTTCCACAGCAGCAGGGCCAGGTTCATCGTGCCGAAGATGGCGATGCCCGCCATGGCGACGATGACGGCGGCGGACAGCGCGGCATTGCCGCCCGCCAGCACGGCGGCCATGTCCTCGAAGATCGGCACCGGGCGGCCGGGATGGGGCACCCAGAACATCAGGTACATGAAGAAGCTGACGGACAGGCCCCCCGCGCCCACGGAGGCGAGGAAGTAGAGCGGGGACCAGGTATCGGCGGGGCGTCGGGTTGGATATGTCACGGGTCTGTCTCCTTGATGGAGGCAGGTCTAGAATAACCCGTCGGGCCCTGTCGGTGACATTGTCACCGGGGCGTCCCGGTCAGCTTCCGCGATAGGTGGAATAGCCATGGGGCGACAGCAGCAGGGGCACATGGTAGTGCATGTCCTCCGCCATGCCGAAGCGGATCGGCACGGCGTCCAGGAACAGCGGCTCCTCGCCCGACAGCCCCGAAGCGCGCAGGTAATCGCCCGCGAAGAAGATCAACTCGTAGGTGCCGGTCGCGAACTTGCCCTCGGGCAGGATCGGGGCGTCGGTGCGCCCGTCCGCATTGGTCAGTGCCTCGGCGATCTTCTTGCGGCTGTTGCCGCTGACCCGGTAGAGCCAGATCGGTATGCCCGCCGCCGGGCAGCCGCGCGCCGTGTCCAGCACATGCGTCGTCAGATATCCGGCCATCGGTTTCCCCTCCGGTTTCGGGCCCCTTGAGTTTTCGCGACATTCCGCGTCAACCTCGGGGCGAGTTTCACCACCCCCCGGAGCCATGTTCAAGTGCAAGCGCCCAGATACCCCCGCGACATGACAGGCCATGGCCCGACGCCCCCCGATCCCCGCTGGCCCGGCGGCGCGCGCATCGCGGTGCAGATCGTGCTGAACTACGAGGAGGGCGGCGAAAACAACATCCTGCATGGCGATGCCGCGTCCGAGGCGTTCCTCTCCGAAATCACCGGCGCCGCCCCCTGGCCCGGGCAACGGCACTGGAACATGGAAAGCCTCTACGAATACGGCGCGCGGGCGGGGTTCTGGCGGCTGCACCGGATGCTGCGCGCCCTCCCCGTCACCGTCTACGGCGTGGCCACGGCCCTGGCGCGCGCGCCCGAACAGGTCGCCGCCATGAAGCAGGCGCGCTGGGAAATCGCCAGCCACGGCCTGAAATGGATCGACTACCGCAACCACACGCCCGAGGCCGAGCGCGCCGACCTGCACGACGCCATCCGCCTGCATGCCGAGGTCACCGGCCACCGCCCGCGCGGCCTCTATATCGGGCGCTGCTCCGACAACACCGTGCGCCTGGGCGCGGAGGAGGGCGGCTTCACCTACATCGCCGACAGCTACGCCGACGACCTTCCCTACTGGCTCCGCTTCGGACAGCGCGACCAGTTGATCGTGCCCTACACGATGGACGTCAACGACATGCGCTTCGCCATCCAGGCGGGCTTCACCGAAGGCGCGCAGTTCGAACGCACCATCATCGACAACTTCGACATGCTCCATGCGGAAGGCGGGCGGATGCTGTCGATCGGCCTGCATTGCCGCCTCGCGGGCCGCCCCGGCCGCGCCGCCGCGCTCCAGCGCGCGCTGGCGCACATGGCGCGCCACGACGGCGTCTGGTTCGCCACCCGCCTCCAGATCGCGGAACACTGGGCCGCGACCCATCCCGCCCCCGACCGTCCGCGCCCCTCCGAGATGGATCGCGACAGCTTCGTCGCCACCTTCGGCGACATCTTCGAACATTCCCCCTGGATCGCCGAGGGGGCCCACGCGCTTGAACTTGGGCCAACCCACGACACGGCGCGGGGCGTGCATTCCGCGCTGTGCCGGATCTTCCGCAGCGCCCCCGATCACCGGCGCCTCGCGACCGTGATGGCGCATCCCGACCTCGCCGGCAAACTCGCCGCCGCCCGCCGCCTGACCGCGGACAGCACCGCCGAACAGGCCGCCGCCGGGCTCGACGCGCTGACCGATGCCGAACGGACGGAATTCACCCGGATGAACACCGCCTACACCGCGCGCTTCGGCTTCCCCTTCATCATCGCCGTGCGCGACCACGACAAGGCAAGCATCCGCGCCGCCTTCAAGGCCCGGATCGACAACACCCGTGACCAGGAATTCGCCGAGGCCTGCGCCCAGGTCGAACGCATCGCCGAACTGCGCCTGCTGGCCAAACTGCCATGAGCCGGACCATCACGATTCAGCCGATCACACCCGCGGCCTTCGCCCCCTTCGGCGATCTGCTCACCACCGACGGCGATCCCGACAGGATCATCAACCAGGGCCTCTGCGGCCGGTTCCACGACCGCGCGCGCCTCGATTTCTCCGATGGCCGCGCGGGCCTCAGCCTGTTCCGGTCGGACCCCCGCGCGCTGCCCTGCCGGCTCGACATGGTCGAACGCCACCCCCAGGGCAGCCAGGCCTTCATCCCGATGACACAGCATCCCTTTCTGGTCGTCGTCGCCCCCGATGAAACCGGCGCGCCCGGCCGGCCGCTGGCCTTCCGCACCGAAGCGGGACAGGCGATCAATATCCACCGGGGCACGTGGCATGGCGTTCTGACGCCGCTCCACGCGCCCGGCCTGTTCGCCGTGATCGACCGTATCGGGCCGGGCGCGAACCTTGTCGAACACTGGTTCGACACTCCCTATACGGTCGACACGGCGTAACCACGCCCGCCTTCATCTTGGCCGAAAACCTCCCGCCGGAGGCTCCCGTCGCCGCGACAGGGCGCGCGGTCGCGGTCAGATCTCCACCCGCAGGGCCGCGCCGCTTTCCTGCGCCGCCGCCACGATCGCGGCGGCCACGGCCAGGTCCTGCAACCCCACCCCGGTGCCGTCGAACAGCGTGATCTCCGCCTCCGACACCCGCCCCGGATGCGCCCCGTTGATGACCGCGCCGATCTGGGTCACGTCGTCCGCCGCGATCAGCCCCGCGCCCACCGCATGCTGCGCCTCGCCGATGGAGACGCTTTGCGCCACCTCGTCGCAGAACACCGTCGCGCGCGCCAGCAGCGCCGCCTCGACCTCCTGCTTGCCCCGCGTATCGGTGCCCATGCAGGCAATGTGGGTGCCGGGGCTGACGTGATCGGCCATCAGGCTGGGCGCGAAGCTCGACGTGATGGTGATGATCACATCCGCCGCGCGCAGGCCGGGCAGATCGACCGGCTCGAACGGCACGCCCTGCTCCTCGGCCACCGCCGCCAGGCCCGGCACCATCTCCGGGTGCAGGTTCCAGCCGATCACCCGCTCGAACGGATGCGTCTCCAGCGCCGCGCGCAACTGGAACTTGGCCTGGTGCCCCGCACCGACCATGCCCAAGGCCGTCGCATCCTTCCGCGCCAGATGCCGGATCGAGACCGAGGACGCCGCCGCCGTGCGCAGCGCGGTCAGCAGGTTGCCCCCCACCATCGCCGTCACCCGGCCGGTATCGGGATCGAACAGGAACACCGTCGACTGGTGGTTGATGATGCCGCGCTTCTCGAGGTTGTGGGGCCAGTAGCCGCCCGCCTTGAGACCCAGAACATGCCCCGCCCGGTCGAAGCCGCCCTTGAACCCGTAAAGCGCATCCTCATGCCCCAGCGCCTCGCGCACGACGGGGAAGTTGCAGGCCTCCCCCGCCGCCATCGCGGCGAAGACCCGTTCCACCGCCGCGAAGGCCGCCTCGCGGGTCAGCAAATCCGCTATCGTCCCTTCCGGGACGATATACAGCCCGTTCGGAACCACTTTTTCGCCGACCATCAATAGGCCCGTCCCCGCGCCGAGACTGGCCAGACCACCTCTACCACGTCGCCCCGCACGCCCACGTACCAGTCATGGACGTTGCAGGTCGGGTCGCAATGGCCGGGAACAAGGCGCAGCTTGTCATTCACTTTCAGAACATTCCGCGGATCGGCGACCACCCCGTGCTCGTCCGAACACTTCACGTATTCCACGTCTGTCCGCCCGTAGACCTGCGGCAATCCACTATCCACCGACTGCGCCTTCAGGCCCGCATCCACGATCGCCTTGTCGGCCTTGGCATGGGACATGACCGAGGTCAGGATGAACAGCGCATTCTCCCACTCGCCGCGGTCGATCCGCTGGCCAGTCTCGTCCAGAATGCGCCCGTAATCGGCATCCATGAACGCGTAGGAACCGCACTGCAACTCGTTGAAAACGTTCGAGCTGCTTTCGAAGTAATAGGACCCGGTGCCGCCGCCGCCGACGATGTCGCACACCAGCCCATCGGCCTTCAGCGTGTCCACGGCCTCTTGCACCATGTCGATGGCGATCCGGGTCTTGTCCTTGCGATCCTGATAGGATTCAAGATGCTGCATGGCGCCCTGATAGGCCTGGATCCCGGCGAATTTCAGGCCCTCTGCTGCGTCGATTGCCAATGCGATTTCAACCACTTGCGGTGTCGTCGTCACGCCGCAGCGGCCTGCGCCGCAATCTATCTCCACAAGGCATTCGATCTGCGTGCCATGCTTGACAGCCGCCGCCGACAGGTCGGCCACGTTGGCCAGGTCGTCGACGCAGCAGATCGTGCGCGCGCCAAGTTTCGGCATGCGGGCGAGGCGGTCGATCTTGGCCGCGTCCCGCACCTGGTTCGAGACCAGAACATCCGTGATCCCGCCGCGCGCGAAGACCTCGGCCTCGGACACCTTCTGGCAACACACGCCGCAGGCGCCGCCCAGCTCGATTTGCAGTTTTGCAACATCGACCGATTTGTGCATCTTGCCGTGGACCCGGTGGCGCATGCCGTGGGCGCGGGCATAATCGCCCATCTTGCGGATATTGCGCTCCAGCGCGTCAAGGTCCAGCACCAGCGCGGGCGTCTGGATGTCGGCGGCTTTCATGCCGGGCTTGGCGGGAATGTCGAAGCCGACCTCGTAATCGTTGAATTCCGTCATGTCTTTCATAGGCTTAACTCCCGTATGTGTGGGGGCGGCGGGGTGAACCCCGCCCTACGGATTGGCGGTAGGGCGGGGTTCACCCCGCCATGCGGGTCATCTCATCCACGGCAACCTGTCGAGGTCGACGTTGCCGCCGGTGATGATGACACCGACCCGGCGACCGTGAAAAATGTCCTTGTTTTTCAGGATGGTAGCCAGCGGCACGGCGCAAGACGGTTCCATCACGATCTTCATCCGCGCCCATGTCAGTTTCATCGCCGCGATGATCTCGTCCTCGGAGGCAGTCAGGATGTCGGTCACGTGGTTGGACACGAAATGCCACGTGTTTTCCTTCAACGGCACCTTCAACCCGTCCGCGATCGTCACCGGCGCGTCGTCGGCGATGATATGGCCCGCCTTGAAGCTGCGATAGGCGTCATCGGCCTGCTCCGGCTCGGCCGCATAGACCTGGATGCCGGGCGCGATGGTGGACAGCGTCAGACAACAGCCCGAGATCATGCCGCCCCCGCCGATGGGCGCGATCACCGCGTCGAGATCCGGAACCTGTTCGATCAGTTCGCGCGAACAGGTGCCTTGCCCCGCGATCACACGCGGGTCGTTGTAGGGATGGACGAAATCGGCGCCGGTTTCGGCATGGATTTCGGCGAAAACCGCCTCGCGGCTCGAGGTGGAGGGCTCGCATTCCGTGATGATCCCGCCATAGCCGCGCACGGCATCCTTCTTCGCCTGCGGGGCGGAATGCGGCATGACCACGTGGCAGGGGATGCCCCTGCGACCCGCCGCGTAGGACAGCGACAGGGCATGGTTGCCCGACGAATGGGTGCAGACGCCCTTGGCGGCTCGTTCATCGCTCAACCCGAAGACCGCGTTCGACGCGCCGCGCACCTTGAAGGCGCCGGCCTTCTGGAAGTTCTCGCACTTGAAGAACAACTCGGCCCCGGTCAGCTCGTCGAGATAGGTCGAAGTCAGCACCGGGGTGCGGTGGATATGGGGCCGGATGCGCTGGTGCGCCGCGATCACGTCGGCATAGGTCGGCAAGTTGGCGGTGTCGAGATCCTTCATGGGGTCGCCTCCTATTCCGCCGCCAGCGCCAGACCGGCGCGGGTGCTGCGATAAACGGCCTGCGCGGCGGCGACGCCGGACCCAAGGTGGATGTCCAGCCCAAGATCCGCCATCACCATCTCGGCCGCGCCAAGGCCTGCCAATGCCTGCACATCCGTCAGCATACCCAGATGCCCGATGCGGAACACCTTGCCCGCGACATCACCCAGACCCGCCCCGAAGGCGATGTCGTAATGGGTTGAGGCATGCTTGACGATCCGCCCCGCATCGAAGCCGTCCGGCGTGCGGATGGCCGAAACGGTGTTGGAATACAGCTCGGGCGACACCGCGCACAGCTCCAGCCCCCAGGCCTTGACCGCCGCGCGAACCCCCGCCGCGATGCGGGCATGGCGGGCGAAGACGTTCTCCAGCCCCTCGCGCTCCAACATCTCGCAGGCCAGTTTCAGGCCGTTGAGCAGCCCGACCGAGGGCGTGTAGGGATAGGCATTCGCCTCATACCCCTTCGCCATGTCGCGGATATCGAGGAAGGTGCGCGAAAGCCTCGCGCCGGGGATCGCCGCCATGGCCTTGGGCGACACCCCGATGATGGCGAGGCCCGCAGGCAGCATGAACCCCTTCTGCGATCCGGTCACGGCGATATCCACGCCCCAGTCGTCGAAGTCGAACGGCATCGAGCCGATCGAGCTGACGCCATCGACGAAGAACAGTGCCGGGTGGCCGGCGGCGTCAAGCGCGTGGCGGACACCGGCGACGTCCGAGACGACGCCCGTCGCGGTCTCGTTATGGGTGGCGAGAACGGCCTTGATCGCATGGCCCGTATCGGCGGTGAGGATCTCGGCGAAACGGTCGACCGGCAGGCCTTGGCCCCAAGGCACGTCGACGACCTGAACGTCGAGTCCGTGGCGCTGGCACATGTCGATCCACTTGTGCGAGAACATGCCGTTGCGCGCCGACAGCACCTTGTCGCCCGGCGACAGCGTGTTGGTGATCGCCGCTTCCCACCCGGCGGTGCCGGTGGCGGGGAAGACGAAGACCTCGGCCTCGGTCGACTTCAGCACGCGCTTCACGCCCGCAAGCGCCGGGTGCAGGATGTCCGCGAACGCGGCCGAGCGATGGTCCATCGTCGGCATGTCGCAGGCGCGGCGCAGGACCTCGGGCATGTTGGTCGGCCCGGGGATGAACACGGGGTTCTGGGTCATGGTGGTGTCTCCTTCCCAATGACCCGGACCCTAGAACCGCTGCGCCGCACCTTCAATTTTTTTGAAATGATTTTTCAAAAGGCAGTCGGCCTGATTTTTTATTGCCTTGTCAGGTGGTTGCATTTTTTCATATAGTGAAAGAGTATTTCACATATTTGGAGACCCGCCGTGGCAGACCGCGAATCCAGCTCCTCCACCGGCGCCCGCCGTCCCCGGGGGCGCCCCCGCGGCTGGGACGACAAGACCGCCCAGAACACCATCAAGTCGCTCGATCGCGCGATGGAGGTGCTGGAGCATATTTCCACCACCCAAGGCCAGACCCTGTCCGCCATGGCCGAGGAACTGGACCAGTCGCCCGCCACGATCTACCGCATCCTCGTGACGCTGGAGGGGCGCGGGCTGGTGGAATTCGATGCCGCAGCACAGGTCTGGCAGATCGGCGCGCGGGCCTTCGTGATCGGCGCGCGCTACCTGCGGCGCACCTCGCTGGTGGACCGCGCGCGCCCGATCCTGCGCCGCCTGATGGAGGCGACGGGCGAGACCGCGAACCTCGGTGTCGCGCGCGACACCCACGTGCTTTTCGTCAGCCAGGTGGAAACCCATGCCTCCATCCGCGCCTTCTTTCCTCCCGGGTCGCTGTCGCCCATGCACGCCTCGGGGATCGGCAAGGCGCTGCTGGCGCAGATGTCCGATGACCGCCTGTCGCGCCTGTTCGCCACCGCGCCGCTGGACCGGTTCACCAGCCGCACTCTGACCGAGCCGTCGACCCTGCGCGCCGATCTGGAGGCGACGCGGGACCGCGGCTTTGCCATCGACAACGAGGAAAAGAACGAAGGGATGCGCTGCATCGCGGCGCCCGTTTTCGACCTGAGCGGCGAGGCCGTGGCGGGCCTGTCGGTCTCGGGTCCGGTCAGCCGGGTCAGCCCTGGCCAGACCGAGCGTCTGGCCAGGGCCGTCACGGCGGCGGCGCATGACCTGTCGGTCGCGATGGGGGCCGACCGGCGTCAGCCCATGGGATAGATCTGGATCGACGGCACGCTGACATGCTCCGGCTGCCCAAGGGCAAACATCACCGCGCGCGCCACATCCTCGGGGCGCAGGGCGTCGGGCTTGGCCTCGTCGAAGAACGGCGTGTCGACCATGCCGGGATTGATGTTGGTCACCCGGACGCCGCTATCCATCAATTCCGCCGCGAGATTCTGGGCATAGCCGCGCACGAACCATTTCGTCGCGCCATAGACCGACCCGGGAAGCGTCGCATGTGCCGCGCGCGATCCGGTCAGCAGCAAGTGGCCCTTCGTCGCCTTCAGATAGGGGATCGCCAGCTTGGCGGTGACCGTCAGGGCGAAGATATTCACGTCGATCATGGTGCGGAAATTGTCGATGTCGCCCGCTTCGGTGCCGCTTGCCGTGGCACCCAACCCGGCATTGGCGAAGACGGCGTCGATCTGGCCGAACTGTTCTTCCGCCGCCTTGAAGGCGTTCGCCAGCGCCTCGGGATCGGTCACGTCGCAGGGGATCGCCAACGCGGCGGCGGTGCCAAGATCCTCGGCCAGTGCGGTCAGCTTGTCCTCGGACCGCGCCAGCAACGCGACCTCGAAGCCTTCGGCGACCGCCGCGCGGGCGGTGGCGGCGCCGATGCCGCTGGAGGCTCCGGTGATGAGAATGACGCGAGCCATTTGGGTATCCTTTCCTGTGATGCAGACCGAGGGAACGCAAAAGGGGGGGCAACCGTTCCCCTGGATGCCGCCCGAGGGCCCCGTGGCCGCGGCGCACCCTTGCGCAGGATGGGCCTGATCGGTTACACTTGCAACCGAATGGGCTCGGTCCATTCCCCGCGGGCCGGGATCTGTTCGTCGCGTGAAGGGCACGTCAGCGCGACCTCTGACAGCAGGAGCACCGCCATGGGACCTTTCCCGCATGACGCCCCGAAAGCCGTGATCGACGCCAACAACGTCGCCGGAACCGACGGCTTCGAATTCGTCGAATTCGCCCATCCCGATCCGGCACAGCTTGAAACGCTGTTCACCGCCATGGGCTATGTCGAGGTGGCGCGCCACAAGTCGCGCGACATTTCTCTCTATCGGCAGGGCGACATCACCTATGTCCTGAACCGCGAACCCGGCACCCATGCCGCGCAATTCGTCAAGGATCACGGCCCCTGCGCTCCCGCGATGGCATGGCGCTGCGTGGATGCGCAGCACGCGCTGAACTGCGCGCTCGATTATGGCGCGACGGAATACACCGGCCCGGGCAAGACGCTCGATGTGCCGGCGGTCATCGGAATCGGCGGCTCCCTGCTCTATTTCGTGGAGACCTATGGCGATGCGGGCAGCCCCTATTGTGCCGAATATGACTGGCTGGGCGCGGTCGATCCCAAGCCGGAGGGCGCGGGGTTCTTCTACCTCGATCACCTGACCCATAACGTGATGCGCGGCAACATGAGCACCTGGTACGATTTCTATGCCAAGGCGTTCAACTTCAAGGAAATCCGCTTCTTCGACATCAAGGGCAAGCAGACCGGCCTGTTTTCCCGCGCGCTGACCAGCCCCTGCGGCAAGATCCGCATCCCGATCAACGAAAGCGCCGATGCCACGTCGCAGATCGAGGAATATCTGAACGCATACAAGGGCGAGGGCATCCAGCATATCGCCGTGGCGACGGATGACATCTATGGCAGCGTCGACAAGATCGCCGCCAATGGCATCGAATTCATGCCGCCGCCCCCCGCCGCCTATTACGCCATGTCCCACAAGCGCGTGCACGGCCACGAAGAGCCGCTGGACCGGATGCGGCAGCACGGCATCCTGATCGACGGCGAGGGTGTCGTCGATGGCGGCGTGACGCGCGTGCTGTTGCAGATCTTCTCGAAAACCGTGATCGGCCCGATCTTCTTCGAGTTCATCCAGCGCAAGGGGGATGACGGCTTCGGCGAGGGAAATTTCAAGGCGCTCTTCGAATCGATCGAGGAAGACCAGATCCAGCGCGGGGTGCTGAAGGCGGGCGCTTAGGGCATGTCGCGCAAGAATGGGGGCCGGTCTTGCGCGTCTCGAACATGCGGTATCAGACGGTCAGAGCGGGTCGCGTGACTGCGAATGAACGCGATACGACCTAAGCCTCGGCCGCCATTGCCGCACCGACGGATTTCAGCGCCGGGTAAAGCGCGCGGTAGGCGGCAAGGCGCGGGGCCATGGCCGCTGCGGCGTCCGGGTTGGGGGTGAACCAGCGCGCCACCTCGGGCTTGGTCGCGATTTCTGTCGCCGGTCGGCCCGTTGCGGCCATCTGCGCCAGCCGTGCCGCCCCAAGGGCCGGTCCGACCTCGGCCGCATCGCTGCGACCGAGCGGCACGCCCATCGCATCCGCGATCATCTGCAACAGGAAGGCGCTGCGGGTGCCGCCGCCGATCGCCAGCAATTGCCGGGGCAGGGGGCCGGAGGCGGCCAGCGCGGCCTGCGCATCGGCGAAGGTGAAGGCGATGGCCTCCACCACGGCGCGCGTCAGGGTGCCGTGGGTGGTGTCTTCGGACAGGCCCCAGAAGCCCGCCCGGATATCGGTGTCGCCATGGGGTGTCCGCTCTCCGGTCAGGTAGGGCAGGAAGATCGGGCCGGGGTCGGCAGTCTCGGCCTCAGCCAGAAGCTCCGCGATGGGGCGCTGCAACAGGTCGGCGAGCCATGCCATCGGACGCGCGCCGTTCAGCATTGCGGCCATAAGGAACCACCGGCCGGGCAGGGTGTGCGCATAGGTGTGGGTGCGGGCCTCGGGGTTGGGGTGATAGCTGTCTGTGGTGACGAAAAGTTGCCCGGATGTGCCAAGCGACACGAAGCCGTCACCGGGTGCGACCGCGCCGATCCCCACCGCGCCCGCTGCCGCATCGCCGGCACCGGTGGCCACGGGAATGCCGGTCGCAAGGCCAAGCGCCTGCGCGGCTTGGGCCGTCAACCGTCCGGCCACCGCGTTGCCCGCAAGGACCTGCGGCAGCCAGTCCGCCCGCGTCGCCGACGCGGCGCACAATGTGCCGGACCATTCGCCCCTGTCCTGATCGAACCACGACGTTCCCGCCGCGTCCGACGGATCGGTCGCCAGCCCGCCATGCAGATACAGGCCGATATAGTCCTTCGGAAGGAGCACATGGGCAATGCGGGCATGGTCGTCCGGCGCATGTTCGGCCAGCCACAGCAGCTTGGGCGCGGTGAAGCCGGGCATCGGGGGCACGCCGGTGATCTGCCCGATCTCGGGCACGTCGCGCGCCATCCGCGCACATTCCGCCACCGCGCGTCCATCGTTCCACAGGATCGCCGGGCGCACCGGGCGGTGATCTGCGTCCAGCATCACGGCCCCATGCATCTGCCCCGACAGCCCGATGGCCACCACCGCGCGCCGCACCGCGTCCGGCAGTTTGGCGCAGGCGGAGTCGAGCGCCGCGATCCAAGCCTGCGGATCCTGCTCGCTCGCGCCCGGGAACGGCCTGTGCACCTCCAGCGCCGCTTCCGCCGTCGCGCGGACGGAACCGTCCGCGTCCATGACGCACAGCTTGATCGCCGAGGTTCCGATGTCGATGCCGAGATATGCCATGAAGCCGCTCCGTGTCCCTGCCCCGATGTCCCCGGTCGAGGGATGCCGGTATGTGGGGAATGGAGGCGAGTACCGGAATCGAACCGGTGTGGACGGATTTGCAATCCGCTGCGTCACCACTCCGCCAACTCGCCTCAGAACGCGGTTCTGCCTATTGGCAAAGCGCAGGGGCGTCAAGCGCTTCGCGTGGCCGCCCGCGCCTCCGGCTGGCATCTGCAGCGCGATGGCCCTCCCAGCGCGGCAGTTTGGCGCCAACCCCGACGCGAATGTTGCGCAAGGCGGGGGGATGTGCGAAACCGACTGTGAAAACTAGACGGATTGGTTCAGTTTATGCCCGACTTCACGCAACGCAGGGTCACCATGGTCGATACGCAGGTGCGTCCGTCCGATGTGACCAAGTTCCCGATCCTCGACGCGATGCTCGCCGTCCCGAGGGAGGCCTACGTGCCGCCCGCATCGCGCGACCTTGCCTACATGGACGGTCCGATCGCACTTGGCGGCGGGCGCCATCTTCTGGACCCGCGCGCGACCGCCAAACTTCTGGACGCGTTGGAGCCGACGCGCGGCGACATGGTTCTCGAACTGGGCGCGGCGACGGGCTACACCACGGCGCTTCTGGCCCATATGTCCGAGGCCGTTGTGGCGGTGGAGGAGGACGAGATCCTCGCCCGCGACGCCGAAGCGACCCTGGCCGATCAGGGCGTCGACAATGCCGTCGTCGTCCACGCCCCCTTGGCCGAAGGCAGCGCGAAGCACGGACCCTTCGATGCCGTCGCCATCTTCGGCGGCGTGCAGGACATTCCCGCCGCGATCCTCGACCAGTTGAAAGAGGGCGGCCATATCGCCGCGATCTTCATGGACGGTCCGTTGGGCGAAGCGCGCCTTGGCGTGAAACGCAACGGCCACGTGTCGTGGCGCATGGTGTTCAACGCCACGGCTCCGGTCCTGCCGGGCTTTGCACGGGCCGCAAGCTTCGCCTTCTGATCGGGCTGACGAACGACGCAAGAGACCTCGACTCACAACAAGCGACCACGGCAGGCAGAGGGCGGACAGATGGCAAACGGGCTGATGAAACGGGCGCAGAAGACGCTCTGGGCGGTCGCGGTGACAGCCTGCACGGTGATCCCCGCCCAGGCCGATGGCCTGCGCGAGGTGATGGTGGATGCCTACCGCCATTCCAACCTGCTGGAACAGAACCGCTACCTGCTGCGCATCCAGGATGAAGGTGTGGCGCAGGCCGTGGCGCAATTGCGCCCGGTGTTCAGCTTCGTCGCGTCGGTCAACCGCGAACTGGTCAACAGCACCTCCACCGCGTCCGCGTCGCTGGTGGCGGAATACCTGATCTATAACGGCGGCGCCCGGCGCTTCGCGATCGCGGCGGCCGAGGAAACCGTTCTGGGCGCGCGCGAACAGCTTCTCTCGCTGGAACAGCAGGTGCTGCTCGATGCCGTGACCGCCTACTTGAACGTCTGGCGCGATATGCAGGTGGTCGGTGTGCGCGAAGGCAATGTCCGCGTCATCACCCAGCAACTGCGCGCCGCGCGCGACCGGTTCGAAGTGGGCGAAGGCACCCGCACCGACGTTGCCCAGGCCGAAGCGCAACTGGCGACCGCACGCTCGCAGCTTGCCGCCGCGCAAGGCGGGCTCGACATAAGCCGGGAGCTTTTCAACCTTGCCGTCGGACGTTACCCCAATGGCCTCAGCGGTCCCGGCGCCATCCCCAATGTCCCCCGGTCCGAAACTGCGGCGCAGGCGCTGGCGCGGCAGGAACATCCCGCCATCCGCGCCTTGCAGCACGAGGTGGCGGCGGCCGAATTGGGCATCGAACAGGCCCGCGCCGGCCTGCGCCCCCAGATCGCGCTGGAAGGCCGCCTGAACCAGAGCTTCACCGATCCCGTGCAGCAGCCGGGCGGCGACAACTGGAACAACTCCGCCACCATCGGCCTCAGCCTGACGCAGCCGATCTATCGCGGCGGCCAACTCCTGTCGCTGGAGCGTCAGTCGCGCGCCCAGGCCGCCGCCGTGCGCGCCAGCCTGAACCAGCAGGTGCGCCTCAACCTTCAGGCGGTGGGCAATGCCTGGGCGCGGATGAACATCGCCGCGGCCCAGATCCAGGCCGCCGACCAGGGCATCGCCGCCGCCGAACTGGCGTTCCAGGGCGTAAGCGAGGAAGCCTCGCTCGGTGCGCGCACGACATTGGACGTTCTGGACGCCGAACAAGACGTTCTGGACGCGCGCATCGCACGCATCGAGGCACAGACGGACCTCTACCTTTCGTCCTACCAGCTCTTGGCTGCGGCAGGGCTTCTGACGGTCGAGAATCTGCGCCTTTCGGTGCCGGAATATGACCCCTCGGCCTATGCGGACCTGGTCTCGGGCGCGCCGTCCCGGTTCAACAGTCCGCAAGGCGCGCAGCTTGACAGCCTGTTGCAGCGCGTCGGGCGTGACTGATCGGACCTGCGCCGCCGCTGCATCGCGCGGCGCGACGGCGGCCCATCGCAACATCTGGGATTTTAGGTAAATCGACGATGCCTTCCGGGCGCAAGTTGTTGTGCGAAATGCCGGTTTTGGGTATCGTGCGCCCGAGTTGATCACCAGAACGGTCCGCGAAAGGGCTGCAATGGGTCAGGTGCGCCATATCCGCGCCCGCCCGTCCGAGGAGAGCATGCATGTCCGATCCCGCGAAGTCGCCGGAAGAAATCGAAGATGTTCTGGCGTCCATCCGTCGGCTTGTGTCCGACCATGGCGCTGCCGGGCAGAGGGCGCAGCGCCCTGCGACGGGCCCTCATCTGGCCGATCCTGCCGACGGACCTGCGGCCCAGGCGAAACCGGCGGAAGCGCTTGTTCTGGCACCGTCTTTCCGCGTGTCGGACCCCGACGATCCGTGGGTTTCCGTCCCCGATGCGGCAGCCGCCGACCATCCCGAATTGGACCATTCCGAATTGGACGATGACCTGACTGCCGCGCAGATTTCGGAAGCGGTTCTGGCGGAAACGATCGGGGCGGCTGACGTGACGCACGACCGTTCGGACGGCGGGGCAGACGGCGGGGCAGATTGGCAACCCGATGACCGCCTGGCCCATTTCGACGTGGTCGGAGGCGAAGGGGCATCCGGCGCGGACACGTCCGACGTGCCCATGGATCTGCATTTGGCGGGCGACGCGGACCGCGATGCCATCGCGGCGGACTTGCCGGAGGCCGAAGGGCCGGTCGATGCGCAGTTCGATGCGCTCGACAATGTGTCGGAGGAGGATATCACCGATCTCGTCCGCCTTGATGGCGCGGCCGCCGCGCCCGAAGTGGCAGAGTTCGAATCCGAGACCGGCGACGATAACTGGCCCGGCGACGGCGCGGAAGCCGCGCTGCTGTCCCTCGTCGCGCGGCGCGATCCGGTGGCGGAAGACGTGCGAGAGCTTGAAAACCCCGCGCAGGAGCCGTTACAGGCGGCCAATCCGTCCGTGCCATTCGTCGATCCGGAAGCCTTCGAGGCGGCCTGTCCGGAAGACGATGCTGCCCCATCAGACGCGGCGGCGGCGGAAGATGTCGTGGCCGTTGAACCCGAGCCGGTCGATGACGCCGCCCATGAACCCGAGCCCGACCCCGGGATGGACAGTGCAGCGCCCGAACCGCAGTCCACGGCAGCTGAAGCCGGGGATCATGACGCGGCGGCCATGGAGACGGTGGAAGATGCGGAGCCGACCCGTCCGATCTTTTCGCGTCGTGTGCAACCGGACGCCCCGGAAACCCCGGACGCCCCGGATACATCGGATACATCGGCCGACCCTCAAGCCGACGCCCATGGCACGGATGTCGACGATCTGGGGGCCGAGCCATCGCCGTTCGCCTTCCCCGATCCCGAGGATGGAATCCTCGACGAAGATACGCTGCGCGAGATCATCGTGGACGTGGTGCGTGAGGAATTGCAGGGCGTTCTGGGCCAGCGGATCACACGCAACGTGCGCAAGATGGTCCGGCGGGAGATCAGGCTGGCACTGGCCGCCGAAGACCTGGAATGATCCGACACGCCAGGGCCCGGGCCCTGCCGGCAGGTGGGGCGCTCCCGCGGAAGACGCGAATGCCCCAAGGGGGCACTCACTCTCCCTTTGGGCGTGACGCGCCGGCGGCCTGCGGCCCTGTCGGCGCGCCCGGCGTCGCGCCTTGACCACGGGCCCCGACCGCAACGGCCCCGTGCATCGCCGCAGTCCCGCAGACAACGTTCCGCCCTTGACCTCGTGCCAACGCGACCCGACGTTCGACCCATGTTCCCGATCCGCGACCATAACCCTTCGGACCGCACGCCGTTCGTGACGTGGGCGCTGATCTTGATCAATGTGGTGGTCTTCCTGAGCTATTTTCCCGGCATCTCGGGACGCGAGGCGCACCTCGTGTCGTTCTACCAGCAATGGGGCCTCGTCGCGCGTGACGTGCTCGCCGGAACTGCGCCGCAGACCCTCCTGACGTCGATGTTCCTGCATGGCGGGTGGATGCACCTGATCGGCAACATGGTGTTTCTCTACATCTTCGGGGACAATCTCGAAGACCTGATGGGCCATGTCGGCTTCGCTCTGTTCTATCTGGCGGGCGGGGTGGCGGCGGCGGGCGGGCAAATCCTGTCCGATCCGGGCTCCACCGTTCCGATGGTCGGCGCGTCAGGCGCCATCGCGGCAGTCATGGGGGGCTACCTCATGATGTTTCCCCGCGCGCGCATCGACGTGCTGGTGATCCTCGTGGTGTTCGTGCGGGTCTTCACGATCCCTGCCTGGCTGATGCTGGGCCTCTGGTTCGGGCTGCAACTGGTCAGCGGGTTGTCGATGGACCTTGTCGGCGGCGGCGTGGCTTACTGGGCCCATGCGGGCGGCTTCATCGCGGGGCTGGTGCTGGCCTTGCCGTTCTGGGTGCGGCGGGGCGGGGCGGCGTTCTGGGCGACCCACGGCGGCAAGCCGCCCCATGACGAGGTGGAATACAGGGTGGAGCGGCGCAGGGTCTCGGGCATCCCGCGGGTGCGCCGGGTGCGCAGCCCGCACGGCGTTACCCGCCCGCTGGCCGATCTTGGCCGGATCCCGCGCGCGGGGCCGCGACGCGGCGCCCCGGGGCCGTGGTCGGGCCGTCGATAGGGGACGGACAGGTGGACCAGGGGCGGCGCGCATCCGGCCCGCCCAGTCTTGGCCCGCCCAGTCTTGCCCCGCCTCAGGCGCGTTCGGAATATTCCATCGTCTCGGTGTTCACGACGATGTCCTCGTCCTGCCCCACGAAGGGCGGCACCATGACCTTCACCCCGTTGTCGAGGATCGCAGGCTTGAACGAATTCGCGGCGGTCTGGCCCTTCACCACCGGCTCGGTCTCCACGATCTTGCAGGTGACCTTCTGGGGCAGGGTGGCGTTCAGGGCCTCTTCGTCGTGGAATTCCACGAGGATCGTCATGCCGTCCTGCAGGAAGGGGCGTCGCTCGCCCAGCAGATCGGCGGGCAATTCCACCTGGTCGAAGGTCTCGGTATCCATGAAGGTCAGCATGCCGTCGGTCTCGTACAGGAACTGCATGTCCTTCTGCTCCAGCCGCACCCTCTCCACCTTGTCGGCGGATCTGAACCTTTCGTTAAGCTTTGACCCGTTACGAAGGTTGCGGAGCTCGACCTGCGCGAAGGCGCCGCCCTTGCCGGGCTTCACATGATCCACCTTAACGGCGGCCCAAAGCCCGCCATTATGCTCGAGGACATTGCCCGGCCTGATTTCGTTTCCATTGATTTTAGGCATGTGTCAAAACCCTGGCAAAACCTTGAGAAAGAGTAGACGCCACCTATATCTTGGCTCTGAAAGGCTGTCCATACACCGGAACCTGTGCGAATTTAAGCCGAGCCATGCGTCGGGCGAATACCACATATGTGAAAATCGCATCCCTAAATCGCATAGAATCTGGGCATAAGGAACGCCATGCCAAAAATGCAAGAGCAATAAGAAGGATACGAAATGCGAGATTTCGTTGACGGCACCGCCTTCAACTTCGAGCAGGGAGCGCGCGCACGCAAGTTGTTTGCCGCCGTTGTTCTGGCTGCCTTGGATGATGCGATCGCCGATGACAAGAAGTATGGGAACGGCCCCGAGCAGATCGCTCGTTGGGCGCGCTCCCGTGATGGCCGCGAAGTCCTGTCCTGTGCCGGGATCGACCCCAACGAACGGGTGGTGTCGGGCCTGATGGCCTTCGTGGGCAATGGTGTGCGGACCTCCGTGGCGCTCAGCCGCGAAGAAAGCGAACGCCGCAACCAGGCCGAAGCGGCCTGATCTCCGCAAGACAAGCTGCCGGTTTCGAAGACGCGCCCCTCTGCAGGGCGCGTTTTTCGTTTCCCGGGATCGTGTCCGAGGATCGGTTTACATGGCGGCGCGCATGGCGCTTCATGGGCGCACAAGCGGAGGATCGGACATGGTGCACACCATCAGGGCGCAGGCGGATATCGGGTTGATCGGGCTCGGGACGATGGGATCGGCGCTTGCGCTCAACATCGCCGAGAAGGGCTTTACCGTCGCGGTGTGGAACCGGACCACGTCGAGAACCCATGATTTCGTGGCGGATGCGGGCGCGCTGGCCGACCGGGTCATCGGCTGCGACACGCTCGACGATCTGTCCGCCGCGCTGAAGACGCCGCGCGCCGTGATCCTGATGGTGCCTGCGGGCGATGCGGTGGACCAACAGATCGCGGCGCTTGATCCTGTCCTCGGCCCCGACGACATGGTGATCGACGCGGGCAACGCCAATTTCCGCGACACGATGCGCCGGATGGCCACGCTGCGGCACCCCTTCCTCGGTATCGGCGTGTCCGGCGGGGAGGACGGCGCGCGCCACGGTCCCGCAATCATGGGCGGCGGCGCGGCAGAACATTGGGCACGGGTGGAGCCGATCCTGACCGCCATCGCCGCCCGGTTCGATGGTGCGCCCTGCGCCGCGCTGATGGGCGAAACCGGCGCGGGCCATTTCGTGAAGGCGGTCCATAACGGCATCGAATATGCCGACATGCAGTTGATCGCCGAAACCTACGGCCTGATGCGCGACGGGCTCGGCCTCGGCGCATCGGACATCGCGCATTGCTTCGCGGGCTGGAACGCGGGGCGGCTCAACTCCTACCTGATCGAGATTTCCGCCAAGGTCGCCGCCGCCCATGACGCCGCCACCGACGGCCCCTTGCTGGACGTGATCGTGGATGCGGCGGGCCAGAAGGGCACCGGACGCTGGACCGCGATCGAGGCGCAGCATCTCGGCACACCCGTTCCGGTGATCGAGGCCGCCGTGGCCGCGCGCAACATGTCCGCCCTGCGCGATCTGCGCGCCGATATGGCCGACAGGTTCGGTGGCACGTCGCCGCTCGACCTGTCGACCGGAACGCTGGAGGCCGCGCTGATCTGCGGCAAGATCCTGTGCTACAGTCAGGGCTTCGACATGCTGCGCGCCGCCGCGTCGGCCTTCGACTGGTCGCTGGATGCCGCCGTGATCGCGCGCAACTGGCGCGCGGGCTGCATCATCCGCTCCGCCATGCTCGACGACATGGCCGCCGCGTTCGAGGCGGCGCCGGGCAGCACCCTGATGGCGGCGCCGGTCTTCGCCGACCTGCTCGCCGACACCATCGGCGCCCTGCGCGCCACCGTGGTCGCAGCCGGCGGGGCGGGCCTGCCGGTGCCCGCGATGTCTGCGGCGCTGGCTTATTTCGACACCATGCGCCAGGCGCGCGGGACCGCGAACATGATCCAGGGCCAACGCGATTATTTCGGCCTGCATGGATTCGTGCGGCTCGATAGCGGCGCGTCCGACCAGCATGGACCCTGGGCCGAGGACTGAGGGCCGAGGGCCCGGTTCGGGCCGGATCAGGCGGCCTGCTGCGCCGGATACCCGGCCTCTGCCAGCACCGCCTGCACCTGCGCGGGCGCGATGGCGCTGTCGATCTCCACGGCGCGCGCCTCCATGTCGAAGCGCAGGGTGGCAGCAGGGTCCGCCGTGGCCATGGCCCGCTCGATGGCCGCCTTGCAATGGCCGCAACTCATGTCGGGAACGTTGAAA
>Ga0100398_1000612_pt1 | contig 32257 bp, 31 predicted proteins | sample CryGeymeta201522_FD_81568 | JGI IMG/M metagenome (GOLD analysis project Ga0100398, IMG submission 81568) | Groundwater microbial communities from Crystal Geyser aquifers in Utah, USA - Crystal Geyser metaG 2015-22 | ecosystem: Environmental > Aquatic > Deep subsurface > Groundwater | place: USA...
TTAGAAAGCGAAGTCGTTTTCATCCAAAAAGGATAATCAGTATCCAAAAAACGGTATTAATTTTTAAGACCCCGGCTGAAACTTGGTACGGGGTAAAAATTTTCCTTTCCTTTTAGAAGAAAAAATCGGCGCGCGCAAAATCAGGAAAATTGCAAAGTGCGTTTTTCTGCGAGGCAGTGCCGCTTGGCGGCACGGCGGCGGGGCGGAGCGAAGCGGTCAGTTTCGCTCAAAATAGGTTCGGATTTGGTCAAACAAACGCACCAGAAAGGAAAAGCTGTGATATAATTAATTTGAGCCGCACCGCTCAAAACCGCAAAAGAACCCGGAGAAAAACATCGGCTCGAACCATATTTTAATTTTGGGGGAAGAAAATTTTTTAATCATAAGTTTATGAATGAATTTACTCTTTTTGCACAGCCTTGGTGGGTAAATTTCCTTTTTGGTATTCCGTTTGTTGCATATTATTTATGGCGAAAAGAGGGGCTTCTAATTTCAAAATGGACTCTTGTTATTTCTGGTTTATTTGGAATCGCTTTTGGATTTGTTGAAGCATCGGTTGTAGTTTACCTCCGTGCCGCAGTAGGACTTCTTCCTGGATATGGCGGAACGCTTTCCGATGTAGCTAGACTTTCTGCTGATATTTACCAACAAGCTCAAATTCTTAGCGAATTACCCAAAAGTTTATTGGCAGTAGAATTTTTTCGGGAAGCCGCTACTATGATTATGCTGCTTAGCATAGCTCTTGTGGCAGTTAAATCTTTACGGGAGCGTTGGGCGATATTTCTTTGGGCTTTCGCTACTTGGGATATCTTCTATTACATTGGTTTGTGGGCAACAGTTCGCTGGCCTTCATCACTATTAACCCCAGATGTTCTTTTCTTGATCCCAGTTCCATGGTTTTCCCAAGTATGGTTTCCTATACTTATAAGCGCGCTTATTATGGTTGCTGTTGTCATTACAAGAAAAGATGTTAAAAATTCTTCTTAATCCGAATCGGGAGCCGCCAAAGAAAAACTTGTCATGCCTACGGCAGATCACCCGTAGGGTGAAAATTGTCAGCGGTGCGGCTCCGCCGCCTTTCCGAATTTTCGCGGGGGGACTTCCTCGCCGCCGCAGGCGGCGAAATGCGTTCGGACTAATTTAAGAATACTGCGAATGAAAGAATCCTTCGAAAAAAAAGACATGCAAGACGAAAACACGAAAGAAAAAAACGAGCAATATGAAATTCCAAAGGAAGTTTTGGAATCGTTGAAGACGCTTGAAAAAGCAGATTTTGATGCGTATCTTGTCGGCGGATGCGTAAGGGATTTACTGTTGAAAAAAATTCCGAAAGACTGGGACATTACAACCAATGCCGCTCCGGAAGAAATTCAAAAAATATTTGAAAATACTTTTTACGAAAACGAATTCGGCACTGTCGGAGTCGTAACGCAATCAGAAAATCAAACGCTTAAAACAATTGAAATTACTCCTTACCGCGAAGAGGCGAAATATTCCGATAAACGCCATCCCGATGAAGTTAAATGGGCAAAAACATTGGAAGAAGATTTAAAACGCAGAGATTTTACGATTAATGCGCTTGCAATGAGAGTTGAAAAAGAAAAAACTGAAATTGTCGATTTATTTGAAGGCCAAAAAGATTTGAAAAATAAAATCATCCGGGCGGTTGGTAATCCCGAAGACAGATTTAATGAAGACGCGTTAAGGATAATGAGGGCAATCCGCTTTTCCGCGGAACTTGATTTCGATATTGAAGAAAAAACCGAAAAAGCCCTTAAAGAAAAAAGCGGGCTTTTGGAAATGATTTCAAAAGAACGGATTAGGGACGAACTGGTAAAAATGCTTATGTCCGGCCATCCTGACAAAGGTTTTGAAAAAATGAGAGAAACGGGAATTCTGCGTTATGTTTTGCCGGAACTTGAGGAGGGGTATGGCTGTTGCCAGAATAAACATCATATTTATACCGTCTGGGAACATAATATCCGCGCATTAATGCACGCCGTTTCCAAAAACTGGCCGCTTGAAATACGGCTGGCGAGTTTATTGCACGATATCGGAAAACCCCGCGTAAAAGAAGGGGAAGGTCCGGACTCCACTTTTTACAGCCATGAAATTGTAAGCGCGAAAATGGCGGCAAAGATGATGAGTCGCCTTAAATTTTCCAATAAATTCAGGGAAAAAGTTTTGAAACTCGTCCGCTGGCATTTGTTTTTTTCGGATACCGAAGTCATCACTCTTTCGGCAGTACGAAGAATTATCAGGAACGTCGGGCCGGAAAATATCTGGGACCTGATGAAAATTCGCTTTACCGATAGGGTAGGAATGGGACGGCCGAAAGAAGAACCTTTCCGTCTGCGAAAATACGAAGCAATGGTAGAACAATGCCTCCGTGATCCTCTTTCCGTTTCAATGTTAAAAATCGACGGAAATGAAATAATGGAAATCGCAAAAATAGAACCCGGCCCCAAAGTCGGTTATATTTTACACGCTCTTCTGGAACAAGTTCTTGATGATCCATCTTTGAATACTGCGGAATGGCTTAGTGAAAATGTGAAACGGCTCGCCGCCTTACCCGATGAAGAGCTGAAAAAATTCGGCGAGGCGGGTAAAGAAAAAAAGGAAGGAATCGAAGAAAAAGAAATTGAAAAAATCAAAGAAAAATATAGAGTGAATAAAAGAAGCGGGGTATAGTATAGTGGCAGTACGCACGCTTCGGGTGCGTGTAGCCCCAGTTCGAATCTGGGTACCCCGATTATGAAAAAACTTCGAATCGCGAAAAGAATAAAATTTTTGGGCACGGAGCAGGCGTTTCATGTTTTAGCAGCCGCCAAAGAAATGGAAAGAAAGGGAATTGATATGATTCATATGGAAATCGGGGACACGAATTTTGATACGCCTAAAGTTATAAAAGACGCTTGTATTAAAGCTGTTAATGAAAACAAAACCCATTATTTGCCGTCGCAAGGGCTTTTGGAATTGCGGCAGGAAATCGCAAAATATATTTCCAAAACCAGAAAAATTCCGGTTGATGCCGATGAGATAGTGGTAACTCCCGGAGGCAAACCGATTATTTTTTATACTATTTTAGCCGTGGTTAATCCCGGAGATGAAGTAGTTATTCCCAATCCCGGTTTTCCCGCTTATGAATCGGCGGTAAATTTTGTCGGCGGAGAATCCGTTCCTTTGCCGATACTCGCGGAAAATGATTTTCAGGTTGATTTAAAACAACTTGCAAAATTAATCACTAAAAAAACAAAATTAATAATCGTCAATTCGCCTCATAATCCGACAGGCGGAGTTTTAACGCATAAAAATCTTTTAGGCATTTCCAATCTCGTAAATAATTCCATTTCCTGCGCGCCGAATTTTATCCAATGGGCGGGAATAAGGGGTCTTCAATTGCCGGAAAAAACAATCGCAAAATTTCGTTTGGAATTAAAAAAACGGCGCGATTTATTGAATAAAGAACTAAATAAACTTCCCGGAATAAAATGCCATGCGCCGAAAGGAGCAATATATCTTTTTCCGGATATCCGTAAAACCGGAAAAACAAGCAAAGAAATTTTTGACCTTCTTTTTGATAAAGCCAACATCGCCTCGTTATCCGGCGCAGCTTTCGGGAGATACGGCGAAGGATTCATCCGTCTTTCTTTCGGCCCCGTGCCAATTCCCAGAATAAAAGAGGCAATCAGACGAATTAAAAAAGTCTGGCCGAAAAATTTCTCCAGAAAAACAAAATTTTGAAAATCGCTTATCCCTAAAATTTTCGCTTCGCGAAAATTTTGCGCGCCCACACCTACGATTTCCAAAATTTGTTTTTCTTTCAAGATAAAAACAGCCGATTTTAAATCGGCTGTTTTATTTTTCAAAATTTTCCGGAACAAGCGCGGTAAGCGTGTAATTTTGACCAAAGTACTTTTGAGCAGTCCGCCTGACGGCTTCCCTGGAAATTTTGGAAATGTATTTTTTTAAATTCCGGGGGTCAAAAATGCTTTTCGTAAAATAGCAGTCGGAAAGCCATTCTGCCCGCGATTGGAGATCATCCATCGCGCCATCGGCCTCGGAAAGCAATTGATTTTTTGCCCGCAGAAATTCCCTCTTGCCCGCCAAATTGGTTTTCAAGTCTTCTAATTCTTTCAAAATGATGTTTCTCGCTTCTTTAAAGCGCCGGGGGTCAAAACCGCCGACCGTAATGTAGAAAACGCCGATGCCTCCGTAATCGTCATAAACGCTTTGTAATTCATCATAACCGATGCCGCGTTCATTCGTAAGTCTTTTCGGAAGGCGGGAAGACATGCCGGAAGAAAGAATGGAGTCAAGAAGCATTAGTTTAAGGGAATCATAGCTGTCAAAACCCGAAGTTCTGTATCCCAGCGCGAGATAAACCAACCCTAAACCTTTCCGTTTCTTAAAAATTTCCTTTCGCCTGTTAATTAAGGAAATTTTAAATTCCCGAGATTCCAGCGGTTTCAGTTTCAACCGGCCAAAAGTCCCTTCGATTTTTTTCAAAACCCTTTCGCCGTCAAATTTCCCGCATACGATAATTATCATGTTGTTCGGAAGATGAAATCTCTTTTTGAAATCGACAAGGTCTTCTTTTGTAATTTTTTTAATAGTCTTCCTGTTACCGGGAATTGGTTTTTCACCAAACGTCTTTCTTAAAAGAGAAGGGATAAAAAGATGACCCAGATAATATTCCTCGGGGTCTTCGATATGTTTTCTGATTTCTGTTGATGCTTCAAGCTTTTCCCTTTCGATTTCATCCGTATTATATTCAAAATTGCTGATTATCTCGTAGAGTATGCGGATATTCTTGGAAAGAAGATAAGGACGTATCCTGTCTATATAAATAACAGTAGAATGAGAATCTGTGCCAGCATGTATCCTTCCTCCGCCATCTTCCACATCCTCCGGTATTTCTTCGGCCGAGCGGAACTGATTTGATTTAAACTGAATATGCTCAACAAGATGGCTTATACCCTGCAAATCCAAAGGATCATCTCTTGACCCGGCGCCGATCCCCGCTAAAAAAACGGCTTTTTTGCGCTCGGGCAATTCTTCCATAAAAACCGTAATGCCATTAGAAAGAACAACTTTTTTGATTCCGCTGATATGGTTTTTATCGAGAAATCCGACACGAGGCATTTTCTCACCTTCTTCCGTAAATAAATTTTTAAAGGACTTTTCTATTGAAATAGTAGAGACAAAAATCCCATCAGTCAATGGACTGACGGGATTAATTTATGTCTGTTTTTTTATTTTACGGCCAAAGGCCCCTTGCTCCAGCGGCTTCGGCTACCCTGCCAACACCTAAAAGATAAGCGGCCAAGCGAGGGGTAATTTGCTTACCGTGTTTTTCGTATATTTTAATTACTTCTCTAAAGGCCCTGCCCATTACTCCTTTTAGCATCGCGTTGATGCGATTTTCATCCCAATATAATTCCTGAATATTCTGACACCATTCATAATAAGAAACAGTTACGCCTCCGGCGTTGGCTAAAATATCGGGAACAATAAAAATTCCTTTTTTATGCAAAATGTCGTCCGCTTCAAGTGTAGTCGGACCATTAGCGCCTTCTACGATGATCTTTGCTTGAATCTGCGACGCGTTAGCGGCAGTTATCTTATTTTCCAATGCGCAAGGCGCGAGAATGTCGCAAGGCAAAAGCAATAAATCGTTATTGGTAATCGAACTTCCGCAAGAATACTTCTTAACCGAACTTTTAGTGTTTTTCTTGAAATTTAAAACAGTATCGACATCAAGACCAGCCGGTTGAAATATCCCTCCTCCGCTGTCAGAAACGGCAATAATCTTCACTCCTTGGTCCTGAAGCAATTTGGCAGTCCAATAACCGACCTTACCAAAACCCTGAACAACTGCTGTCGCTTTTTTCGGATCAATACCCAGATAATTCATCGCCTCCAAAGCGGTATACATGCAACCACGGCCCGTTGCCTGTTCCCTGCCGAGAGAACCGTTTAAACTTAGCGGCTTTCCCGTGACAACCGCTGGCTCGGGATGGCCGACCAGCATGGAATATGTATCCATATACCAACCCATTGTCTTGCTGTTAGTGCCGACATCAGGAGCGGGAATATCTTTTTTTGGTCCAATAATGGGATAAATGGCGTAAATGTAGCGGCGAGACAAATTCCGCAACTCATTTTCAGACATTTCTTTGGGATTACAAATAATTCCCCCTTTTGCTCCTCCAAAAGGAACATTTACCACCGCGCATTTCCACGTCATCCACATTGCCAATGCTTTGACTTCATTCAAATCAACATCAGGATGATAACGCACTCCGCCTTTGGCAGGTCCGCGAGCAGTGTTGTGTTGGACGCGGTAACTGGAAAAAACCTTAACATCGCCGTTGTCCATTTTAACGGGAAGCGGAGCTTCAAGAATGCGCTGCGGCTCCCTAATGGAAAATCTGGTTTCCTTATTTAAATTCAGAAAATCGGCAGCTTTGTTAAACTGTTCTAATGCTGTTAAATATGGATTTTTTTTGCTTTCTTCTGGCATATTTTCTACCTCCTTGTAAATATATTTTATTTTTTTTAAAATATCAAGTTCACTCACATCTTAGAACCCGTTTTTTTAAATGTCAACTCCGGACTATATCTCTTCCAAATCTCCGGCTTTAAATTCTATTTTTGCGCCTCTGTCAATTTTTTTCGCAATAATCCATTCGGCGATTTTTTTCTCAACTCTTTCCTGAATCGCGCGCTGCATCGGCCGGGCTCCAAAAACCGGATCATATCCTATCTCCGCCACTTTATCTATAAGAACGTCATTTATCGCCAAATCAATTTCTTTTTGCGCTAACAACCTTTTTCTCAATTTTTCGAGCATCAGCTTCGCGATCATTTTCAAATTCTTCGGATTCAAATGGTGGAAAACAATAATGGCGTTGAAACGATTCAAAAGCTCCGCCTTAAAAGTTCCTGCCTTTTGAATTGCGCTTATTACTGTTTCTTTGAGCGAAGATGAATCAATTCCTTCTTTTCCCATTTCCCAGATCAATTGGGATGCGGCGTTTGAGGTGGCGATAATAATGTGATTGCGGGTAAAAACTTTTTTGCCGAAAGCGTCGGTGAAAAATCCTTCGTCAAGAATCTGCATGAATAAATCCATGACTTTAAGATGGCATTTTTCAAATTCATCCAAAAGCAAAAGTCCGTAAGGCCGCTCGCGCAACTTTGACGCCAATAATCCCGGTTCATTTTTTTCAAACGCGCCGATCAGCCGTTCTAAACCTCCTTCATTTTGATATTCACTCATATCAAAACGGGTCATCGCTTCTTCGTTGCCGAAATAACTTTCCGCGAGCGCTTTGGCGGTCTCGGTTTTGCCGACTCCGGTCGGACCTAAAAATAAGAACGAGGCCAGCGGTTTTTTCGTTTCCTGCAGTTCCATTCTCACGCGCCGCACTGCCGCGCTAATCGCGGAAATCGCCTCATCTTGGGCAATAACCCGTTTGTGTAAAAATTCTTCCAACTTCAGTAATTTTTCTTTTTCTTCCGGCCGCAAAATACCGAGCGGCATTTTAGTTTTAGTGTTGACAAATTCCAAAATATCTTCCGGCATCATGATGCCGTTTTCCCGTCCCGCCGCTCGCGCGCTTACAGTTTCCAAGATATCTATTGCACGTTCGGGCAATGCGCCTTCGGTAAGATAAGCAGTGCTTGCATTTACAACTTCTCTGATAGTTTGGAATAAAACCAAAACTTTTCTTGCGCCTTCTATCTCCAAACAAACATCTTCAAGAATCTGAAGAAGTTCTTGGCTATCCGGCTCTTCAACCCTGATAATTTCAAAATATTTCATTAGAGAGCTGTCGGATTCCAAAAATCTTTTGGAACCGCTGGAATCCGCAATGGCAATTATCTGTAAAGCGCTGCTCTCAAAATAAGGAGAAAGCACCTGAATCAAGGAAACCCCTAAATTCTCGGCCGATTTAAGAAATTCCGAAAAATTATCGATAATCATTATGATGTTTCCGGCGCGAACGGCATCGTTGAATAAACGTATAATAAGATTTTCCAAATCTCCTTTTGTTTTCGCGTTTGCCACGAAAGAGCTTGCGTCTAATTCGAGAAGGCGCTTGAATTCCAGTTCCGGCCTGATTTTTCCGGTATTAATCATATTATTCAATCCTGCTACAATCGTCCGTTTTCCTACGCCCGGTTCGCCAATAAGCAAAACATTTTCTTGGGCCGTGCGGGATAAAGCCGCTTCAACCGCCTCAACTTGTTTCTGATGGCCGGTAAAATGTAAAATCTGATGTTCGCCGACAGGATGATTTTCGGAAAATGCGCGCGAATATCGGTCTAAAAGATAAGTGTCTCCATAAGCCCAATTCTTAGCAAGACCCTGAATACGGGCTAAATTTTCTTCCAGCCACCAATATGACGCTTTTTTGAGTTTTTGGGAAACAACACTGGCCCATTCGACAACTCCATTAATATCTTCTTTTCTGATTTTCATTTCGAAGAAAATACGAAAAATTCTTTCCTCTTCCATAATCTCCAAAATAATATCGCCCACTCCTATTTCCTCCATGTTCTTTAACTGAATTTTGCTTAAAATATTTTTAAGAAAAAACGACGAATCTTCCTTTTCGCTTTTCCCGGGAAAAATTTTATCAAGGCCCTTGCGGAAATCTTTCGCTGAAATACCGAGATGCAAAAAAGCGAATTTTCCGATTTCGGTTTCGGAAAAAGTTTTTAAAATATTGATGCCGGAAATTAATTTTCGGCGATAAACTGTTTTGAAAATAAGATCCGCGGCCTCAAAATTCAAATACTCAGCGCGGTCAAAGACCGACCTTGAATCTGGAAAAGGGCCGGTTCTTGATTCTGAAGATCTTGAACGGTAAAAACTTTCTAAAGCAAAAAGAACCAATCTGAAAGAAAGTATTAAAAATAAATAATCAATCGCTTTTTCTTTGAAAACTGCGTTATTCTCAAAATCCCTAACTGTAAAAAGAATAATCGCGGTAAAAGATAATATAATGAATAGGTCAAAAGTCTTGGCAATGCCGCGGCGGAATTTTTTGGGGAAAATATTATCGAGCCAAAGACAGGAAGCGAATCTGTTCTTTCTCAAATCAAAATTTAATTGTGCGGGATTAGCCATATTAGAAAATAATTACTATGTCTCGCGTAAAACACAAAATAATAACAAGAGGTAAAAAAAGCCAAATGATAAACGCGAACGTTCCCGCGATTACCGCCGTCAATTCAACAAGAAGGCCGGCGAAAATTGTTACGATGCGGATAAGAAATCCAATAAACCGCATAATGAGATTAATAATTAAAACTTCGAAATACTGCTTGGGGTCAAACCCTCGGCTGTAATATTCCCGCATTCTCTTCCAAGGAGAAAAAAGCGTGCGTAAAAGCAGGCCGAGCGAAAAAAATTGGCTTAAAAACCAAAGAGAGTTTTTCCAGATAATAAGACCTTCCCGAAAAGCGGTAAAATAGTGCCAAAAAAAATAATCTTTCACGAAAATCGCAAAATCCATAATATCTATTTTACCGCGAAATTATTAAAAGTGAAAATAAAAAGCCCCGAGTAAGCTTCTCGCTTACAGGGGCTTTAGAAAAGGAGAAGGTCAGGGACGGCGTTCACAAATTGCCAAGCAGGACTGGGAGAGATTCCTCGGTATAAGCACGGCGCATGACATGTCGCCTTTGCCGCGATCGGGCGTATGTCGTAGGCGGTGAACCGCACGATTAATCGCGTTTTTTAGCGGGAAAACGCGAATGGCCTCTTTATTCCCAGATGCGAGGAATGCCGGAACGGACAGTGTCTTCCGTATGCTTCTCCTTGTTCCCAATGAAAAATGAACAGGCTCTTATTCCATAATATCAAAAAATAAAGAAAATTGTCAAATTAAATCCCTATTCGCCTTTTCCATCGCAAGTTTTATCCGCTCCGCTTCCTTTTCCACGACTTCGCCGTCGTATTCTCCGCTGTGGCTGACACTATCTCCGTATGTCGGTTTTTTTTGGTCCAAATGCAAATTAACGAATAATCTGTCGCCTTCCTTATGGGCATAAACATGAAATTTGGGATATTGACCCACGCTCAATCTCCGGCTGAAAGCATCTTCTTCCGTATCCGGATCTTTTCTCTCAAAACCGTAGCCGGCTCTTCTCATCAGAAATAAAGCGGTTTCTTTTGCGTTTGGGAAAATTAGTTTCATTATATTTGTTATTTAAATCACGCTTTTGGCAAAAAGTTCTTTGGCTTTCCGCGAGGTTCGTTTAAGCGCGCTTGAGGCGATTTCGCAAATCCATTGGCTATAACTCATTCCCGCCGCTTGCGCCGCCCTGTCAAAACCGGAATCAGGAGAAATGTCCGGATTTGTGTTTACTTCAAGGATGTAAAATTTGCCGTCTTCACGAAGTCTCATATCGATTCTTCCGTAATCGCGGCAGCCTATTTCAAGATAAGCCTTTATCGCAGCTTTTTCTATTTTTGCTTTCAATTCTTCTTCCAGCTTCGCGGGATAAACCGGTTCGGTTCCGCCGAAGAGCGGGCTTTCGGGATTCCATTTGGCCTGATAAGAAACGATATTCGGTTCGCCTTTTGGCATTTTGGAAAAATCGATTTCTCCAATGGCCAAAACCCTCGGTTCTTCTGAACCAGTAATGGAAATATTTATTTCTCTGCCCGGAATAAACTCTTCAATCAGCGCTGGCTGTTGGTAATTTTCATGAATGAACTTTACGCGCTCCTCAACTTCTTCTTTTGTTTTGGCGACGGACTTGCTGGAAATGCCAGTTGAAGCATCTTCTCTCACGGGCTTGATGATGTATGGAGATTCTAAATCCGAAAGCGAAAACCACTGGCCGGAAATTGCAAGAACCGAAGAGGGAACCGGCAAGCCGGCGGCGCGCAAAATCTGTTTCGATTTTCTTTTATTCAAGGCTAAACCCAAGGCGAACGGCGAAGAGCCTGTATAGGGAATTTTAAGCAGTTCAAAAACGCCGGTGGCGTACATTTCGTACCGGCTTTCTCCATAAAGGGATTCGCATAAATTGAAAATGATATCGGGATTGTTTTCTTCCATCCGTGAGATCACTTTAGCGTTGATGCGACGAAGCCCCATTGTTTTGACGCCAAAACCGCCTTCTTTTAAGGCATTTTTCACGGCTACGATATCGGTTCGTTTTTCGGCGAGAGTATAATCGGAATTCGGATCGTCGGGAGTCGACTCTTCTTGCAAAGCGTCGTAAACTATCAAACAAATTTTTTGCTCTCCGTTTGTCATTACAAATAAATTTTAACAATAAAAAAAATTTTCGTAAAGAAAATTAAAAAAAAGTGGATAAAAAAATATTAAAATAAATCTAAAGTGCGCCAAGCACTTCTTCCAAAGTGGTCTCACCTGCCAAAACTTTTTCTATTGCATCCTGCTTCGTTAATGGCATCTTGAAAAATGGAGTTCAGAAACTCTTCTTCGCTTATTTTTATTTCTTCTATTTTTATCTCCTCTTTTTTATTATCTTCCTCGGTCATATTGTTATATCTATAATATATATTAGATTGCGGTGAACTGCAAAAAACGAAATTTTAAAATTTCGCCCCCTCGGGTACGGATTTGAAATGTCTAACTTGGTCGGGGTACTGGGATTCGAACCCAGAATCTTACGCACCCCATGCGCAAATGTTGCCGTTACACCATACCCCGTTTAATGTTAGTATAATCAATGAATATGAATAATGGAAGAAGATATTCAATTAAAGTACGGATAAAAGCAAAAAACTTAAGACGAAAAGGGCAGACTCATCGGGAAATCGCTAAAGAACTCGGTATCGCTTTGGGAACAGCTTCGTTATGGACCAAAGGCATAACTTTAACCGATAGACAAAAACAGGAAATTGAAAAAAGAAGAAATAGAGTTAGTCCTAATTTTAGCATTGAGCAAAGACGTATTCAGGCATTTAAAAATTTATCAAGATTTTGGAAACCCAAACCAACAAATAAAGAACTTATTCAAAGGATAATCAGTTTTTATAGAAAACACGGAAGAATTCCTTATAAGAGAGAATTCAATAATACTTACATAGAATATAAAAAGAATTTTGGGAGCTGGAATAACGCGATAAAAATAGCAGATTTTGAACCTAACCCAATTAGATTTTCAAAAAGATTTCAAGCTAAAGACGGGCATATCTGTGATTCTTATGCAGAAAAAATAATTGATGATTGGCTAACTAAATACAAAATTGCACACGAAAAAAATTTAAAATACGGCAATACTACAAAGATGACGGCCGATTTTTCATGCGGCAATATCCGCATAGAATATTTTGGCCTCGCGGGCGAAGTAGAGGGCTATGATGCCGTAATTTTAAAAAAGCGCAAAATTTGCAAAGAAAAAAACTTTAAGCTTATCGAAATTTATCCTAAAGATCTATTCCCGAATCGTTTAAATAAAATTTCTGGCCTTACAAAATTAAAAAACAAAAAGATTAAATCTTCGCGATAAGATGCCTTCCTTTTTTCAGACAGCGGGTGCAGATTTTGACGCGCTTGCCGCCAGGCAGGCGCGTCCACTGAAGATTGGGAATTTTTCTCTGCATTTTAGTGGGATTATATTTTCCGCGCAAAAGATTGCGTTTTCCGCCCATCCGCGTTGTTTTATTGCAAATTGGACAAGATTTCATGATTTTAATTTCTGATTTTAAATCGAATTGAAAACTGTGCTTTTTATGCTATCATTTAAAATGCTTTAATGCAATAGAAAATATATGGAATTCATATTCGCAATCACGATTTTAATACTTTCCGTAATACTTCATGAAATATCTCACGGATACGTCGCGTATCTTTTAGGAGATTCAACTGCCAAATATGCCGGCCGCCTTACCTTAAATCCTTTGAGTCATCTGGATATTTTCGGTTCGGTCATTCTTCCGGTATTCACTTATCTCACCGGCGGATTCATTATCGGTTGGGCAAAGCCCGTTCCTTTCAATCCTTACAATCTAAAAAATCAAAAATGGGGCCCGGCCATTGTGGGCGCCGCCGGACCATTAACGAATCTTCTGATTGTGGTAATTTTTGGAACACTTATTCGCCTAAGTAGCACCTTCAGTTTGTTGCCCGTCGCCTTTTTCCAACTTGCCAGTCTTATCGTTTTCATTAATTTGATACTGGCGGTTTTAAATCTCATTCCCATTCCTCCCCTTGACGGCTCCCGCCTGCTTTCCGCTTTTCTGCCTTTTCGCTGGCAAAAAATTCAATATACTCTTGAACGCTACTCTTTCATCTTCGTCATAATTTTTATCTTTTTTGTCTGGCCATATACCTTCTTGCCAATCGTCTCTTTTTTGTTTAAGTTAATTACGGGACTAACGATTTAATTTAGATAAAACGTTCTTTAAAAATTGGGGTAAGCGATAAGGAGGATGTAAATGGATATTGCCGAAAAAAAATACGACGTGGCTATTATCGGTTCCGGACCGGCGGGAATGTCGGCTGCTTTGGAAATCAAAAAACTGAAATCAGACGCCAAAATCGTCATTTTCGAACAAGGCAAGATTCGCCTTACCGCAGATAGAGGCAATGCCGAACATTCCACTCGCGGCTGGGGCGGAGCAGGCGCTTTTTCCGACGGCAAGCTCAATCTCACATGGGATTCGGGCGGCCAATTGATCGAAGTTATACCCAGAGAAAAATTCAAAGAATTGATGCGTTATGTCGACGAACAATATCTTGCGTTCGATGATAATAAAGGACCATTAAAAATTCCGAGCGCAAAAAAAGCAAAAAAACTGAGAGATGAAGCTTGGGCGGCCGGTTTTAAAGATTTCATTTATTATCCAACCCGCCATTGGGGAACCGATGCCGCATATTTCATCGTTGAGAAAATAAGACAGCATCTTCTAAATCATGGAGTTGAAATTTTTCTTGAAACTAAAATCACAGACTTGAAAGATTTAGGCGAAGAATTTTCAATCTGGTCAGAGGCGCATCGCGAATTTAAAAGCCGCGTGGTAATTATGGCCGGCGGCAGAGGAAGCAACGAACAAACGAGCAAAATAGCGGAAACCTTCGGACTGGAAGTGCAAGACAATGGAATCGATATCGGCGTAAGAATAGAAACGCTTGCCGGATGCTTTGAAAAATTCACCGATGTGGTTCAATCGCCGAAATTAGTTTACAGAACGAACAGGAACGACAAAGAAGTAAGAACATTTTGCGTTTGTCCTTATGGTTTTGTGAAGCTGGAATTATCCTACGGAATTTTGACCGTTAATGGAGAAAGCTATTCCGAATCTTCGGGAATCAAATCGAAAAACACGAATTTCGCGGTTTTGGTTCACGAAAAATTTGATGACTCGTTCCATGATCCGATTGGCTACGGCAACAAAATTGCCAGTTTAGCTAATCATTTAGGAAGGGGATTGGTTATTGTCCAGACATTGAGCGATTTTTTGAAAGGCCGGCGCTCGACGGAAAAACGTATTCAGGAAAGCGCGGTTCGTCCCACGCTTAAAGAGGCAATACCGGGCAGTATCGGCTCTGTTCTTCCTTACGACTTTATGGCGGCTATCGAAGAATTTCTGAAAGAACCGCTGAGAAAAGTCGCGCCGGCGATGAATCCGAATAACGTTCTGATTTACGGCGGCGAAGTTAAACAATACGCCAAAAAAATTATGGTCAATGAAAACTGCGAATCGGCGCAAAAACGGCTTTACTTTGTCGGCGATGGCGGCGGATATACCCGCGGAATTATGCAGGCATCTATGCAGGGTATAATAAGCGGCCGGCATATCACCGAAGAATATATTGGAAATTTACCTTTGAAGCCGAACACCTAAAATAAAGGGAGGAATAATAAAGCAATGGAAGAAAAAGAAATAAAAAAACAGGAAGGCGCGCCGTTACTTAACCCTAACAATGAACTCTTAACCGAATGGGCGGGAAAAATCCTTTATCCCGAATTCGAAGCAATGGAAAATAAAATCGCGGAACTGAAAGAAAAACTCCAGGAGAAAGACAAGCAACTGCGATATTCTCTGGAAACATGGACCTATCTCGCGCATGAAATCGACTCCGCGCTTTCACGGGCAAATTCGCGTATTTACGCGATGATGAACGAAATAGGAAAAGAATAAAATTAGAAAAGGAGGTATTTTATGGAAAGAGAAAAATTCAGACCGGCTAACTCCGGGAAAAATCCAAAGGAACCCGAACAGAAGGAAAAATCGACTAACATGGTCAAAAAATTGTTAAAATTTTTAAAAATAATTTAATTTCAGCGCGAAGCTGATAAAATGGCGTCAAGAATGACGCTGTTTTTGTTTTGCCAATTTTTTAAAAATACCCATTGGTAGTTGAACGTTGAATACATTTACATCTTTCTGCTATAGCGTAAAGTTGTAAATGTAAAATTACCTATCAAATTATCTATTTCGAATAATCATCGGTAATCATCAATTTCAAAATTAATTTATTTCAAATTAAAATGCCGGCGGAAGTTATAATCGGGGGATATCGGCGCCTCCAAGTAAAAAACGCTATCCTCAATATTAAAAAAGTTAATGACAAAATTAACTTCGTCTCCGCAGGGAAAAGGATAAATAAAAACACTTTTCTGAAATTCAAGAAAACCCAAATTTTTTAATTTTCTACGCAAGGCATCTCTAATTTTCTTTTTCAATTCAGGGATATCAAAAAGCACAATCCTCCATTTTCTATCCCAACGTTTTGATTTTTTTAATTTCAGATTGCGCAGTTGATATTTCAACCAGCGTTTTTTACCTTCTTCGCTAAGTTGGAAGCCTTCAACATCATCAGCCCGCTTAATTGTTTTCATAAAACCGTTCAATTGAAGACGTCTTAAAACATGATAAAGCTGTTTTCTATCAATCGTGTGCCATAAGCGATCACATTCTTGATGAAGTTGAAAACGTTGTTTTTTGTCTTTACTCAAAGCTAAAACGAAACCACTCGCCAAAATGCCAAGCACTTTACCCGTTAAAATTCCGTATTCTTTCATAATCATAAAGTTAACATCTTTTCGCTATAGCGTAAAGATGTAAATGATTAAATATTCAATAATGATTAAATATTATTCTTTGATACAGGACCTTGACGCCGTTTTTGCTTCGTGCTAATTTTAACCCACCTGAAAATTAAGGGGTTCTTTGAAATTTTGGGAGGTGATTGATATGTAAAAAGAAATGGAGCAAAGAGACAGAAGGCGTTAAAGCTGGAGGGAACCGGTTCTTTGGACGAACCCGTCCGCCAACCGGCGGGGCGAGGGAAGCCGCAAAGAAAAGGAGGAGAAAGATGAGCTTAAAAGAAATAGAGAGAGAAATAAGAGAAATAAAAGAAATTCAAGCTCAATTCGCAAACAAAGATGAGGAAATAAAGAGATTAAAATACGAAGTAGAATCTTTAGAAGAAGAAATCGAAAAGGCGATTATCGCTCTTGACCAGACTAAGAAGATTTTCAAGAGCAAAACTATCGCTCTGATACGAAAAGAATTAATTCAGGCATTACCTATCAACATAAGAACAAAATTCATCGGAATCCAGCCTCCCGAATCCTGGTCCAGACTGCCGGAAGATAAATAATCAAATCTGGCCCCGCAAAAGCGCGGGGCTTTTTTGTTTGACACTTTTTAGCAAAAACTATAAACTATAAACCATGCCGACAATCCACCAATTAATTAAAAAAGGGAGGAAAAAAATTTTGAAGAAATCAAAAGTCGTTGCTTTACAGCGCGGTTTTAATATTATCAAAAATCGTCCGGTTTATTTTTCGTCGCCTTTCAAGCGCGGCGTTTGCATTAAAGTTTCAACCATGACTCCGAAAAAACCGAACTCCGCCATCCGCAAAGTGGCAAGGGTGCGGCTTACAAACGGAATGGAAGTAACCGCCTATATCCCCGGCATCGGCCATAACCTGCAAGAACACTCTATCGTGCTGCTTCGCGGCGGTCGCGTCAAAGATTTGCCGGGAGTCCAATATCATATTGTCCGCGGCGTGCTCGATACCGCCGGAGTTGAAGGCCGCAGACGGCAACGCTCGGCATACGGAGCTAAAAGACCAAAAGAATAAAACATAAAACTTGAAACATGAGAAGAAAAATTAAAATAAAACACACGCTGGGAACGGACCCCGTTTATAACTCGAAAGAAATCGAGAAATTCACCAATTATTTGCTTTGGGAAGGAAAAAAATCCATCGCCCGTCAAATTGTTTATAAAACTTTCGAAGAAATAAAAAATAAAACAAAATCCGACCCCGTCGCTGTCTTTCAAAAAGCAATCGACAATGTTTCGCCCTGGATTCAGGTGCGCTCCAAAAGAGTCGGAGGCGCAACCTATCAGGTTCCAAAAGAAATTCCGACGGAAAAAAGAATCAGTCTGGCCATGCGCTGGATAATCGTTGCGGCCCGGGCAAAAAAAGGAAAAAATATAGCCAGCCGGCTTTCCGAAGAATTGATATTGGCTTCCAAAAACGAAGGAACGGCTGTTAAAAAGAGAGAGGATACCCACAGAATGGCCGAAGCAAACCGCGCTTTCGCCCATTTTGCCTGGTAAAAAATCACTATGGCTAGAGAATACCCCATCGAAAAAACAAGGGATATCGGCATTATCGCGCATATAGACGCCGGGAAAACAACTGTTTCCGAACGCGTCCTTTTTTACACCGGCGTTTCCTATAAAATCGGCGAAGTGCACGAAGGCGAAGCAATTATGGACTGGATGGAGCAGGAAAGAGAGCGCGGCATCACAATTACCGCCGCGGCCACAACCTGTTTTTGGCGCGATCATCGCATTAATATTATAGATACTCCGGGCCACATTGATTTCACGGTTGAAGTGCAGCGCTCTTTAAGAGTGCTCGACGCTGGCGTTGTAATTTTCGACGGCGTGGCCGGCGTTGAACCGCAATCCGAAACTGTTTGGCGTCAGGCGGATAAATATAAAGTTCCTCGCATTTGTTTCATCAACAAGCTCGACAGAATGGGCGCCAATTTTGAAAAAAGTCTTGCTTCCATCCACGAACGGCTCACTCCTTTTGCCGTCCCGCTTACCATCCCCATCGGACTTGAATCGGAATTTGAAGGCGTAATCGATCTTTTTGAAATGAAAGCGACTTATTTCGAAGGCGAACACGGAGAAAAATTAGTTGTAAAAGAAATTCCGGAAAAATTCAAAGCCGACGCGGAAAAATGGCGGAAAATCATGATTGAAAAAATCGCCGAGAGCGAAATTGACGACGAAATAATGGAGCAATATTTGAATAATCAGGAACCCTCAATAGAGGCGATGAAAAAAGCTTTACGAGCTGGATGCCTTCAATATAAACTTGTTCCCGTTTATTGCGGTTCCGCTTTAAAAAATAAAGGAGTGCAAACAATGCTCGACGGGGTTGTCGATTATCTTCCCAGCCCTGCCGACCTTCCTCCCACGGAAGGATTTAATCTTAAAACGCATGAAAAAATTACGCGCGAAGCGAAAGACGACGCGCCTTTTGCGGCCTTAGCCTTCAAGCTTCAAACAGATCCTTATGTGGGCCAGCTCACTTATTTCAGAGTTTATTCCGGCCACCTCGACGCCGGTTCTTATGTTGATAATGTAACCACGGACACCAAAGAAAGAATCGGAAGAATCTTGCGGATGCACGCCAATCATCGCGAAGAAGTGAAAGAAGTTTTTGCCGGCGATATCGCTGCCACAATCGGCCTTAAAAACACCCATACCGGCGACACTTTGTGCGACCCGGACCACCCGATTATTCTCGAAAAAATAGAATTCCCCGAACCGGTTATTTCCCTTAAAATCGAACCTAAAACTAAGGCTGACCAGGAAAAAATGGGTCTTGCTTTGAAGCGCCTTTCCGATGAAGACCCGACTTTCAGAATCAAATCCGACCAGGAAACGATGGAAACCATTATCTCGGGCATGGGCGAGCTTCACCTTGATATTATTGTCGACCGGATGAAACGGGAATTTAATGTTGGAGCAACCGTAGGAAAACCTCAAGTCGCCTACAAAGAAACTATTATGACTGAAAGTGAAGCTGAGGGAAAATACATCCGCCAATCCGGCGGCCGCGGCCAATACGGACACGTGCGCGTCAGACTGGTGCCCAAAGAAAGAGGTCAGGGATTTGAATTCATTAATTCCATCAGGGGAGGTGTTATTCCCCAAGAATTTATTCCCGCGGCGGAAAAAGGAATTAAAGAAGCGATGGAACGGGGAGTTGTAGCGGGGTTTCCGCTTGTAGACTTTTCCGTCGAACTTTACGACGGCTCTTACCATGAAGTCGACTCATCGGAAATGGCGTTCAAAATTGCCGGCTCAATGGCTTTGCAGGAAGGAGTAAAAAGAGCGAAGCCGATTATCCTTGAACCTATTATGAAAGTTGAAGTTGTGACTCCGGAAAAATTTCTTGGAGAAGTTGTTGGCGATTTGAATTCAAAACGCGGACATATTCTTGATATCGGCGACAGGTATAATTTAAAAATCGTTGACGCAAAAGTTCCGCTTTCGGAAATGTTCGGCTATGTCACTTCTTTGCGTTCAATGACCGAAGGTCGAGCCACGTCCACCATGGAATTCGACCGTTACGAACGGGTGCCGGACAATATCACTCAATTTATCAAAGAAGGTAAAAAATAATTATGAAAAAAATACATCAAAGCGAAGAAGGAAGTATTAGCGAAGAAATGCTGGGAGAGGATTTGGAGATTGAAGCGGATGTAGAGAATCTGCCTCTGTAAAAGCAGAAAACTTTTGTCTTGCTTTTTTATTTGCATAAATCCGTAAAATAGTTATACTAAATTATAATGCAGATGCTTCGGGAAAAATATAAAAAAGTAGTCATTCCGGAGATGAAAAAGAAATTCGGATATAAGAATGAAATGGCGATTCCTAAAATCGTTAAAACCGTCGTTAACAGCGGCGTCGGTTCGGTTAAAGACGAAAAGCAGGTTGAAATTATCGAGAAGCAATTGAGTCTTATCACAGGACAGAAGCCGGCAAAAAGGCTGGCAAAAAAATCAATTGCTTCTTTCAAGCTTCGCCAAGGGGCGCTGGCGGGTTATTCCGTCACTTTGCGCGGACAAAAGATGTACGATTTTCTCGATAGATTTCTTTCTATAGCAATTCCCCGCATCGGCGATTTCCGCGGATTAAATCCGAAAGCAGTTGACGGCGCGGGAAATTTTTCCATCGGCATAAAAGAACATACGATATTTCCGGAAATTGCGGAAGAAGACATAAAAATGATTTTTGGTTTCGAGGTTACGATGGTAACCAGCGCGAAAACCCGCGAAGAGGCCTTGGAGCTGTTTAAAATGCTTGGCTTTCCGTTTAAGAAATAAATGTTGCAAATTATCAGAATTTCTGTATATTTTAAACCATGGCCAAGAAGTCAGTTATAGCCAGAAGCCAAAAAAAACCGAAGTACAAAAGCCGCGTGGTGCGGCGATGTTTTCGTTGCGGCAGAAAACGCGGTTATATGCGCGATTTCGATATGTGCAGGATATGTTTTCGCGAGTTCGCCAACGAAGGCAGGATTCCGGGCGTAAAAAAGTCAAGTTGGTAAAATATGGACCCAATTGCAGATATGTTCACAAAAATAAGAAATGCTCAAGTCTCAAAAAAAGAGACCGTGACTATCTCTTACTCAAAATTAAAAATGGAATTGGCGAAATTGCTTTTGAAGACGGATTGCATCAAGGAGGTTAACAAGAGAGGAAAAAAGAATAAAAAAACAATTGAGCTTGCGTTGGCGTACGATGAAAAGGGATGCGGGAAGATAAATCATATTAAGAGGATTTCAAAACCTTCGCGACGCGTTTATTTGCGCTTGAATGAAATAAAACCGGTTAAACACGGCTATGGCATGCTCATTCTTTCAACATCGAAAGGTCTTTTGAATAATAAAGAAGCGATTAAGGAAAAGGTCGGCGGAGAAGTTATCGCCGAAATTTGGTAGCTTGAAGGGCTCACTACAAATAATTTAAATTTATGAGTAGAATCGGGAAAAAACCAATAGTGATTCCGCAGGGGGTCGAGGTCAAATTCGAAAACGGAGTGATGAAAGTGAAAGGACCTCTCGGAGAAAATACCCGTCTTTTTAGAGACGATATTTTAATTTCTATTTCCGATGGAGTCATAACATTAGAACCGAATAAGGCGAAGAAATTCAGGAGAGAAAAGGAAACATCCGCTTTATGGGGTACTTACGCCGCTCATATTCTTAATATGATAGAAGGCGTGACAAAGGGTTTCAGTAAAACCCTTATTATAGAAGGAATCGGTTATCGCGCGGCGAAAGAAGGCTCAAATCTTAATTTGACTTTGGGTTTCAGCCATCCCGTTAAAGTTTCGATTCCTTTAGGCATAGATTTGAAAATAGAAAAAAATATGATTATCATTTCCGGCGCGAATAAGGATTCTGTTGGAATGTTTGCCGCTCAAATCAGAGCTTTGAAAAAACCGGAGCCGTATAAAGGCAAAGGCATCAGATACGAAAAAGAGGTTGTCAGGCACAAGGCAGGCAAAAAAGCAGTAGTTTCATCCGGTTAATTTTTATGAGAGACATCAATAAAATAAAAAAACAAAAAAGAATAATGCGGCATCGCCGCGTTAGGGCGGGAATTAAAGGTACGGCCGACAAACCGCGTCTCAATATTTTCCGTTCTAATAAGCATATTTTTTTGCAATTGATAAATGATGAAAAAGGCAGAACGATAGTTTCGGCAAGCGATTTGTCCGTGAAAGGAGCCAAAAAGAAACAGGGAGTTCATAAAGAAAAAGAAGTGAAAACGCAAGTTGCGTTTGAAACCGGAAAAGCTTTGGCGGTTTTGGCAAAAGAGAAGAAAATCAAACATGCGGTTTTTGATCGCGGCGGTTACGCTTATCACGGTCGCGTAAAAGCAGCTGCCGAGGGCGCCCGACTAGGGGGTCTTAAATTTTAAATTTATGTTTAGATCTGGTAAAAAAGAAAATAGATTTCGTCACGGCCAGGAAAGAAAGCCGCCCGAGTACGAACAGAAATTGATCGATATTAGGAGAGTGGCGCGCGTTGTTGCGGGAGGACGGCGTTTTAGTTTCCGTGTGACTATCGTTATCGGCAACCGGAAAGGCGAAGTTGGCGTAGGCCTAGGTAAGGCCGGTGATACATCTCTTGCGATAGAAAAAGCTTTCAGGAATGCGAAAAAGCATTTGATCAAAGTTGTTTTGAACGAACGTGATTCTATTCCTTGCGAAACGACGGGAAAATTCGGCAGCGCGTTCATTTATATCAAACCGTCTTTAGGCGGAAGAGGTTTGGTTGCCGGCGGTTCAGTGAGAACGGTGTTAGATTTAGCGGGCGTAAAAAATACCAGCGCCAAGATTATTTCCACCAGTAAAAACAAGCTTAATAACGCGCGGGCCGCGTTGGTCGCGCTTTCAAATTTAAAATATAAGAAAATAATTTAAGCATGGTTCAAATACACCAAATAAAACCGACGATAAAAAAGAAAGCGAAAAAGCTTGTCGGACGGGGAGGCAAGCGCGGCACTTATTCCGGAAGAGGCAGTAAAGGCCAAAGAGCGCACGGCGTCCGTGTCAAACCCCGTTTGAGAGAGATTATTAAAAAACTTCCTAAAAAGAGGGGTTATCGGTTCGCTTCTATCCAGACAAAACCCATAGTGGTTAATTTGAAAGTATTGGAAAGAAAATTCAAAGAAGGCGACAAAATTACCCCAAAAGTTTTAGTGGAAACCGGCGTTATCAATTTATTAAAAGGAAAAGTGCCCGAAGTGAAGCTTTTGGGAACAGGCAATGTAAGCAAAAAACTTCTTGTTTCCGAATGTCAAATTTCGGCGTCCGCCCGCGAAAAAATAATAAAAGCCGGCGGCACAATAGAAATTAAAAAAGCCAAGGACCGTCCTTAAAGAGGTCCCAAGGACGGTCCTTGGCATAAATTAAGATGGCGATTTTTTTTCAAAAACTAAAATTGATTTTCAAAGACCCGGATTTGCGCAGGAAAATTTTTTTTGTCGTGGCGATGCTCGCGATTTTCAGGCTTGGCGCGGCGATTCCCATTCCGGGCGTCGATCCCGTAAAACTGCATTCTTTTTTGGAGGGAAACCAATTCTTCGGACTTTTGAATATTTTTTCCGGCGGCGCTCTTTCAAATCTTTCGATCGTTATGCTGGGAGTCGGCCCTTACATTACAGCTACCATTATTATGCAGCTCTTGACGATGATATTTCCCCGGCTTAAAGAAATGTATCAGGAGGAGGGAGATGCGGGACGAAAAAAGTTCAATCAGCTTTCGCGCATATTGACCATTCCCTTGGCTTTGGCTCAAGGATACGCCCTTCTGGCGATGCTTGAAAAACAGGGCGTTTTGGGAAACCTTAATCTTTTTGCCCGGTTGACCAACATTATTATCGTTATGGCGGGTTCGGTATTTTTAATGTGGATAGGAGAATTGATAACCGAATACGGCATTGGAAACGGCGTTTCCCTGATGATTTTTGCCGGAATTGTCGCCCGTATACCGGAAAGTATTCAGCAAACTTTATTCACATTTGATCCGTCGCAAATACCTTTGATATTAGGATTTATTGTTGTGGGCTTTTTGATCGTCGCCGGCGTGGTAGTTATAACCGAAGGCGAACGGCCAATACCAATTTCTTACGCCAAGCGCATCAGAGGAATGCGCGTTTACGGCGGCACTTCCACTTATCTTCCTTTGCGCGTGAATCAGGCGGGCGTTATTCCGATTATTTTCGCGCTTTCGATTTTATTGTTTCCTCAAATGCTGGCGGGACTGCTGGCCGGCGTTCAAAGTCCGGCAATTCAAAGTTTGGCAAAAACGGTTGTCGCCGCGATGAATAACGCCTGGGTTTACGCAACCCTTTATTTCGTTCTTGTATTCGTTTTTACATATTTTTATACGGCGGTCACTTTCGACCCCGACGCCATTTCATCCAATCTTCAGAAAAGCGGCGCCTTTGTTCCCGGCATCAGGCCCGGCAGGCCTACTGCGGAATATTTAGCAAAAACTTTAACGCGGATTACTCTTGTCGGCGCGGTATTTTTGGGACTTATAGCTGTTTTGCCTTTGGCAATGCGGGCGATAACCGGCCTTGTATCTCTCACTATCGGCGGCACGGCGCTCTTAATCGTAGTTTCCGTGGTTCTTGAAACCATCAAACAAATTCAGGCGCAAATTGTAATGCGAGAGTACGAGTGAACAAATTAAAAGATAAAAATGAAAAGTTAAAAATTTAGCATATACTTGCTATAGCGGGTATTTGCTAAATTGCGTTTTTACCCGTTTTTGCACTTTTAAAAAGGGAGTATAATGAAAGAGATGACAGGGAAAAAAGCGATTATGGTTTTGGGTCCGCCCGGTTCAGGCAAGGGCACGCAGGCGAAACTTATAGCGGAAAAGCTCGGTTTTTTTCATTTTATAACCAGCACGGTTGGCAAAGAATATATTGCCACTCATGATGACCCCGAAACAAAAAAACAGATGGAGAATTATAAAGCCGGTGTTCTTTTTGACCCGCCATGGCTGATGAAAGTGATAGAAGAAAAAACAGAAGAGGTGTTTAATGGTCATGGCGGAATTGTTTATGACGGTTCTCCGAGAACGCTTCCCGAAGCGGGATTTCTTTACGATTTATTAAGTAAAAACATCGGCACCGGAAATATATCGGTAATTGAAGTTGATGTCGGAGACGAGGAATTGAAAAAGCGTCTGGCGAAAAGATTAATATGCAGTAAAAGCAGCAGCCATGTTTTTATCCGTTCGGAAAAATTGAATCCCGGCGATCCTTGTCCCGAAGGAGACGGCGTTTTGAGCGAAAGGGATTTGGATAAACCGGAGTTATTCGATACTCGGCTTGCCGAATATAGAAACAGAACTCTGCCCGGCTTGGAATTTTTGAAAAAAACGCATTCCGTAATCACGGTTAACGGCGAACAATCCATCGAGGAAGTTCAGAATGATATTTTGGAAGCGCTTCAAAGATGAATTATTTAATTTTAGATAAATGATCTCAATCAAAACCCCTGAAGAAATTAAAATCTTACGCGATGGAGGTAAAATACTTGCCTCTATTTTGCTTAAAGTGGCCGATAAAGCGAAGCTGGGCGTTACCACTTTTGAACTGGACGAATACGCGGAATTTTTAATCAAAGAAGCTGGAGGCGGGCCGGCTTTCAAAAATTACAAAACAGGAGACGACAAATATCCTTTTCCTTCCGCTCTTTGCGTTTCCATTAACGATGAAGTTGTTCACGGTATTCCCGCTCAAGACAGAATTTTAAAAGAAGGCGATATCATCAGTCTTGATTTGGGTTTGAAATGGAGGGGTTTATATACTGACGCGGCTATCACTGTTGGTGTTGGGAAAATCAGCGCGGATGCGGAAAAACTTTTAAATATTACGAAATCGGCTCTTGAAAAAGGCATAAAAGTTATTAAAGAAAAATCCGCGATAGGCGATATCGGTTTTGCGGTTCAATCTTATGTTGAAGCGAGCGGATTTAACGTGGTAAAAAAATTAGTCGGCCACGGAGTCGGCTATGCTGTCCACGAAGAGCCGGAAATTCCGAATTTTGGCAAAAAAAGAAGCGGCGAAATTTTAAAAGAAGGAATGATTTTGGCGATAGAGCCGATGGTCTGCTTTGGAAGCGCGGATGTCGTACTCGATAAAAATGGCTGGACATGGAAAACAAAAGATGGTTTTTTGGCGGCTCATTTCGAACACACAATTGCAGTTACGAAAAAAGGCTGTGAAATATTGACAAAATTATAGTTGACGAGCGGATTTTTTTATTTAAAGATATCATTAAAGCCATTTTGTTCTTTGAAATAAATTGAGCCCTCTTTCGGGCGGGCAGGGAGGCGCTTTATGACCGAATTACGCAGAGATCCGATAAATAAAAGATGGGTGATTATCGCGTCAGGCAGAGCAAAAAGGCCGGAACATTTTAAAAGAGATAAAAAGCACAGTAATGCGGTAGTTGCGTGTCCTTTTTGTCCCGGTGACGAAGGAAAAAAGACTCCGCCTGAAATCGCCACTTTTCCCGACCGCAGGCCGAGAAATAGTTCCGATTGGCAAGTTCGAGTTATTCCCAATAAATATAATGCCGTTGGAATCGATGAGAAAATCAAAATTCAACCCTTTGGAATGTATTTGACGATAACCGGTTACGGCGCTCATGAAGTTATTATTGAATCGCCAAATCACGATGTACTGTTTGAAGATCAGCCCCTGGCCCACTTGATGCTGATTTTAAGCGCGTATAAAGAACGCCTTCTCGATCTTTATAAAGACCCCAATATCAAGCAGATAGTATTATATAAAAATCACGGGCCGGAAGGAGGAGCGTCAATAAGCCATCCTCATTCCCAGTTGATTACGTTTCCTATAGTGCCGCAGGATTTTAAGGATGATTTGAAGGGCGCGAAAGAGTATTTCGAAAAGGAAAGGTCATGTCTCTGGTGTTCAATCCTGAAATGGGAAATGTTTACCAATTACAGCGTTAATGATGAAGACGGTAAGTTGATCAGAAACGATCCGGCCGGCATTCGGCTTGTTTATAAAAATTCGGCGTTTACGGCCTATTGTCCGTTCGCCTCGCGGTATCCTTACGAAATTCACATCATCCCGCGGAAACATTCGCATTCTTTCGGAAATATCGGCATTCAAGAAATTAGAGAATTGGCGGAAATTTTGAAAGTGACGATAAAGAAGATTAATGTCGTCTTAAAAGAGATTTATTCCGATTCGGCGCCTTTTAATTTTGTTCTGCACACTTCGCCAAATTTGAATTTTCAGGGAAATGGCGATAAATTCGAAACGATAAAAAAAGATTTTCATTGGCATATTGAATTATATCCTGTTTTATCTATTCAAGCCGGCGTTGAAAAAGGCAGCGGCCTTTATATCAACGTTGTTTCGCCCGAAGCGGCGGCAAAAGAGTTGCGCGAGGCGCAGATTGAAGAGAAAAAGGAGGAGAAATAATGGGAAAATGGCTGACTTTAATTTTATCAGGGGCATTACTCCTTGCTGTAATAATTATTATTTTCAATAATTTATAAAATTTCTCCAAATTAAAATTTAAAAGTCCGCTTAATTGACGGGCTTTTTCCATCGGCGGGCGCGACGGGATTTGCCCGCGACTAAAAATTTTTCCGTCGAAAAATTTTTGTCTGGGCACCGGCTCGCAAAATTTTCTGCTGAAAATTTTCCTCCGCCGTTCAAATCCTGTACAACTCATTAATGCCAAAATTCCACACCAAAAGGTGTGAAATTTTATCATAGCGGGCGCGACGGGATTTGAACCCGTGATCTTTCCCGTGACAGGGGAATGTGTTAAACCAGGCTACACCACGCGCCCAAGTATTTTCAATTTAACCTAAAATCCTTTTTATTACAACTATATCTTTTCTTTTCAAAATTTTTGAAGCGGGTTCTCTTTTGACTTCGCCTTTTTCTATGATTTTTGGATAATTTTGAATTCTTTTTGAAGTTGCATGAATGATTTTTCCGTTGCCGAGATACATTACAACATGTCCGATACCCATGGGAAATTTTTTATTATAGTGTCCGCTTTTTCCGTGAAGAAAAATAAGGTCGCCGGCTTTGAGATGTTTTTTATTTTTAACCAACCGGCCGCATCTCGCTTGTTCAATAGCGCAACGAGGCAGCGTCATCCCGATTTGTTTGTAAAGATATTGAATAAAACTCGAACAATCAAAATAGCGGGGCGCTTCGGATGGCTTTGAGCCATACTTATAAGGCCGGCCCGCCAAGCCCTTCGCGATGACGATTAGTTTTTCCGTTCTTTTTCTTTTCATTTATGCCAGTGAGAGGAGTCGAACCTCTATCCAGGGCTTATGAGTCCCTTGTTCTAGCCGTTGAACTACACTGGCGTAATTAATAAAATATTAAAGCAAAAAACGTCCTTTTGCAAGGAAAACGAATTGCTTTTTCCTGAAAATTATTTATAATACCAGGGAATTAAAAAGCACTTTGAAATGGTTATTGACTGGGAGAACGAGAGATGGATATCAAAACTCTTTTAAAAGAACGGGATGTCACCCAAGGAAGCATTTTGAAAAATATTCTGGCGATGACCTGGCCTCTTTGGTTTAACAGCGGGGTTTGGATTATATTCTCCGGTTTGAATATTTACTGGGTATCGAAAATAGGAACCGACGCCTTGGCGGCGGTTACGGCCGGCGGTGTCGGCTATATGCTTTTGATGACGCCGGTTTTGGGAATAGTGACCTCGGTTTACGGTTTAATCGGCAATCTGGCTGGCGTTAAGGATTGGGTTGGCGCAGAAAGAAAGGCGAAAGAAATAATGGCAATAACCTGGTTTCTTTCTTTGGCAGTTGCTTTTCTGGGATATTTTTTTGCGCCGATTTTGTTAAAATTTATCGGCATCGAAGAAAAGGTTCTTGTTCTTGCCGTTACTTATTTAAGGATCCAGGCGGCTGGCGGAATTATTTCCTTTTCTCTTTGGGTTATCAACACGATAATTCGTTCTAGCGGCGATATGATGCGACCCATGGCAGTGATGTTTATTGTAATTGTTCTAAATATTGTTTTTGACTGGTTTTTCATCTTGGGCAATTTGGGTTTTCCTCGCTGGGAAGTGGCTGGCGCCGCCTTCGCTTCGGCGGCTTCGGCAAGCGTAGGCGCCGTTATTGGTTTCGGGATTTTAGTTTGGGGCAATTCACCGATTAAAATTAATTTGAAAGAATGGCGGGGATTCAAAATCAATCTGCTCACTTTAAAAGAAGTTTTTAAAATCGCTGGATTTGATGTTTTGGAGATGTCCGGCAAGGTTGTTATTGACTTGTTGCTCCTGAGATGCATTGCTTTTTGGGGAACCGCGTCTGTGGCCGTTTACGGCATTGGCCAGCGGCTCTTGAAAATGTCTTCAACGGGAGGATATGATTTGGGAATGACCACGGCTATTGTGATGGCGAATAATCTGGGGGCGGGCAAGAAATATCGAGCGGAAAGAAGCGCTTGGTTTGGAACGGCCCTGAACATTTTTATTATGGCGATTGCCGGTTTGGCATTTTTTATTTTTGCTGATAAAGTAATGGGATTTTATAGCGGTGATCCTCAAGTAGTAGATATAGGCATCAATTATTTAAAAATTACCGCTTTTGGCTATCTTTTTATCGCTATGACTGTTGTTTTACGTCGGGCTTTCGCCGGCGCGAAAAACACCAGGATTCCGGCCCTTGTTACTTTGTTGATAATGGGAATCGGGCAGATCGGTTTGGCGGTTTATCTTCCGAAAATTTTTGGTCTCGGCGTGGCAGGTGTTTGGTGGGCGATTCTCATTGCCACAACCATAAACGGTCTGATTCTGGCAGCTCTTTTCAAATTCAAACCCAGTCTTTGGAAAAGAAATTAAAAACACGCGCAAAAACGGAGGACAGTCCTCCGTTTTTCCTTTTCCCTCTTTTTGTCGTGTTGCGGGGGGCCGATTTGCACGGCCGCCTCAAGGTTATGGGCCTTGCGAGATACTGCTTCTCCACCCCGCGACTTATTTTTATTTAAAGTATTGAGCATTTTTCGGGAAAATGCAAGGCGGCCGCGATTGGTATTTTTAAAATTTTGGAATATCCACAATTAGTAAATTTATCTGATTACGTTTAAAATAAAGATAAGATGGTATTCAATATTCCTAAAAAAATTAAGAAGCGCGATGGGCGTGTTGTAGATTTCAACATAGATAGAATAGCAACAGCTATTTACAAAGCAATGGAGGCAAGCGGCCAGCCGAACCGCAAGGTCGCTAAAGAGTTGGCAAAAGGAGCGGTTGAAGCGCTTGTTAAAAAATACAAACGCGTCGCGAATTTTGTGCCCACAATCGAAGAGATTCAAGATTTTGTCGAAGGAGCTCTTATTGAAAGAGGATATGCCAAAGTTGCAAAATGTTACATTCTTTATCGGCAGAAAAGAGCGGAAATTAGGAGGGAAAAGCAAAAAATTCTCGATAAAGAAGAAATTGACGATATCGACAAGCGGTTTGACGTTAATGCATTGCGGGTTTTGCGAAGCCGCTATTTGAGAAAAGACGATTCTGATAAAGTTATAGAATCCCCCAGCGAGCTTTTTGAAAGGGTTGCTTTGCACGTGACTTTGCCCGAAATTTTATACGACGAGCGCGTAAGCGAAGGCGTGGAAAAACGAAATTACGCGAAACCGGAAATGGGTGCAAGCGAAAGCGGCAAGATGAGCGATGAAGAGGCAAGGGCATTTGAAGGAAAATTATTTCTCGGCAAACATATTTTGAATATTTTTCATATCAAAGGGCTTTATTATTTGTTCGCGCGTTTTGAGAGAGGAGGTAAGATTAAAATCACCTGGGAAAAATTAGTGGAGATGTTTAAAAAGAACGAATTCGCAAAATACGAAAAAACTTTCGATGAATTTTACGATTTAATGATTTCGCGTTCTTTTATGCCGAACACGCCGGCCTTGGCTAATTTCGGGAGTTATCTTGGCATGGGTTCAGCCTGTTTCGCATTGGACATCGACGATTCAATAGAAGGGATAATGGACACCCTAAAAAACGCCGCTATTGTTTTTAAATCCGGTGGCGGATTGGGGTACAATTTTGCCAAGTTGCGGCCGGAAGGAGACTTTATAAAAACTACCGGCGGCACCTCGTCCGGCCCCATCAGTTTTATGCGGCTTTTCGATACGATGACAGATGTTGTTAAACAAGGTGGTATCCGCCGAGGCGCAAATATGGGAATTTTAAACAGCAATCATCCCGATATTGAAAAATTTATTGTTGCCAAAAAAGGTAATAAATCTCTGAAAAACTTCAATATTTCGGTGTTAATAATGGATGATTTTTGGGAATGTTACAAAAAAAATAAGCCATATTCTTTAGTTAATCCCCGAACCGGCAAGACAACGCGCTCTGTTTCACCAAACGTTTTATTGGAGGAAATCGCTTATCAGGCATGGGAATCGGCCGAACCGGGCGTTCTTTTCTATGACCGTATCAATGAATTCAATCCCTTTTTGAAATCTTTAGGTCCCATTGTTACGACTAATCCTTGTGGAGAATTGCTTCTTTATCCCAATGAATCCTGCAATTTAGGCTCTCTTAATATTTGGTCTTTCATTAAAACCGATTTTCAGGACAGAAAAACGCTTGATTGGAATCGTTTATCCAAGGCAATAAAAATCGGAGTGCGATTTTTGGATAATGTGATAGATATTAACATTCTTCCATTAAAAGAAATAGAGGAGATGACCTTAAATACCAGAAAGATCGGACTTGGTATTATGGGATTAGGAGATTTGCTTTATGACTTGAAAGTCCAATTTAATTCTGAAAAAGGACGGGCTTTAATGGAAAAAATCATCGAATTTGTCAATTATCATTCCAAATGCGCTTCAATTGAGTTGAGTAAAAATAGGGGAGCGTTTCCTTATTTTGAAAAGAGTTTTTATACGGAAGGAAGACTGCCGTTCCGCGGATTTCACGACAAGAAGTCGTGGCATTTCGATTGGGAAAAAGTGAGCGGTGATATTCAAAAATTCGGCATTCGCAACAGTTACACGACGGTAATCGCTCCAACCGGTTCTATTTCAATGATCGCGGGGTGCTCTTCCGGTATTGAGCCGGTTTATTCTTTGGCATTTCAAAAAAATGTTGCCATTGGCTCATTTTATTTCATTAATCCGGTTTTTGAGAGGTTGATGTTGCGCGAAGGACTTTTTGACGACGTTTTGATAAGAGACGTTGTTTCCAGCCATGGTTCGGTTCAAAATGTCCATTACATTCCGAATAATTTCAAGAAAATTTTTGTGACCAGCTACGATATTTCTCTCGAGGATCATATCAAGACTTTGGCAATATTTCAAAAATGGGTTGATTCGTCGGTTTCGAAAACGAATAATTTTCCGGCTTCGGCTACCGCGGAAGATGTCAAAAAATCCTATATTCTCGCTTACGAGCTGGGATGCAAGGGGATAACCGTTTTCCGCGATACTTCCATCGTTGATCAGGTTTTGGTTGTTGCCGAATCCGGTGAAAAAATCGCGGGAAAATCAAAAGAGGAAACAGGGCTTATTAGAATAAAAGATGAAAAAGCCGAGGGCATGGCGATATATCGCAACCCGTCGGTTTTGGGAAAAATTGGCGAAAATGGCAGTAATGGAATATCTTCGGATGCGCAAAATGGAAATGGAAAATTGAAA
>Ga0100398_1000614_pt1 | contig 32223 bp, 24 predicted proteins | sample CryGeymeta201522_FD_81568 | JGI IMG/M metagenome (GOLD analysis project Ga0100398, IMG submission 81568) | Groundwater microbial communities from Crystal Geyser aquifers in Utah, USA - Crystal Geyser metaG 2015-22 | ecosystem: Environmental > Aquatic > Deep subsurface > Groundwater | place: USA...
ACTGAATATCGAACCGCGGAAGCGAGGAAAAAGGAAAAAAGAGAATATCGAATATCGAACACTGAATATCGAACCGCGGAAGCGAAGAAAAAGGAAAAAAGAGAATATCGAATATCGAACACTGAACATCGAACCGCGGAAGCGAAGAACTCCTCCCGACCTTCCGCGGTTCGCTTTTCCTTCATTCGATATTCCGCGGTTCGCCTTTTCCCCCGCCTTTTCCCCCGGTTCGCCTTTCAATCGTTTCGGCGCTCAACTCGGACGGGCCGGTGAGGGCTGCGGTGCAGCCGAAACCGTGAGTCGAGTTTTTCTATTGGAAAGCCATCTCATGTTTGATAATATTATATTTATCGACATGATCAACCGAATCCTTGATATCGACGGCTCAGTCACGACTTGGGGACGAAAATGGAATGGAATTATTATTCTCTTAGGGTCTTTTCAGCGGTCGCTCGCCGTCAGAACTTCACAAAGGCGGCAAAAAGCCTTGGCCTGACTCAGCCCGCCGTCACTTTACAGATCCAGAACCTGGAGAAACAGATCGGTTGCCCGCTCTTGATTCGCAAGAAAACCGGAGGGGTGTTGCTGACAAAGGCTGGAGAGGTGGTGTTGAACCACAGTAATAAAATCTTCCGGCTGTTCGAGGAACTGCAGGATGCCCTGCAAGCCTGGACCACGGCACGAAGCCAGGACGTCAAGGTCGGCTGTTGCTGTATTGCAGGAGAACACATCGTGCCATCCTATGCCGTTGCATTCCGCGCGATCCGGCCGCAGATCGAACTCAGTTACCACGTGAGCCGCTGTTCCGACATTTTTGAGCGCATTCTGGACGATTCCTTGGCCATCGGCATCGCCGGCGTTCCGGCCCGCGACCGTCGGCTGGAGTGCGTCCATTTCCTGGATATGCCCCTGTATTGTTTTGAAGCGCATCGGAACGATCCCCGGCGAATCTCCATAAGCGACTTGGCCATGCGGCCGATGGTGCTTCGCGAACAAGGTTCCGGGACCCGCCTGGCACTGCAGCGCTTCCTTGAGCAAGCGGGGCTGAAGTTCAAGCAATGCCGGATCGCCGCCACTTCCGAAAGCAACGAAGCCATCAAGGAGTTGGTAGCCAAGAGCATCGGTTGGTCCATCCTGCCCCTGGTCGTCATCGAAAAGGAATTGGCGCAGGAACGTTTTAGCTTGATCGAACTCGAGGAAGGCAACCCGATCCAGGAATTTTTCATCGTATACCGCAAACATGGCCTGCTGAGCGAACCTCAAAGAGAGTTCGTGCAACTGCTTCTCGATGAAAAATCCACACCGAATCCAACCTGAAAGATATCGGTCCCCCCCTCGCGGCAACTTATGGCCCCCTTCACCGCCCAGTGGCGGCGATTTAAGCTGATGGCAAAAATAAGACATCCGTCGCAACCCTCAAATCGTCATTCCCGCGCGCTTCCAGCGGGAATCCACCAATGAGCACTGGTCTGGATTCCCGCTTAAGAACCGCGGGCATGACGGGGTGCTGTTCGCAAGTAATCCTGAACAATTGATTCTTGTCATTCGCCTCATGGCATCTTTGCGCCCTTGCGTGAGCCAGCCGTTCCCTGTTTGCACAAGCCCGGATCTTGGGCGGAATGATAACGTAACGGCATAACGGCGCGGCAAGATTCCGCCAATCATAAGGAAATCTTATGCACGCAAAGGAATTACTCATTGGACTGGACCCGACCCGGCGCCTATTCATGAGCCAACACACGTTGAAGCGGCTTCGTGCAACACCGCTGGCTCTTGTTCCTTGCTCAGGTTTTTCCAGAAGACAACTTCGCGAATCGCATCATCGATCTCTTTTCCTTTGGCCCTTGCTCCTGGGAATTTAGCACGGACCGACATTGCCGTGGGCTCGTATGGCTGAATGCCATCGTCAGGGATTACCGTAGGCCCACGACCTGGTTTCACGGCGGATTCCGTAACCGTGCCCGGCGCCTCGGCGCGGGCCGAAAAGTCGAGGAGGGATGATCATGACAGAGATCAGTCGACGGGAGTTCATCCAGTGGGGTGGTGCCGGAATGGCCGCCGCGGCCCTTTCGGATTGGGTGTTTTTCAAGAAGACCCTGTGGGCGAGTCCGGAGGAACAGGAAAAACTCTTCTACCACGCCTGCCACATCTGCGACTGCAATTGCGGCATGACCTACCAGCTGAAAAACGGTCGGATTGTGGAAATGCGGGGCAATCCAGCGGATACCCTGGGCGCCGCGGGAAAGCTGTGCGTCAAGGGGTATTCCACCCCCCGGCTTTATCATGATCCCTGCCGCTTGAGTCATCCCCTGCAACGGACCAACCCCCGCAAGGGCCGGGATCAGGATCCCGCATGGAAAATCATCTCGTGGGACGAGGCGTTCAGCGCCATCGGGGAGCAATTTCGCCGGGTCTACGACCACTACGGTCCCGAGGCCATATTGATCTTCGCCCGGCCCAAGCCATGGGACAGTCACTTGTGGAATGCCATTGGCACCCCGAATCAACTGTGCCACGTGGACACCTGTTACATCAACCACGAACTCGTGGGCAAAACCGTTGCAGGAGGTCGAATCTGGGGATGGGACTTTTCCCATGCCAAGTACATTATCGGTTTCGGTTACGACCAACCGGGCAAGAGCAAAAACATCCATCAGCGGGAATTCATGGCGGCCCGCCGCAACGGTGCCAAGATCGTGATCTTCGACCCCAGGTTGTCTGAAACTGCTATGAAGGCGGACCTGTGGATTCCCATCCGGACGGGAACGGATCTCGCCGCACTGTTGGCCATGATTCATGTGATCATCGCGGAGAATCTTTATGATAAAGAATTTGTGGAAAAGTACACCAGCGGCTTTGACAAGCTCAAAACCCACGTCGCCAAGTACACTCCACAATGGGCCCAAAAGATCTGCGATGTTCCCGCCCAAACCCTGGTGGAAATCGCGCGCGGATTCGGTTCCACGCGACCGGCGACCCTGGCCTACCACAAGCGCGATGCGGGCGGTCCCACTTATATGAATTCCTTTCAAACCGCCCAGGCCATGCTCGTTCTTCAGGCCCTGGTCGGCTCCCTGGATCGCCCGGGCGGGCTCTATTATTCCCGGACGCCGGAAATGCCCGCGGTAAAGGAAGTCTACAACTTGAATTACCCGGACATTGCAGATAAACCAAGATTCGACGACCCGGAAAACATCACCCCCTTGGTGTTCAAGACCAAAAAGGCGGGGTTCAGCACCGCGGCCGACGCCATCCTCAAGGACAGCAAACCCCACGTCGCCCTGTTCCACAGTTACAACACCACGTCTTTTTCCAACCCACGGCATCTCGAAGAGGCTTTAACGAAGTTGGATTTCATGGTCAACGTGGATATGTACCTCACCGAACTCGGCATGTACGCCGACATCATCCTTCCTGAAAATCTGTGGATCGAGAACAGCGGCTTCACCGCGCGCAGCTACCAGGCCGAACGTCCCCAGGTGATGCTCGACGAAGGCGCCCCGAAACTGCACAACACCAAGGGTTACGGTGAAATTGCCAACGGCATCCTGGCGGCCATGAAACTCTACGATTTCGTGGTCGATCCGAAGAAACTGGCGCCGGCGCAGATGGCGGCAATGGGGTTGGATAAAGATAAACTCCGTCAGAGCGGCGGGGTCTTCGATAGTGGCGAACCGTTCAAGCCCAAGGAAAAATTCAAGACCCCGAGCCACCAAATCGAACTTTACAGCACCGTGCTCGAAAAAGCCGGCCACGCTCCGATGCCGGAATGGGTGGAACCCGTCGCCAAACCCACGCCCGAATATCCCTACTACATCATCACCCACCATCTGCCCTGGATGCGCATGCTGAAAAACGCCAACGATCCGATCCTGAAGGACCTGCAGTGCGAAAACAAGGCCCATATCCATACGTCCGTGGCCAAAAAACTCGGCGTCAAGGACAAGGACCTGGTGTGGGTGAAATCCCCGGTCGGCAAAATCAAGCTCATGGTGGCCGTCACCGAGGGCATTCGCCCCGACACCATCATGACCGAGCACGGCTTCGGGATATGGGCGAAAGGGCGATGCCAAGGTATTGGCTGGGGACAAAACGAAGGGGAAATCCTTCCCGACCGAACCCTTGCGGAGATGAAATCATGGAAACGGCACGCAGCCGGCCGAGGGGTGGGCATTTGCGACACAACGGTGCGGATCACCAAGGCGTAAGGTCCCTGGATAAGGATCGAGCGGCCGACCTGACCAAGCTTTGTGCCTGGGCCAAGACGGCGGCGCGCTATCCCAAGACGGCTACCGACATGGAAGCCATCATTGCCGGCTCGGACCCCCTTGCCCATTGGCTGGCGTCGTCGCAACCGCTTCTCGAGGAGCTTTTCAGGTGCTGGAGGGAAGCCCCGCAAACCACCTTGGAAGCCCATCAAGTGGAATACACCAGACTGTTCGTCGCGCGCTGGGGCGGGGTCCCCGCACCGCTCCATGCCTCGTATTACCTGAACCGCGAAACGTTCCGAGGGGATGCCGCGGATGCGGCGGTTGCCTTTTACGGACGACAAGGGGTGCGGTGGAGCGAAACGGAGCTCCAGGAACCTCCGGACCATCTGGCCGTGGAACTGGAGTTTCTGGAGATTTTGTGCCAATCCGTCAGCCCCGCGCCCGGCCGCGGCGACGTGGCCGAACAGTGGCAGGACTTTTGGCGCTCGCACTTCGGCCTTTGGACACTGCCCTGTGCCGCGGCCATGGAGCAGCACGCCAAGCTGCCCCTCTACAAGGTGTTGGCTCTGAGTCTCATCCAACTATGGGAACAGGAGATGGGTCATGAAGGAACTCGCCAAGGATCGTTATGTCATGGTCTATAATGCGGATCTGTGCATCGGGTGCAATGCGTGCGCCGTCGAATGCCGCCGTTATTATGGTTTGGACGAAAAGGGGAGCTTCCGGGTGCGCATCCAAACCGTGGAAACCGGGACCTTTCCGGACGTTTCCATGGAGCACCTGCGAGTCTCCTGCGGTCATTGCGTAAACGCCGAATGCATCAAGGAATGCCCGACCGGGGCCACCTTCCGCGCCGAGGACGGCTTCGTGCTCATCACCCAGGAACGCTGCATCGGCTGCGGTGCCTGCGTGGACGCCTGCCCCTATGGGGCCCGGTACCTGCGGCAGGTCGGGCAGATGCTCAAAGCCGACAAGTGCTCCTGGTGTTACCCGCGGGTCTATGAGGGGCAGAAGCCGGTGTGCGTGGAAAAATGCATCACCGGGGCGCTCATGTTCGGCATGGCCTCCGAACCCGCCATAAAGGAAGCCCTCGAGGCGGCCGACGTCGCGGTTTACCATCCGGAATACAACACCAAAGCGCAGCTTTACCACAAGAGCGTGCGCCCCCGCCGCACGGACGTGAAGGTACTGGTCGAACTGCCGAGACCGCTGGCGTGACCTCTAGGCCGTGGACGCCTTACGGCTGAAATGGGCACTGAGTCCTGGGAACCGCTGGGCTGTGGAAACGGTCGGGGCGCCATGGAGCACAAAGTCGTGCCGCAGGGCTGAAGCATAACATCCGAATATCGAACCGCGGAAGTGCGGGACCCCTTCCCGCTCGCCGCGGTTCGCCTTTTCTTCCCTTCGACATTCGTCATTCGATATTCCGCGGTTCGCCTTTTTTCCCCGGTTCGCTTTTCCCAATCTTTTTTCTTGACCGAGTTTGTGCGATAGGGTACATGATTCCAACTGAGTACTCACTCGGCATTTTCTGAACGGAGTGCCCATGACCCGCAGGGAAGCCATACTCGACGCCGCGACCCGGCTCTTTTCCGAAAAGGGGTTCAAAGACACCTCCATCGCGGAGCTTGCCACCACCACCGGGGTGGCCGAAGGCACCATCTTTTACCACTTCAAGAGCAAGGAAGACCTGCTGCTGCAGATTCTGGAGGGGATCAAGGTCGACATCCTGCGGGAATTCGACCGCTACATCGAGGCGCGCCCGGCGAAACGGGGGCTGGACCAGGTCCAGGACGCGCTGCTCTTTTACCTCTATCTGGCGGGCCAGATGGACAGCCAGTTTCTGCTGTTGCAGAGCCACTATCTCTACCGGTTGGCCGACACCAACGGCGAGTGTCGGACTCACCTGGAAGCCATCTTCAACTGCCTGGTGGACATTTTTGAACAGGCCGTGCTGCTGGGCCAGAGCGACGGTTCCATTGCCGACGTTCCCGCGCGCAAAGCCGCGCTCCTATTGTTCACCATGGTGGACGGCCTGGTCCGGTTCAAGAATTACGGCCTTTATGACGCCTCGGCACTGGTTGCGGAATTGATCGCATCGAGCGTTCGGATGCTTCAACAACAAGAGAAGGAGGGCAGGAGCAGGTCATGATCGCGAAGATTTTTCCGTTCATTTTATGGCTGAGGGGCTACCGGCTGAGTGATCTGCGGATCGATTTTCTAGCCGGCATCACGGTGGCGCTGGTGCTTATTCCCCAATCCATGGCCTATGCCCAACTGGCCGGGCTGCCGGCCTATTACGGCCTGTACGCCGCCTTCCTGCCGCCGATGATCGCGGCGCTGTTCGGTTCCAGCCGCCAGTTGGCCACCGGTCCGGTGGCCGTGGTTTCGCTCATGACCAGCGCATCCCTGGCGCCGCTGGCGACCACCGGGAGTGCTGCCTTCATCGCTTACGCCATTCTCCTGGCCTTCATGGTGGGCCTGTTTCAGTTTGGGTTGGGCCTGTTGCGGCTGGGCCTGGTGGTGAATTTTCTGTCCCACCCGGTGGTCAACGGTTTCACCAATGCCGCGGCCATCATCATCGCCTCTTCCCAGCTTTCCAAGATGTTCGGGGTCACCGTGGACAGCGCGGAGCACCATTATGAAACCATCGTCCGGGTGGTGGTGGCGGCCTCCCACTACATCCACTGGCCGACGCTGGCCATGGGCCTGCTGGCTTTTGTGATCATGTACGGGCTGCGGCGGATTTCGCCGAAGATCCCCAATGTGCTGGTGGCGGTGGTGGTGACTACGGTGCTGTCCTGGGCGATCGGCTTTCAGCAGAACCTGGAAGCTCCCCTGGGAGCCATCGAGGACCAGGAAGCGCGGCGGTTGGTGACGGCTTTCAACCAAGCCGTCAATGCGGTGCCGGCACTGGCGGAACAGCGCACCGAAGCCTATCAAGCCATGGAAGCGGCGGCCAAGAAACACGATCCCCTGGCCGAACTGGATGCGAGACACCAGGTGGAGGCAATCGCCATGCAGATGGAGCGCTTAAAGGAGGAGGCTCATATCCACCGGGAAGCGCTGCGCGACATCGCGTTCCGCGGCGTGGCGGGAGCGGAAGGCTGGCTGCGGTTCTATCGCAAGGACCAGGTCCCGCCGGAAGCGAAGCCCGCTGGCCGCATCTGGCACCTTCGGGTCGGCAATTCGCCCCTGAAGCCCGAAGGCTTGCGGATGATGGGCGGAGGCGCGGTGATTGGTGACATTCCCAAGGGGCTACCGGCGTTTGCCCTGCCGCAACTGGAGCCGAATGTGCTGCTGCGGCTGCTGCCTTTTGCCGCCATCATTTCGCTCTTGGGCTTCATGGAAGCCATTTCCATCGCCAAGGCGATGGCCGCGAAAACCGGTCAGCGCCTGGATCCGAACCAGGAACTGATCGGTCAGGGCCTGGCCAACATGGTGGGGGCCCTGGGCCAGAGTTACCCCACCTCGGGTTCCTTTTCCCGTTCGGCGGTCAATCTCCAGGCCGGTGCCGTAACCGGGCTGGCCAGCGTGTTCACCAGTCTGGCGGTGGTTATCGTGCTGCTGTTCTTCACCCCGCTGCTCTATCACCTGCCCCAGTCGGTATTGGCGGCGATCATCATGATGGCGGTGGTGGGGCTGCTCAATGTGGCCGGTTTCGTTCACGCCTGGCACGCCCAGTGGTACGACGGCCTCATTTCCATCATCACCTTCCTCTGCACCCTCGGTTTCGCGCCGCATCTGGACCGCGGGATCATGGTCGGGGTGGTGCTTTCGCTTTCGGTGTTCCTCTACAAGAGCATGCGCCCGAAGGTGGTGACCCTGGCCCGAGCCGACGATGAATCGCTGCGTTGCGCCGACGTCCACGGTCTCAAGGAATGCCGGTACCTGGCGCTGGTGCGCTTCGACGGCCCCCTGTTCTTCGCCAACGCCAGCTATCTCGAAGACAAGATCACCGAACGGATGCAAAACGGTAAGGACTTGAAACACATCGTGATCGTGTCCAACGGCATCAACGACATCGATGCTTCGGGGGAAGAAGCGCTGTCGCTGTTGATCGACCGGGTCCGGGCCGCGGGCATCGATGTGTCGCTGAGCGGCGTCAACGAAGCGGTGCTGCGGGTGCTGCTGCGCACCCACCTGTTGCAGAAGATCGGGGAAGACCACATTTTCCCGACCATGGAAAAGGCCATTGCCACCAATTACGACCGGACCCACCGCGAGGGCGCGGAAGAAGTCTGCCCCCTGGTCCGGGTTTGTCGTCTGGCTGAAGGTTGAGCAAGGAGGGGAGAAGTTCATGTCCGTTATCACTGCATTCAGCGGAACTTTTTGCAATGCCGACCAGATCGTCAGCGCGCTGGTGTCGGCTACCGGCTACCGACTCGTTCCGGACTCGGAACTGGTGGCCCAGGCCGCCCGCCTGTCCGAGCTGGAGGAAAGCAAGATCGCTCGGGCGTTTACCGGGAAGGTTTCGGTTTTTAACCGGTTCACCCACGAAAAGGAGCGGTCCATCGCCTATCTGCGGCTCGCCCTGGCGGAACTGCTTGCCGCCGATGGCCTTCTCGTTTACGGTTTCACCAGCCTCCTGGTGCCCGCGAGCATCAGCCACGTGCTCCGAGTGTGTCTCATCACCGACACGCGCCGCCGGCTGGAAGCCGCCCGGAGCCAGGAGGGGCTTGGCGAAAAAGAAGCCTTGAATCTGCTCCACACCCAGGATCAGGACCGGGCCGTCTGGGTGCGCGAGGTGACCGGGCAAAAGGACCCCTGGGCCGGGGAAATCTACGACATCGTGCTGCCCTCGGACAAGACCACGCCCGAACAGGCCGCCGCCCTGATCCGGGAAACCCTGGAAAAACCCTTGCTGCAACCCAACGCCAAGTCGCGCCAGGCGGTGCGGGACTTCCCCTCCTGGCGGCGCGGGTCGAAGTCGCCCTGGCCCGCGAAGGCCACAGCGTGGGGGTCCGGGCCGAGAACGGCCAGGTGCTGCTGACCATCAACAAGCACGTCCTTCTGCTCAGTCGGCTGGAGGAGGAACTCAAAGCCATCGCGGCTGGCATCGATGGGGTCGGCAGCGTCGCGGTTAAGGTGGGAGAAAATTTTTATCAGGCCGATATTTACCGCCGCTACGATTTCCAGGTGCCGTCCAAGGTGCTGCTGGTGGACGACGAAAGGGAATTCGTCCAGACCCTATCGGAACGCTTGATCATGCGCGACATGGGTTCCGCCGTGGCCTACGACGGGGAATCGGCCCTGACCATGATCGAGGAAGAAGAGCCCGAGGTCATGATCCTCGATCTCAAGATGCCTGGAATCGACGGGATCGAGGTGCTGCGCCGGGTCAAGGGGAGCCGGCCGGACATCGAGGTGATCATTCTGACCGGCCACGGCAGTGAAGACGACCGCAAGGTCTGCATGGACCTGGGAGCCTTCGCCTATTTGCAAAAACCGGTGGACATCGAACTGTTGAGCGAAACGCTGCGCCTGGCCAACGAAAAGATTCAGGGCCAAAAGGCCGCGGCGGCCGGGCCTCACGGGGCATGACCGGGGACCCTGCCGGCTCCGCGGCATTCGGCACGGTTCGGAAATGCTTGTCTTTGGTATACCTGCTTAGCTTGAGAAGTTACGTTTTGGATTCGCGCGGAAATGAAGCTTTTAAGCCTTCACGAGTATACCAGATGTCCGCGCCATTCGCGCAATCATCGGGAAGGAATGGTGATAGCGATAGCGGTACCGATAGCGATAGTGATGTGTGGATGGATTCCCGCCACAAGGATGCGGGAATGAGGATCCGGTGTTACCCTCAATTGAACCATGCCGGCTTCAAACTGGGAGTGGGGTGAACGCATGCAGCTGATGTCGATCTTCAAACCGAAATTTTGGGACTACGAAGATGTGGCGGCCGGCCCCTTCAAGCATCTGTTCAATTTCCGCCGGATCTGGAAGCAGACGGTTTTCCTTACCCTGGCGGTCACGCTTTCTCCCCTGATCTTCATGGCCGCCATCGACTACCGGGTGAGCCGGGAAGCGATCGACACCGACATCCAGTTGCGTACGGCCCGGTTGGTTTCCAACACCCGCCGCAGCGTGACCTTTTTTCTGGAGGAGCGCAAATCAGCCCTGTCCTATGTCACCCACGACAATCTCCTGGAAGACATCATGAGCCACGAGCGCCTGGCCGATATCCTCGAGCACCTCAAGCACTCCTTCGGCGGCTTCACCGATTTGGGGGCTATCGACGAGCGCGGGATCCAGAAGGCTTACGCGGGACCCTACCAACTGGAAGGGGTCGATTACAGCCAGGAGCAGTGGTACCGGGAAGTCCTCGAGCGCGGCAGCTTCGTGAGCGACGTTTTCCTCGGGGTACGGCAAACGCCGCATTTTGTCATCGCCATCCGCTGCCACTGCCCCACCGGATTGCCCTATGTGCTGCGCGCGACCATCGATACGGACAAGTTCAACGACCTGTTTGCCGGCCTCGATGTGGCCGGCCACGGCGATGTTTTCATCATCAACCGCAGGGGCATTTTACAAACGGCTTCGCACACCTACGGTGCCGTACTCGATCCCGTCCCACTGCCGGTGCCACCGTTTTCGGAGCGCTCCGAGGTGATCGATACCGCGGACCTTGACCTCAATCCCACGGTCATCGGCTACGCCTACATCGAGGATACGCCTTTCATCCTGATGATCTGCAAAAACAAACGCGAACTCATGCTGCCCTGGAAAGCCACCCAGTTGGAAATCCTCATGTTCCTCACGGTCAGCGTGGTCGCCATTTTGCTAGTGATTCTCTGGGGCGCATCCTTTCTGGTCTCGCGGATTCACGACGCCGACCAGAAGCGCGTCGCCACCTTGCACCAGGTGGAGTATTCGAATAAGATGGCTTCCATCGGTCGATTGGCCGCGGGAGTCGCCCATGAAATCAACAATCCGCTGGCGGTCATCAACGAAAAAGCTGGACTGATCAAAGATCTCTTTCTATTGAAGGAGAGCTACGCCGCTGATGAGAAGCTGCTCGGTCTGCTGGACTCCATCATCAAATCGGTGGAACGCTGCGGCGCCATCACCCGCCGGTTGTTGGGCTTTGCCCGGCACATGGGCGGCCCACCGAGCATTCAGCGGATCGAGATCAAAGACGTGATCCATGAGGTCCTGGGGCTGCTCGGCAAGGAAGCGAGCTATCGGGCGATCGAGGTGAGCGTCGATGTTCCCGATAATCTTCCCGGCATCGAGAGTGATCTCGGCAAGATTCAACAGGTGCTGATCAACTTGTTGAACAACGCCTTTGCCGCGGTTAGCGACGGGGGCCATATCACCGTTAAGGTGCGCAAGCTGGATGAATACCTGGCCGTGGCGGTGGTGGATGACGGCTGCGGCATCCCGGAAGCGGATCGGAAAAGAATTTTCGAACCCTTTTTTTCCACCAAAACGACCCGAGGCGGGACCGGTCTGGGTCTTTCCATCACCTATGGGCTGATCAAGGACCTGGGTGGAGAGGTCCAGGTGGAAAGTGAACTGGGCCAGGGAACCACTTTCACCGTGACTCTGCCGCTGGTGCGTAAACCCGAGAAAGGGAGCGATAATGCGTGTTCTGTTGGTGGATGATGAAATCGAGCTGGTTTCCACCCTGGCCGAGCGCCTGACCCTCAGGGGTTTTCAGGTGGACTGGTTTGCCGCGCCGCTGGATGCTCTGGCGGCGGTACGTGATAACCCTTACGATGTGGCCGTTCTCGATGTTAAAATCCCGAAGATGGGCGGCCTGGAATTAAAAAAGGAGATGGAGCGACTGCAGCCCAAGCTGCGCTTCATCTTCATGACCGGCCACGGTTCCCTGGAAGATTTCGAGGCCGGGGTGGACGAGGCCGGAGCGGGGTTTTACTTGGTGAAACCGGTCAATATCGAGGTGCTCACGGAGAAGATCCGCCAGTTGTCGGCTGAGGAAGGAAACCACCCATGACGGCTGAGAAAGATCCGGTGGCAATCGGCGGCTTGCGGTTTTTCGGCAAGATTTCGGCCTCCGTTTCCCACGAAATCAAGAACGTCCTGGCGGTCATTCGGGAAAGCGCCGGCCTCATGGAAGATCTTCTGGCCATGCATCGGAAAGGCCTGCCGCTGGACCCGGAAAAATTCGCCAAACTGGCGGACCGGGTAGGCCGGCAGACCGTACGGGCCGATGCGATCGTGAAAAACATGAATCGGTTCGCTCACAGCGTGGACGAACCGGTGAAGCTGGTGGAAGTGGGCGAACTGCTTCTTCTGATCACGGACCTCGGCCAGCGCCTGGCTTCCATGAAAGGGATGGTGCTGGCGACGGCCCCGCCGGAAACGGCTCTCACGGTCCGCACCAGCCCCTTTTTCCTGGAACTGGCGCTCTGGACCTGCCTGGAATTCGCCCTCGGGCACGGCGATGAAAACAAACGCATCACCTTAAGCGCCAAACCTTCCGGGCCGGGGGTCGAGGTTGTCCTCGGCGGCCTGGCCGCGGCAACGGACCGGGCTGACCCGGACTATCCGGCGGAACTGCTGGATGCCGTGCAGGGCCGTTTGCAAACCGTGGTACAGACGGGAAATGGGGCCATGACCCTGCTGGTGCCGGATCAACAGTCGTGATTGCCCGTGCTTGTTGCGACGAGCCGGCGGCCGGCTCCGAACGGTTCGACCGGGGCCGGTCGCGGCCCATCCGTCAGCTGAGTTTGACTGCCATCCCACGAAGGAGGAAAACCATGAATGAGCGAGTCCTGTTGGTGGACGATGAAGTGGAATTCGTGGAAACCCTGGCGGAGCGCATGCGCACCCGGGGCATGGAGGTGGACACCAGCACTTCGGCGGATGAGGCGATCGCGAAAGCGGAAGCCCACGCCTTCGATGTGATCATCCTGGACCTCAAGATGCCGGGAATGGACGGTCTCCAGGCCTTACAGGCGATCAAGGCGAAACGCCCCGAGATGCAGGTGATTCTTCTCACCGGCCATGCCACCTTGGACAAGGGCATCGAGGCCATGAAGCTGGGGGCCACGGATTTTCTGGAAAAGCCGGCCGATCTGGAGGAACTCACGGAAAAGATCAAGAAGGCCCAGACCAAGAAGATGATTTTGGTGGAGAAGCAGACCGAGGAAAAAATCCGCAAGATCATAACCGAAAAAGCCTGGTAGGGCGACGCAACGCCCGCAAGCATTTCACCGCGAGACGATCTCACCAATCGCCTGGGCCCGGCTTCCCGCCCAGGCGGGCACACGATCAGCGCGTCAGCGCGGGGAACCGAGGGAAGTAGACCTGTTTAGCTTGAGAAGTTACGTTTTGGATTCGCGCGGAGGCGCGGAGAGCGCAGGGAAGACCCCTGCAATCAACCTCCGCGTCTCTGCGTCTCCGCGCGCAAATGAAGTTTTTGAGCCTTCACGAGTATGGCATTGCCGCCTCCGAAACGGTCACGGTTGCATAGGGCCTGACAATGACTCCGAAAATAACCCCGGTCTCGTCCGGTGTCCCGCGCCTGGATCAGTTCCTGGGCGGCCTGTTCCTGGGCGACAATGTGATCTGGTATGACGATTCCGGAAGCCAGGCTGCCCTGTTCGGCCTGAAGCTCATCGAGGCGTCTGAACAGCAGGGCAAATCCCTGATTTACGTGAGCTTCGATCGTTCGCCCAAGAACCTGCTGGATCTCTTGGGTCCCCTGGCGGAAAGCCAGAGCCTGACCATCCTCGATTGTTTCACTCACGGCAAGGGTGACGGCTCCCAGATCTTCAGCAAGTTTTATGAAAAGGATGGGGCCCAGTGGCCGTATCAGGTGATTCGGGTGAACGACCCGCGCCGACCCGATCAGGTCATGGATGCGGTCTACAACCCGCACAAAACCATGAAGGGCGATGTGCGCTTCATCTTTGAGAGCCTCACCGGCATGGTGGATCTGTGGGGTGGCGAGGACCAGGTTCAGAAGGTCTACACCCATGCCTGCCCGCGTCTTTACGAACTGGAAACCATCGCCTATTGGGTGATCGCCCGGGGCGCCCATTCCAACCGGTTGAAAGCCAATATCAATCAGATCGCACTGGGCATCAAGCGCGGCAAATCCTCGCTCACCATCGTCAAGGCTGAAAAGCGCGGCTCCGATTCTCTCAACACCCCGCACACCTACTGGAACGAGGGCCTGGCAGTGGCCTTCGAAGGCGAAAAACGCGGCAGCGGCTGGCTCGATCTGGGGCTTCAGCTAAAACTCATGAGGAGCCGCCAGGGTTTGTCGCAAAAACAACTGGCGCACCGGGTGGGGGTCACTCCCAGTTCCATTTCCCAGATGGAAAACAACCAGATCTATCCGTCGCTGCCGGCGCTGTTCAAGATCGCGGAAGTGCTCGGCGTGGAGGTGGGGAGCTTTTTCCAGAAGCCGGGAGATGAAAGAAGCGGCCTGCTCTTGAGCGACGACCAGGGAGTGGCGGTGAGCTTTCCCGATCTGCCCAAGGGCTCCATTAGCGGCATCCGGCTTTCGCCTCTGGATCCGCAACTGGGTTCCGAGCTTTACCTGATCGACATTGCACCCGGGCAAAAGCTGCCGAGCCACTTTTTTCGGCATAAGGGTGAGGAATTCGGTTATCTCTTGACCGGCGAACTCCACACCCTCATCAAAACCACCCGCCACACCCTGCTTCCGGGAACCGTTCTCTACATCAACGCCGAACCCCCTTCGCAGTGGGACAACCCGACAACGGAAACGGCCCGGCTGCTCTGGGTCAACCTCCGCTGATCAGAGTGCAACCGGGCGTGAGTCGTGAGTCGTGAGTTGGGGCTTGGGACTTGGGACTGGGTAGGGGGGCAGATGGGCTGGTTGTCGCCAGCGCCTGGCTGATGAGGCGCCGGCGAGGTCCAGTCGATTTAAATCCGCGGCCATTTGCATCGAGGGGGTCGGAACGAAACCCCCTTGATGGCCGTTAGGAGCAGAGGATTTTCTTGGCGCTTTCGTCGTTGGCTTCGGTGATGTGGGTGATGCCGGTTTCGCGGGCGGTTTCCCGGTTAGCGGCAAACAGGTCGGAGCGGCTCATCTGGCTGAGCGAGAATTTGCGGGCGCCGGCCATGAGCTGCTGAAGACCGCAGGTGAGCTTGTCGGCCAGGGTGCAGAAAGCGATGGCGCCGTAAGGGATGTTCTTCATTTCGTCCTTGCCCACCTTCTTCTCCACATCGAAATAGCTGGCAAAGATCTCTTCGGCGCTGCCGCCGAACTGGCTCACGGTCTTGGGCAGGCTGTCCCAGTTGCCGTTGACCCGGGCCTTGTTTTCCGGCCGCAGCACGCCTTCGATATTGGCCCCGAGGAAGCCCGGAATCATGATTGCCCGGCCCATGCACACCAGCTTGGTATACGGAGCGCCCAGGGCCAGGGCCTTGAAGATGTTGTCTTCCAGGGCGATCCCGCCGGCGAAGGAGAGATCCACGATCTTCTTGCCGTTGCGCGAGGCCAGCAGCTTGGCGTATTCGTGAGCCTTGGAATGGAGCAGGATGCTCGGCACGCCCCAGCTCTGCATCATGTTCCAGGGGCTCATGCCGGTGCCGCCGCCGGCGCCATCGATGGTGAGTAGATCCAGCTCGGCATCGGTGGCGAACTTGATGGCCATGGCCAGTTCTTCCATCCCGTAGGAACCGGTCTTCAGCGAAATCCGATGGAACCCGAGGCCGCGCAGGTAGTCGATCGACTTCATGAAGTCTTCCCGCACCAGGTCCACCCGGTCCAGATTGGTGCCGCCCATCCGGCTGTGCCGGGCAAACGAGCGAATGGCCCCGGATTTAAAGGCGGCCTGCACTTCCGGCAGCTCCGGATTGGGGTCCACCACGTAGCCGCGCTTTTTCAAAAACAGGGCGTAATCGAGGCTGGTGACCTGGATTTCCCCACCGATGTCCTTGGCGCCCTGGCCCCATTTCAGTTCGATCACGCACTTGTCGCCGTATTTTTCGGCGACGTATTCGGCCACCCCGTTGCGGGTGTCTTCCACGTTCATCTGCACGATGATCGCCCCATAGCCGTCGAAATAACGCAGGTAGCCGTCGATTCGGCGTTCCAGTTCGGGAGACTTACGGACCCGGCCGTTTTCGATCACCGACTCGCGGTCGACCCCCACCACGTTTTCCCCGATCACCACCGGAATGCCCACCAGGGCCCCGCCGATCGCAAAAGAATCCCAATATTTGGCGGCGATGAAGGTGGAACCCAGAGCGCCGGTCATCAGCGGGATACGGGTCTTGGTCTTGATCTTGGCGCCGAATTCAGTGGTCAGATCGACATTGGGGAAAATGCAGTCGTCCGGATCGTTGCTGAGTTTCTTGTCGAGGCCGTGGACACCGTAGGCGTAGCCCTGGATCCGCAGGGCGTTGTAGTTCACCCCCACGTGGGTGGTGTTGTTGGCGCCGGCGGTGATCGTGCCGAAATCCCTGGGATAGAGCAGTTTGCGGCCGACCAGGCTGGTCAACCAGGTTTCGCATTTGCCCTGACAATCGGCGCGACACAGGGTGCACAGGCCGGATTCGGCCGGATTGCCTCGATTGCTCGTTCCCAATGCATCATTAGCCTTGGCGAATCTCATGGGTCTCTTCTCCTTCCGGGTCTGGAAATAAAGAACCTGGCGCGGGCTTGCGCAGCCCCTCACCACAAAAAAAAGACGTCTGCCCAGAGTTCTGAACAGACACCTTTGTCCGTCGGCAGATCTTCGCACGCCGTTGTGCGAAGATCTGCTAGTTAACTTTGCATCGGAATGGTTAGTTTAAATGAATTTTTTTGTCAATCGATTTCTTGACTAACCGTAGATCCAGGAAGCGAATTGCATCGGCTCTACCGCGAACCTTCCGCGGTTGCTGCCGGTTCGAGCAGCGACCGTGCCGGCGCGGCGGGATTCCGCGTGAACCATCAGTAAGACTTAAATCTGTATTGGATACGACAGTGAAGGATGAAAACCGCCATCTGGGAAGGGGCTAATGTCTCGCCTGGTCGTCATGGAGCGCCAAAAAAGTCGGCTGGTCCCCACCTCTACGCTCCAACCAGCGCATCGGTGGGAACCAGCCGACTCACCACTTACGATTCACGACTTATGACTTACGACTTACGGATTAAGCATCTCGCAGGCCCTGATGGTTTGCTTGCACAGCACCGAAGTGGTCACCGAACCGACCCCGGCCGGCACCGGCGAGATCCTGGCCACCACCGGCTCAACCTGGGCGAAATCCACATCCCCGCAGTACTTTCCGGGATGGTCCGGATCGGCGTTGATGCCGACATCGATCACGATCTGACCGGGTTTGACGAAGTTGGCCTTGATCATCTTGGCGCGGCCCACGGCGGCGATCAGGATTTCCGCACTCTGACAGACGGCGGGCAGATTTTCCGTGCGCGAATGGCAGATGGTGACCGTGCCGTGTTCTCTCAGCAGCAGCATGGCCAACGGTTTCCCCACCACCAGCGAGCGCCCCACCACCACGCATTTCTTGCCCTTGATGGGGATGTTGTAGTGGTGCAGCATGTCCATGCAGGCGGTCGGGGTACAGGGCGGGAAACCGGTGGCGTCATCGGTGAAGACCTTGGCCGCACCGCCCAGGGTGAGGCAGTCCACATCCTTTTCCACAGGAATCAAGGCGCGGATCTTGCGTTCGTCGAGATGTTTGGGCAGCGGTGAAAACATCAGGATGCCGTGCACATCCTGGCGCGCGCCGACTTCCGTTACCGCCTTGGCGAAGGTCGCCTGATCGATATCTTCGGGATATTCAAAGACCTCGCAGTCCATCCCCACTCCGGCGCAGGTTTTCTTGGCGCCGCCTTCGTAAAAGAGGTCATCCGGGCGCTTGCCGACGCGGATGATTCCCAGCTTTGGGCTGACCCCTCGGCCTTTCAACAGCGCCACCCTTTTGGTCAGATCCTCTTTCATTGCATCGGCGACCGGTTTTCCCTTAAGCACTTCGGCCATGGATAGACCTCCTTATTTGGTCAATTTGGCAATCACCAGATTCAAGGTTTCATCGGCGATTTTCGACCCCTCGTTGAGCAGTCGATTCATTTCTTCCCGGGCCGAGGCCACGAACGCCTGGTCCTTGATCGTGTTGAGATTGATGATCACATTGAGACTGCCGGCGATGAGCGCGCTTTTCAAGAACACCACCCCGCAACCCACATCGGAAATGGCGATCATGGTGCCGATCTGGCCCATCCGCTGATGGATCTTGATCCCGTCATAGGCCTTGCGCATGATTTCCATGGGCACGGAGCAGGCGGTCTTGCAGCATTGCTCCATGGTTGCTTCCTTGTATTTCACTTCCTCGGGCGTGGTTTTCGGAAGACCGTAGGCCTTGGAAAGCGGTTCGAACACTTCCGCATCCTTGTCCACCAGCGCTTCCAGTTCGCCGATGACCTTCGAACCCTGGGCCAGCAGGTCCTTCACCTCGCCCTCCACGTCGGCGTATTTCTTCTTGCCGACCGTGAGATTGCCGACCATGTTGGACAAAGCCACGCCAATGGCTCCACCCAAGGCGGCGGCCCCCCCACCCCCGGGTACCGGGGCTTTCGAGGCGAGCACCTCTACGAAGTCCTTACAGGATTTGTCGAGCATCGACATGTTCGTGTCCCTCCTTGTGAAGATGTTGAGAAGATTGCAACCGGCCTGCTTGTGTCAAAATTCTCAAAGCTTGTGCTTCCTTATCCCTGGGGTGTCGAAAACCGAGAATTGACAGGGATTAAATGACTGAGGGGATGCTAAGCTGATTGGTTGTCGCCGTCTGGCGAACCTCATGCCGGAAGTATATTGGATGAACCGCTTTGTCAAGCGCAAATGGAAGCGCACCCAGGGTGCTCGGGATTGCACCCATTTGTCCTTGACGTTGCCCATCTTTTCACATAAAAGAGATATGCTTTTAAAATTGTCGCTAGCCCTGCTCGGAACCTGGAGGATCGGCCATCTCCCCAAGCGCTGTCAGTCGAATGCGGTTCCTGCTGTCGGGCCCGATTTTCCCCAGTCGCGCGGGGCCTTGAACTCCGGGGGCTGCCCCCAACGATGGCCAGGGTTCAGGGGCCGGCAAGGGTCGGCGATTCGGCGTGTCGCCTCGAGTGCGCCGGCACTTCGGCGGGCTCAGGGTTGTTTCTTTTGGATTGAACGTTACCAGCCAAACTCATCGGGCAAGAGGGAATCGAGGGGTCTTATGACGGGTACAAAAAAGACATCTTACAAAGGGAACGTCCTGGTCGTCGGAGGCGGCGTTGCCGGACTGAACGCCACATTGGATCTGGTGAGCCAGGGCTACCACGTGGACCTGGTGGAAAAGAACGCCGAACTGGGCGGCATGGTCACCCATCTGCATCGGCTCTATCCCCTTTGCAGCTGCTGCAAGGTGGCCAACCGGGTGACCTCCTGCAACCTGCATCCGGCCGTTACCGTGCGCACCGAAACCCAGGTGAAGCAGGTGACCGGTCAGGCCGGCGCCTTCAAGGTTGATCTCGAGGGCAAGAACGGCGCCCAGCAGCTCGAGGCCGGTGCCATCATTCTGGCGCTCGGAGTGGAAACCTTCGATCCGTCGAGCTACGACACCTACGCCTACGCCGAGTACCAGAACGTGGTCACCAGCGTCGAACTGGAATGGCTGCAAAAGCCGATCGGCCCCAATCAGGGCAAGGTGCTGCGGCCCTCCGACGGGCAGCCGCCGAAGCGGGTGGCCTGGCTCCAGTGCGTCGGCTCGCGTGAAATCAACAAGTGCGATGCCCCCTATTGTTCGTCGGTGTGCTGCATGTACGCCCTCAAGGAAGCGGTGCATCTGAAAGACGCCGATCCGGAAGCCGACACCACCATCTTCTATATGGACATGCGCACCCACGGCAAAAATTACGAACGCTACCTGAACGACGCTCAGGCCAAGGGCGTGCATCTGGTGCGCTCGCGCATCCACAGCATCGAAAAGGCACCGGGCAGCGAAGATCTGCTGCTGGCCTATGTGGACGAACACGGGGTCAAGCAGGAACAACGCTTTGACCTGGCGGTGCTGTCGGTGGGCCTGCGCCCGGCCGCTCAACTGGAACAACTGGCCAAGGGGCTGGGCCTCGAGCTGAGCGCCGATCATTACGCGGCCACCGCCAGTTTCAAGCCGGTTGAATCCAATGTGAAGGGCGTTTTCGTCTGCGGCGGCACCACCGGACCCCGAGATGTCCAGCAAAGCGTGGTCGAAGCAGCGGCGGCGGCGGCCAAGTCGGCAGCCCTGTTGAAGGGTTCGGCCGGCACCGAAGCGGCGCCGAAATACCGCGATGTGAGCGGCGCAGCACCGGCGGTGGGCGTGGTGATCAGCCTCTGCCCAAGCAAAGCCGCCGGCTTCGAAACCCTGTGTCGGGACCTGCAAGGGTACGTGACCGGTCTCCCGGGCGTGGTTTGCGCGGAACGAATCGATCTCACCGACGGCGAAGCCTTCGCCAGGCTCGCCGGAGTGATTCAAGAGCGCGGCGTCAACCGACTGATCTACGCCAGTTGCAGCCCGATCATGCACAAGGAATTGGTGGAATGGTCGCTGCGGCAAGCGGGGCTCAACCCCACGCTGTATGATTTCGTCGACCTGCGCGCGCTCGGCAGCGGCCCCACCGAACTGGGTCGGCTGAAAGATCAGTTCCGCACCGCGGTGGTCCGGGCAAAACTTCTGGAACCACTCGCTTTAACCGAAATCCCGGTGAAGCGCTCGGCCCTGGTGGTGGGCGGTGGTTTGGCCGGCATGCAGGCGGCGCTGGCCCTGGCCGAACAAAAGGTGCCGGTGACCCTGGTGGAAAAGAAAGACCAACTGGGCGGCCATGCGGTGAAAGTGGCCAATACCTGGAAGGGAGAATCGGTCCAGGAGCTGGTTCAGGAACTGGTGAAGCAGGTGGCGGCGAACCCCGCCATCACCGTGCTGACCAACGCCGAAGTGGTGGCCGCGGCCGGTTTTGCCGGCAGCTACACGTCCACCGTGAAGGTCGGCGACAGCGCCCGGGAAGTGGAACACGGCGTGGTGATCCTGGCCACCGGCGCTCATTCCCTGAAACCAAGTGAGTATCAGTTCGGGCGCCACCCGGAAATCTATCGCTGGTCCGACTTCACCAAGAAGCTGATCGATCAGCCCAAGGCCTTCGCCGACGCCGGCTGCGGGGTCTTCATCAACTGTGTCGGCTCCCGCGAACCGGACCGCCCCTACTGCAGCCGCCTGTGCTGCACCTATTCCATCCGCGCGGCGCTTGATTTCAAGACCCGCAATCCGGCCCTGGATGTGTATGTGCTCTACCGGGAAATCCGCGCCTACGGCGAGCGCGAAAGGCTCTACAAGGAAGCCCGCGAAAAAGGGGTGATGTTCATCCGCTACGATCTCGATAGCAAGCCGAAGGTCACGGTGACCGCGGGCAACACCCTGGAAGTCCTGGTCCATGACCCAATCCTCGATCGCGATATCCAGCTCAATCCCGATTTCATTTCGCTGCAAACCGCGATTCTCCCCGCTACCAGCAGTGAACTGGCCGCCCTCTATAAAGTTTCCCTCAACCCGGACGGCTTCTATCTCGAATCTCCCGCCAAGATGCGCCCGGTGGACGGAGAAACGGAAGGGGTGTTTTTCGCCGGATTGGCGCTCGCGCCGAAGCCGGTGGAAGAAGCCCTCACCGAAGCCTGGGCCGCGGCCGGCCGCGCCATGCTGGTGCTGAGCCAGTCGACCATGCTGGTGGGCGGTGCGGTAGCCGAGGTCAATCCCGATAAATGCGCCGTTTGCCTCACCTGCGTGCGCACCTGCCCGTTCGGCATTCCTTTTATCGATAAGACCCAGGGCGCGGCCTACATCAATCCGGGCCTGTGCCAGGGGTGCGGCATGTGCGTGAGCGAATGCCCCGGCAAGGCGATTTCCTTCCGGCGCATGAGCGATGAGCAGATCAACACCATGGCCAGGAGCCTGTTTCACGAGCAACTGGCCAACTGAACCCGAGATCGACCAAGAGGCCGCCAGGGCCCCGCTCCATGGTCCTTTTGGGGCCGGCCCTGGTGACCGGGTGGGCTGAGAGCCGCGGCGCTCCTGGTCCCGAGGCCGGCAGCACCGCCGGGGTCGGCGCCACCGTAAGCATGAGAACCGACAAGGAGTCTTTCCATGAGTCAATTTGAACCGCAAATCGTTGCGTTCTGTTGTTCCAACTGTGCTTCGGCAGCGGCGGAAGTTGCCGAAAAAATGCAGCTCACCCTGCCGGAAAACGTGCGCTTGATCCAACTTCCCTGCACCGGCCGCCTGGACAGTCTGCATCTGCTCCAGGTGCTGGAAGCCGGGGCCGACGGGGTATTCGTGGCCGGCTGTCAGAGTGACAGCTGTCAGTACAAAAGCGGCATTCAGAAAGCCGAAAAGAAGGTCAAACAAGTGCAGGGGATCCTGGCCGATATCGGTCTTGAGAAGGAACGGGTCGCGCTGTTTCAAGTGGGCGCCGGTAAGGCCCCCGATTTCATTGCCGCGGCCCGGGATATGGTGGCGAAAATTCGCGAATTGGGACCCAACCCGGCCAAGGATTAAAGCTTCCCGACCCGAGAGATACCAACGGCTACATACAAGCCGGTCGGAGGACAACAGTTCCTCCAGGCCGGCTTTCTTGTTGTCGAACAAGATTTTCTCGGACTGCTACCGCGTAAGCGGGTTGATTGCGCCCTGGGAGCGCGGGCATCTTGCCCGCTCAACGTCTAGCGACCTGGTCTGGATCGAGCTTGAGGATGGGCCATCAGCGCCTGACGGCGCCACCACGAACTCAAACCCTTTGATTGCACCGGACAGAGAACTTTATTATTGCGGGCTGGAAGCCCGCGCTCCCAGGAATTTGATCCGCCAAACAAAAAAGGGCGGGAACCCGCGGTTCCCGCCCTCCACAATCAGCGTCTCGAGATCAGGACTTAGAACAGGCCCTGCACCCTGCCGGTCTTGACATCCACGTCCACGCGCCGGAATGCCGGGTTGGACGAAGTACCGGGCATCAGGCTAATGGCGCCCGCGCACGGGCAGAGGAACTTGGCGCCGGAATAAATCAAGACGTCACGAATCGGCAGCACCCAGCCTTTGGGAGTGCCCTTCACCGCCGGATCATGGGTCAGGCTCAAATGGGTCTTCACCATCATGGTGGCGAAATCGTCGTACTTGGGATCGGCTTCGAGCATTTTCGCTTTGGCCTCGGCGTCGGGCGTCCAAGCCACCCCGTCGGCGCCGTAGACTTCCTTGGCGATCAGTTCAACCCGGTTGCGCAGCTTCATTTCCAGCGGATAGAGGAACTTGAACTGACTCTCCTGGTTGCAGGCATCCATCACGGCGTCGGCCAGTTCGAGAGCACCGTCGCCGCCATTGAGCCAATGCGACGATGTCGCGCAGCGGGCGCCGGCCGCTTCCGCCGCCTTCCGGACCAGGGCGATTTCGTCCTTGGTGTCGGTGTGGAAGGAGTTGATACAAACCACCGGGTTGATGCCGGATTTACGGATGGTGTTGATGTGATGGACCATGTTGGGGATGCCCAATTCCACCAGCTTGACGTTTTCCCTGGTGTATTCGTCGGGCAGGGCGAGGCCGGCCACAACCTTGGGACCGCCGCCGTGCATCTTGAGCGCGCGAATGGTGGTGGTGAGCACCGACACATGCGGCTTCAGCCCGCTGTAACGGCATTTCACGTTCCAGAACTTTTCGAATCCGATATCGGCCGCGAACCCGCTTTCGGTCACATGGTAGTCGAACAGCTTCAGGCCGACCCGGTCGGCGATGATGGAACTCTGTCCCACCGCGATGTTGGCAAACGGTCCGGCATGCACCATGCAAGGCTGGTATTCGGCGCTGCAACACAAAGTCGGGTTGATGGCGTTGCGCATCCAGGCGGTCATTGCGCCGGCCACTTCGAGATCGCCCGTGGTCACCGGCTTGCCACTCTTGTCGAAAGCCACCGTAATGTTGTTCATGCGTTCGCGCAGGTCGGCCAGGTCGCGCACAACGGCCAGCATGGCCATGAGTTCGGAGCCGACCGCGATACCGAACCGGGATTGCATGACGAAGCCGTCGGTGCGGCCGCCCAGGCCGATGACGATATTGCGCAGCGCCTGGGCGCAAAAATCGATGATCCAGCCCATTTCGATCCGAGTCGGATCGACGTCCAGGCGACGCATCTTGGTGAGCCTGGCTAGCTGTTCGTCGTTGTAGTTGCGCTCATGCTGCATCCGCGAAGTGAGCGCCACCATGGCCAGGTTGTGGGCGTTCATGATGTCGTTGATGTCGCCGGTGAGGCCCATGGAAAATTCGGTCATCGGGATCAGCAGCGCATTGCCGCCGCCGGCCGCGGTGCCCTTGATGTTCATGGTGGGACCGCCGGAAGGCTGGCGCAGACAACCGCCGACGTTGGCCTTGCGCTTGCCCAGGCCTTCCATCAAGCCCAAGGAGGTGGTGCTTTTGCCTTCTCCCAGGGGAGTCGGGGTGATGGCCGTAACCTCGATGTACTTGCCGTCCGGCTTGTTCTTCAGCCGTTCGATGATTTTCAAGAAATCGAGCTTGGCCAGGCGACCCATGGGCAGCAACTCACCCTTTTCCAGGCCCAGCCTGGCTACCCAGTCCTCGGGCTTCGGCATGCTCTTCTCGGCTTGTTCGGCAATCTGCCAGTCCGCCATTTTCGTCGCATCGTATGCCATCTTTTCTTCTCCTCCAAATGTTAGACGGTTGCTGCCAATTGGGTGCCCAAATCCACGAAGCTGCGATGGCCCGGTTTGGGCTTCACCTCCAGAATGACCCAGCGTGAATTCACCAGCTCAACCCTGCAACTCAGTGCCCAAATCGAGCGTTGCTATTGTACCAATGATCACAAGTGGAGAGCGTATGCGGGTTGGCTGGGCACAAATGGATCGGCTTATCGCTGACTGTTATCGATAGTCCAATGAAGTACTAGACTTCAAGCCTTGGGGTGCAACAGTTCTTAAGCTACATTTTTCACATGCATGGCAAACCTACTTGACCGACCTGAGCTTGTCAAGCACAAAAGGGCTGTGCTTCCACCTCCCCACGCCGAGGTAATCGTCCGCATCTCGCGGCGGCGGCACGCGGGTGTGGACGCTCATCCCCCGGAGTTCTTCGAGGGCTTCGCGCCATTGCCTGAGGCCGAGATTTTCCGAGGTGTTTCGGCTTAAAGGCCGTCGCTGCCAGTTCAATCCATGGTTCCGGACGCCGATTGCACAAATTGCGGTCGGAAGTCGGACGAAAGATCGTTCAATGGAGGTGGAAAGGCTGTTCAAAACTTGTTCAATGGTTCCCGCCCAGGTGATCAAAGGCTCAAAAACACCATTGTGAGTCACTTTTCTGTCGAAATAAGTTACTTGAAATTCAATTAGTTAATAAAGATTTTGACAATCAGACCGGAGCTTACTACTATGATGACCTTTCTTCTATGAATTTATGAAAAATAGCTAAAACATCACCACCAGGGAGACAACGGATGAGATTCCAGGCGGAACAGCAGGTCCTGGTCAACGTTCTACAAAAGATCCAGGGAATTGCCGGAAAAAAAGCCAGCATGCCGGTATTGTCGCATGTTTTATTGGTGGCGCAAGAGGATCGTCAGTTGGTGTTATCGGCCACCGATTTGGACTTGAGTCTTCGCACCAGCGCCGAAGTGACTCTGGAAGAAACCGGACAAACCACGGTTTCGGCGAAGAAGCTGCTGGAGATTGTTCGCGAAGTAAACGCCGAGAAGCTCACCTTCTTCCTCAATCCCAATAATCGCCTGGAAGTCCTGGCCGGCCGCTCGCAATTTGAATTGGCGACGATTCCGGCGGAAGATTTTCCGTTTTTCAACATTGCCGCCGATGCCGCAACCGTGTCGTTTGAAGCTCAAGTATTGCGCAACGCCCTGATCCGAACCCTGTTTGCGATTCCGGCGGATGATGATCCCTTCAGTGTGCCCGGGCTGTTCTGTGAGGTGCAATCCGATGGCGAGATCCGGTTCATTGCCTCCGATGGGCATCGCCTGGCCTATGAACAGGTGGAACTGCTGCATTTTGATCAACTGGGTCTCGACCGCGGCATCATCATCCCGCGCAAGGGGGTTGCGGAACTGGTGCGGATTCTGGAAAAAGAAGAGCGGGCCAAGATTGGATTGAAGGAAGATCGATTGCTGGTCAAAGTGGCAAATACCGTTCTCAGCATCCAACTGCTGGAAGAAGAATTCCCCCAGTACCGAGCCATCGTGCCCGACCAGCGGCCCAATGGTTTCCTGATCAATCGGGAACAGCTGTATCTGGCGTTGAAGCGGCTTTCGGTCTTCACCGACCAAAATTGGAAACACGTACTCTTGCAGCTGCGAGGCGAGCGGCTTGAACTCAGTTCCGGCAATCCGGAATTGGGCCAGGCCAACGACGAGGTCGATGTGGTGGAAGCCCAGGGCGAGCCCTTGTCCATGTCGTTCAATATCCGTTACGTGATGGAAGCGCTTCAGTTGATGGATTCGGAAATGATTCGTTTTGAATGGCTCGATGAATTGCACGGAGGCATTTTTACCGAACCGGATAATGCCGACTACCTGAGTCTGATCATGCCGATGTTGGTGTGAAGCCGGCCCGCGTTCTGCCCTGGGCGGCGCATTAAGCCTACAAAATTCAAAGAAAAATTCTTGTCAAACCGGGTCATTCGCGGTATCCTTCCACGTTTGAAATAGGTTTCCGAGCCAGTCCGAAGTTCCGTCTCGAAACCTTCTAATCCGCCTCCGATCGTCAACCGATTGCGGGGTTTCAACCCGGGATCCGACAGGCCAGGGCCTGGTCGAGTCCCGGCACTGCAGCGTGTTCAGTGGGGTTGTTATGGAAAACGTTGAGCTTGAACAGCAGAACGGTCCGCTACCGGACGAATACAACGCCGAAAAAATCACCGTGCTAGAAGGGCTGTCGGCAGTCCGCAAGCGGCCGGCGATGTACATCGGCAATGTTGGTCCGGAAGGGTTGCACCATCTGGTCTACGAGGTGGTGGACAACAGCATCGATGAAGCCTTGGGTGGATACTGCCACAGCATCGAGGTGCAAATCCATCTGGACGGCAGTGTCACGGTGACCGACGATGGCCGCGGGATTCCGGTGGACCTGCATGAAAAGGAAGGGATTCCGGCGGTCGAGGTGGTCATGACCATGCTCCATGCCGGTGGCAAGTTCGATAACTCCACCTACAAGGTGTCCGGCGGCCTGCATGGAGTCGGGGTATCGGTGGTGAATGCTCTGAGCGAGTTTCTCGAGGTGGAGATCCGCCGGGACGGCAAGGTTTACTGTCAGCGTTACGAACGGGGACTGACCCGGAGTGCGCTCGAAGTGACCGGGGAAACCCGAAAGCGCGGCACCAGGATCACTTTTCGGCCGGATCCCGAGATCTTCCAGGAAACGACCGAATTCAGCTTCGATATTCTGGCGCAGCGGCTGCGGGAAATGGCGTTTCTCAATAGCGGGATTCGGATTGAACTGCACGATGAGCGGATTTCGCGCGACAAGTCCTTCCATTATGAGGGCGGTCTGATCAGTTTTGTGGAATATCTCAACAAGAACAAGGAACCCCTGTTTCCGGAAGTGATTTCCATCGCCGGCGAGCGCCAGACGATAGCGGTGGAAATTGCGCTCCAATACAATCAGACCTACACCGAAAAGGTGTTCACCTTCGCCAACAACATCAACACCCGGGAGGGGGGCACTCATCTGGCCGGGTTCCGCGCCGGGTTTACCCGCAGCATCAAGTATTACGCGGCCCAGAACAAGATCGCTAAAACCGATTTGGATCGGCTTACCGGCGACGATGTTCGCGAGGGTTTAACGGCGGTGGTCAGCGTCAAGATTCCACAGCCGCAGTTCGAGGGTCAGACCAAGACCAAGCTGGGTAACAGCGAGGTGAAAAGTCTGGTGGAAAACCTGGTGTATGAAAACCTGGGCATCTATTTCGAAGAAAACCCCAAGACCATCAAGATCATTTTGGACCGGGTGCTGGAATCCATGAGGGCCCGTGAGGCTGCTCGGAGGGCCCGGGAACTGACCCGCCGCAAGGGGGTGTTGAGCGATCATTCGCTGCCCGGCAAATTGGCCGATTGTCAGGAACGGGACCCGAGTCAGAGCGAGGTGTTCATCGTCGAGGGCGATTCCGCCGGTGGTTCCGCGAAACAGGGTCGAGACCGCCGATTCCAGGCGATTCTCCCGCTGCGCGGCAAGATCCTCAATGTGGAAAAGGCGCGCTTCGATAAGATGCTCGACAATCAGGAAATCCGTTCCATGATCACGGCGCTTGGCACCGGGATCGGTCAGGATGAATTCAACCCGGATCGGCTCCGCTACCATCGGATCATCATCATGACCGATGCCGATGTGGACGGGGCTCATATCCGCACCCTGCTGCTCACCTTCTTTTTCCGGATGATGCCGGATTTGATCGAACGCGGCAATCTCTACATCGCTCAGCCGCCTCTGTATCGGATTGCCAGCGGCAAGGCGGAAAATTATTTCAAGGACGATGAAGACTTGGATGTGTTCCTGCTGACCCGGGCGGTGGATAAGCATCAGGTCTTTCTGCCCGGACGCGAGCAAGCGCTGGGGGCGACCGAACTCATTGACCTGATGCATGCTTTTGCCCGCTACGAAGCCTGGCTCGAGCCGCAGAGCCGCAAGCAGATGCTGCCGATGAAACTGCTGGACAAGGTGATCGAGGTGTTCAGCCTCGAACGCCTGGCAGCCGGGGACCTCGACAGCATGACCCGGTTGAAGGATGCGCTGGAAGCGGCCGGCTATCGGGTGGATGCGGCGCAGTTGGAAGAAGAGCAGCGCGGCTACGATCTCGATATCTGGCAGACGGGCAACGGCCATGAACACTATCGGTTACGCCACACCTTCCTGCATTCGATCGAATTCAACAAGCTACTGGAACTCTATGGAAAACTCCAGACGTTATGGCAGGTCCCCTATCGCCTGATGAATTCGAAAATGGAAGCCATCGAAATCGATCAGCCCCGATTGCTGTTCCAGTTTCTCAAGGAAGAATCGCGCAAGGGCTTGAGCATTCAGCGCTACAAGGGTCTCGGTGAAATGAATCCGGATCAGCTTTGGGAAACCACCATGAATCCGGAAAAGCGTACCCTGCTGCAGGTGACCATCAAGGACCAATACAACGCCGATGAACTGTTCACCACGCTGATGGGAGACAAAGTCGAGCCGCGCCGGGAATTCATCCAGGTCAACGCACTCGATGTTAGAGAACTGGATATTTAAGCCGGGAAATCGGTCAAGTTGAGGAATCACGAGGCATGACCCAGAAATCCATCAATATTGAAGACGAAATCAAGCTGTCCTATCTCGATTACGCCATGAGCGTGATCATCGGGCGGGCCATTCCGGATGTGCGCGACGGCTTGAAACCGGTGCATCGGCGGATCTTGTTCGCGATGCATGAACTGAAGAACGATTTCAACAAACCCTACAAGAAGTCGGCGCGTATCGTCGGGGACGTGATCGGTAAATTTCATCCCCACGGCGATATCGCGGTCTACGATGCTCTGGTCCGCATGGCCCAGGATTTTTCCATGCGCTGCATGCTGGTGGACGGCCAGGGCAACTTCGGTTCCATCGATGGCGACCCGCCGGCGGCCATGCGTTACACCGAAGTGCGGATGGCCCGCATCGCCCATGATTTCCTTCAGGATATCGAGAAGGAAACGGTTGAGCTGCTGCCCAACTATGACAATTCGATCCTGGAACCGACGGTGTTGCCGACCCGGGTGCCGAACCTGCTGTTGAACGGTTCGTCCGGGATCGCGGTGGGGATGGCGACCAACATTCCGCCGCACAATCTGGGCGAACTCTGTGACGCGCTGCAGGAACTCTTGCAGCGTCCCGAAGCTACCATAAGCGACCTGATGCGCTTCATCAAGGGGCCGGATTTCCCCACCGGAGCGATCATTCACGGTACCGAAGGGATTCGCGAAGCCTATGAAACGGGTCGCGGCAGCATCAAGATGCGGGCGCGGATCGAATTGGAAGAATCCAAATCGGGCAAACGCCAGCAACTGGTGGTCACCGAATTGCCTTTTCAAGTCAATAAAACGCGCCTGCTCGAGCGCATCGCCGAACTGGTGAAAGACAAGCGCATCACCGGGATTCACGACATCCGCGACGAATCGGATCGCGACGGTACCCGGGTGGTGGTGATGCTGAAAACCGGTGAAGCCCCAAAGGTGATTGAAAGTCAGCTGTACAAGTACACTTCGCTGGAAATGAGCTTTGGCGTGACCATGTTGGCGGTGGTGGACAACCGGCCGGTGGTGCTGAACCTCAAGGACGTGTTGGTCCACTTTCTCAATTTCCGCCGGGAAATCATCGTTCGCCGCACCCAGTACGAATTGAAGCAGGCGGAAAAACGGCTGCACATCTTGGAAGGGCTGAAAACCGCTCTCGATCATCTGGACGCCATCATCGAACTCATTCGAGCCGCGGAAAATCCCGGCGCGGCCAAAGCCCAGTTGATGGAACGCTTCAATTTGAGCGAGATTCAGGCCCAGGCCATTTTGGACATGCGCCTGCAGCGGTTGACCGGTCTCGAACGGGAAAAGATCCTCGAAGAATACCGCAGGGTGCTCCAGGACATCGAACGCTATCGGCAGATCCTCGATTCCCCTCAACTGGTGGATCAGATCATTGCCGACGAGGTGCGGGAAACCCGCGAGCGCTACGCCAACGAACGGCGCAGCGTGATCATCGGCGCACAGCTGGAAGTCAATATCGAGGACCTGATCGAAGACAAGGACATGGTGGTGACCATCTCCCGCGCCGACTACATCAAGCGCACTCCGGTGGACATCTATCGCAGCCAGCGCCGCGGCGGCAAGGGTCGAACCGGGATGAACACCCGCGCCGAAGACCTGGTGGCCACCATGTTCACCGCTTCCGCCCACGACTATCTGTTGATCTTCACCAATCAGGGCCGGGTCTACTGGCTCAAGGTCTATGAAATTCCCGAAGTCGCGCCGGCCGCCATGGGCAAGGCCGTGGTCAATCTACTACCGCTCCAGGATGGCGAAAAGCTCGCCACCATTCTACCGGTGCGCAGCTTCGACCCCGGTCTGTTTGTGGTGATGGCCACCAAGCGCGGCATTGTCAAGAAGACTGCCCTGATGGCCTATTCCAATCCGCGCAGCGCGGGGATCCGCGCCATCGTGATCGATCCCGATGACGAATTGATTTGCGCCCGCATCACCGACGGCGCCCGCCAGTTGTTTCTCATGTCCCGCACCGGCAAATGCATTCGCGTCGAGGAGACTCAGTTCCGGCCTCTGGGGCGGGTTTCCCGCGGGGTCAAGGGGATGGAACTGGCCGGCGGCGAACTGGTGGGCATGGAAGTGATCGAGCCCGATCGATCCATGCTGGTGGTGAGCGCCCGCGGCTACGGCAAGCGTACCGCGAACGCCGCCTACAACCTGCAAAACCGCGGCGGCCAGGGGGTGATCAACCTGAGGGTGACGGAAAAGAACGGCGAGGTGGTGGGGTTCCGTCAGGTCAGCGATGACGACGGCATCCTGCTCATTACCGACAGCGGCCGGCTGATTCGCACCAACGCCCGCGAACTTCGGGAAATGGGGCGGGCGACCCAGGGGGTCAAGCTGATGGACCTGGATGAATCGGAGCGGATCGTGGACCTGGCGGCGATCATCGAATCCGACGATGACGATGAAGAGGATGAGCCAAGTTGATCGAGCGCTACAATCCCATGGCAGTGGTCGGCGCCGGCAGTTGGGGCACGACCCTGGCGCAACTGTTGGCGGACAAGGGCTACCGGGTGGACCTCTGGGTCTTCGAGCCGGAACTGGCGGACCAGATCAGCGCCACTGGTGAAAACGGTTATTATCTCCCGGGGGTTCGCCTCAGCGCTAACATTCGTGCTTCCAACGACCTGGCGGCGGTGGTCGGCGGTCACCCGATGGTGGTGATGGTGGTGCCGTCGCATGTTTATCGGAGTGTCGCGGCAAAGATGGTCGCTTTGTTGCAGCCGCGGGCGATCG
>Ga0100398_1000619_pt1 | contig 32124 bp, 29 predicted proteins | sample CryGeymeta201522_FD_81568 | JGI IMG/M metagenome (GOLD analysis project Ga0100398, IMG submission 81568) | Groundwater microbial communities from Crystal Geyser aquifers in Utah, USA - Crystal Geyser metaG 2015-22 | ecosystem: Environmental > Aquatic > Deep subsurface > Groundwater | place: USA...
AAATGAGTCTGGTTGGTCCGCGCCCGCCCATTCCCGAGGAAGTTCAGAAATATTCCTTGTGGGAACGGAGGCGGCTGTCGATGAAACCGGGCATAACCTGTCTTTGGCAAGTGGAACCTCAACGCAACCGAATTCCTTTTTCCAAGTGGATGGAATTGGATCTTCACTATATCGATAACTGGTCCCTTTGGCTCGACTTCATGATCTTGCTGAAGACGCTGAGAGCTCTTGTCCGGGCATATGGAATGTAGGCATGAGTGATGCCCAGCCCGCTTATGGACAGATCGGCAGGGCAACCCTGCTGATCATTGTCCTTTCCATGGTCGGCAAGGTCTTGGCGGTGCTGAAGGAGATGCTTGTGGCCGCGCGCTTCGGGACCTCCGCTGAACTGGACGTGTTCAATGTGGCCTATGGGTATCCGGCGATCTTGGTGCTGTTTCTCTCCGGTGCCCTGGTCTCCGCCCTGGTCCCTTTTTACCTCGAATGGTGCAATCGTTCCAGGGACTACGCGAATGCCAACACCTTGGCCCTCTTCCACCTGGGGATACTCGCCTTCGGATTGCTGACCCTGCTCAGCTACCTGCTCAATCCGATCATCTACCCCGTGTTTGGGTACGGTTTTAGCGATCCCCAGAAAGCACTCACCATCGTCTTCGGCAATATGATGGTGCTTCTCATTTTTCTCGATGGGATAGCGATCATCCCGACCGGCATCCTCCACGCCAAGAAGCAGTTTGTGGTCTTGAATGTCGCGCCGAACTTCATCAATATCGCGACCGTCCTCCTGCTCCTATGGTGTTATGAACGATTGGGCATTTACGCTCTGGTCTGGGGCTTCTTGATCGGTGCCGCGGCCAAATTCTTGTATATGGCCTTGGCCTTGCATCTCTCCGGCTTTTCCTTTCTCGGCAAGCCCATTTTCAACTCTTCCGCGTTGCTCGGTTTCGTTACCTTGGCCTTGCCTTTGTTAGGCAGTGAAATGATTGCCAATGTGATCATCTTCATCGACCAGGTGATGGCCACCAAGTTGGCCGCCGGTTCCGTATCGGCTCTGCGCTATGCCTACCGACTCAACGATATGCCCATTCAGATTGTGATTTTGGCCGTATCCAAGGCCATCTTTCCATTTTTGAGTGAGCATGCGATTGACAAGAATCGAACCGCGTTGCGCGATATCTTCAAGAACGTGGTGGTCGCCATCGGGTTCCTCACCTTGCCGATCACCTGCTTCTTCATCCTGTATTCGCAAGATCTGGTCAGCATCTTGTTTCAGCGTGGGGCTTTTGATCCGCGGGCGGTTGACCAGACCGCGCAAATCCTAGTCTATTATGGGCTGGGATTGTTCTTCTACGCATATAGTTTCGTCAATGCGACCTTCTTTTCCGCGCTCAAGGATGCTCGGCCTCTGTTGCTGGTCGGCTGCCTGTCGATTGTGTTGAATGTGGGGTTCAATGCTCTGTTCATGGCACTCATGGGGGTCAAGGGCATTGCCTTGTCCACCAGTGTCACCTTGGTGATCGTGTGCAGTCTCTTTGTGATGATGCTCAAACGCAGGTTGGAAATCGACCGGCTTGGCGTGCTGCTCGGCAACATCTTGAGAATCACCGCCGGGTGTCTGATCATGGGGATGGTGGGCGCTGGGGCCAAGGCCATCGAGCCTTGGGTGCCGATGGCTCATTATGTCTATTTGGCGATCAGCGTGGTGTGTGTTATTCTTGTTTATCTGTTCAGTGTTTGGACCATGCGCACCGAGGAACTGACCCGATGCTTCGACATATTGGGATTCGTGTTTCGTGTGCATCGGTTGGATCGTTGATCAATCATCATTCGAGCACGGAGGGCGCAACCCCATGAACCCTGCCGGCAGGATTGTGCTGGTGACCCTGATCGCCTGGTTGGTGGGTGGCATGCAGACGGCCGGCGCGCAGAATATTCTGCAAGCCAATGGCATGAACCCGCTGGTGTTTTTGGCCGATGTGGCCGGGACGGTCAACACCGAGACCTTTGCCAGAGCCAACGTGATGATCCGCTTGATGCTGCCGTCCTATGATGATCCCCATCCCTATTTGCTGCTTGCCGAAGGATATCCGGAAAACAACGCACGCAACATCTTCTACTGGATATCCAATGAGACCACGATGGAAGTGGGGAGCAATGAAATCGTTTGCAAGCTGAATCGTGATTACCGATTCAAACGGGCCAACATCTTTTTCTTTTACACCAGCCCCAGCTTGTTGGAACCGAAAGTGATGACGCACAATGAGGAAGAACTGCGGGAGTTGGCGGCAAATCTCGCGCTTCCGGTTAAGGTCATGGCGACCAGCGCGGAATTGAGGATAATAATCAATTCAGATCGGATCACGGGAAGCGTTCGGATGGCAGGCTATGATCCCATCGAAAGTTCCTATGTGCACTACCAGGCCACATTTGAGGGCTGGACCCTGGATGGGGCCAGGCAGAAAATGGAAAAGAAGAAAAATATCGGCGTGGGCTTGGTGGAACCTGGAGAGGAATAGGGGGTCCGGGCATGAAGGTGAGCACGGAATGCAGGCTCGAACTTTTTCCTGCTTGGTTCTGCCTGGGTGTGCTTGTGGTTTGCGCGATTTTCGCCTGCCGCTATCCAAGATCGGCTGACTGCGGTCAAACAGCCCCGCCGCCAACGCATCTCCAATGGCAACCGTGCGGCTATTCCGGTGGCGGGCGCTACACCGTTGTCGCCGTATCTCCCGCGGATTCCGCGCTGGTGCTGGTCGGTTCCGATGTGGCCGGGGTTTACCGCAGCACCGACGGGGGTGAAACCTTCCAACCGCAAGGTCAGGGACTGGAGGCCTTTGCGGTGGCGGACATCGCATTCCGTCCCGATCACCCCGAACAGGTGGTGCTGCTTACCGATGATGGCCTTTATCTCAGCGTCGATCGGGGCCAAACTTGGACCAAGAAGCACGCCGAGACTTCCTATCGCAGGCGCTGCTGCTGCGCTCATCTGCTGGCCTTTTCAGGGTCCTCGCTATGGGTGGGGAGCGATCATGGGGTGTCGCGATTCGATCTTAGCCATGACCCTTGGAAACCCATCCCGACGCCGGCCATCAAAGACGGAATCATCCACGCGCTTGCATTGCTCGATGGGGTTTGTTTCGCGGCCACCGACCGGGGCGTCTATCAGCTCCGCGAAGGCGGCTGGCGGGATTCGAGCGGCGGCCTTGCCGGGACCCCCCCAGCGGTGACGGATATCCTGGCCCATGCGGATGGCCGTTTGTATGCCGTGGAAGAACATTCGGGATTTTATGAATGGGACGGTCACCAATGGCTGAGCCGCGCGCTTGGCGCGAGTTTGCAATTGCGCTATCGCCCCGCCGCATTCAAGGCCTTGGCGATTCATCCCGAGCAGTCGGCAACCGTGATGCTTGCCACCCACCCCCAAACTTGGCCCTATGTGGTGTTTGCATCCAACGATCGAGGTCGATCTTGGGAAACGCGAGAATCCTTCCAGCTCGATTCCGCGAGTGCGCATAATTGGGCGGCGGGTCTGCAAGCCATCGAAATGATCGCTTTCGCTCCATCCAAACCGGATACATTGCTCCTGACCGATTGGTGGAACGTATGGAGGAGTTCGGACGGCGGACATCACTGGCGGGATTGCCGGCAAGGACTCCAGAATACGGTGGTCAATGACCTTGAGGTGCCGGCTGGAAATCCGAATAAGCTGGTTACCGCGGTGGGTGACAATGGAGTGATGGTATCGCCGGATGGCGGAAAAAGCTGGCGGAGAACCATGAGCGGGGCTGCCGAAGGCAATGCCCAAGACCTGGAATTTTCCCGTCAGGACCCAAATAAGGTGTACCTGCTGATGAATCCCTGGCAGCGCCGGAGCGGCATGATCTATGTTTATCGCAGCATGGATGGGGGAGAAACGTGGCAGGATATCAGCTTCCAGGTGCCTGACCCAAAGTTGCCGAATCTGGATTATGTCAATGGCGATGCCACCAATCTTGAGGTGGATCCGGTCGTGGACGAAACCGTCTATGTGGCGACCAATGGCTACGGGGTTTTCCGGACGCGGGACGGCGGTAAAAAGTGGCAGCCGATCAATCGGGGGCTTATCGCTCCCTATGTGAAGGGACCCAATGCACTGATCGCGGTTACTGAACGTCCAGGCCTCTTGTTGGTCAGCACGCTTGGCGGAGGAGTCAACGAAAGTCTGGACCGGGGCGAACACTGGCGCTCGATCAGCGGTGGCTACACCTTCACGTTTGGGATGGCGGCCGCTGCCGGGCCCGGACTCCGACTGGCGGCGGCTCGGCCGAACAAGCTGATCATTGTCAGCGACGACGGTGGTCGGAGCTGGATTGAAACTGAATTACCGGGCCAACGACCCGAGCACATAGCCACCAATGCCGTGGCTTTTCATCCTGAAGACCAACGGGTGCTCGTGGCCGGGACTCTCGCCTACGGCTATCGCGCCGCCGATGGGCTGTTTGTGAGTCGCGATGGCGGTCGTCATTTTGCCAGGCTGGAGCTCCCGGAAAACATTCCGCGGGTCAGCGTCAATGCAATCCGCATCCTGGGAGGCAAGGTGCCCATGATGTATGTGGGTTTCAATGGCATCGGTTTGTTTCGAGCTCCGCTCCAATAGCGGCCTAGCGAGCGTTCGCCGCCGACCAGCGGGGCACCCAAAGGGATCGTGGCCAAATGCGGATACTGATCTGTAACAAGTTCTTCTTCCTCAATGGTGGTACCGACCGCTATTTCTTCGAGCTGATGGAGGAACTTGATCGGCAGCGGCACAGCGCGATCCCTTTTAGCGTGAGGCACGGTATCAGCAAGAATTCCCCCTATCTGAAATATTTCCTAGCGCCTCCGGGAGCGGCCGATCAGACCCATTTTGACCACCTCAAGCTGACGCGGGCAAATTGGTTTCGCTTATTGGATCGGAGCATCTACTCTTGGGAAGCGCGACGTTGTCTCGACCGCTTGATTCGCGCGGAAGGCCCTATCGATATCGGATATCTGCTGAATATCTATAACTACATGTCACCCAGCATCATCGACACGTTCAGGCGCCATCATATTCCGGTTGTGCTTCGGCTGGGTGACTATCATCTGCAGTGTGCCAGCTATCTTTTTCTAAGAGACGGCAAGCCATGCACCCTATGTTTGCGGGGAGCCTACTATCATGGAATACAATATCGGTGCGTCAAGCAGAGCTTCTTGGTTTCCGCCATTCGCGTGGCGGCCATGTACCTGCATCGATGGCTAGGACTCCATGACCAGGTGGCGGCCATCGTGGTTCCCTGTGAATTCATGAAAGCCATGCTGATCGCGGGAGGGTTTCCTGCCACCAAGATCCATCGGATTGCTTCACCGGTGCCGACTCACTGCCGGCAACTCAGTTCGGAGCTTGCACATAAGGAAGAATATTTTCTATATTTTGGTCGAATCACCCCTGAAAAGGGACTGGATACGCTGATCGAGGCATTTCAACAAATCGCGGCATCCACCAAGGTGAATCTGGTAGTGCTGGGACGCGATTACGACGGCGAAAGGGAGCGGTTGACTCGGTTGATCCAACCTCGGTACCAGGATCGCATTAGGTTTCTTGGGTTTATCGAGGGCGAGGAACTCGATCGTTGGATCGGCAAAGCCCTGTTCACCGTTGCCCCGAGTCGCTGGTATGATAATGCGCCGTTGAGCGTCTATGAGAGCTTTGCCCACGGCACCCCGGTGCTGGCATCAAGAATGGGCGGTATTCCCGAGCAGATCAGCGATGGTGAAACCGGCAAGTTGTTTACGGCGGGTTCGGTTGTGGAACTGGCAGCGGCATTGCAATGGATGCTGGCGGACAGGAAGCGGTTGGAGGTCATGGGACAGCGAGGGCGGACAGCGGTCTTGGAACAGCACGATTGGCTCGGGCATACCGGCAAACTGTTGAACCTGTTTGAAGACATCATCCGCCGGTACCGTCGGTCGGGTGCCTAGGAGGTTGAGGCGTCGGGATGTTCTCGGCCAGGGAGGGTCCCGGACCATGTTCTAATCGGCGGGTCGGAATCATCGGGTTGGATTGGGCAACCGTTATTGGCGTCGGGCCGGGAAGTGCGAGGCGTTTTCCTGGTCACCGACCTGCACTGCAATGCGATCGATAATTTTCCTACAGGGGGGGACTGCCATGCAGCGAAGGATGTTGATTACCGGTGGAGCCGGCTTCATCGGTTGCCACGTGGTGCGGCACTTTGCCGAGAAGGGCTACGAAATCGTGGTGTTGGATGATTTGTCGAGGCGCGGCAGTGCGGCCAACCTGGATCACCTGAAGGAACATTATCCTCTGACCCACCATCAAGTGGACGTTAGGCAGACGGAGCGGGTCGAGGCATTGTTCCGAAATGAGCGCCGGTTCGAGGTGATTGTCCATCTGGCCGCACAGGTGGCGGTCACCACATCCGTGGTGAACCCGCGCGAGGACTTCGAAGTCAATGCCCTGGGGACCTTCAACCTGCTGGAGTGCTTCCGGAAGTATTGCCCGGAGGCGCTCTTCCTTTTTGCTTCCACCAACAAGGTCTACGGGGGCTTGACCGATCTGGAAGTGATCGAGGCCAACAACCGTTATCGTTTTGCCGGACTAGACGGAATCAGCGAAGATCGCCTGCTTGATTTTCACTCGCCTTACGGCTGTTCAAAAGGGGCGGCGGATCAATACGTGATCGACTATGCCCGGATCTATGATCTGCATACGGTCAGCTTTCGGCAATCATGTATCTACGGGCAACGGCAATTCGGCGTTGAGGACCAAGGCTGGGTGGCCTGGTTCGTCATTGCCGGGGTGCTGGGGGTTCCCATTACCGTCTATGGAGACGGAAAGCAGGTGCGAGACGTTCTGTATGTGGAGGATCTGGTCCAACTCTATGATCTCGCTATCGCCCATAAGGAAAAAATGCACGGCAAGGCGTATAATGTGGGCGGTGGACCGGGAAACACCCTGTCCCTGCTGGAATTGCTGGCTCATCTCGGATCCGAGGGATTGCAAATCAACTACGACCAGGAAGATTGGCGGCCCGGCGATCAGAAGATTTTTGTCAGTGACAATACCAAGGTTTCCAATGAACTTAATTGGGTGCCCAAAGTGGCGCCTGACGAGGGGGTTGGAAAACTGATCGATTGGGTTCGGGCGCATCAGGCACTGCTCAAACAGGTGTTGGGGAAATAGGATTCGTGAACCTACGGCAATCGAAGGATGGCGACTTGACGTGGCGGATTTGAAAAAACCCGTAAGGATCCTGTTGCTGCTGAACTGGCGCGAACGGGGAAAATGGGATTTGTATCGATCCCTGCTGGAGCGCTTTGCCACGGTGGACATTTTGCAGCCTTATGCGGGAGAGGTCCCGAGACCAGGTTGGTTTTGGAGGCTCAGCCGTTACTGGTCCGAGTTTTATCTGCCTCTGTCGGCATACGGAATGCGGAATCGCTATGACGTGATCGTATCCTGGACCCTTCGCATGGGCACGGTCTTGGGGTTGCTGCGTCGACTGCCGGGATCTTCCGGGGGGGCGAAGCATCTGCTTTACGATTTTCATGTCAACCTGGAACGTAACGATCCCGCCTATCGCCTAAAGATGTTTTTCACCCGGCCGGCCCTGCCTGGGATTGACTATTCCTTGACCACTTCAACCAGGGAAGAAACCATCTATTCGAGGTTGTTTTCCATCCCTAGGTCCAAGATGGGTTTCTTCCCCATTGCTCCGCCGCGCTACTTTATCGGCAGCCAATCAGGCCGGGTGAGCGACTATATCTTTACCTATGGCAATAGCGATCGTGATTTTGATCTTCTCGTTGATGCGGTTACGGAACTTCCCGCGCGCCTGGTGATTCTGTCTCAGGCCTATTCGCCACGACGGCGATTTCCCGATAACATAACCCTCATTACCAAAAAGAGAATCGGTCAGGACCTGATCGATCTGATCGCCGGGGCGCGGATGGTGGTTCTGCCACTAGTGGATTACCGGGTCGCTGCCGGTCAGACGGCCATGTTGGAAAGCATGGCCGTGGGACGTCCAGTGATTGTCACGGCGAATTTGGCTACCCTGGAGTACGGCCGTGACGGCGACACGGTGCTTTTCCACCACGCCGGTGATGGCGCCCAACTGCGCCGATGCATCGAGTCCCTGCTGGCCTCAAAAGAGCAAGCGGAAGCCATGGGGCGCCGGGGTCGGGCCGCGGTTTCGCGGCTGCCGGATCGACAAGTTGCCCTCATGGCAAGGATTTTATCATACCTGTCCGGTGTCGGAGAAGAATAGGAGGGGACCAATGCTCAGACGAACATTTATGGTGCTCCCGATCATCCTGGGATGGCTTTTGTCCGCGGCGACGCCGTCCTACTGTGCGAATTCCATTGTTGCCGAAGGGGGGGAAATGACGAGAGGCATCTATCTTGGGATGCCCAAGCATGAACTCATCGATCAGGTGGGGGCGCCTGACCAGATCAAGAGCGAAGGGCGTTGTTATGCCTACCACACCTTTGACATCAGCGTTTTCCTGAATCAGCGCAATGTGGTGGATCGCATTTATCTGGGCCCCAATTTCCATGGCGCCATCCAACCATCAACCGCCGGCGAGAGCAGCGTGGAAAGCCTGGCCACCGGCTCCGGCCGGCCTTCGATCGGCACGCGCGTGACCTACAGCCCGTCTCCTTCGATTCAGAATAGAGCGACCGTGGAATTGGAAAAGCGGGTCCCAGCCTCGAGCTTTCCCTTGGAGTACCGTGGGCAAGGCAAGACTTATGAACTCTACGGCCACGGCCGAGTGATGAAGTATAAGTACGCCTTGGATCAAGAAGGGATCGCCTTTTACTACGACCAAGATCACAATCTCTACGCGACCGTCATTTATCCGCTCAAGGATGATCAAGAGGAACCAGCGGCCGCCGCCGCGGCTACCGGTGCGAGTGCGGGACAACGACTGGCCCCGATCCATTTTGCCTTCGACAAGTATTACATCAGGAAGAACGACCTTTCGATCATCAATGATCATGTGGCCTATATGAAACAGCACAAAGAAGCAAGGATGGTCATCGAGGGGCATACCGACTATATGGGCAGTGACGCTTATAATGTGAGTTTGTCCGATCGGAGATCCAAATCCGCCTATAAGTATCTCACCAGCAAGGGGGTCGAGTCGAATCGGTTGCAGCGGGTGGACTATGGTGAATCCCGGCCGGTCGCCGGCAACAAGACCAAAAAGGGCCGAGCGTTGAATCGGAGGGCCGAGTTCCTGGTGTTCCCGGCTCCCTGAGGTTTTCATTTGAGATGATCTCGGAGATGGCCTGAACCTCTCCTGAGCATTATCGTCATCGTGGCGGGGCGCGGGAGGTCCAAGAGGACCCAGCGCTCGGCGGGCAGGTTCGATCCTCCGCCACGGTGGCATGCGGCAAACGCCAGTCATTCGCTCGGAAAAGAACGGACACTATGTGCGGCATTGCCGGCTTTTGGTCGGCTCATGCGAATCCCAGGGAGCTGCGTCGCTCCGTTGAACAGATGCTGGCCCGACAGATCCATCGGGGGCCCGACTACGGTGCCCTATGGTCAGCGGCGCGGAACGACTTGGTGCTTGGTCACCGAAGGCTGGCGATCATCGATCTCTCCCCTAGCGGTAATCAACCCATGGTCTCGGCCGATGGATCGCTCGTGGTGGTCTTCAATGGCGAAATCTACAATTTTCGCGGGTTGCGACGATTACTCGAAGAGCAGGGACGGGTTTTTGCTTCCCAATCAGATACCGAGATCTTGATTCAGGGCTATGCCCAGTGGGGTGAGGCGGTCCTTGACCGGATGGTCGGGATGTTTGCCTTCGCCATCTGGGATGCCGAGCGCGAGCAACTGTTTCTGGCACGCGATCGATTGGGGGAAAAACCGCTCTATTATGCCGCAAATGGTCGTGGTTTTGCCTTCGCCTCCGAGGTCCGGTGTTTGGCATCGTTAGGCTGCTTCGACACCGCGATCGACCAACAGGCGCTGGCTCTCTACCTGGCCTACCAATACGTGCCATCTCCCCACACGATTTATCGTGGACTGTCCAAGTTGCCGCCAGCCCATGCAATGCGTGTGAAAGGCGGAAAGTTAACCCTCTGGCGCTATTGGGACCCAACCCGGTATGCCCTGGCGCCCAGGTTGAACCTTCCGGAACCGGTGCTCCAGGACCAACTTGAGGAACTCCTGCGCCAGGCGGTGCGTGAGCAAATGATTGCGGATGTGCCTCTGGGTGCGTTCCTTTCCGGTGGGATCGATTCCAGCATGGTGGTGAGCTTGATGGCCGAACTGAGCACCCAAAGGGTCCGGACCTTCACCATCGGTTTCGAATTGGCTCGGTACAATGAAGCGGATCACGCCGAAGCGGTCGCCCAATACTTGCACACCGAACACACCACCGAATACCTGACCGAAGCCGATACGTTGAAGCTCGTCACCGAATTGCCGAGCATGTACGGGGAGCCTTTTGCGGATCCGTCGGCCTTGCCCACCCACCTGGTCTCACGGGTTGCACGCAAGCAGGTCACCGTCAGTTTGTCCGGTGACGGAGGAGACGAAGCCTTTGGTGGGTATCCCCGCTACCGGAACTTTGAATTCTTCTATCCCCTTGCCGCCGTCAATGCACCACTGCGCGGCCTGGTGTCCCCCATGCTGGCCCTGTTGCCGGGAAAGTTCTACCGCACCGCCAGCATGATCGGGGAATCGCCCCAGCGGATGTATCAAATGGTGGTGGGCAATTTCATAGCCGCGGATGTCTTCGATCTGCTGCACGATTTCCCGCGCTTCTTTCAATTCGAAGAGATTTGGCAACGACTGTCGAGCCTCCCCCTACGACGTCGCCTGATGTTGGCGGATCTTGTATCCTACTTGCCCGAGGGGGTCTTGACCAAGGTGGACCGGGCGGCAATGGCTTGTTCGCTGGAGACGCGCGCGCCGATCTTGGATCATCGGGTGATGGAGTTCGCATTGCGGTTGCCGCTGTATTGCGTTCGCGACAAGCATTTGCTGAAACGGGTCCTGTTCCAACGGCTTCCGAAGAAGCTCCTGGATCGCCCCAAACAAGGTTTTGGCGTGCCGGTGGCGGAATGGTTCCGCACCAAACTGCGTGACGCCTTGTTGGATGTGGTGACGGCCAGGCAAATGCAGGCGCTGGGTATTGCCAATTTCAAACCCATTGAACGACTCCTGCGCGACCACCTACGAGGTGCGCGCGACCATAGCCTGGAATTGTGGTCATTGTTCGTCTTGGCTCTATGGTACGACTACAATAAATCCTGAAAAATCCGCCTATATTCCCGCATGGCATTGGCGATGTTGTTGTAGGTGGATGCATATTTGTAAGCATTGGATGAAAAACGTTCCAGCCCTTGATGATCCGCCAAGAAAGATTCAAGTTCAGAGATAAATAGTGGTACATCGCCATTGAATATCCTCCCCAGTTGTTGTGATGCAATCAATTCGTCTCGATCCCAAGATAAACTGTATAGGGGACAACCGAATTTCATGGCTTCCACAACAACATTTGGGAATCCCTCGCCCGCGGGATCCGACGTGACGACAAACGCGGCGGCATCTCGATAGAGAGACAACACATCACGCCAATTCAGAAACCAATGGGCCTCGAGATTGGGAATTCGCGCAATCTCCTCCAGCAGCGATCGGACATAGGGCGTTCGGTCCTCATAATTGCCCGCCAGCACAAATGAACGATTGGGGTTGGCTTTCGCCAGATCAAGAAAATGCCGCGGCCGTTTCATGTCGGTCAATCGGCCGATCCACAGAATCTTGCTCCTCCTGGAAATCGGCAACAAACCGCCGTGGTCCGGGATCTCTTGAGCATTTCTGACGATGACCGAGTCCCGACCGTAATGGGCCTTCAGCATGTCTTGCTGATAGCGGGTTTGAGCGATAACCTGGTCGGCGTTCCGCAGACCGAATTCATAAATCTTTCCCACCCATGGCTTGTAGCTGATGAATTTCCGATCAATGTCCATGTCATGAGCGACCCGATAGACAAATCTAGCCGACCCCTTCAGCCCGCACAGCAGACCGGTCTCAAACGCGGCCGTCTCCTGAAAAATGATAGCAGGCCGGACCTTGTGCAGCAGTCGCAGCGTTTCCCAGAACAGGGCCGCCAGGGAAAAGAGCTTCAGGGGAAGGCGCTTGTGCAGGCGAGCGATCCGAACCACTCGAACTGATTGGATGTGTTCTTCCTTTTCGAAGGGATCATCCTTCTCACAAAGGAAATAAACCCGGTATGAATCGGCGAGACGAATAGCGATGTTGTACAAATCCAGTTCGGCACCGCCATGTACAATTGCACTTTTCGGATTGAATAATTTGTAACCCACACGGCAGTATATTAATAGATTTCTCAAGCTTGGTGTTCCTTCCCGATATTCAAGATATTGTAATGAATAATAAGTGTTAACCGGGCACACCCCATTCCGAACACATAACCTTGGCTTACTGAAGAGTCAGCAACGGATTTGAAAACGTTCACCGCAACAGCGTTTAGGGCATAAAGACAAGCAGAAAATCATCTCCTCCAAACTTGCCCTTCGCGAACCTTGGCGCCCTTAGCGTCTTTGCGGTTCATTCGATGTTTGGGCATGGTCAATTGAGGGTAACACCGGACCGTCACCCCCCTCATCCCGCCGGCGCTTATCCCACCTCATTTCGCTATCGCTATCGCCACTCCCGCATGCCGCCAACGGGAATGACGGTGGCAACCGTTACCTAAAACAAGGGATTTCTGAACCATGTCGATGTTTGCACCGTGAACGGTTACGCGGTTTTGGATATCTTGGCCGTGAATTGAGCGGCTATCCCGCACAAAATCTTCAAGTCACCCAACAACGAACGGGTTGCCGCGTAGTAATTCTCCATCACCAATTTTTCCTGCAAGGTGCGCTCGCCCCGGCCTTCTGCTTCCCATGGATGGAATAAACCTGCCGGTGCTTGGGATCTCAAGGATTGCCATTGCTCCGGCAGGTTGGCAAGTTGTTCCTTGGTGATGGGTGACAACCCCACGAGACTCAGGTCCCCTTTGATCACGTTGATGAGTCCCGGCAGTTTATGAATGAGTCGCCTTTTGCTTCTAAAGAGATATAAACAGAATGTCTTGGGCGTCATTTCCCCGGAAAGCTCCGTACGAGTACCGAGTGAATATGATTTCTCGCAATACAAATATTTTTTATCGGGGAATATAAGATGATATAGAGTCAACACAAACGCAATTGGTGAAGAGAGTAACAGGATGATTAATGCCAGAACTCTATTGAACAAGCACTCTACTCTTGAATAAATGGTTTTCTTGTCCAAATCTCCAAGGATAATGTCGTCACCCATAACAACAGTAATTGAACGAGGCACATTGATCATGCAGTTTTTCTTAATGACCATATCCTTTATTCCCGTAAAAGATCCGATGTATGTGTTGTCTAGAACAATACTTCCTTGCACCGATGCATTTTTATCCATAATAACCTGATTGCCGATGATGGCGTCCGGCCCCAGCAATGTTTCTTCATGAATATTGCAATAATTGCCTATCAATACCGGGGGCTTGATGACGGCCTGGGGATGGATCTTGCTGTGAGTACCGACCCAGAAGCCAGGCCCCATCGCCTTTCCAGGAAGGATCAACGTGTCTATTCCACCCCGAAGGATAAGCTTGTTGACCTCCAAGTAGCTTTCCAATGAACTAATTCTGTTGATAGTACAGGAGGACTGATAAATATTCGTCCGAATGCTTTCATCCTTCAGGGAAATGATGGCCTCCCCAAAATCGGAAGAAAGGGCGTTTGTGACCGCAACAGTCAATGCCTTGGGTGTGATGATCACGGGCAACGCCTCGATCTGCCGGACATCTTCCGGAGTAGCGGGCAGCAGAGCGGTCTCCGAAACACCCCCCTTGGCCAGGGTGATATCCCCCCGGGAAGCCTCATGGGCCTTGAAAAAATCCGAGATGCTTAGGTTGGTAACCAGATTACCCGGCAGGCACAGAAATGGCTCGGTGAGCCTTGCGGCAATTCGGAGCAGAGAGTTGGCCAGTCCACGATATCTTCCCTGCAGCGAATACGAGATTTGGGCTCCCCACCTTTCCCCCTCGGAAAAATATTGTTCCGTCTCGTAAGGCAGGTGCTCCAGAATGAGGATGATTTCCTTGATGTTGCTCCTAACCAGTAAGTCGATGAGATGTTCCACGATGGGCTTGTTGGCAACGGGAAGCAAGAACTCGGGCGTCGAGCTGGTCAGGGGGGTCAGGTTGTCCGCTTGTCCCGAGGGCAGGATAATCGCGTTCATAATGGGCCTCTCACAAGGGATCGGGCGCCCTTTGTTCTTGGTTCACCGATGTTCGTCTCGTTAACGAAGGGGCTCCCGCGGTCAGGTGCTGTCCGTTTGTTTCAGTAGGCTCCACCCCCAAACAGCACCGCTGGAATGGTCTTGAGCAGGATCTTCAAGTCCGCCCAAAAGGATTGGTTTTCTATGTATTGCACGTCGAGCGAAACCTGACGTTGAAAATCAATTTGGCTGCGGCCGCTCACTTGCCAGATACACGTGATCCCGGGAATGGCATCGAGGCGTCTACGAGCAGCGTAATCATACTGAGAAACTTCATTGGGCAGGGGCGGCCGTGGCCCGACCAGAGACATGTCACCCTTGAGTACATTCCAAAGTTGCGGGAGTTCATCGATGGATGATTTCCGTATGATGCGACCAACCCTGGTGACACGAGGATCCTGTTTCATTTTAAAAATGACCCCTCCGGAATCGTTCCGGTCAAGAAGTTGATCCTTCATCTTATCCGCGTCCACCACCATGGATCGAAACTTATACAGAGTAAAAAGTCGGCCCCATTTGCCGACCCGCGTTTGGCTGAAGAAAACCGGCCCGCGATCTTCCCATTTGATCATCAGGGCGGTGGCTAGAAACAGGGGGGCAAGCAAGCTCAGCAGCACCGCGGAAACTGTTATGTCGAGTACTCTCTTCACGATGAAAGTGGATCCGGTCACGATAATCCAGCTATATTTCTTGAAGAGGAAATAGGCCGAGGTGCGCAAGCCGGCAATCCGCGTCCCTCCGCGCGCATACTTTCGATAGAGCTGTTCCATAAGTACCGTTCTCGGATCGTTCTCTTTTCGGGGTAACGAATCCCTGCCGGCCTTGTCTCGATCTGTTGTTCGCGGATCCGGTTCGAGGGTGTCGCCCATGATTTCCCTTCCGTCTCTACGAAGTTTTTCGCATCGGCGGTCGCACCATCGATCATGCTTGACGAAACAGCTAAAGAGTTCCAGCAGTGCTGAAAAGCTCTACACCAGAAAATGCTTTGCCATGACTAGAGTATGGTGTTTTTCGTCCTTCAGGTTCTCCACCTCATCCATCATGGATTTGATGAGGTAAATACCGTAGCCCGTTTCTGGATGCGCCTCGAAATCAGGCAGCGAAACATGGTCAAGATCGAACCCCGGTCCCGGGTCTCTCACCTGTATCATCAATCGATCCTGGAGGACCTGGAAAATGACGACAATCTCTGCCGATGGGGCCGAATAAGGCGCATGCACCATGGCATTGCTGCAGGCTTCGCAGACAGCCAATTCCACGGCATCCACGAAATCCTCTTGGATATTTTTTCCCTTTATCGCTTGGCAGACCAATCTGGAGACCCCCGCAACCAAGCGCAGGTAATCCAAATCGTTCGAGAACTTCAAGATTACTTGGCGCGATTCCATGGGGTCCATCCGACAGACACTTTCCGGTGGGTGATTCCTTTCATGCTGCCATCCATAAACGGTTGATGGTCGAAATGTCAAAAGCTCTCGGCCGCGGTAACAGCGTCCTCGAAGATCTCAAAGACATAATGGAGGCGGGTCAACTCAACGACGGCACGAACTCTATCCTGCAACGCGGACAGCCTAATATCCCCACCCGCCCTATTGACGGAACGGTGGGAAGAAACCAGAACACCCAATCCGGAGCTATCGATAAAATCGACTTCCGCAAAATCAATGACCAGTTCGTGTTGGTCATTTCCAATGAGCGACTTGACTTGTTCTTTCAACTTTGGCGCCGAAGAGGCATCCAGGCGACCTTTCAGCTTCAGGACAACCACATCGCCGATCTTTTCATCGGTTATGAGCATATTGTTTCTCCCCTTGTTGATGGTAATATAATCCAATGGTTCCCATATGGTCTATGTTGCCTTCTGGGTGCGGGAAAAGTACCCGACCACAAGTGGGGGATTTTCAAGTGGCCATCAGGGAAATGGCGTGTTCGCTTGTCTCCGAAGCTCGCAATCATGGTGCATTTAAGCCGTATTTATGCCTTGCGTCAAGGCTAACGAAAAGACCCATTGCAGCCGTTCACGGGCCTTTCCAGGTTTCGATGCGCTCGCCCGACCACGCTTCACCTGCACCAGCAACAGCACATTTTCCGGCATGATCCGATGGATGCCTTGGGCTGACAATCCTGCGGATGGTGCTCGAAAGGACCGCGGACCGCGGCCAGATCCCAGGATTCTTCCGCGGAAAATACCCGTACTGCTCGATCGCCACCGATTCGACCAGGTGCCGTTCAAAGGGAATCATCCCGCCGAGCCTCCCTCGGTGAAGGAAAGAGCAGCCGGGCGGCGCTGGCGGCCGCCTGGCGGTAATAGCCGGTGCGGTCGTGGTGGTCCACCCGGCGGAAGAATTCCGGGGTCCAGGCCCGCAGGTGATCCAGCACTTCCGCGTAGTCATCACGGCTCTCCGGCTGATCCCCCAAGGCCGCCAGCACGGCCAGAAATTCCAGTTCAACGCTCAAGTGATCGGGCATTTCCATGCAATCGAAGCCATAGGCCTGATAGATCCGGCGAAGCCTGACGGTGGAACTGCTCATCAGGCTCCCTTCCAAATACACCGAACCGTAGGGCGGACACGGCACCTCCGGCAGCGCATTGATGAAGAGCCGCACGTATTCGTTGGCGAGACTCGGGGAACCGGCCGAGGGGAAGCTCGGGGCCGCGGCGGGTTCGGTTCCCACCACGGCCGGGGCCGGACTCTCCGCCTCCGCAACCGGGTCGGGGTAGGCGAAGAGTCGGGACAGGGTCAGCAGTTCATTCGGGTCCAGCACCGGAACGGGTTTCAGGCCGTTGCCCCCGGGTTCGTAATGCTCCCGTAAGGGCGGTTCTTTTTGGCTCTGCAACTGACCTCGCATCAGGTGCTCCTTTCCGTAATCGGCAGCCGGTCGATCGCTACCATCACCAGAAAGCACATGTACGCCACAACCCCCAGTACGATCGTGATTTCGATCGCGCTCGGGAAGTAATGCCAGGCGGTGACGAAGGTATCGCCGGTTTCAGTGTAGCGGCCGGACGCGATCGGCACCGACCAGGTGACGTTCTGCAACCCCAGGGGCGCGATGGTGAGCGGCACCCGGTCGAAGGCCGCCGGCATGATCAGAAAGCGGTGCACCAGCACTCCGGAAATGAGCAGCACGCAGCTTGCCGCCACCGCCGCCGCGGACTCACGAACCCGGGCGCTGAGCAGCGCCACGACGGCGGCCAGCGGCGCCAGCACTTCGAACAGATGCGCCGGGAGGTATTGCCGCAGCGTGATGGCCAGGGTTTCGCGCGCTTCCTCGGCGCCGTACCAGAGGTGGATGAACATATCATTGTACATGAGAAACAGGTGAATGAAGAAGGCCACCGAAATGAACACCGCCAGGGTCCGGTAGGCGTCGCGGTAGAGGTCCCGGATCCCGTAAACCAGGACCGCGGCCAGCATCACCAAGGCGGTTCCCGAAGCCAGGGCGACGGCGACGAAATCGGGAGCCAGGGCGGGGGAAAACCACCAGTCCCGGGACCCCTGGGTGGAAAAGACCCAGGCGGTCACCACATGGATCCCCACCGCCGCCACCAGGGAAAAGGGCGCCAGGCGTCTGGCCCAGGTTTCGGAAAAGGCTTCCGGGTCTTTTACCCGAATGGCGATCCGGGCGAACGGGCCGGTGAGCTCCGGCAGCATCAAGAGATACAGGTAAACCAGCGAAATCAAGGCGTAGAGGTTGAGCACCGCCACATCCCAGACCAGCGGCGACAGTAGCTGCGGATGCAGGATCATGTTGTGGATCCGAAAGGGCTTGCCGATATCCGGGAGGATCGCGAACATGGCCGCGGTGACGTTGGCGAACGCGCAGAGCGCGCCGATTTTGGCGAACGGCTTGAGCTTCTTCACGCCGAACAGATAGATGAGTGAACTCAGCACCAGGCCGCCGGCGGCGTTGCCCACGAAAAAGGCCAGGGTCGAAACGTACAGGCCCCAGGAATAGGAATTCCTCATGTGGGTCAGCACCAGACCTTCCTTCAGCTGGTAGCCCCAGGCCGCGAATCCCGCAACCATCAGGGCCGCGGTCACCAGGTAAGCGATCTTCTTGGTCGTGCTCATGGCCTAGGCCTCCTTTCGCTTGGGCGGCAGGTAGTAGACATTCGGGCGGGTACCCTTCTCGGGCAGCAACTGAAAACCGTTCTTGTCCCGAATGAGGCGCGACACCACGCTGTCGGGGTCATCCAGGTCGCCCACGGTACGAGCCTTGCCGGGACAGCCCCGAACGCACGCGGGATCCAGTCCCTGGTCCAGGTAGTGGACGCAGAAGTGGCATTTTTCAACGATCCCCTTGGTCCGCACCGGAGCGTACACCAGGCGCCCCTGGTAGCGGTATTCGCGGGGATTGCCGAAGGCGTAGCCGTCCTGGTAGTGGTAGCGGCTCATGGCTTGCTCCGGGTCTTCCCAGTTGAACTGGCGGACCCCGTACGGGCAGGCGGCCATGCAGTAGCGGCAGCCGATGCAGCGTTCGTAGTCCACCAGAATGGTGCCGTCGTCGGCCCGGAAGGTCGCGCCCACCGGGCAGACCTTTTCGCAGGGAGCGTTTTGGCAATGCTGGCAGTGGATCGGCAGAAAGTATTCACGGCCCTTTTCCGGCGCCGTCTGATGCTGATCGCTGCCGGGGGTCACCACCCGGTTCCACCAGTTGCCCGCGGGTTGGGCGTTGTGCTGTTTGCAGGCCACGGCGCAGGAGCGGCAGCCGATGCACTTTTCCAGATCGATGACCATGCCTCGTCTCATGCTTCGGCCCTCCTCACCTCCACCAGGCATTCGTTCCACACCGAGGTGGGGGACCAGATTCCGGGCACGAAGTAGATTTCGTGCAGGGGCTTGATCCAATGCATGGTGAGGGAATTGTAGGATTCGTTGTGCAAATACTTGGCCCACCAGCCCTGCTCGAAAATCGCGGTACCCCGGCGGCAGCCGGGATCGAGCACCAGGGTGGCCCGGGTCTTGCCCCGGTTGTTGTAAACTTCCACCAGGTGGCCGGGTTCGAGCCGGCGTTCGGCGGCGTCTTGCGCGTTCAGGAACAGCTTGGGCTGATGGCCTTGCAGTTCGTTCATCCAAACATTGTTGGAATGGGTGGAATGGACCCGGTAGAGGGAATTCTTGGTGACGAAGCGCAGCTTGTACTTGTCTCGAACCGTCGGGTCCACCCGGTATTCGGTGTCGGCGAAGGTTTCCTTGCGGCAGGGCAGCTGTTCGCCTTCCCGCAGGAACAGGTCTTCGTCCTTGTAAAATTCGATCCGACCGCTGCGCACGAAGCGCGCGGTGGCCTTGAGCGGCGGCGGATAGCTCCGGGGCGGGAACGGCACCCGATCGTGGATCTGTTCGTGGAAGGGGATCTGGCGATCGCCCGGGGCCGAAGAATGCACTCGGACCGGCCCCTTTTTGAGCATCTCCAGGGTGATCCCGCGGGTTTCGGCGCCGCCCTTGGCGAGCATGTCTTCGATCACCTTGAGGGCCGCCGCCCGCGGCTCGAGTTCCGGATAAAAGTACTTCTCGATCCCGGGATCGAGGCGCTTAGCCAGGTCCCGGGCCAGTTCCAGGGCGCTGCGGCTGTCGAACAGGGGAGCGATGGCGGGCTGCTGGAGCTGCAAGTAGGGATGCAGGATGGTGGCGGTCAGATCGTAGTTTTCGTACCAACTGGCGGCGGGGAACACCACGTCCGACCACTGGCACGAGGTGGTCATCTGGAAATCGAAGGTGACCACCAGTTCGATGTCTCCGGAAGCGCAGCGGTCCTTGAGGCGATTGGCCATGTTGTGCTGGTCGAAGGGATTGCCCCAGCCCCCGAACATGGCCTTGATGCCCTTTTCCGGATAGCGCTTGCCATGGCCCTGAAGAAAGTAGAGGTAGGGCACCCAGTTGAGTTTACCTTCCGGCGGCAGCCACCAGTGGTCGAGATCGAACCGGATCCGGTACTGACCGGCGTAGGTGGAGATGCCGGCGCCGCTCGCGCCGATATTGCCGGTGAGCACCGGCAGCAGCGCCAGCGCCCGACCCTTCAGATCGCCGTGATACCACTGGTAGTTGCTGGCTCCGTAAATGACGTGAAGCGGCTTGCTGGTGGCCGCTTCGATGGCGATCCGCTGGATCTGTTCGGCCGGCACCTCGGTGAGTTCCGCCACCCGCTCGAGTGAGTAGTCGGCCAGCCAACGCTTGAGGGCGCGAAACACCGTTTCCACCTCGACCCTGGTGCCGTCCGCAAGGTCCACGGTGGCTTCCGCATCGAGCCTGGCGTCGATCGGCCCGAGGTCCTCGGGATTGAGCAGGGCCGGGCCGGAACCGTTAAGGAACACGAACTGATCCCGGTACTCCGGCACCTTCACCGCCGCGGCCGCGGCCGCCAGCGCTTTCACTTCGCCGGCCCGCAACCGCTTGCCGGTGTCGCGCCGGACCAGCAGCGGCATATCGGTAAAATCACGCAGAAAGGCCGCGTCATAAAGGTTGCGGTCGATGATCACCCGGGCCAGCCCGAGGCCCATGGCGGCGTCGCTGTCCGGCTTCAACGCCACCCACTCGTCGGCCTTGGCGGAGGTGGCGCAGAAATCCGGATCGAACACCACCAGCTTGCCGCGCTTTTTCGCTTCAATCAGCTGCTTCGCGTCCGGCAGCCGGGTCTGGATGATGTTGGAACCGAACACCATGGTGTAGCGCGCGTTGGGCCATTCGAGCGATTCCAGTTCCTCGGTCTGGACCCCGAAGGTCATGGGCCAGAACATGGGCAGATCGCCGTTCTGATCGTAGCCGTGGTGAATGCTCCAGTTGGCCAGGGCGGCCAGGCGCACGAAGGCGCCCTTCTGCACGTAGCCGGTGCCCGGCACCTGCACCGTTACCGCCACCGCTTCCGACCCGTATTTGGCCATGATGTCCTTGAGCCGGGCGGCGGTGTAATCGAGCGCCTCATCCCAGGTGGCCTTCCGGAATTCCCCGCTGCCCCGGGGCCCGGTGCGGATCAGCGGGTATTTCAGGCGGTCCTTGCCGTAGATGAGATTCATCATGGAAAGCCCGCGCAGGCAGCCGCGCGGATTGTATTCCGCTTCCGGATAATCGGCGCTCTGGATCAGCGTGGTGATCCGCCCGTCGTTGACCTGCGCCATGAAGCCGCAGGCCCCGGTGCAGTTGGGCGAACAGGTGGAACGGATCACCTGCTCGAGGGGCGCGCTTGCGGCCGCCCGGGCGCCGTCCACGGGGCGCAGAAAGCGCAAATCCAGCGCCGATAAGGCGGTCGCCGCCAGCCCCAGCTTGAGAAAGTCGCGTCTTTCCAGTTTCATTGGGATTCTCCTTGCAGATGGTCCATGCAAAGCCGAGGATCCAAGACCGAACGGCCCGAATCCATCCTTCCCTCGACCGCCGACCCCTCCGGCAGCCTGTCCCCGGTGCGTTCGGTCAAGCCGCGATCGCGGATTCTGGAGTCGATGGTAGCGAGTGTGCCGGAAAGGTCGAGAGCTTGTCCTTGACTTGAGTCAAATTCTCCATTCAATTTGTAGGCATTTGATGCGGCCTTGGTAACGCGGCGCCGGCAATGGAAGTATCGGAAAGATTCCGGCGGAGATCGAGGCGTTGTGGATTGAAGAAGCCAAGCGCCGCATGGATGAGTTGGAATGGGGGGGTGCACGAGACACCGGCTGAAGAGGCTTTGCGGCGGGCTCGGGCGGCGGGCGCGGGCGGCCATCTCGTGAGGCGGTCCTGGGGGCGCTTTCCCGGGAGCGTGGGCATCTTGCCCGCATTTGATTATGAGCGACATGGAGATAACAGGCGCCAGCGGCCGGGTGTCCAGCCATCACGCCGGCCCCCCCGTTCACTTCAACCATCGCCCGAAGCCGTGGTTTGCGAAAAAACACCCTCTATCTATGGGCGCAGCATGGTCAGCATCATCTTGAACCGGGTGTTCGCCCGCACCGCGTGGGGAATACCGGCGGGCATCAAAATGAGCTGACCGGTGCCGACCTGGTTGGGCCGGCCGCCGATGGTGAACTCGCCTTCGCCTTCCAACACCTGGACCAGGGCGTCAAAGGGCGCGGTATGTTCACTCAGGCCTTGGGCCTCATCAAAGGCAAATAGCGTGACCGTGCCCGCCTTGTTTTCAATCAGCGTGCGACTGACCACCGCGCCTTCGCCATATTCAACCTGCTCTCTTACAGTGAAAACCTGTCCGGCCTGGATCTTGGGTTTCTTTTCCTTCTCGATGGTCATGGCTTTCATCTCCTTGCGGCTTTGGTTCTCATAATCGACCTTTAACGATTGGCCAAAACGACCCGGCATGCCCTCCCCCGGCAATCCTCATAACACCGCTTTAAGGCGCGGAGGCCGGATCAACCCCGGAAAGCGGACCGGGTTTTCCAGCACGGAACCGGATTGCAAGCCAGGCGATCACGGTACGTAGACTCTCGTCCGGCGGTCCGTTTTCTTCCGGGCAAACGGGTCGAAGATCGGGTCACAGCCAGAGGATATCCACCAGGGCCTTCACCCGTTCGAATTCCGGGTCGCCGGTGATCACGGTTGCACCCATCTCCCGAGCCAGACCGTCAGCGAACGCGTCGGCGTGGGAAACGGGGAATTGCGCTCTGATGTGCGCTACATCGAAGACTCGATGGCTGGTGACTTCGGCCACCCGGATGGGCAAGGCCAAGACATCGTGTAAAATCTCGCGGGAACACTCCTCACCCAACCTGCGTTCAACCGTGAAATGATTTCTCCAAGGCTGATGAGGCTGAGAAAAACCGTCACCTCTTGGTCCCGCGCCTGTCTCAGGATCTCCTTGACTTTCAGAGCGGCCGGTTCAGCCTGGAAATAGGCCGGCAGCGCAAAGCTATCCAACACGAAGATCGGTTTCTTCACGTTCCAACTCCGCGGCCCGTTCTTCCAGTAGAGCCTCCGTCAGGGAAACCCAGCCCGCCAGTTTCCCGAACAACGCTTCCACCGGATCCGAGTGCTCAGGCACGATCACAAGCTTTTCGCCTTCCACCCTGAATTCCACCACGGTTCCCGGATGCAGCTGGTAGCGCTTGCGGAGCACTGCGGGAATGACCACCCAGCCTTTGGCGGAGACCTTCGCCTGCATGACCTTCGAACGTTCCATATTGGGCAACCTTTGGCACCGATGTGGTGACCGTTCAGCCCCCACCGTCGCTGATTCCGCTGGGTCCCAAGCCTCAGGTCGGCAACCAGTGGAACGTCCTGACGGGGCGCACTCCCAACGGTGCTGCCTGATCGTCTGCAATCATTGCGAACGCACCGTCATCCCCCGAATGGTACGAGATGTTATACTTTTTGATCATGGTTGTTTAACATGGACCACCGTGCCGATCAACCCTTGGGCAAACCAAATACGTTTGACCCAAGCCGAAGGCATCAAGTTGTGCGCCGGCCCCTTGCTGCTTCACATTGGGAACCCCGCCGTGGTATGGCTGTGCACGTTCTGGAACCTGGTCGGCGCGATGGCATGGCTCGGGATCACCGGCCAGGCGGTGGCCGGAAGCTGCCGCTGCGCCGAGAACAACCCCAAGGGCCGCCGATGCCTGGCCGACGTCCGCCGGGCGGTGGACCAGGCGATGAAGCGCCATGGGCTGGCGGCGCCGAAAACCAGGTTATTCGTGGCGGGCTCGGGGGTCCGACAAGATCAGAAATGACCTGGTGCCGCACGAGTTTCAAGCCCATCGCGCCCCATCGCGTGCCGAACGTTATGGGAGCATATCGAAACGCGCGGCCGATCGTTCCGCGCGTCTTCAATCGGCGGCCGGAAGGCCCTTGGACCGGGACCCTGAGCAGCGGACCGCCTGCTTCCAGGCCTCGATGCCCTGACAGGATTCATAGGATTCACAGGATCGAGGGAAAGGCCATAACCATCATGAAAATCATGTCTGCTCGCTGAGCATGAATCCTTCAATCCTTGTGGGTTTTTTCCCGGGAGCGCGGGCATCCTGCCCGCATTTGGCAATGAAAAACTTGATCCTAAGCCGATACAAATCCGGTAAATCCTGTCAAAATAGCCCGGCGGAAATGATCTCCACCGCAAACTTGAACATTCGTTGACCATTTGGGTACCGGCTTTGCGGGGTTAATCGTTCAATGGCCATCAAGAAATCCGAACTGTACAGCTCGCTCTGGAAAAGCTGCGACGAACTTCGGGGCGGGATGGACGCATCCCAATACAAGGATTACGTGCTCGTCCTGCTGTTCGTGAAGTACGTCTCCGATAAATATGCCGGACAAAAGGATGCGATGCTCGATGTGCCGCCCGGCGGCAGCTTCGCCGACCTGGCGGCGCTCAAGGGCGATAAGGAAATCGGCGACAAGATCAACAAGATCATCGCCCGGCTGGCCGGCGCCGGGGACAACAACCTCAACGGGGTGATCACCCTCGCGGACTTCAACGATCCGGTCAAGCTCGGTTCCGGCAAGGAGATGGTGGACCGTCTCACCAGGCTGGTGGCGATCTTCGAGGGGCTGGATTTCAGCGGCAACCGCGCCGAGGGCGACGACCTGCTGGGCGACGCCTACGAATACCTGATGCGCCATTTCGCCACCGAATCCGGCAAGAGCAAGGGGCAGTTCTACACCCCGGCCGAGGTGTCCCGGGTCATGGCCATGGTGATCGGCCTTGGGTCCGCCCGCGATTCCAACCAAAGCATCTACGACCCCACCTGCGGTTCCGGTTCGCTGCTGCTCAAGGCCCACGACGAAGCCAGGAACCGCACCGGGCTGGACCTGGCCCTGTACGGGCAGGAAATGGATAACGCCACCGCCGCCCTGGCCAAGATGAACATGGTCCTGCACGATTGCCCGACGGCGGAAATCTGGCAGGACAATTCGCTGGCCGCGCCGCACTTCAAGCAAAACGACGGCCGCCTCAAGACCTTCGACTTCGTGGTGGCCAATTTCCCGTTTTCCAACAAGGCCTGGAGCAACGGGGTCAACGTGGCGGGCGACCCTTACGGCCGCTTCGAGTACGGCATTCCCCCCGCCAAGAATGGCGACTATGCCTTCCTGCTCCACATCCTCGCCTCGCTCAAGAGCACCGGCAAGGGCGCGGTGATCCATCCCCACGGGGTCTTGTTCCGGGGCAATGCCGAAGCCGATATCCGCAAGCGCATCGTCCGCCAGGGCTTTATCAAGGGCATCATCGGGCTGCCCGCCAACCTCTTTTACGGCACCGGCATCCCGGCCTGCATCCTGGTGGTGGATAAGGAAAACGCCGCCGCCCGCGTCGATGAACACCTCAAGAAGATGGGGCTGCAGCCATGAGCAAGCAAAAGAAATCCACCATCGAAGTTCAAGGCTCGTCCATTACCATCATCCGCACCCTCTCCATGCTCAACGACCACTGGGATGGGACGGAAAAACAATCTCGCGCAGAGGCGCGGAGGCGCAGAGAATGACTGAAAATGAGATTGGGACGATCGTGATTGAGACGGCCATCGCCATGCACCGCGAACTTGGGCCGGGACTGCTCGAAACGGTATACGAGGTCGTCCTTGCCCGCGAACTACAGGATCGTGGGCTGCGGGTTGAACGGCAAGTTCCCGTACCGATTCGGTACAAAAATATCCGGTTCGACGAGGCCTTTCGAGCGGACATTGTCATCGCCGGCAAGGTCATCCTGGAATTGAAGTCGGTTGAGCGGGTCACAGCGGCGCATAAGAAGCAAGTGCAGACCTACCTGCGGCTGACCGGATGCAAGCTCGGCTACCTGCTCAACTTCGGCGAAGCCTTGATGAAGGCCGGGATCACCCGCTGCGTCAATGGCCTGGACGAATGATTCCCTCTGCGTCTCAGCGCCTCCGCGGGAGAAAGCAGTTGGGAATCCCAACCGGCCAGGCACCAGACGGCCTACGCTGCCCTCCAGCCTCTCGTCCGTTATCGGGAGCGAGTTGACCACCGGGAACCAATAATGATCGCGATCAAAATTCTTTTCTGTATGGTGGCGGAACTGGAGACGCGAGTCTGAATCCCGGCTCACGATGATCAACCCAAGTGAATTTCCTGATATGACCCATTTTTCGTCCAGAAATCATCGAGACATCAAACGCTTTAAGGACCACCCGGAAGTGGAGTTCACCTTGCAATCCAAGGCTAACCCCATCGAGGTGGCAACTCATCAGCTCTATCCAAACCTGCCGGGAGCATACCGGCGGCCACAGCCGACCGAGGATGAGGTGAAACGGGCGAGCGGCGACTTCATCGATTTGAAGCTGTACGAGCCGGCTATGCGCTTTCTGATCGACACTTACATCCGCGCCGAGGAGAGCGAAAAGATTTCGGCCTTCGATGATCTGCCGCTGATTCAGTTCATCGTCGAGCGCGGCCCCGATGTGGTGGATGCGCTGCCCAAGGGAATGCGCAAGAACGAGCAAGCGGTGGCCGAAACCATCGAAAATAACGTTCGCAAACTGATCATCAACGAGTCGCCGGTGGATCCGGCGTACTACGAAAAGATGTCCAAGCTGCTGGATGCCCTGATCGCCCAGCGGCGGAAGGGAGCAATCGATTACAAACAGTACCTGGCCACGATTGCCGAACTTACCAAACAGGCAGTGAATCCAGGCGGCGGTTCCGGCTATCCGTCAGCCATGAGTACGCCCGCCAGGCGGGCACTGTATAACAACCTGGACAGGGACGAGGCGCTGGTTTTGGCGGTGGATCAAGCGGCAACGGGCCAAATTCGACGCGCAACCGCGCCAGTCGCGGCGCGAAATGGTGAACGGCGAGAGCCACTATTTCCTCGGCCGGCGTTACCGCCTGCGGGTGATCCACCACGACGCTCCGGGCCGCATCGCCCTGCGCGGCAACACGGGCATTGACCTGTATGCGCGGCCGGAACATTCGGCCGAACATCGCGAACAAATATTGCTCCGCTGGTATCGTGAACAACTGAAGGCCTTGATCCCACCGTTCCTGGAAAAATGGCAAACGGTGCTGGAAGTTCAGACGGCCGCCTGGGGCATCAAGAAGATGAAGACCAGGTGGGGCAGTTGCAACGTCGACGCGCGGCGGGTCTGGTTCAACCTGGAACTCGCCAAGAAACCGGTGCAGAGCCTGGAGTACGTGGTGGTTCATGAACTCGCGCATCTGCTGGAACGCCACCACACCGACCGCTTCCGCGCCTTGCTGGATGCGTTCCTGCCCTCCTGGCGGACGGCCCGCGAGGAACTGAAACGTTCGCCCTTGTCGCATGAACGGTGGCAAGAGTGACACCAACCGGACCTGGCCATCGGAAGCATTAACAGTTGGCTTACCCAAAGACCCAAGGGTGCAAGGAACCGGCAACGGTGGGCGGCAATAGACCCCATCCCTGGCCGCGAGAAGTGAACGATCACACTCGGAAAGGAAAAAGCAGATGACCACGAGCGCACAGGACGCGGAACTTGTTTGGAAACTGCTCTGGGAACTTCTGGTGTTCGCCAATCAGCGGAAGAAGGTGGTGCCGGGTATCCGTTCGCTGGAAGACTATCACCGGATTGCCGCCGAACGGAAACTGGAGATTCGCGATGCCTTGTGGGGCAACATTCACCTGATCGATGATTTCACCAAGGCCAATCCAGCGGGCTTTTCCGACCAGGAGCTGAAAATTGTCTCGACCTGGAAACATTGCCTGCGCGGTGGATTCTACATCGAACGCTACCTTAAGGATCGCGCCATCTTCATCGCCGCCGGCAAGGTCTATGCCGTGCAGGCACTCCACACCCCGTTCGACCAGATGATCCCACGCAACCATTTGCCGCATCAGGTGGAAGCGGTGCTGTTGCCGTTCCGGGGAAAAATCGTCTATGACGGGGTGCTGCCCGGCTACAATATAACCTTTGGCGGCGGCATCAAGCAGCGCCTCCGGGAAAACTACCTGGCCGCCAAGCAGGCGGGCCGCATCATCGAAAGCCTCGATCCCGATGACCAACCGAAAAAGCAACCGGCCTCAGCGGTCCCCGCGCCCGATTGGAAACCGGCGCTCGAAGACCTGGCGCGGCAAGCCGGCAAGATTCAGGGCGGGACCAGGCAACATCCCTTCAACAGCCCCGCCTTCGGCTTGATCAAGGCGAGCATCGAATTGGCCGTGAGCGTCGTCGACCATCCCGATGATTTGGATGATCTTTGGAGCGAATACAACAAGGTGGTCCGAGCCATTCGCAAGGTGCACACGCTTTTCAAGCGGGCCGAGAGCGCCCCGGATTGATCCGAGGCGACAACAACATGGAAACCGGGCCGCCGCGCGGGAGAGCAAATGGATGCCTGGCTGGCCATGAAAACCGGGGTAAGCATGCTTACTTTCCCTGAACATTTTTCGGGTTATGAATCCGGCGAAACGCTCCCCGAACCTTTTGCGATGGAGGAAATGAACGCATGGCCTTCGATCCTGCCCAGTGGCGGCGATTCCAATCCGACGATACCCCGATCTATGTGCGCCCCGATCCGCCCTGCTGGTTCGTGCCCAATGATGCCGGCGACCGCTTGCTCAAGCCGGCCGCTGGCGCCGCTTGCCCGGACGCGGGGCCGGGCGCCCGGCGCTTTTACCAGCGCCTGCCCGAAGCCGCCGGTTCCGCCTACGCCGGCAGGATGGCAGTGCTCGAACGCACCCACCTTCGAGAACTGTGGTTCCACCTGACCAACCGCTGCAATCTCAGTTGCCGCCATTGCCTGTTCGGTTCCTCGCCTGGCGACGCGCTGGAACTTCCCGCCGAGCGCGTGCTCGAAGCCGCCCGCCAGGCTTCGGACCTGGGCTGCCGCGTGGTTGCCCTGACCGGCGGCGAACCCTTCGTTCATCCCGATTTACCATCGATTATCGAGGGCTTGCTGGCCCTTCCGGAAACCCACGTGGTGATCCTGACCAACGGCCTGATCGCCCGCCACGTGCTGGAAAGCCATCCCTGGGACCGCGACCGGCTGCACCTTCAGATCAGTTTGGACGGTTTGGAACAGGGCCACGACGCCATCCGCGGGCACGGGACGTTCCAAAGGACGGTGCTGGAGTTGCAGCGGCTTGGCCAAAACGGCACGCCGTTCACCCTGTCCGTTTGTCCCACCCGGCGCAATCTCGATGAGATCGTGCCCCTGGTGGACCTGGCGGCCGATGTCGGAGCAGCCAACCTGCATTTCATGTGGTATTTCGTTCGCGGCCGCGGCCTCCCGGAAGAATTCGTGGAACCGGCCGAACTCTTTCCCGTGGTTCGCGCCGCGCTGGACCGGGCTGAGCACCGCGGTCTCAACGTGGACAACGTTCAGGCCCTGGCCAACCAGGTCTTCGCTCCGGCCGGGACCCGCCACGACGGGGCGAGCATGGCCTGGGAATCCCTGGCCGTGGGAGCCGACGGCCGGATTTACCCGTCGGCGGCCCTGGTGGGCGTCCAGGAACTGGCCAGCGACTGGCACCACAATCTCGAAGAGGTCTGGAGGGACAACCCGGTGCTGGAACGGATCCGCCGGGAAACGGCCGCTTCCCTGGATCACCCCCTGCGGTTCTTCCTGGGCGGCGGCGATCCCGACCACAGCTACCTGCGCGGCCGCACGTTCATGGGCGCCGACCCGTATCTCGAACTCCACGAACAGATCGCTCTGTGGCTGATCGGGCGCCGGGCGCCGCGGTCGAAACATCCCGAGCGGCCGGCGTTGCGTCTCAAGATGGGAGATCTTCTGCAAAGCTGCGGCAGCCACGGCGGGGTCGCCTTCACCCATTCCAACTGCCTGCTGGCGTTGGCGGCCCGGTCGAGCCTGGCGGTGGTGCGTGATTTTTACGGCGAGGCCGCGGTCAGCCCCAAGGAAGACATCTTGAATCCGGTCTGCTACCCGCCCGAACTGCTGGCACATATTCCGGAGTCGTACCGGTTCCGCGGTTATGGCTGCGGCAGCCCGATCGTGGACGCCGCCGTGCGCCCGGGAGAAACGGTGCTCGATCTCGGCTGCGGCGGCGGGGTGGAATGCTTCATTGCTTCCCGGCTGGTGGGGCCGACCGGGCGCGTGATCGGCATCGATATGCTGGACGCCATGCTGCGACGGGCGCGGGAAGGCGCCGGGGCGACGGCGCGGAACCTGGGTTACGCCAATCTCACTTTCCACCAGTCCCTGTTGGAATCCCTGCCGCTGGAAGATAATCAGGTGGATCTGGTGGTTTCCAATTGCGTGCTCAATCTGTCCACCGACAAACGCCGAGCCTTCGACGAAATCTTTCGGGTCCTGCGCCCCGGCGGGCGCCTGGTGGTGTCCGACGTGGTCTGCGACCGGGACCCGGACGCCGCCATCCGCAACGATCCGGTACTGCACGGCGAATGCATCGGCGGCGCCTTGACCCAAAGGGACCTGGCCGGCCTGTTGGAGGAAGCGGGGTTCGGACCGCTCAAGCTGCTCAAGCGTTTTCCCTATCGTGAGATCCAGGGCCATCCCTTTTTCAGCCTCACCTTCGAAGCCCGCAAAGCGGCCGCGAGTGATCCGGTCAGCGTCGTCTATCGGGGTCCGTTCGCGGCGGTTCACAGCCCGGGCGGCACGCTCCTGGTGCCCGGACCGGTGTACCGGCTCCCCAGGTGGGAAGCCGAGGCGTTGGCAGCCGATCTGTTCATTCTCGACGGCAACGGCGCGGTAACCAATCAACAGGCTCAAGCCTCCTGCGCCTGCGCCGTGGAACCGAAACCGGCGGCCGCGGCCGGGCCGTTGCGGAGGGCGCCGGCGACCACCGGGGACGGTTCGGGCACCAGGATTTCGCTCAAACGCCGGGCCGGCTGCATGGTTTGTGGAGCGCCCCTGGTTTACCAGCAAACCGAGTCGCAAGCGCCCTGCGCCTACTGCGGCCGGGCCATGGATGCCAATGCCGTGTGCGCAAACGGCCATTTCGTCTGCGACGCCTGTCATTCGAAAGATGCCCTGACCGTGATCGAGCACCTGACCATGACTTCCACCGAAACGGACCTGATCGCACTGCTGGATAAGATCCGCCGGCACCCGGCCATTCCCGTCCACGGACCGGAACACCATGCGCTGGTGCCGGCGGTGCTGATCGCCGCCTACCGCAACGCGGGTGGGACCGCGACCGACGACGACATTCGCACCGCTCTGCGCCGCGGATCGCAAGTCCCGGGAGGCGCCTGCGGCTTCATGGGCTGCTGCGGCGCCGCCGTGGGCGTGGGGATCGCCTTCAGCATCCTGATCCACGCCAACCCGGTGAAGCCCCGCCGGCGTCGCCTGGTGCAGCAGGCCACCCAGGCCGTGCTGGCTGAAATCGGCGCCATCGAAGCGGCCCGCTGCTGCCAGCGGGATGCCTGGATCGCGCTGAAAAAAGCGGCCGAACTTTCCGCCGATCTCCTCGACCGCCCGCTGCGGGCCGAACACCCGCTGCGCTGCCGCCAGCAGGCCAGCAACCCCGAGTGCCTGGGCGCCGCCTGCCCGGTGCGCAACAGCATGAACGGGCACCTGGCCGTCGGCCTGCTGGCCCTGGAACGACCTTAGCGACGGCGATCACGCGACGGCCGTGCTCGCGGCCCAGGCACCAGGCTTAAAGCCCAGATCCACCGCACCCATCAGGTCACCATCCCCGCATGCTCACAGCAGGAATCCGGAAGCGAGCGCCGTTCCGGATTTCTGTCTTGGTGGCAATACCGATGAGGGTGTTTGAGGTATTCCGAGATATACGGGTTTAGGATCAGATGTTTCATTCCAAAAAGCGGGCAGGATGCCCGCGCTCCCGGGAAAGAGCGCACACGAAATGAAATTTTTTGCCCTTAACGGGTATGGCTTCCGGTCGATTGTGTCTAAAGTTCCGAGCAGGC
>Ga0100398_1000624_pt1 | contig 32024 bp, 31 predicted proteins | sample CryGeymeta201522_FD_81568 | JGI IMG/M metagenome (GOLD analysis project Ga0100398, IMG submission 81568) | Groundwater microbial communities from Crystal Geyser aquifers in Utah, USA - Crystal Geyser metaG 2015-22 | ecosystem: Environmental > Aquatic > Deep subsurface > Groundwater | place: USA...
GCGGGAAGAAGGTGACGACAAAACGGGGGCCAATTCGATCGAGCATTGGCCCCATTGGGATTTGAAATAATGCAAACGAATAGAAGAAAGCGCCCCCCAGAATGCCAAGGGTTTCCGCATTAAGGCTAAGATCCTGTATGAGATTTGGAGCAATCACCGCATTGGACACGCGGTAAAATTGGGAAAGGATAAAGAGGGCCGAGAGAATGGAGAAGATAAAAAAGGATTTGAGGAATCTGGGCGCCTCGGTCATTCTCTGGATTTCTTTTGACCTGTTGTTCTAAAAGTTACTTGATGTTCATTTATTGAAGATTTTTCTTCTTAAGGAATTGGAAAACCAAAATGACACTCAATACAACCATGCCGAAAAGATCGGTGTAAATACCGGGCTTGATCAAAGCGAATCCACCTCCCACAAGAAGGAGTCTTGAAAATATTCCCAATGGTCCTAACATCTGGCCCATCAGTCCGGAACCCAATGCGATGCAACCCAATACGGCTGTGAAAAATGCCCAGAGGATATTAAGAAAATTGCCCTGCCAGATCAGCACGGGTTGGAAGACGAAGAAATAGGGGACGATATAAGCGATTAATGCGAGGCGCATGGCCGTAAAACCGACAGAGAAAGGATTTGCCCCGGCTATCCCTGCACCTGCGTAAGCCGCTAGCGCAACGGGAGGCGTGATGGTAGAGAGACAGGCATAATAAAAGACGAAGAGATGGGCGGCAAGTGGGAGAACCCCCAGTTTAATCAATACGGGGCCGCCCAGAATGACAGTTAGAATGTATGCTGCGGAGGTCGTCACCCCCATTCCGAGAATTAAAGAGGTGATGGCAATGAAGGTGAGGGCTAAAGGAAGAAATCCTTTAGAGGCTTCGATGACAATGGTGGAGAACTTAAGACCAAGGCCCGTCTGGGTCACCACACCGATGACAATCCCAGCACAGGCACAGGCCGTCACCACTTCAAGACATCCTGTTCCACCCCTTTTCAAAGCCTCGGCCAACTTCATGGGACCCATCCAGGTAGCTCGCCTCAAAAAACTGAAAACAAAGACAGCTCCAATGGACCAGAAGCCTGCCTTCATCGGCGAATAACCCACGGTGAGCCAATAAATTAAGAGAATAGCTGGAATGAGGAGATATCCTCTTCCCTTCAATGTGTTCCATCGATTAGGGAGTTCTTCTTTTGAGAGGCCTCGGAGTCCTAATCGTATCGCCTCCAGATGAACCATATACATCAAGGCAAAGTAGTAGAGGATGGCAGGAATGGCTGCAGCGATAGCCACCTGAATGTAAGGAATCCCCAGCATCTCTGCGATGATAAAAGCGCCCGCCCCCATAACAGGGGGCATGATCTGACCACCGGTGGAGGCAACCGCCTCCACCGCACCGGCGAAGGTTGGACTGTAGCCAAGCCGCTTCATCAAAGGTATGGTGAAGGAGCCTGTTCCCACTACATTGGCCACAGCACTTCCCGAGATGGTCCCGAAGCAGGCGCTTGAAACCACAGCGACCTTTGCAGGGCCCCCTTTTAAATGTCCTGCGATGGAATTGGCAAAATCGATAAAAAATTCACCGGTCCCGGAGGCCACCAAAAAACCTCCGAATAGAATAAAGATATAAATGAAAGTGGCCGATACGCCGAGAGGCAGGCTAAAGACTCCCTCGGTGGTGAGGTATTGGTAACTGATCAGACTTTCGAGATCGACCCCTCGATGCCCCCATAACCCCGGGAGATATTTTCCAAACAAGGCATATAGGATGAAGACCGATGCAATGATGGGAAGGGGCCATCCCAATACCCTTCGGGTCCCTTCTAAAACAAAGAGAATAAGTAATCCTCCCAACCAGATGTCCAACTGGGTAGCCGACCCTCCTCTCAAGACAATCTCTTTGAAGGTCACGATAAGATAGATCAATGAGATCACCGAAAGAACAATAAATAACCCATCCAAGAGATGAATCCACCATCCTTTTTCTTCTTTCTTTGAGGGATGGAGGAGAAAAATGAGCACGAAGGCAAAAGCCAGGTGAACAGGTCTCTGGACCAATACAGAAAAGACACCAAACTGCGCCGTGTAGATGTGGAAGATGGACATAGCCACACCGACCACCGTGATGAGGATTGCTCTAATCCGGGCGCCTTCACTCACTGGTGTCAACCTTTCTATCCTCCTATTTCTATCTTGGCATGGGTCATCATATTCCCCTCAGTCTAATCTTTTTAACCACCTGGATCTGGATGATCTCCCCAGTTTCAAAAAACTGGGCAAGTTCGATCCTCCTCCCTCTCCAGAAGAGGGTATGGTTGGACAGATCTTTGGATCCCATCATAAATTCCACCCGGTTCCTCCGCTCGTTAATCTCCTTCAGTTCTCCCACACCATCGGGTCTGAGATGGAAATGTGGGTAAGCAAATCCGCCACCGTTGAGATGGGATTTAAAGGCCATATCCTTGAGAAGGATCTGGCGGTGAGAATTGATTTCATAATTTTCCTGGAAAAAGGCTCGATCGTAAGAGTGCAGAAACCAGATACTGAACCGGTCCCCCGGTGAGACAGGAAGGGAGAGAGGGGCCTTTGACCTGCCGAGGCTTGAGACCTCGAGGCGATAGGCTGGCCAGAAGGCCCATAACAGAATGGTTCCCAAAAAAGTCCCAATTACAATTTTTCGAAAGAAATGCCGCCTTGCCATCTTACAGTCTTCTCCATCTCATTAAGAAATGACCAATGATCAATGATCATTTCATAAATCCTCTCTTGATCTTCTTGCCGTCCTCAATGCAAATTGCCCATTGCTCAACGATCATTGACAATTGCTATTTGATCAAACCCTTTTCTTTAAAGAATCGAATCGCTCCTGGATGGAGGGGAACGGACATCCCCTTATTGGCGTTTTCCAAAAGGATCTTCTTAAACTGTACATGAATGGCATCCAGTTCTGGCTTATGATCGAAGACCGCCTTTAAAATGTCATAGGCTAATTCTCCAGGGAAATCCTTATGAACAATAAAGAGGCCCATCCAGGCAAGGGTGTGATGCGGTTTGGTCATTCCAGTATAAGTCCCGGCAGGAATGGTCCGTGGGAAATAGGCTGGAAATTTCTTATTAATCCGGTCCGCCATATCGGTTTCAATGTCTAAGAATCGGATCTTCTTATAATGGGTCAAATCCATGAGGGTAGGCGCAGGCGTTCCCAGGGTCGCAATGCCCACATCGATATTTCCATCCTTCATCGCCGCAGTGGCTTCGGGAATGGAAATGAACTGTTCTCGGATATCGTCATAGGTGATCCCGTACTCTCTTAAAATGAGACGGGCCATCACCTCTGTTCCACTACCAGGGGGCCCACTGACACTCTCAAGTTTTTTCCTTTGATATCGGCAATCGTCTTTACTGAGGATTTTTCCTCCACATAAAACTGAATGTCGATGGGATAGGTAGCAAAAAGACCTCGGAGTTCTTCGTGTCGCTCGGTCTTAAACATTTCCAATCCATTGTAAGCAAAATAGGCCACATCAGGCATGACGAGGGCCAGATCTTGTGTGCCTTTGTTGATGGCCCGGATATTCTCAATCGAGGCCCCTGAAGGGATGGCGGTGACGCTCACCTCTTTAATATATTTCGTGACGAGGGTGGCCACTCCTCCTCCCAGGGGATACCATGTCCCACCGGTGCTAGCGGTTCCGATGACCAGTCGCTTTTCAGCGGCCTGGCCCACACCCAACATGACGGCCAGTAAGATTAATGTAATGATGATAAAAGATCGTTTCATAGCTCTCCTCCTTTCCGGATTAAATATTTTTCCCTCAACGCCGTCTTAAGAACCTTTCCTGAAGGATTTCTGGGAAGGTCTTCTACAAACTCAACCGATTTGGGTTTCTTATAACTGGCAAGATGATTTTTACAATATTCGATCACCTCCTCTTCTTTCATCGTCTCTCCCTTTTTTAAAACAACGATTGCCTTGACCGACTCACCCCAGAGTCGATCCGGGACGCCGATGACAGTGGCCTCCTGGATCTTGGGATGGTGATAGAGCACTTCCTCGATCTCCCTGGGATAGATGTTCTCCCCTCCGCTGACGATCATATCCTTCTTTCGATCGACGATATAAACAAATCCTTCCTCGTCCAGGCGAGCCAGATCCCCTGTGTGAAGCCATCCGCCCCTGAGAGCCTCGCGTGTCGCCTTCCTATTTTTATAATAACCCTTCATCACATTAGGGCCTCGACAGATTAACTCTCCCACCTCTCCTGCTGGAACATCCCTATCTTGATCATCCATAATCCTCACCTCCAAGAAAGGGAGGGGAGGGCCGACACGCTCCCGTTTTCGAAGGGAATCCTCGGCTTTGAGGATTGTAATATTGGGGGAGGCCTCAGTGCAGCCATAGACATCGTAAACCCCTTTTGCATTGGGGAAGAGCTTTAAAAGCTTCTCTCTGGACTCGTCGGGCAGGATAGCTGCTCCAGACGTACATTTTGTGATGGAAGAGGTGTCGTATCTTTCCACATCCGGAAGAGCAAGAAGGAGATGATACATGGCGGGCGCCCCTGAGATGACATTCACTTTTTCTTTTTCGATGATCTCCATCACACGCCTGGGTTCGAAACGCTTGATGAGAATGCTCGTCCCAGCCAGAGCTACTCGGACGGTGAAGTGATTATTCAGGGCTGCGGTATGGTAAAGGGGTCCAATGACCAGGGAAACCTCACCCTCTTTGTCTTCCCTTCCTATAATGTTGTTGATGAGATTCCACAGGATATTTCCATGTGTGATGAGGGCACCTTTAGGCCTGCCCGTTGTTCCGGAGGTATACATCAGTTGGCACTTATCTTTTTCGGAAAGACGAACAGCCGGTTCTGTATTTTCGGATTCTTTTAAAAGAGCCTCATAATCCAAGTAACCCTTGACCGCCCCGTCCTTGACGGAGATAAAAAATTCGACTTTTGTCAGTTTCGGCCGGATTGTTTCAACGAGGCCTGAAAATTCTTCCCCAAAAATGAAAAAGCGGGCATCAGAGTGATTTAGAATATAACGGACCTCCTCCGGGGCGAAGCGAAAATTGATGGGTGTGAAAATCCCGCCCGCTTTGGCCGTTGCGAAATAGGCCTCGACGAAATGATTTGAATTGAAAAGAAGAGAAGCAACCTTCTCCCCTTTCTTTAATCCCATTTTAAGCAGGGAATGAGCGAGTTGATTGACACGGCCGTTGAATTGTTGGTAGGTGAACCGCTTCTCCTCAAAGAGGATAGCCGTTCGTTCGGGAAATTTATTGGTCGTAAGGGTGAGGATCTGGCCGACATCCATAAAAAAACCTCTGTCCTAAAGCGACTATATAAAAAGATGGTCAATTCGTCAAGCGAAGGAGTAAACCCCGTTAGAAAGTCTTCGACTTTCCAACGGGGAGGCTCACACGGGGCATTAAACCCCGTGTTTGCTCCAAAAGGAATTTTATCTTCACCCCGTAAGAGACCAGAGGTCTTACGGGGTTCATCCCCGCTGCAAGCAGCGGGGCTTTCTAACGGGGTAAAACAACAAGGAGGTTATTTCAAGTGGATTTCTAATCTATTCAAATTGTAGAATTTAGAAGAAAGAGACCTTGGCCGGGAACCCCGGCCTTTTCACGACAGAGAATTCATTAAATTTATAAAAATTATTGATTGTGATTAGTTAGAAAATAAGAGGTTTGTCTAAAGGCAACGGTAAAGATGCCCGTTTCGTCATTCGGTTACGTTAATCGTCTTAAATTCTTACCCTTTGACGCTAAACGATACGGGCCTCCTAACCCTTACCGTCACCTATTGACCATTTTCATGGTTTGTGAGTGTCCTAACGGCCATGGGCAATTACATGGACTAATCCTTTTCAAACATATCTTTGGGAGCGCCGCAAACAGGGCAGACCCAACTGTCAGGGAGTTTATTAAAGGGTGTGTTAGGGGGGATATTGCCATCGGCATCGCCCTTTTCGGGATCGTAAATATAACCACAAACTGAACATTTATATTTTTCCATCTCAACCTCCAAATGATGCAATAGGAGCATTTCATTTGAGGAGCACTACGCTTGAGGGTTTTAACCTTGACCTTCAAGGCCGAAGGCCGCTCCTAAAGCCAAGCGCTCCCAATAGCCCTGTGGGTTATTTTAGGATTTCATCGTCGTAGATTTTTTCAAGTCTAAGTTTGTGCTTGGCTTCCTCATGGGCTAGAAAGGTGAAGAGTTTATTCAATGTTTCGTCTTTATTCGACTTGTTCATATTGGTATAGAGCTTAAGCGCTCGCTCTTCCATTTTGATCGCCATCCGGAGGATGTTCGCATAGGGCATATCCGGCTTAAATTCTGCATCCACGATATAGTCACTGATCTTGAGATCGGGGACCTTCTCAATCTTTGCCTGGGCAATTTTTTTAAGGTCGAGCTTTTCGAGCATTTTCCGATGCCCCGCCTCTTCCTTGGCCAGGTCGGAAAAAAGATCTTTAGCCCCTGAAAATTTTGCCACCTTACTGGCTTTCGTATAAAAATTGTAAGATTTGATCTCTTTATCAATGGCAAACTTGATGATCTCCTTAAATTTCTTCTCGTCCATAACGGCTCCTTTCTGTTACGGCGTCCTTTTGAATGAATTCTCCCACTCAGAATCTAACCCCGCTTCATTTTACGAGATGCCTTCTTCATGGTCAAGTGGAAATTAATTTTTGAAGCGGCGATGGGGTGATAGGGTGAATTTAAGAGTCTCCGGGGCTCCCCATCTCCTTATCTCCCTATCTACCCTTTGTTAACAGCCTCATCGAGCTGAGGATGACAAGGAGAGAACTGGCTTGATGCATGACAGCCCCTAAGATCATGGACACCCATCCCTGGGCTGATAAGATAACCAAAACTGTATTAAAAACGAGGGCAAAGACAAGATTTTCATGGATCACTCGAAGGGCCTTTCGAGAGAGTCGAATGACCGTGGGAATCTTCTTGAGTTCATCGGACATCAGGGCAATGTCGGCTGTCTCGATGGCTACATCTGTTCCCACTGCTCCCATGGCAATGCCGATGTCGGCAGCTGCGAGGGCTGGGGCGTCATTCACACCGTCACCGACCATGGCCACTGTCTGACCCTGTTTTTTCCATTCCTTTACCCTCATCACCTTCTCTTCGGGAAGAAGTTTTGCTTCGTACCTGATGCCTAATTGTTTTCCAATGCGGTCGGCAACCAGCTCACTGTCACCCGTAAGCATCCAAATTTCGGATACTCCTTGCTCTCTAATCTTATTGATAGCGTCCTTGGCTCCTTCCCTCAAGGTATCGGCAATGGAAATGACTCCAAGGAGAAGACGATCCAATGTAACAAGGAGGGAGGTCATCCCTTCCGCTTCCTTTGACTCCAACAGCCTTTTTGTCGATTCCGGAATTTCAATGCCTTCGTCTTTCACCATATCAGAAGCACCCACGATAATGGTCTTAGAGTCCCATTTTGCCCTCACACCCTTCCCTCTGAAATCCTCAAATGAATCCGGATGGGGAATGTTGAACCCCAACTCTTCTGCCTTCTTCGTGACCGCTCTAGCTAAGGGGTGCTCAGAGCGTTTCTCAGCAATGGCTGCCCAATAAAGAAGTTCTTTCTCGTCCAGTCTATCGAAGGTTGTCATCTCTACGACCTTCGGTCTTCCCTCCGTTAGGGTTCCGGTTTTGTCCATGAGAAGGGTCTTCAATCTACCCATCTGTTCCAGATAAGCTCCTCCTTTGATCAGGATCCCCTGCCGGGCTGCATTTCCAATGGCAGCTACCACAGCGGTAGGCGTCCCAAGAACCAACGCACAGGGACAAGCGACGATGAGAATTGTAATTGCCCGAATAGGATCTCCTGTGACCAGAAAAGTGGCAAGGGCGATCAAGAGGATGGCTGGAATGAAGTAACGTGCAAAGCGATCCATCACCCTCTGAGTGGGCGATTTCTCTGCTTGTGCTTCTAAGATCAGGCGTTTAATCTGGGCTAATTTTGTATCTTCAGCGACCTGGGTGGCTTCAATTTCACAGGAACCAGACTCATTAATCGTGCCGCAATAAACTCGATCGCCGACCCCTTTCTCAACAGGAATCGACTCTCCGGTCAACATGGACTGATTGATCGAGCCACACCCAGATATAATTTTTCCATCCACAGGAACCCGCTCCCCCGGTTTGACAATCACCACCTCCTTGGTCTTCACCTTCTCAATCGGAACCTGAACTTCTTTGTCCTCTCGTCTTACCCAAGCCGTCTTCGGAGAAAGCTGGATTAAGGAAGCGATAGCTTTCCGTGTTTTTCCCACGGTGAGGTGTTCGAGGAATTCGCCTAAGAGCATAATGAAAATGACCGTTGCTGCTTCTTGATAGGCGCCGACTGAAGTGGCTGCGATGGCAGCAATGGAAACAAGGGTATCTACATTTAAATCAGGGATCAGAAGCGCTTTGATGGCGCTCTTCACGATGGGGTAGCCTCCGAGAACTAAGGAGGCGATGGCAAAGCCTGTCGGGAGATAAGAGGGTCCAAATTTCATCCACCCTAAGATCCAGGAAAGCGCGAGCGTAACCCCGGATGCGGCCATGAAGATGAAGGGTCTCATCTCCCTCCAAAAGGCCTTTGTTTTTTCAGCGAGGGTTTCCCTGACTGCATAACCAGGTTTAGTGATGGCCTTCTTGATACGGTCGACTTCTACCCGATGAGGATCGTAATAAACCGTGGCGGCGGAGAGGACATAACTTACTTCTGCAGAGAGGACTCCGGGAACATGTTCCACTGAACGTTCAATATTCAGGGCGCAGTCACCACAATGGATGTTCTCAATATTGACGACGATCTTCGACTTGCCTTCAAACTTCTTTTCTTCCATCCCTCACCAAAAACCGCAGAGCGCATGGCGCATAGAGTCTAAACTCCAAAATCAGAAATTCCAAATCCCAAACAATCTCTAAATTTTAATTTCAAATGACCGAAGCAATTTTGTTTAAAATTTGGGTTATTGTGGATTTATTTGGAATTGAGTGCTTGAAGTTTGGTAATTCATCATTCGCTATGCTCTCTGCTCTATGCGCTATGCTGTTTCAATCACCCCAACTCCAGATGCCCGTGTTGTGAAGGCTATAATACTGGTCGTTCAACAGCTTCTCATGAAGAGCCTCTTCATTGGCTAATCGTTTATACATATCCCTTCCTCGCGGGTCCTTGGTTAACTCCGCCATCGATCGATAGAAGACCTGTGCTTTTTTCTCCTCTCTGATCGCTATTTTCAAAGCGTCCATGTCCGTCAATTGTTCCTGGCCTTTCGGCTTCTCAATTTTAATAGGGATTGATTTCTTTTTAAAAGACGTTCCTGAATAGAGAATCCACTCTCCTTTCTCCTGAAGTGATTTGAGAAGTTCTTTTAATTTGTGGTAATGGTTCATCTCGAATTCGGACAATTGTTGAAACATATCCCTTCCTTTAGGGTTTTTAGTCATCTTGGCAGCCTTCGAATAGGCCTGATAGGCATCCTTTTCTGCCTCCATGGTCATCTTAATCGCTTCTGTATCCTCCCTCTTTGTCCATGAAATCTCTTTCCCACATGTTTTACAGAGAAGTTTCTTCTCCCTTTGGATCACCTCTGCCACACTTTCAAAGCCCTTAAGCGTCATGTCTGCCTCAGCACCGCAATGATGACAGGCAAAAGCTTTTTTTGAATTTGTCTCCATTTTTTTCTACACTCCTTTCCTGAATCCCCCCACTTCCCTTTTATCAAGGGGAGCCGAGAGGGGAATTATTCATTAGCGGGTTTATCCTTTTTTCCTACGAGTCTCAGGTCCATATTGCCTGGTCCCCCGCAATCCGGAATATAGCAAGTCACATCACTGAAGGTGCAGGCCTGCTTGCAGGAAGGACATCGCTCAGGCACTGTATCAGCTCCAAACGTGTAACTGCAATTTGAACATTTCCATTGTGTCATTGATCTCACCTCCTCTCTTTAGTTATGAGTTAGGAGTTAAGAGTTCGGAGAATTTTCTAAATAATTCTTAATTTTTTTACCCGAACTCCGAACTAATGACTCCGAACTTTTATTCGGTCTTCATAAATGAGTCTCCTCCCAGCTTCAAAGGCCTGTTGGAGTGCGCCTGGATGTTTTAAAATATCGCCCTTGGCCTCCACCCCCCGGAAGAACAGTTCGCCCGCATATTCTGCGTTGAGGACATCAAAAAAATACTTGACCGTGAGGATGGCTCCTTCGAAAACTTTCTGTCCTTTTGTCGCTCCCACAGAAATCAAGAAACCCTTTCTCTTCTTCCCTTCTTTCCCTAAAGAAGGGTCTTTGATAAGATATTTTCTTGCCCAGAGGGCTTGACTTCGATCAATCAGGGCTTTGGCCCAGGCGGTGACGCCGTAGAAAAAGATCGGTGAGGCGAGAATGACAATATCTGCCTCCAACAGTTTGGAATATATTTTTTCCATATCATCCAGAATGATACAATTTCCGGTGTTGTCACATCCATGGCATTCTTTACAGGGGGTGATGGTGAAGTCGCTGAGATAAAGACGCTCCCCCTTCGCTCCCTCTTTCTCAGCTCCTTTGAGGGCCTCTTCTAAAAGGAGTTCTGTGTTGCCTCCTCTTCGCGGGCTGCCGAAAATTCCTAAAACCTTCATAGGTCCTTACCATCACTTCCCAATCCCCCCAATGCCATGTAGGGAACGGTTTGAAACCGTTCCCTACAAAAGTGGGAAGAGGGAGGATTTTTAGACCCAAGGGATTGAACGGAGTTCTCTTAAACCATCCAATTGGGGCTGGTCAATTCCCTTATGTTGGATCAATACTTTAAAAACTTCACCCATTCCGCTCTCTGGTTCGATCAGATGTTTTAATGAAAGCCGAAATTGAAGTGCGTCCATCTCAGACATCTCTCTTCCCAGAGACTCCATCTCTTGGAGGAGTCCCAACGCGATGAGAAATTGATATTGGGGGACGAAGCCAGTGAACTGGAGGCCGGCTTCCTCTCCTTTTTGAATCAGGCTGGTGAAGTTGACATGAGAGGTAATGTCCTGTTCTCCCAGTCTCTCATAAGGATTTTCTGAAGTCTGATGCTGGGTGTAACAGAGAAGCGTTCCCTCTCTTCGATGGGGACCGTAGAGTTCTTTTGCAAGATAGCCGTAATCAATGGTCAGGACAAATCCCTTCTTCAAACGACGGGCCACCTTTTCCATCCAGTCCAGAGCCTTCAGATTCACCTCCGCACGCTGGCCTTCTTGGAGAGTGATGCCCATGGATTGGAAATAGGAGGCGATCCTTGGATCCGAGGGTTCCCCCCATTGTTCATTCAATCGGCCCTGATTTTGAGTGACATAGATCTCTTTTAGATTCCCATGATCGAAAATGACTTGGTGGACAGGAAAGGCATCCACCAGTTCGTTGGAAAGAAAGCAACCTTCCATCAGATTCTTTCCTTTTTCGAAGACTTCTGGGTCCATCCAAAAGAGCTTTCCTTCTTTTTCATATACTACAAGCCTTTCTTTCTGCTCCTTTAAGAAGAAGGGAGAAGTCTCGATGAGGTGATATCGAAGTCGTTGATAGAAGACCGAGGCATTCTCCTTCGCCCATTGGAGGACATCCTCACAAAGAAATCCTCTGCCCCCTCCCATCTCTGTGACATCAAAAGTCGAACCTCTCAAGTGTTCTGACATCTGAGAAAGTTGCCTGGCAATCAGGCCTCCGAAGAGGGGATGGACACAGGGACTGGTATAAAAATCTCCATCCCTTCCGATACTTGCCCTTTCCAATCGATAATAGCCGTATTCAGGATGGTAGAGACACCATTCCATAAATTGAGAAAAGGGAATGGAACCTCTCTTTTCAATTTGAGAGAGAATAAATCTCCTTAGCCTTTCTCCCCGGCTTCTTTTCTCTTCTTCCATATACAGAGGAATTCCCGATGATGATATCCCAATTGAACCCGTTCCCAACCATCCCATGCCTTCTCCGTAGACATCACGGAGAAGGCATCAGCCTGCCAAGGTCATGGTATATTTGTTGACCAGGTGGTGAGGGAAATAAGATTCCTTTGCTTTTCTCAAACCCTCTTCCCCCAAATCCTGCTCTCGATTCACATAGGTAAACCCTGACCCCTCATGTTCTAAAAAGGCCTGGTTGATAGTAGGGTAGAGTCCCTCATAAGCTGGGTTTGCTTTTTCGATGTGGATCACAACCGTTTCCAAGTTGAGTGGATCTCCCAATGTAAAGGCCTCCACTTTTCCATTGATCAGAATGGCCCCTCCCTTCACCCCGTTAGAAAAAATGCCCCGCTGTTCTGCAACGGGGTCATATTTCTGAATAATTCCGGCGGGGTTTAATGCCCCGCTCGGTTTCGAGTCGTAACGACTGGAATTTCTAACGGGGTTCACTCCTAACTCCTCAAAGTGGGTGAAGGCCTCTTTGATAGCAAGGGATTCGTTGAGCAAACCTGGGCTCGCCTCACAATGTCGGAGATCACACCAATCAGTCTCCAATTGAAGGCATTGTGAAATCCATTCGGGAGTAAGCGGGATGTATTGGTAGGAATATTTTTCCTGAAATTGTTTGATATGATTCCTTTTCCGATGATATTTTCTACCCTTCAACTCAATTAAATCTTGGGTAAGATAGATATAATCGCATTGATTTCGATCCAGTTCGGCCTTCATCCCCGATGCCTTCCAATCGATCTGAGCCACAACCGCTTCAGGGACACGGACAATTTTAGGAAGTGTTGTTTTTTGCCCAAGATATTGAAGCAGACTCTGATAACATTCTATCACATCTCCCTCTCCGATTGGAGGAAAGAAAAACGAACTCCCTTCCTGCTCAGAGAGGAGGCATAGGAAATTTTGAAGAAGACTGATTTTGATCTGATAGGCATGTCGCCAGATGAAAAGGTTGGTAAAGGTGAATTCTGAAATCTGAGGAGGGAATTGGGTGAAGGTTTGATGGAAGAAAGTTTTGTCTTCAAGGGTTAAATCTTTAAACTGAGGGAATTCTGGCACACCACTCCATAATTCATCCATAAATGATTAGACACCCTTTTTCTCCCATACATTGATCATCGGGTCAAATGGTCGACCATCGTGCAGACTTCCTTGAGATTAAAAGGTTTATAAATAAAACCATAAACACCTGCATCAATGGCCTCCTTGAGGAAGGGGTCCCCCCTTTCCGAAACGATCATAAGGATTCTTGGTCGGTAGGACTTGTGAATCTCGAGCAGCAGCCCTTTTTCTTTAACCCCGGGGCTATCCATATTTAGGATGAGGATATTGAGATGTTCCTCAGAAAGGTAAGAGTTGATCTGGTATCCACTATCTAATGTGGTAACGTGGTGACCTTCTCTCTCTAAACATTCTCTTAAATAATCTCGACTGGCTAAGTCGTGGTCGACAATACAAATCTTACTTACCATGATTATCCCCTTCTAAGTTGAGTTCAATCAGTTAGCTTTTGAGAAGGGGATATTACCTTTTCTGTCCGAGTCGATTCTCCAAGATCACCTTATCAACGATCTCCCCACAGAAAATGCATCTCCATCCGAAAAACTCTTCACATATCCCATAGAATTTTTCGAAAACCATTCTTCCACCACAACGATGACACTTCATATATGCCTCCAATTTTTAAGATAATAGAATTTAAAGCAATTTTTATACCAATAATTATATTTCCTTAGAATATCGATAGGTTAGTAACTTTAAAGAAATGAAGGATTAGAAGGGAAAGTCGGTAGGAAAGAAATTTTGTATAATTTTAGACAATAAATTTTTAGATTTTAAGTGTAATGATTAAAAAATATTTATATTTTAATAAGTTACAAATATGTCTATTTTTAAACATATTCGCATCAATTTTGTTCTTTTTCCAACCCATACCGTTTCATCTTTCCATAAAAGGTAGAACGGTTAATATTCAGTCTTTTTGATGCCTTATGTTTATTCCAATTGGTTTCTTTTAGAGTTTTTAAAATGAGGTTCTTTTCGTAATCTTGAAGGGTAGTTAATTCTTGGGTGGGCAAAGGCTTTTGGAGAAGGAATTGAGGAAGGTCTTTTGTTAATATCTTATCCTGTTTTGCAATGATGATCGCATGGTCAATAACATTCTCTAATTCACGCACATTTCCAGGCCAAGAGTGTGCGAGGAGAATCTCCATGACTTCAGGGGAAAAACTTTTTATTTCTTTTCCCCTTTCCTGGCTAAATTTTTGTAGGAAATGAGAGACGAGAAGGGGGATGTCATCTTTTCTCTCACGAAGAGGCGGAACGAAAATGGGAATGACATTGAGTCGATAATAGAGGTCTTCTCTGAAGGTGCCCTTCTTCATCTCCTCCGTCAGATTTTTGTTCGTCGCAGCGATCACCCTGACGTCCACCTCCAGGGTTTCCTCGCCGCCAACCCTCTCAATCCGGTGATCCTGGACGACTCGAAGAAGCATAATCTGGGTGGGAGGAGAAACCTCACCGATCTCATCGAGGAAGATCGTTCCTCCTTGAGCCATTCCAAACCGGCCAATCTTTCGCCGGATGGCCCCGGTGAAAGACCCTTTTTCATGACCGAAGAGTTCACTTTCCAAAAGGTTCTGAGAATAGGCCGAGCAATTAGCGACGATAAAGGGTTTGTTTTTTCGATGGCTGTTGAAATGAATCGCCCTGGCGAACAACTCCTTTCCTGTGCCGCTTTCACCCTGGATGAGGACGGTTGAATCCGTGTCCGCAATATCCGAGATCAACTCAAAGATCTCTTGCATTCGGGTATTCTTCCCGAGCATGTTTGCGAAACTGTATCGTTTCTCCAATGCCTGGGTGAGGAGGACATTCTTGTCCTTTTCCCTCCTCAGTTCATCATGGAGATCTTTAATCCGAAGCATCACTCTCACCTTGGCCAGCAATTCTTCATTAATAAATGGCTTAGTGAGGTAGTCATCCGCTCCCCGATTGAGGCTGTTGATCTTATCTTGAAGGCTTGATTGAACAGTGAGAATGATGACCGGGATGAATTTCAATTTTTCATCCTCCTTGATCTTGAGGCAGATATCTCTTCCATCTGTATCGCCCAGCAAGATATCGAGGAGGATCAGATCGACAGGTGTTTCCGATTCTGGAACCCTTTGACTCTCCACCTCTAAGATTCTCATCGCCTCATCCCCGGAGAGGGCAGGGAGGACTTGATATCCCTCCAATTCCAGGAGCGCGGTGATCATCTCCACGGTATCCGTCTCATCATCGACGACCAATATTTTTTTTGTCTCTTTATCTTTCATTCCCATTACCAAAATAGTGCGATCTTTTTAACCCACCACAATATCGCTGAAAGATCGTTGAATGTCAACCGTAATTTAGGACCTGGCCACTCTCCGTTTATAGGAAATTGACAAATGATTCGTAGAAGATTAGAGTTTGATTTTAAAGGAGGGGCAGGGATGGCATATCAGTTATGCAGGGATTTTAAGGCTCATGGTGGGACCTTGATGAAGGGACGCTTTCACGCTCTTTTTATTGGAATTTTCGTGTTGCTGCACTTAGCGGTTTTTTCTTCAGGTTGTTCCAATGGAAAACAGGGAAAGCCTGTTTCTGCCCCTATACCCGTTACCGTGGGCACAACGACCCAGAAAACGGTACCTGTACAGCTCCGTGCCATTGGGAATGTGCAAGCCTACTCCACCGTCTCTGTGAAATCTCGGATCGCAGGGCAACTCCTGCGGGTTTACTTCAAAGAAGGTCAGGACGTGAAGCGAGGGGGACTTCTTTTCCTCGTCGATCCCCGGCCTTTTGAAACGACCCTCAAGCAAGCGGAGGCCAATCTCGAAAGGAATACGGCCCAAGTAAAGCAGGCGGAAGCCAACCTTCAACGAGACATGGCTCAGGAAAAGAACGCCCAAGTAGAGGCCGATCGCTTTAAGATGCTATTTGAAAAGGGCGTGGTTGCCCGGCAGCAATATGACAAATTTCGAACCGATTGGGAGGCCCTTGTAGCCACCTTGCAAGCAGACAGAGCAGCCAAGGCGAATGCTGAAGCTGCAGCGCTTGCAGATAAGGCGGCTGTGGAGAACGCAAAGCTCCAACTCAGTTATTGCTCCATCCATTCTCCCATGGATGGCCGGACGGGAAGCTTAATTGTTCAAGAAGGAAATATCATCAAGGAAAACGACGCCAATCTGGTGGTCATCAATCAGATTACCCCCATCTATGTCACCTTTTCCGTTCCGGAGCAGAACTTGGGGGAGATCAGGAAGTATTTGGCGACAGGAAAAGTTAAAGTCCAAGTTATCATCCCTAATGATGAAGTTTTTCCGGAAGAGGGGTTCGTCTCTTTTGTGGATAATACGGTAGACAGTACGACGGGAACGATAAAGCTCAAAGGAACCTTTGCCAACCCTGAGAAAAAACTCTGGCCAGGGCAATTCGTCAATGTAATGCTCACACTCACCACGGAGCCCAATGCCATTGTGGTTCCGTCCCGGGCTATCCAGACTGGACAGGAAGGTCAGTACGTCTTTGTGGTCAAGCAGGACTTGACTGTAGAGTCTAGGCCTGTGGTTGCCGGACGAATTGTGAACACCGAAACGGTTGTCCAAAAAGGACTCAATGCAGACGAAAAGGTGGTGACGGATGGGCAGCTTCGACTCTATCCGGGAGCCAAGGTAGAAATCAAAACCTCTGATTCAGCCACAGCCACCAAGAAAAAAGCGCCGTGAACATCCCAGAACTTTTTATCCGTCGTCCTGTCATGACCACCCTTGTTATGCTGGGTATTCTCCTCTTCGGCATCCTGGGGTATCGTCTCCTCCCGGTGCGCGATCTTCCTACGGTCGACTTCCCCACCATTCTGGTAATAGCCGAGTTCCCCGGAGCCAACTCGGAAACAATGGCATCTGCTGTGGCGATTCCTCTCGAGCGGCAGTTCTCAACGATCGCCGGGCTGGATTCCATGAATTCGACGAACACCCAGGGGATGACCCGGATTACGTTACAATTCAGTCTGAACCGAAATATTGACGCTGCGGCTCAGGATGTTCAGGCGATGATCGGAAAGGCAGCACGCCAGCTCCCGACGGACATGCCCAATCCTCCTTCCTATCAGAAGGTCAACCCCGCTGACTTTCCCATTCTTTTTCTGGCTTTGAATTCACCCACCCTTCCTCTTTCAGCCATTCACGAATACGCCGATACCTTTGTGGCTCAACGAATCTCCATGTTGAGCGGCGTGGCACAGGTTTCGATCTTTGGAGCTCAGAAATATGCGGTTCGCGCTCAGTTGGACCCAAAGGCTCTCGCGACGCGCTCCATCGGAATCGACGAAGTGGCCAATGCCATCATGAATGGAAATGTAAACCTTCCCACCGGGATATTATATGGAACCCACCAGGCTTTCACCATAGAAGCGAGCGGCCAGCTCAAAAACGCCGAGGCTTACCGTCCCCTTATCGTCGCCTACCGAAATGGTTCGCCTGTGAGGCTCGGTGAGCTGGGAAGGGTGATCGACAGCGTCGAAAATGACAAAATCGCAAGCTGGTATAATAATGTCCGGACCATCGGCTTGGCCATTTACCGTCAACCTGGAACCAACACCGTTGAGGTGGTTGATTCGATTAGGAAGTTGCTGCCAAGCTTTCGTGCTCAGATGCCCGGTGCGGTGAATCTCAATATTCTCTTTGACCGCTCGCTATCGATTCGGGATTCAGTCAATGATGTTAAGTTCACCCTGTTTCTGACCATGTGCCTGGTTGTCCTTGTCATCTTTCTCTTTTTACGAAATTTATCTGCCACCATTATTCCCAGTCTGGCGCTTCCCATGTCCATCATCGGGACATTCTCTGTCATGTACCTTCTGGATTATAGCCTGGATAACCTCTCTTTAATGGCTTTAACGCTTTCAGTAGGTTTCGTGGTGGATGACGCTATTGTGATGCTTGAAAATATCGTCCGGCACATGGAGATGGGCGAGAAGCCTCTCCAAGCCGCATTCAATGGATCGAGAGAGATTGGTTTTACGATTTTGTCGATGACGCTTTCCCTCGTCGCGGTCTTTATACCTGTCCTTTTTATGGGCGGGATCATCGGCCGATTGCTTCATGAATTTGCGGTAACGATTGGCGTGGCGATTCTGGTTTCCGGTTTTGTTTCCTTAAGTCTGACACCCATGCTATGCAGCCGATTTCTCAAGCCAACCAGGGAAAGAAAACAGAGCCGTCTCTATGCGACCTCGGAGCGCTTTTTCGAGGGGATGCTTCAAGCCTACCGATGGAGCCTTAGATTTGTCTTGAACCACCGCTTGGCAACCATCGTGATCTCCAATCTGGTTCTCGTTGTCACGGTTCTTCTTTTTATGGCCTTCTCCTATGGGTTTCTTCCGAGCGAGGACATTGGTCAGATCTTTGGCTTCACCGAAGCCGCCCAAGGGATTTCGTTCGAATCGATGAAAGAACATCAGCTCGCTGTGATGGAGATCGTTCGGCAGGATCCGAATGTGGATTCCTTCTCGTCAACGGCTGGAGCAGGAGGCTCGGCGCCGACAGGCAATTTGGGTCGCATCTTTGTTTCTTTGAAGCCTCGGTCTAAACGGAAACTGAATGCGGATGAGATCATTCAGGAATTGCGGCCAAAGCTGGCCAAGGTTCCAGGAATTCAGGTCTTCCTTCAAAACCCTCCTCCCATTCGGATTGGAGGGCAGTTGACAAAGGGCCAGTATCAATTTACCCTTCAGAGCCCGGAGATTAAGGAGCTTTATGTACATGCTCCTAAACTCGAAGCGAAGATGCGAGAATTGCCGGGGCTGCAGGATGTGACCAGTGATCTGCAAATTAAAAACCCCCAGGTGAACATTGAAATCGATCGGGATAAGGCTTCGGCTCTTCGCGTGACAGCCAATCAGATCGAAGATGCTCTCTACAGCGCTTATGGAGCGAGGCAGATTTCGACATTCTATACTCCGATCAACCAGTATCAGGTGATCATCGAATTGGAGCCTCAATATCAGGCGGATCCCTCTGCTTTATCCATGCTTTACATTCGATCTTCTACTGGCCAATTGGTTCCTCTTAATGCAGTGGCAAAACTGAGCCCTGGCCTTGGGCCTCTTTCATTAAACCACCTGGGGCAACTCCCATCGGTAACCCTCTCTTTCAACATTAAGCCAGGTGTTTCCCTGGGAGACGTTGTAGCAGCTGTTGAAAAGGTAACAAGGGCCACGCTGCCTGCAACCATCAGCACCGGTTTTCAAGGAACGGCCCAGGCTTTCCAGACCTCCATGAAAGGGATGGGTCTCCTATTGATTATGGCAATCGTGGTGATTTACATCGTCCTTGGAATTCTCTACGAAAGTTTCATCCACCCACTGACCATTCTTTCGGGTCTTCCTTCTGCCGGGTTTGGAGCTTTACTAACGCTGTTAATTTTTAAGACGGACTTAAACATCTACTCGATGGTTGGGATCGTCATGTTGATCGGGATTGTCAAGAAGAATGCCATCATGATGATCGACTTTGCGCTTGAGGCACAGAGAAATCAAGGGAAAAGCCCGTATGATGCGATTTATGAAGGTTGCCTCATCCGATTCCGTCCCATCATGATGACGACGATGGCAGCCATCATGGGCACGCTGCCCATCGCGGTCGGTTTTGGCGCTGGGGCGGAAGCGCGCCGTCCCCTTGGACTCGCAGTGGTTGGTGGTTTGGTCTTTTCTCGGCTCATCACCCTCTATATCACTCCTGTGATTTATATTTATCTGGAATCTTTTCGGGAGAAAGTGAAAGGTTGGTTCCGGAAATAAAGAGAAAATCAAACCCCCGGCCCGTTCGGTGACCGGGCCCTACGTATTCAATACATTACCTGTAGGGTCCGCTTCCCAAGCGGACCGTTTGGGGTTTATTTTCTGAGCGAACTAATGGCACGAGTGGTGGAGAAGATTGGAGAGTGATAAATCATTCTGAAACTCAGAAACAGAAGATTTTATTTTTTTCAATCTGCCATCTGCCTTCTGCGATCTGCAATCTGGACTTAGCTGGTTTCGCACGGTGGAATCTTTTCGATAAGTTTTTTCTTCTTTGCTGGCGTGAGTTCTTCTTTTACCTCCCAGTCCTTTTCGGCAAAGAAGTCCTCTCCCTTGATGAGAAGCCAATCCTTGCCGGTTCCTCTTCCTTTCATTAAGATAAGAGCAAAGTTACCCTTTAATTTTTTCCCATCTAAGTTGAAACTCAGTCTTCCCTTTTTCAGAGCAGGTTCTGGATCTCCCTCTGCTTGAAACTCACCCGAGTCCCAGATGAGGACCGCCCCAGCTCCATAATGTCCCTGAGGAATGATCCCCTCAAACTCCCCATATTCAAGAGGATGATCCTCCACCATGACAGCGAGCCGCTTATCGGATGGGTTCATGGAAGGCCCCTTGGGGATGGCCCACGATTTGAGGACTCCGGCGATCTCCAGTCGGAAATCATAATGGAGACGGGTCGCATGATGTTCATGAACAACGAATTTCATATTTTTTATTATCGTAAATTAATTTTAACTCCCCCTGATACTAATGCTCTCATTAAATTTCTTCGTATTCAATCGTAATGCCATCCTTCCTTTTGGAATAGTAGATGAGACTTGCCTGAATCTCCTCGCTTAATCCCCTCTTTGATTTGTAAGTAGCAGGCTTTATTGAGACCGGTTTGTTTCCAATGAATCCATCAATCCCTTGTGATTCCTCTTCGGGGGAGGCAAGGCTGTAATCACATTTTTTATTTTCTGCAACCTTCTTAAGAATTGCTTCTTGAAAACGGAGGCCAACAAAAGTCTTGACGATTACCAAGTCTCTTACCCATTGTTCCACCAGGGTTCGATCAATCTTATTCATAGCCTTTTTAAGGTGTTCAAGCATCTCAACGATTTTATTGGTAGCGATATTGATTGCTTCAGGATGCCGTTTGAGATACCACTCCTCCCATTCACCGAGACGTTTCCCAGGGAAGGCCTGAATAAGTTCACTCAATTGTCCTACAACCTTGGGCCTAGTCCCTTGGACATTTTGATTCGCAAGATTTATGAGCTGGGTTGTATATTTTGGAAATTCAGGGGATAGGGAACCTAAGTGTTTACGGATTTCCTGATTGGTAAGTTTGATTTTCATAGCATCATTCCTGATTATCCTTTACTCGAATTTAAACTAAAGTTTGCTTCTTAAAATACTTTGTGGAAGGTTCGACCTCAACAAGTCCACTCCTGATGAGATGACGGTTGACGAAGGTTTTGTTCTTTAAATAGAGGTAGGCAAGAAGATTGTCCTGATCATCATATTTCTTTTCACCAAATTTCAAAAAGACTTTTTGACCCTTGATGAGTTTTTGAAGGAATTCAATAGCCTCCGTTTTCTTTCCCTCAACTTCCTTTACCCCAATCAATCGGACTTTCAGACCCGTATCTAATTCAACCCGATCCGGTGATTCTACTCGTCTCACAGAATATAGATTCGCTTCTTTTCCTTCTTTTCCATCAATCTTTGAGCCAAATTTTAGTTTCCTTGGATCAACTTTTTTATCAAATTTGACAGGATCTCTGAAAATATAGGTTAGTTTTTCTATCTCTGATTTAAAATCCATTTCAAGACGATCTTGCTCAATGATTTCAAAAATTGCCCCATCTTTAAATAACTTCCTACTATCCATACCAATCTTTTGCTTGATTAACGGTAGAAAATCTCTATTAATTTCATAGCCTATTGAATTTCGACCCAAGTTTTTCGCAGCAAGTGTTGTTGTACCACTTCCAAGGAAAGGGTCAAGAACTGTATCACCTATAAAGGAGAACATTCGAATGAGACGTTTGGGCAATTCTTCTGGAAAAACCGCAAGGTGTCCGTTTTGCTTCTCGCCAGGAAAGTTCCAATGGCCGTAAAAGTACTCATTCCACTCTTTAGTAGTTAGTTTAGAATTCTCCTTCCTCTCCTTTGAAACCCTTGGAGGGTCTCCTACTTTCTTGAAAAGTAGAATAAATTCATAATCTAATTTAACAATCCCATTTCTTGGGTATGGAAACGATCCCATAACGGTCGCCCCACCAGTTGTATTCATAGTGGTGACCTTTTGCCAGATAATTGCACCCATGTAATCAAAACCGATTGTTTCACAAAACTTGATGATTTCTGTTCTTATTGGGATGATCTTATACCGGCCGTAATACACAGACCTGGCAAATTGGTCACCGATATTCACGCAGAGGCGGCAACTTGGGTTTAAAACCCTGTAACATTCCTTCCAAACAAGGTTAAGGTGATTGATGTAGTCTTCATAGGTATCATTAAACCCAATTTGTTCTTTGTGTCCATAATCTTTGAGCTGCCAATAGGGTGGAGAGGTAATGATCAGGTGAACCAATTCATCACCCACCTCTCTCATCATTCTTGAATCACCAATGATAATTTTATGATTCATGCTCATAACCTTCTATAATTGATTTTTATCAAAAAAGAGGTCTTTTTACAAGGATTCCTTTTTCATATATTTTGTCATAATCTGAACCCTTCTTTCTTAAGTGCAATCAAAATTCCAGCGAAGATTGAAATCCCTCCAATGACTTTCCAGATCGTCAATCCTTCGCCCAAAATAAAATAGGCCAAAATGGCAGACCCGATGGGTTCTCCTAAAATCGTGATGGCTACCATGGATGCCGGAAGATATTTCAGGGCCCAGTTGAAGGTGGTGTGCCCAATCAATTGGGGGATGAGGGCGAGGAGAAAGAGGAAGAGATAGGTGGATGGTGAATATCCCCCAAATGATTTTTGAAAAATAAGAGATAGGAGAATCAATATCAATCCTGCTGTTGAATAGACAGGGAAGATATAAGAGAAGAGATCCTGATCCTTTCTCATCTTTCTTCCTACCAGCAGGTATCCTGATGCAGCCATAGCGCCCAGGAGGGCCAACCCATCTCCCATGAATGCCTCTTTCGAAAGAGCCATATCCCCATAACTGATCAATCCACTCCCTAAAACAGTGAGAGCAATCCCTAAAACTAAATTGATTCCTATCCGTTCTTTTAAGAAGAGCCAACTCCCTATCCCAACAAAGATGGGATGGGTAGTTACTAAGACCACAGAACTGGCTACCGAAGTATATTTCAAAGAGGCAATCCAGAAGGCAAAATGGAGGCTTAGGAAGAGGCCGGAGAGAAGAAACCATCTTATCTCGGTCCTCTCCCATCCTCTCCATGGTTTTTTATAACAAGCAAAGGGCGTCAACATGAGGGAGGCGAGCATCATCCTGTAGGTGGCGATGATCAATGCCGGCGCATCACAGAGCTTAACAAAAATCGAAGCGGTGGAGATTGCAATGATTCCAATAGGAAGAAATATATAAAGACGAACCATCTCGGTTAACTTATCTTATTCCAGAACTCTCTTCAAGTACTTTAATATAAACCCATTTCCTAACCCAGCCCTCCTGCCTAGCCCGCACATGAATTGATTCGTAGTGATAACAATCTATTAATCCCCCCTTGGTCTCCCTTTAGCAAAGGGGGGTTGGGGGGATTTGTTAATCTTTGATGAATTGACAGGGTGTTAAAAAGGTGGTATTTTGCAATTACTTAAATTAAATGGCTGGGATATTAAATTCTAACCGGAGAAAGGAGGTGCTTCCAAAGAGAGTTATAGGTTAGGAGTTCGGAGTGAAGAGTAATAACGTTGAAAAAGGAGGTATGATTATGTTGAAAAAATTATGTCCTGTTCTGATCTTAATACTATTTGTGTCTGTTGGAATTTCCTTCGCACAAGAGAAAAAAGCGAGGATGATCAAGATCGGCGTTACCCAGATCGTTTCCCATCCAGCCTTAGATGCCGATGCGAAAGGGTTTGAAAAAGCCCTTGCGGATGCAGGATTTAAAGAGGGGGTCAACGTTACCTACGATCGTCAGAATGCTCAGGGAGACATGGCCAATGCTCAAACCATTGCCCAGAAATTCCTCGATGCAAAAGTGGATATGATCCACAGCATTGCCACACCTACTTCTCAGGCCGTTGTAAAGACGATCAAAAATATTCCTGTTGTTTTTTCCTCTGTAACCGATCCGGTGGATGCGGGACTGGTTCCCAAAGCAAGTCCTCCAGGGACAAAATCCGGAACGAATGTAACGGGGGGTTAGCGATCACTGGCCAGTCTCTCTCCAATTTGAAATGTATACCAAATTCGTCCCCATGGCAAAGAAATGGGGAACCATTTACAACGCAGGGGATGCGAACTCCATGGTTCACATCAAAGAGATGAGAGAAGCGGCTAAGAAATTGGGGGTCGAGTTGATCGAGGCCTCGATCTCCACCAGTGCAGAGACCATGCAAGCCGCCCAATCCCTTGCTGGAAAAGTTCAGGCCATTAACATCACCTCTGACAATACTGCGGTCTCCGCCTTCGAAGCGATTGTAAAGGTTTGCAATGAGAAGAAGATTCCTCTATTTGCTGGGGATGTGGACAGCGTGCCGAGAGGGGCAATCGCTGCTTATGGGCTGGATTACTTTCTGATCGGCGAGTCTGCTGGCAAGAAGGCTGCCCAGGCCCTCAAAGGCAAAAAACCTGGGGATATCCCTTGGGGACCGGCAGAGAAGTTCAGTTTGGTCGTGAGCGAAAAGGCGGCAAAGGCACAAGGAATCGTCATTCCTCCTGGCCTTCTGAAAAAAGCGGGCAAAGTCATCAAAGAATAGGGTGTTCCCCGTGTCCGTTCCAAATCTTAAGAATTTCTCCCTCCCCCGTCTAAGGCTGGGGAGGGAGATAGATTGATTCCCCATGGAAATTCTCCTCGGTATTTTCCAAATTTCATTGGAGCAAGGATTGGCCTATGCACTGGTCGCCCTGGGGATCGTCATCAGCTTCCGGATATTGTCCTTTCCGGATCTAACCGTAGACGGCAGTTTCGTTCTGGGTGGAGCTGTAGTGGCCCGGATGATCGTCTTGGGTTATCAACCCCTGACAGGAGTCGTCCTCGCGATCTCCATCGGCTTTGCCGCAGGCTGCGCCACCGGCATACTCAATACCCGGCTCAAGATCAATAGTCTTCTTGCAGGGATCTTGATCATGACGATCCTCTACTCGGTCAATCTGAGGGTGATGGGCCGATCCAATACCCCTCTCATCAATTATGTCACCCTCTTCACCCCTTTTGAGCAGATGGAGATGAGATGGTTGTCCGTCGTCCTCTTTTTCGGCCTGATCGTCTTCGCCTGCAAATTTCTCACTGACCTTTTTCTCCACACACAAGTTGGATTGGCCATGAGGGCTACTGGTGACAACGAGCAGATGATCCGGACCCTGGGTGTGAACACAGACAATATGACCATCCTGGGGTTGGGTATCTCCAATGCCTTTATTGCCCTCTCTGGTGCACTGGTGGCTCAACGCCAGGGATTTGCGGATATTGGAATGGGCATCGGGATGATCGTGGCCGGCCTTGCTGCAATCATCATTGGAGAGACTCTGCTCCGGGCGAAGTCCGTGTGGATGAATACCTTTGCAGCCATCGTTGGTTCTTTCATCTACCGTTTGACCATCACGATAGGCCTCTGGCTGGGGCTTGCACCCACCGATCTCAAGATGGCCACAGGTGCCATGGTCATACTTGCTCTGGGCTTCCCTGCCCTCAGGAAAGGAAAAGAGGAGAAGCTTCATCTCCGGGGGATATAATTTGGAAGAGATGGTCCTCATCCAAGAACTAAAAAAGATATTCAATCGCAATACGATCGATGAGAAGGTGGCCATCAACGGGATTGGACTCGAAGTGAGGAAGGGTGAGTTCATCACGGTGATCGGATCCAATGGCGCAGGCAAAACCACGCTTCTTAATTTGATTGCAGGCACCTATTTTCCCGACGGGGGGAAAGTCTTTATTGATGGCCGGGAAGTGACTTTTCTGCCCGAGCACCGAAGGGCAAAATACTTGGGGAGGATTTTTCAAAATCCATTAATGGGAACCGCCTCCTCGATGACCATCGAGGAGAACCTTTCCATGGCTGAGCTCCGGGGAAAGTCAAGAGGGCTCTCCTGGGGGGTGACGAAGACACAGAGACAGCGATATAAGGAACTTTTAAAAACACTGGAATTGGGATTAGAGGATCGCCTCTCTGACCGTGTCAGCCTTCTCTCGGGTGGTCAGCGGCAGTGCCTTACCCTGCGGATGGCCACGCTATCTCTGCCCAAACTTTTGCTCCTGGATGAGCATACGGCCTCTCTCGATCCAAAAACGGCGGAGAAGGTCATTGACCTGACTGACCGGATTGTCAGGGAGAACAAACTAACCACCATCATGGTCACCCATAATATGCTTCAGGCCATCAACTTTGGGGATCGGATGATCATGCTTCACGAAGGGAAAATTCAGTTTGATATCAACGGTGAGGAGAAGAAGCGCCTGACCGTGGAGGAAGTGGTGAGAAGGTTTGGTGAAAAATTAGAGGACGAGACCTTACTCTGCAAACCGGTGGAGGGATGAGAAATGGATATCTTCGATTTAATGAAGAAGGATGGACACGAACAGATCATCTTCAACTTCGATAAGGAGACGGGGATGAAAGCGATCATCGCCATCCATAACTCCACACTCGGCCAGACTTTTGGCGGGGTGCGGATGGTCAACTATGCCTCAATGGAGGATGCCCTCAGAGACGCGATGAGGCTGGCCAAGGCGATGACCTATAAATGTGCAGCTGCCGATGAGGATAAAGGCGGGTCGAAGGCAGTCATCTGGGGGGATCCAAATAAGGATAAAAGCGAGGCCTTTCTTGGGGCTTTTGGAAGATTTATTGAGATGTTAAAGGGTCGAATCATTACAGGGGTCGATCTCAACCTTGATCTCACCGATGGCTCGATCATTGGAAGGGAGACCCAATATATTCTGGCAAGGCCCAAAGAAGAAGGAAGTTCTGGAAGTTCCGGGTTTACCACAGCCTTTGGGATCTATATGGGGTTGAAGGCCTGCGCCAAATTCCTCTGGGGCGATGAAAACCTTCGAGGCAGAAAGATTGCCGTTCAGGGATTGGGGGCAGTGGGAGAACCCCTGTTAGAACATTTGAAGGAAGGGGGCTTGGAGGTGATTGCAACCGACATTAACGAGAAGATCCTTCAGCGCCTCCGATCTCAATATGGATTCAGTGCGGTTAAGCCTGAAGCCATTTATGGAGTGGAGTGTGATATCTTCTGCCCCTGTGCTATGGGGGGCATCTTAAATGATAAGACCATTCCCAAATTAAAATGCCCACTGGTGGCAGGGTGCGCCAATAACCAACTGGAGGATGAAGTGCGTCACAGCCGAATGCTCCACGAGAGGGGAATCCTCTATGCGCCGGATTATATCATCAATGCCGGAGGGGTGATCCAGGCGATCGACGAACTTCATGGCTATAACCCTGAACGGGTGAAGATGAAGACGGAGCGAATCTTCGGCCGTCTTCTACATATCTTTGAGATGGCCAAAAGAGAGGGAATTCTTCCTTTAGAGGCTGCCAATCGCTATGCGGAATCTCGAATCCGAGAAATCCATAAGATGAAACGCCTCTATGTGCCAAAATAGGAAATCGCTATGCAAAGGGAAGTCTTCTTATCCATCACCGATGCTTATCGTCAACGATTCCCGGATCTCGCTTTTGGAATCGGGACGATCCAAGCCTGCGCCTATTTTGAGAAGAGCGAATCATTCAAGCTTTCCAAAAGAGAGCTTCTTCGTAAGATGCGGAGGAGGACAAACCTTGCCCAACTCGAAGAGCGGATCAATCTCTACGATCAATTTTTCAAAGAATGGGGATATCCCTGTCCTCTTCCAAATCATTTTAAGCGGACTGTTGAAATGGGATTTCCGATTGTCAACCTCTATATCGATACGCATATCATCGCCGAGATGTATCATGGAATTCTCATGGCCATTCAGGATCTGGATCGTTTCCAAGGCGAATGGAAGCTCGACCTTGCTCAGGAAGGAGAGACATTTCAGGGAGTCTCAGGAAAGATGATCCGCTGCAAAGAAGATGAAATTGTACTTCGCGATGAAGAAGGGATTGCCTGTTCCCTTTTTCAAGGTCCGGATTTTAAAACGAGAGTGGAACCAGCAAGTAAAAACATTGTGGTCTATATCTTCACAGCGCCAGGGATTCAAGAGGATCATGTTTCCAATGGATTACAATTAGCCCTTGAGATCCTGGAAAAATTCGGTCATGGAAAAGATCCTTGGTCGAGAATCTTTAAACCGTAAAATAGGATTCAAGGGTTCAAGTGAATTTATTAAGAAAAAAACTGGAACCCTTGACCCCTCGAATCCTTGAACCCTATTGAGAGAAAGGAGGAAAAGATGCCCATTGTTCAGATCAGTCTAGTTCAAGGAAGAACACCGGAGAGGAAAGAACAATTAATTAAGAAAGTGACAGATGCCATTGTTGAGGCGCTTCAGATTCCAAAAGAACGGGTTCACATTGTTCTAAATGAAGTCACAAAAGAAAATATCGGCAGGGGTGGCGTGCCACTTTCAAAATTGGATTCCTGACATAGAAGGGAAACCGGGGTCACATCTTCAGATGTCACGAATTCCTTTTTCAAGTTTTCTCTGATGGCCATCAGAGAAAATTCTTCTCTCTTAATCGTCTTGAGACCTCTGCTGTGAGCTGACAAACCTTTTCAGCCAAAGGGATGGGAAGTGAAGCGGTTCCGCAACTGGGAGTGAGAATCGCTCTCTGAAGGAGGGTTTGATCAACCCCCTTTTTAGAAAGCGTCTCCACTCCTTTTTTGAAACGCTTGACCAGACTTTCAGCCTCCTCCTTTATGATGGCCTCACTCGTTGGGACGATGCCCCAAGCCAAGATCCCTCCACGTCCTAAGAATGATTTTAACTCCTCAGGATAAAGGGAGAGCGTCTCCAGATAACCATAAGCATCGAAGCTGAGGATATCGAGGTTCGTCGAAAGAAGCACACTCCAGTCCGTATTTCCACAGCAGTGGACCCCCTTTAATCCCTTCACAGCATCAAAACATTCATTTAAAGAGTGAACGACATCCTCCCGGTTTAGGCTTGAAAAGGCAGAACCAAATGAGGAGAGGGAGGGTTCGTCAAAAAAGAGTATGGTTGGAGTCCCAGGAAAAAGTTCGTTGAACCTCTTTTCCATCCATCGAGCTTTTGATGAAAGGTGTTTGACGAGGATGTCCCTCAAAGTGGGATCGTAAAAGATGGGTTTTGCTTCCTGATCTGTTAAGGCGAGACCAAAAGTGATCGGCCCTGTAATCTGGCCTTTGATATATTTTATCTTCTTTCGGTGGCCCTTTGAAGAGAGGTCTTTTAGGATCCGAAGCCCCTTTGCAAAATTTTGTGTGATTTGAAAGGGTTCAAGCTCACCTTCCTCCAGCCTTTGGTAAAATTTCTCGAATTCCTTATCAAATCCTTGAGAAGTATCCACCCACACCTTTTGTTCCTTTTCTTTCCATTTCAGGGAGGGAAACCCCTCAGAATATTGAACGACCATACCCTCAAGAAAAGACCGCTTTGGCAGTTGGGGCCAGAATGGGATTTCTGGGAAGTTTTTAAGGATGAGCGGGAATACCTCTTTCTCGTCCTGATGGGGAAAGGATCCGACTCCTGTAGTGATGAAAGGGTATTGAAATTCCATAGCTTTTCATAAGGCCATTCTATACAAAAAGTCAAGGACATTTTGCCGCGCCCTGTAATCCCTCAGTTATGGTCGGCTGAAGTTTACCTTAACCTGTAACTCAGCCCTTTAGGGCTGCCGTCGGCCCATGAGGGCCTCCCTCCGGGGCATGAGCCCTTCCGGGGCGGAGCCTGGCCCGGAGGGATGAATCAGGGCTTCGTCGTGAGCTCAGCCGAACGGCTAAAGCCCTAAGTTACGCTCCTTTTAAGGATTTTTTACCCGTAACTGATGGGTTGCCACGCCCTTTATAACCGATTGATTCCAGATGTAAAACTTGACAACTGGAGAATCGATGATTATCTATTTGGCTGAAAATTTAAGAGAAGGGAGGTATGTCTTTATGAAGGTGAGACCACTTCATGATCGGCTCATTATCCAGAGATTGGAGGAGGAAGAGAAGACAAAAGGAGGAATCATCATCCCTGATACAGCGAAGGAAAAACCAATCGAGGGAAAAGTGATCGCTGTTGGGGCAGGAAGGATCAAAAAGGATGGGACAAAAATTCCCCTTGAGGTTAAAAAGGGCAATCGGGTCCTCTATGCCAAATATGGAGGAACCGAAGTGAAGATTGATGGGGAAGAATATCTTATCATGAAAGAGGATGATATTCTCGCTATCATTGAATGATGGGGGATTAGAAAGGAGGAGGTGTTCATGGCAAAAGAATTGAAGTTCGATCAGGAAGCAAGGAATGCAATTTTGGAAGGTGTCAATATTTTGGCCGATGCAGTAAAAGTGACCTTGGGACCCAAGGGGAGGAATGTGGTTCTTGAGAGGTCATTTGGCTCTCCTGTGATTACAAAAGATGGTGTCACGGTTGCAAAGGAGATTGAGCTCGAAGATCATTTTCAGAATATGGGCGCCAAGATGGTGAAAGAGGTGGCCAGCAAAACCTCGGACACAGCCGGAGACGGAACCACCACTGCCACACTTTTAGCACAAGCCATCTATCGCGATGGATACAAAGTGGTGGCAGCAGGAATCAACCCCATGGATGTGAAACGGGGGATTGACACCGCTGTGGAAGAGGTCGTCAAAGAGTTGAAAAAACTCTCCAAGCCGGTCAAGGAACAGAAAGAGATTGCACAAGTGGGGACGATCTCTGCCAATAACGATCGGGCCATTGGCGATATCATCGCCGAAGCGATGAATAAGGTTGGGAAAGAGGGTGTGATCACGGTCGAGGAGGCCAAAGCTATGGAGACCGCCCTCGAGGTCGTGGAAGGGATGCAGTTCGATCGAGGTTATATCTCTCCTTATTTTGTAACCGATCCTGAGAAGATGGAGGTTGTGCTCGATGACCCCCTTATTCTCCTTTATGAAAAGAAGCTCTCCAATATGAAAGAACTCCTTCCTATCCTGGAACAGATTGCCAAGACAGGAAGTCCCTTGCTTATCATTTCTGAGGATGTGGAAGGAGAGGCCTTAGCCACTTTGGTCGTCAATAAACTTCGGGGGACATTGAAATGTGCGGCCGTCAAGGCCCCTGGCTTTGGAGACCGGAGGAAGGCAATGCTCGAAGATATTGCCATCCTCACCGGTGGCAAGGCGATCATGGAAGATATAGGGATCAAACTTGAAAAAATGAAATTGGATGATTTGGGCAGGGCGAAGAAGGTGGTCATCGATAAGGACAACACCACAATTATTGAAGGAGCAAGTGATGCCTCTGCGATCGAAGGCCGGATCAAACAGATTCGTGTTCAGATCGAAGAGACCACATCAGATTACGATAAAGAGAAACTTCAGGAGCGATTGGCAAAAATCGCTGGAGGGGTTGCTGTTATCAAGGTGGGGGCAGCCACTGAGACCGAGATGAAAGAGAAAAAGGCGCGGGTAGAAGATGCGCTCCATGCCACACGAGCCGCCGTGGAGGAGGGAATTGTTCCTGGCGGCGGGGTAGCCTACCTGAGATGTTTGCCCGCCTTGAAGAAAATCAAACTGGAAGACGATCGGCAGACAGGGGTCAATATTATTATTAAGGCTCTTGAAGAGCCCATCCGTCAGATTGTTCAAAATGCTGGCCAGGAGGGCTCTGTGGTGGCAGAGAAGGTGAAACAGGAGAAAGGGGCTTTTGGATTCAATGCGGATAAGGAAGAGTATACGGATATGATCGACGCCGGCATTATTGATCCGACCAAGGTCGTGAGATTTGCCTTACAGAATGCTGCCAGTGTGGCCTCTCTGTTAATTACCACAGAGGCCGTCGTGGCTGAGAAACCCAAGAAAGAACAGGCCGGACCACCTATGCCTCCCGCTTATTAGAAAATAGGTTTCAAATCCCCCCAACCCCCCTTTACCCTCCGGGCCAGAGGCCCTCTTGGGCCGGCGGCTAAAGGGGGGCGGGGGGGATTAAAAA
>Ga0100398_1000628_pt1 | contig 31822 bp, 26 predicted proteins | sample CryGeymeta201522_FD_81568 | JGI IMG/M metagenome (GOLD analysis project Ga0100398, IMG submission 81568) | Groundwater microbial communities from Crystal Geyser aquifers in Utah, USA - Crystal Geyser metaG 2015-22 | ecosystem: Environmental > Aquatic > Deep subsurface > Groundwater | place: USA...
CGATTTCGGCGTTGGGCTCAAATTTTAATCCTCGAAATACGTCAATGTATTCCTGTGGTTAAAATTATCGCCCGCCTTGAACTCGACGAAACTATCTCATTTCCGGATGGACACTAGTTAGTTTGGAGGCAGGGGGTAACAAGGGTGAGTAAAGAGCCTCATATCAAAAAAATAGGTGTCCCCAAAAATCACACACAAAGACCAATCCTTTTAAAAAAAATGATTTGACATCGCAATCTGCTTTTGTTACTAGCTCACCAGTTCTTTTCCGGTCAGGCATTTCCGGATATTTCCCGGGATGGAGAAGAGCGGATTTAATGACACACTCCTGACTGACGTTTTTCGGTAAAACCGCAATAAGAGGGGATATTAGATATGACGGACACCAAACTCCAGGAGCTTATTGAGACTTTAAAGAAGCGCGGCGTTGAAAGCGGGGAAGAGGAATCACGCCAGATAATTGATCAGGCCAAGAGCAAGGCTGACGAAATCATTTCCAAGGCAAAGACTGATGCCGACTCAATTATATCATCGGCCAAAAAGGAGGCTGACAATAGTTTCAAACAACTCCAGTCATCCATGGAAATTGCCGCCTCTCAGCTTATGACAGACCTCAAGAGAGCAATTGAAGAAAACATGCTCACCCTGCCGATGAAAAATAAGATATCTGATCAGCTTTCGGATACAAAATTCCTCAAGGAGCTTCTCATAACCTGCGTCAGGGAATATGTAAAGAGACCTGAGAGTTCAGACTTGAGCATCTTGTTGCCCAAAGATCAGCAGGAGAAGCTCGGTGACTTTGCCACTCAACTGGTAAAGGAACTGCCCGGCAAGAAAGAGGATGACAATCTAAGGATTGACCTCAAGAGCGATGGTGTATCCTTTGGATTCATCATCGGGACAAAGGACGGGGTGGTAAGGCTGGATTTTACCGAAGAGGCCTTTCTTGAACTCTTCCTCAAATATCTTTCGCCCCGATTCCGCGGTTATTTCAAAAAGGTGGAAGTTAAGGGGTTTGCCGAAAAATGAAATATTACTTCCTCGTTTCCTATCTTCCCGAGATACTGAGGGACGACAAGAAGCTCAAGGTAAGGCTTTCCGATCTTCTTTCCGAGAAGTATCTTTTTACCGAAAAGGACTTCGCCGAGATAGAGCTTCTGCTTCTGGCAGGAGATCTTTTACAGATAGAAAGGCTTTTATCCGGTAAGGAAGTAGATGTAGAGTACTGCCTTTACGGTAAGGAGTTTTGGAGAGAGCAGCTCAAGTCCCCGAAAGAGGTCCCCGAATTCATGCGGGAGGCCTTCGAGGTCTTCCTCTCAGAAGGCCTGACTCCCAGGAACCTCGAGCAGCTTTTCGAAGCCTATTATTCATACGCAATTGAAAAGACATCAAGTACGCTTATGCGTAACTTCCTTTCCTTTGAAAGGGATCTAAGAAATGTCATCGCCGCTGTAAGGGCCAAGCGCAAGGGTCTTCCGCCTTCCGATTACACGGTGGGGGAAAACGATCTTGTTGACCTTTTGAACCGAAGCACTGCCGATGACTTTGGATTAAGCTCCGAATATCCCTGGATAGAGAAGTTGATAGCGGCGCTTGAGCCCGGGGATACAGAGGATGCAATCCAGGCGATCGTCTGGGAAACCCTTGATGAGATTACCGAGCATTTGGATTTTGACTTTGACGTAGTCCTTGCCTACCTCCTTAAACTCCAGATAGTTGAGAGAAACCTCGCCATGAGCGAGGAGCGAGGCATGGATATAGTCAGGCAAATGGAGGAGTTATAATATGTCACGTGCGATAGGAAAAATCGTGGCGGGTTACGGTAATATGCTTACTGCTACCTTTGATACCAGTGTCCGCCAGAACGAGGTGGCATACGTTGTCACCGGTGAAAGCAGGCTTAAATGCGAGGTTATTCGCGTTAAGGATGAATTCTGCTTCATGCAGGCATTCGAGGATACAAGGGGTGTCAAAGTCGGGGACAAGGTCGAATTCACGCAGGATCTTCTTGTCGCAGAGTTGGGCCCGGGCCTTCTTGGACAGATCTATGACGGCCTCCAGAACCCGCTGCCTAAACTGGCCGCGCAGTGCGGCCTCTTTCTCAAGAAAGGAGTTTACCTTGAAAGCCTGGACAGGGATACAAAGTGGGACTACACCCCAGTCGCCAAGGCAGGAGATGTTGTTCAGGCAGGAGACGTCCTTGGGACTGTCCCTGAGGGTATATTCACACACAGGGTCTTTGTTCCCTTTAATTTCATAGGCAAGGCGAAGGTCAAGAAAACGGCTGATCCGGGTTCCTACACCGTCGCAGAGGTGATTGCCCATCTGGAAGACGAAGCTGGAAAGGTACACGAGCTGAACATGATTCAGGAGTGGCCTATTAAGATCGCCCTCAAACAGTACAGGCAAAGACTCCTGCCCGTTGAGCCCCTGGTGACGGGGTGCCGTATCATTGACACCTTCTATCCCGTTGCAAAGGGAGGCACAGCATGCATCCCCGGCCCGTTCGGCTCGGGAAAGACCGTTTTGCAGCAGATCATATCCCGATACGCGGACGTGGATGTAATCATAGTAGCGGCTTGCGGTGAGCGTGCCGGTGAGGTGGTTGAAACCCTGAAAGAATTCCCGCATCTTCTTGATCCCCTTACCGGGAAGACATTGATGGAGCGAACTATCATCATCTGCAACACATCTTCAATGCCCGTGGCCGCGAGGGAGGCATCCATTTATACCGCTGTTACCCTTGGAGAATATTACCGTCAGATGGGCCTGGACGTCCTTATACTCGCGGATTCGACATCCAGATGGGCACAGGCCCTGCGCGAAATGAGCGGTCGTCTTGAGGAAATCCCGGGGGAAGAAGCATTCCCCGCATATCTGCAATCGAGGATCGCTGATTTCTATGAGCGCGCGGGTTTGGTTCAGTTGGAAGACAACACCAACGGTTCTGTCAGTATCATCGGAACTGTATCCCCTGCCGGAGGAAACTTCGAGGAACCAGTCACACAGGGCACCCTGGCAGTTGTAGGGGCCTTCCTGGGCCTAACATGGGCAAGATCGAACGCCAGGCGGTTTCCTGCAATTGATCCTCTTATCTCCTGGTCAAAGTATCCCAACCAAATGAAGGAGTTTCTTGATAAGATAGACCCTGCCTGGGTGGCAAAAGTCAAAGAGGCCCAGAAGTTCGTCTATAACGGCAGTGAGATAAAGAAGAGAATGGATGTGGTGGGTGAGGAAGGAACCTCGATTGGCGATTTTATCATCCATCTTAAGGCCGAGTTCCTGGATTCCGTATTCCTTCAACAGAACGCCTTTGATCCGGTTGATGCCGCAAATAACATGGAGAGGCAGGTCTATGTCTTCAATAAGGTGATACAGCTCCTGCGTAAAGACATAAATGCAAAGGACAAAGACGATGCCAGGGCTATTTTCTTCAAATTGACGGCCCTTTTCAAAAACTGGAACTCGTCTGAATGGCAAAAAGACAATTTCAAGAACTATGAACAACAGATAAACGAATTCTTGGATAAATGAATTCTTAGGGGGTTAGAGCTGTGAGAGAGATCATCACAAAGATCCGTGAGATCACCGGTAACATAGCCACGCTTGACGCGACCGGCGTCGGTCTGGGCGAGCTTGCCGTCATAGAGTCCCCTGGCAAGAAGACCCTGGGCCAGGTCATACGTATTTCCGGAGGGAAGGTGGCGCTGCAGGTATTCGGCGGCACCAAGGGCCTCTCCACCAACGACAAGGTGCGCTTTCTGGGGCATCCGATGCAGGTTAAGTTCGGCCCTTCCATGCTGGGACGGATCTTCAGCGGTGGTGGAGTGCCTATTGACGGTGGTCCGGAGCCGGTAGAGGAGGAAATCGCGATAGGTGGTCCCTCCTTTAATCCTGCAAACCGGATCATACCAAAACACATGATACGCACAAACATCCCGATGATTGACGTCTTTAACTCACTGGTCGTGAGCCAAAAGCTTCCGATCTTCTCAATACCTGGAGAACCATATAACCAACTCCTTGCGCGCGTGGGCATGCAGGCCGAGGCAGACATCATCATCCTCGGAGGAATGGGGCTTAAGTTTGACGACTTCACATTCTTCCGGCGCACCTTTGAAGAAAGCGGTGTTATGAACCGAGTCATTATGTTCATACATCTGGCTTCCGACCCGGTAGTGGAGTGTCTGCTGGTTCCGGATATGGCCCTTGCCGTTGCGGAAAGGTTTGCTGAGTCCGGAAAGCGAGTCCTCGTGCTCTTGACCGATATGACCAACTTTGCCGATTCCCTGAAAGAGATATCCATCTCTATGGAACAGATCCCCAGTAACAGAGGTTACCCGGGCGATCTTTATTCGCAACTGGCATCTCGATATGAAAAAGCAGTTGATATGGAAGGATTAGGAGATATCACCATACTTGCCGTAACCACCATGCCCGGCGACGACGTCACCCACCCGGTCCCGGATAATACAGGCTATATCACGGAAGGACAGTTTTATCTGCACAACGGGGCCATTGATCCCTTCGGATCACTGAGCCGTCTGAAGCAGAATGTGGTATCCAAGGTGACCAGAAAAGACCATAATGATATCATGAATACCATGATAAGGCTTTATTCCGATTGCCGTGAATCGAGGAACAAGATCGCCATGGGATTCAAGCTGTCCAAGTGGGACGAGACTCTCATTGCCTACGGCAGTGATTTTGAAAAGGAACTGATGGACCTTAACGTCAATATCCCTATAGAGCCGGCGCTGGATCTTTGCTGGGACATCCTCTCCAGGCATTTTCAGCCTGTCCAGACGGGGCTTAAGGACCACCTTATAGAGGAATTCTGGCCTAAGGACAAGGCGATGAAGAAGGCCGCATAGGCGGATCGGTTATAGACAGATGGCTGAAAAACTGAAATACAACAAGACGGCACTCAAGGCCCAGCGTGATGGAAAGGCCAAGTACGAAAAGTTCCTTCCTATCCTGCAGCTAAAGAAGATGCAACTGCAGATAGTGATCCGTCAATTGGAGCCGATAATAGAGGAAAAGCGCGCATCCCTTCGCAGGACGTCTGAGAAGATCCGCCAGTGGGCCAAGTTTCTTACCGACCCTGCCGCCGACGTGCGAGATTTCCTTGCTGTCCAAGAGGTTGCAATCCACACAGACAACATTGCCGGAGTTGACGTTCCCGAGTTTAAGGAAGTGATCTTCACCGAAAGGCCATATTCTCTTTTTGCTACCCCGGCGTGGCTTGATACCGCGGTACTTGCGCTTCGAAGACTGATCTCTCTTAGAGAGGAATTGAGGGTGCTCTTGCGCAAGGAAGAACTTATAAGAGAAGAACTTCGCACGACCACACAGCGTTGCAATCTCTTTGAGAAGAAGCTCATTCCCGAACTCAAGGAGAATATCCGAAAAATAAGGATATTTCTTGGTGACGAGGAGACCGCGGCAGTGGCGAGGGCCAAACTGGCCAAGGCCAAGATTCAGCAGAGCGAGGCTAACCAGTCATGATAGTTGAGATGCACAAGGTTACATTTATAGGTCTGGAGACAGAGAAAGAAAGATTCCTTGAGCGTCTTCAGGAAGTGGGCGTCGCTCATCTGATTCTTCCACAAGACAGCATTGAGCCCCAGGATATCGCAAAGGAATTGGCCAGAGTAACCGAAACCCGTAAGTTTTTGCAACCCAGAGCAAAGGCAGAAATCGCCGAGAAGGGATTGTTTGCATCTGAGATATGTGAAAAAAGAGAGGCACTGGCACAGAGGGAAGCACGTATTCAGACGGAGATGCTGGCACTGAAAAAAGAGATCTCCACTCAGGAGTCGTGGGGGGACTTCAGGGTCGAGGATATTGAGACCCTGAGAGCAAAAGGCCTTCATCTTCAATTTTTCAGGGTTAGTCAGAGGATCTTTGAAACCCTTCCCCTACAAGACGTGTTTTTCGTAAAAATCAGCGAAACAAGGGGAGAGATCTGCTTTATTACCCTTTCATTTGAGCCCGTCTCTTTACAGGTGCAGGAGGAAAAACTTTCATCCAAGAGCCTGTCCACTCTTAAAGAAGAGCTTGCGGCCAAGACGATAGAGCTTGAGAATATAAACAGTGAATACAATAAATTAGCCCTTTATATTCAGATTGTAGTTGAGAAAGAAGCCGAGCTGACAAATCTTCTCGCCTATCGCAAGGCCATGTTGAATGCCCAGGGGGAACTTGACGGAAGGTTATTTATTACGAGATGCTGGTCTCCTCTTTCTGAGGAGGTTCTGCTTAAGGAGATTGGAGGATCATTTGCCCTTTACCATTACAGCGAAAAGGCTGAGAAGGACGAAAGGGCTCCGGTCCTCCTGTCCAACAAGCGTGTCTTTGACTCCGGTGAAGATCTGGTCAAGGTCTATTCTTACCCAAGTTATCAGGACTTTGATCCAAGCGGATTTGTCCTTTACTGCTTTGCAGTATTCTTCGGTATGATTATAGGGGATGCCGGTTACGGTCTGACCCTTCTTGCAATAACATTTTTCATCAACATGAAGGTAAAGAACAAATCTGCCTTCCTTGTCCGTTTTTTCAGGTTGATGTTCCTCTTGAGTATAGCTACCGTTATTGCCGGAGTTTTAAGTGCAGGCTATTTTGGAGTAAGTCTGAGCCCTGACAACCCTCTTTCAAGAATAGCATTAATGGATTTCAATACCAAGGAAGGGCAAAATCAGGTAATGATCCTGTCCATCATATTCGGGATGATCCACATCTCCATCGCGCTTCTCATCAGGTTCAAGAACACCCGTGATATAGCTGCCCTATCATGGGTACCGGTAATATGGGGAGGTTATTTCCTGGTAAGCTCGCAGATGGGAAAGGGCATTGACAACCCCCCAGCAAAGTACGTGCTTATCGCGGGTCTGATCGGGGTCATGCTCTTTTCCTCCACCAGAAGAAATATCTTCCTGCGATTGCTTGAGGGGTTAAACGGTTTACTCGGCATAGTGCAGGTATTTTCGGATGTGCTTTCCTATCTGAGGCTTTTCGCCTTGGGTATTGCAACGGTTTACATGGCGCAGACCTTCAACATGCTGGCTGCCGACATTGTAAACGGAGTTCCGGTGGTTGGTTATATCTTAGGAGGCCTCGTCCTTTTCGCAGGCCATTCCGTAAACCTGCTCCTGGGAGTAATGGGAGGAGTTATCCACGGTTTGAGGCTCAACTTCCTTGAATGGTACAGATGGTGTTTCGTTGGAGATGGGCTGGTATATAAGCCCTTTCGCATGATAAAGTCACAAAATTAATAAATTAATAAATTATAGAAGAGGAGATGTTGAAATGGATTTTTACACGATGCTAGGCTATGCTGGTTGTGCTTGCGCTGTAGGGCTTTCTGCCATGGGTAGTTCTATTGGATGCGGTATCGCAGGAGCGGCTTCCCATGGAGTTATGGCCAAGGTCGAAGAAGGTCACGGGAAGTTCATCGGTATTTCGGCTGCGCCTTCCTCGCAGACCATTTACGGCATAGTGCTCATGTTCGTTATGCTTGGGAAAATCAAGGCCGGAGCAGGTCTTGGACTTCTGGGCATAGGTCTTTTCTGCGGTCTCGGCATCATGACCTCCGCGATCTTTCAGGGAAAGGTTGCCGCAACGGCAATCCTCGCCTCGGCTAAGAAGCAGGAAATTTTCGGAAAGTGTTTTGCCGCCGTCGGTATCGTTGAGAGTTTTGCGCTTTTCGCAATGGTTTTCGGCCTGATCGTAACCGGAGCAATTTAACGATAAAACCCCCTGCCCTTTTCCGGCGATCCGTGGATGTTTCTTTGTCGTTGGTCCCGGAAAAGGCACTTTTCATCCCTTCCCTTGCCATAAATTGGTATTCCTGTGCATGTTCAGTTCCAGCCTTGATTTGCGGTCTGCGATACGGAGTCGTTTAGATGGAAAACATGCAAGACATAAGAAAACACTATCGGTTTTCCACCTTCGATGAAAAGAACCTTGAAGAACTCTCCGTGATCCTTCTTCCCTTCTCCGATCAGCTCGCCGAGGATTTTTCCGCTTACCTGCTGGATAATCCCTATACCGCTGCATACTTCCAGACTGATGAGGCGATACAAAAGCGAAGGCAGACAATAATAGGCTGGTTCAAGGATCTCCTGACAGCTCAATACGACCACCGTTTTGCCCTGCGCCTCCAGAGGATCGGAAAGGTGCACGTAAAGATCGGCCTCAACGGGCATTACGTAAATGCCGCTATGAACTTTATCAGGGATTTCTGCATCAAGCGGCTCGGAGCGGCGGTCACTGAAGACGGCCGCAGGATGGATCTGCTTGAGTCTTTCGAAAAAGCCCTGGACATAAACCTTGACATCATGACCAGTTCATATCGAGATGCTGAACTAAAGAAGGTCTTCCTTTCCCACCGCATTGAACTCTGGCTGGTGCGCTGGGCTGAGCGACTGCTGCATGGATTGAATCTGCTTCTCATGATAGGGCTCGTTCTTATGGCCGCCGGAGTCGCATGGCTGCTTGTTTCTGACATCCTTTACGCCTTGCGGGAGACCCTGGAGACCGGAGTCATAAGGGCGCTGGGATCTCTCTTGATACTGTGGATGATGGTCGAACTTCTACACACTCAGGTGGAACATCTCAGAGGCGGCAGTTTCCGCGTGCAGGTCTTTGTGGAGCTTGCTCTAGTCGCATTCATCCGAAAGCTTTTTGTCGCGGCCATTGACGAAAAAAGCGCACTAACTTTCGCCCTTCTCATTTTTGGCCTTTTGGTGCTTGGCATTATCTATTATCTGACTGCTCAAATAACGCCCAGACGCAAGAATTAGCTCGTTCTTTTTTTTATCGCCGAGCCGGCAGACCTGCTTCCAGCCAATTCTTGACAAAAGTAGTATATAATCTTATTTTTGAGAAACGATTAATCAATACAGCGAAAGGCGCCGGTTATGAATGCGGAAAGGCATATTATAGGAGAGCGTGGAAATCATTTTCTAAACCGGGTCGAGGGGGATACCGGTGCCAACATCTCCGCTTGTTATCAGTGTGAAAGATGCACCAATGCCTGCCCGGTAAGCATTTTCATGGATATAAAACCTCACCAAGTTATCCGCTATGTGCAAATGGGAAGGCGCGATGAATTACTCAAGTCTTCTACTATCTGGGTCTGCCTGTCCTGTGAGACCTGCACAACTTACTGCCCCAACGAAGTCGGAGTGGCAGAGGTCATAAACCATCTGAGAAATCTTGCCGCAAAATCCTCGGTGGAACCGGCCGAACGTCCGCTTGCGGTATTTCACAGGACTTTCCTTGAAGAGCTGCAGCGCTTCGGCAGGGTCAACGAGTTCTGGATGATTAACAGCTTCAATCTTAAACCAGGCATTCTCAAGGAAAAATGGAAAAGCGGTGTACTAAAGGAAGAGATGCTGCTTGGAATAAGACTATTCAAGAAAGGGCGGCTCCACCTTCTGCCCAGCAAATCCAAGGGAATTAAAAGGATCAGAAAGATCATGAAGCAAAATGAGGGAATATTGGACAGATGAAAATCTCCTTTTATCCGGGTTGCTCCCTTGAGGGCATGGCCAACGACTATGCCCGTTCCATAGTGTCGGTCTTTTCAGATATGGAGATAGATCTGGTTGAAATAAAAGACTGGTCCTGCTGCGGGGCAACGGCCGCACACAGCCTCAGTGAGTATCTCTCGGTCGTCTTTCCGGCAAGAAACCTTTCACTGGCAGAAGAGATGGGACTTGACATAGTTTCTCCATGCGCCAACTGCTTTAAGCGCCTCAAGTACTCTCAGCACATGATCAAAAAGGGGCTCTACGATATCCCTTGGAAGGTCCAAGGAGACAATACCGTTTACGAAATAACAAGGTTTCTGTCTCAGCCCGAGATGTTGGCCAGGGTGCAGAAAAGGGTTCTCAGACCCCTCAAAGGCCTAAGGGTGGTATCCTACTATGGCTGTCAGATGGTTAGGCCACCTAAGATCACAGGATTCTTTGACTATGAAAACCCCCAGAGCCTTGATAAATTGGCCGCCGCCGCGGGTGCCGAGGTGATAGACTGGTCATATAAGACGACCTGCTGCGGCGCTGGAATTGGAATGGGAAGAAAAGACATACAGAGGCACCTTACAGGTCGAATACTTGAAAAGGCAAAACAGTCCGGGGCCGAGGCGGTAGTGGTATCATGTCCCTTGTGCCAGACCAATCTTGATACCGCGCAGTCCGAAAAAGATGAAAGGCCGCTTCCCGTATTCTATATTACCGAACTCATAAGGCTCGCCTTTACTGAACATGCTGGATCAGGCTGGTTTCGTTCACACTTCGCAGATCCCTCAATGCTATTGGATGAGAAGGGAATTCTTTAGGGCTATTTCTTCATGACAGACTTATCTCTTGAGCAACACGGCAGCGTTAAGAAAAACGGAAAGGTTCTTGTGGTCGGAGGCGGTATTGCCGGTATTCAATGCGCACTTGATCTATCTCAGACCGGATTTTTTGTCTATCTGCTCGATCAGGCCCCTACCCTTGGCGGCACTATGGCCATGCTGGATAAAACCTTCCCCACCAATGACTGCTCCACATGCATGTTCTCACCGAAACTTGTCCAGGTTGCTCAGGATATCAATGTAGAGATATTGACCAGCTCGAAGATCATTTCGCTTGAAGGCGCGCCTGGCAACTTTAAGGTCCTTGTAGAAAAAAAGCCAAGATACATCGAAGAAGACAAATGCATCGCATGCGGAAAATGCGCTGAAAAATGTCCCAAGAAGGTCATTGACACATTTAACGGAGAACTCAAGACCCGTAAAGCCGCTTTCCTCACGTTTCCCCAGGCAGTACCGCTTAAGTACTCTATTGACCCTGAAAACTGTCTTTACCTGACCAAGGGTAAGTGCGGGGTATGCAGCAAGATATGTCCCGCCAAGGCAGTCAACTACGAGCAGAAACCGGAGAACCTCAGCCTTGATGTAGGGGCTGTAGTGATCTCTACCGGATTTGAGCCTGCCCTGAGAAAAGAGCACGGAGAGTATGGATTCGGACGCTATAAAAACGTCGTCACATCCCTTCAGTATGAAAGGATGCTCTCGGCCACAGGGCCATACGAAGGGCATCCGAAGCGTCCCTCGGACGGGGCGATCCCCCGCAGCATTGCCTGGATACAGTGTGTCCTCTCACGAGACAGTGCCCGTAACAGGCCCTTTTGTTCCTCCGTGTGCTGCATGCACGCTGCAAAGCAGGCCATCCTGACAAAGACGCATGAACCGGAAACAAGCGCGGCCATTTATTTTATGGACATAAGGGCCCACGGAAAGGGTTTTGACGAATATATTGAAAGGGCCCGTTACACTTACGGGGTAAAGTACCTGAGAAGCATGATCTCCCAGGTCTATCTTAATCCCGTAAACGATAACCTCATCATAGAGACCTTCGACCCGCATATAAAACGCAAGAAAGAAACAGAGTATGAACTCGTTGTGCTCTCAAGCGGATTAAAGCCGACAGAGAGTTTTCTTGAGCTTTCAAAGACCCTGGGGCTTCAGTGCAATCCTTATGGATTTCTTCCCGCTTCGTTTGATGATCCTGCGTCAACATCCGTTCCCGGCGTCTATGTCTGCGGGGCGGTTGAGACGCCGAAGGATATCCCGGAGACGGTAATACAGGCTGGAGCGGCCGCTGCTGAGACATCTTGTCTTCTTGCGGAGGCAAGAGAATCCGCAGTCAGAAAGCCGGCCAGGTTCGAGGAAGCACCCCTGGATAAGCAACCGAGGGTTGGTGTATTTGTCTGCCACTGTGGGACAAACATTGCCGGCGTGGTTGATGTGGAGGATGTAGCCCTTTACGCGTCAAGGCTTCCGGATGTGGCGCATGCCGACCACTTCATGTTTTCCTGCGCCAATGAAACCCTTTCGAAGATCGTTGACAGCATAAAGGAGCACAGGCTTAACAGGATCGTTGTGGCTGCCTGCTCTCCAAAGACGCACGAACCGATATTCCAGGGCGCTCTCATGCGCGCTGGGCTTAACCCCTACCTTTTTGAGCTGGTGAGCATAAGGGATCAATGCTCCTGGGTTCACAGCGATGATCCTGCCGCCGCGACTGCAAAGGCCAAGGACCTGATAAGAGCCGGCGTTGCAAGGGCGGCACTCCTTGAGCCTCTGGAGTCAAGCACCTACAGGGTCACAAGATCATGCCTTGTGATAGGTGGGGGCATTGCGGGCATGAGCGCTGCCCTTGCCATCGCCGATCAGGGTTTTGAGTGCCATCTGGTCGAAAAGGAAGATCGCCTCGGAGGCTTTGCAAACAGACTTACCCGGACCCTTGAAGACGATTCCCCCCTTATGCTTGTGAGAAATCTGGCAAAGAGAATAGAGTATCATCCGAAAGTGAAGCTGCACCTCAAGGCGGAACTTACGGCCCATAAAGGCCGGATAGGAAATTTTTCAGGCACCATTTCCGGCCTAAACGGTAACGAGGCGATCAAATACGGCACGGTAATCGTCGCAACAGGCGGAAAGGCCTATGAGCCTGCGGAATACGACTATGGAAAGGACCCGGGGGTTACGACACAGGTTGATCTATCCAGAAAAATCAAGGAAGACCCCGGCTGGGCGTCGGGCCTCAAAAGCGTTTCAATGATACAGTGCATCGGATCGCGCAATGAGGAATTCCCGATCTGCAGTCGTGTCTGCTGCTCCGCTGCGGTCAAAAACGCCATTGAACTCAAGAAACTTAATCCTAATATGCAGGTTGTGATCCTCTACAGGGACATGAGGACATTCGGATTCAAAGAGCTTTACTATCTTGAGGCAAGGAAAAGAGGGGTCCTTTTCTTTAGGTACATCCCGAAGGAAGCCCCGGCTATGCACAGGGAAGGCGAGCATCTTGTCATTGATTTCAAGGACAGAAGTTCGGGCGAGGAATTCAGGGTGATTTCAGATCTCCTGGTCCTCAGCACAGGAATAAGGCCGTCTGAGAGCGCCAAGTCCTTAAGCGAAATGCTTAAGCTCGATAAGACCCGGCAAGGATTTTTTCTTGAGGCCCACGTGAAGCTCAGGCCCACCGAATTTTCCATGGCAGGATTTTTTCTCGCCGGACTGGCTCACAGCCCCAGGTTCATACCAGAAAGCATAGCCATGGCAAAGGCGGCGGCGCAGCAGGCCATGAAGATACTGTGCAAAGAAGAGATAAGCACACTTGCAGCCATTGCAATAGTAAATCCCGACAGGTGCGCCGCCTGTCTGATATGCGTCAGGACGTGCCCATTTGGAGCGCCCTTTATAAACGACCAAGGCGTATCCGAGATACCCCCGGCACAGTGCCAGGGATGCGGGATATGCGCCTCAGAGTGCCCCGCTAAGGCGATTGAGCTTAAACACTCCACGGACAGCCAGATGGAGGCAAGGATTGACGCCCTTCTTGATGCAGCACTCCAGTAGAAAATCGGTTATGTGATTCCAGGCAAAAGCGGTTTCAGCCCCTGGCAGGCATCTGGTCCATAATGAACTCGGAGAGGGCCGTTATCGTCAGACTGGGATTAACCCCCAGATTGGCCGGCACCACGGAACCGTCAGCGACATAAAGTCCGGGATAGCCGAAGACCTCTCCATTAAACCCGGCTACTCCTTTTTCGGGCCCATCAGCCATGGAACAGCCGCCCAAGATATGGGCGGTGGTGGGGGCGTCCATCAAGACCTCAGCCCAACTGCTCAAGGGTGTTCCATTCATTTTTACGGCAAGGCGCCTGGCCACGTCGTTTGCGATTGGAATGAATGAGGGAATACGCTCCTGACCTGAAGGCAGGCTGCTGTTCATACTGCGGCCGCCGAGCCTCCAGGGCCGAGGCGCATATTCCAGGCGCAGAAAATTGTTGCTTGTCTGCATGACCAGAAGAACCGATGTGCAGGCGGAGCTTCCCACAAACCACAGGTTTCGCAGGAAACTGATAGGGTGACGGGCGACATTTGCGGCAAAGCGAATCTGGCGCGGAATTCGGTCTCCGCCATCCGTCAATAAAGTGAGAAGTCCGTAGAGCAGGTCAGAGCCCTTGTTGTAACGGCACATCTCAATATGTGTGGAAGCATCGGGGTAGATACCGGAGGTTATGGCGATCTGGTCGTTCCAGTTTGCAGATCTGTCACGCGAACGCACCGCAAGGATTGCTTCTGAATTGGTTCGTACGAAATTTCCAAGTTGATCGGACAACCTGGGAAGCATGCCCTTGTGGCGGCATTGGAGAAGCAGTTTGACGGTACCCATAACCCCTCCGCTTAAGACCACCTTCCCTGCGTGGTAGGTTTTAGGCGACCCGAAAGGAAGAAGCGCCCTTCTCGTCAGCACATCATAGCCACGCGCTGAGGGAACAATTCCGGTCACTTCTGTCTCAGGTATGATTTCCACCCCGTGGTGGTGCTCGGCAAGGTAGAGGTAATTCTTATCCAAGGTGTTTTTTGCCCCAACCGGGCAGCCGATCATGCAGGCCCCGCAGAAGGTGCAGCCTTTGCGCTGCGGGCCTTTTCCGCCGAAATAGGGATCTGGAACAGTGCGATCCGGTTCGCCGAAAAATATCCCCACATCGTTTTTGTGAAAGGTGTCTTCACCGCGAAGATCAATGCCCACCTCTCGCAGCAATCGGTCGGCCCTGCCCACAGTGGGACTCGGGTTTGCGCCCAGCATCTTGCGAGCCTTCTCGTAGTAAGGCGCAAGGCGCATCCGCCATCCGCCTTCCCTCCCCCATTGAGGCTGGGTGAAGACATCCTCCGGCGGTATCAGGAGTTGGTTTGCATAAACAAGGCTACCTCCTCCGACACCGGTACCGTGGAGAACCGCCACATGGCGCATGAAAGTAAGCACCTGAATTCCGTAAAGGCCCAGTTGAGGGAACCAGATGCTCTTCTTGAGGTTCCAGTTGGTCTTGGGAAAATCCTCTGTGCGGTATCGCCGGCCCTTTTCCAGGACCGCCACCCTATAGCCTTTTTCCGCCAGACGCAGGGCCGACACACTTCCGCCGAAACCAGACCCGATCACTATCACGTCATAGTCCATTCCAAATCCCTTTCCCTTCCGGAGTGACTTGACACGATGCACGCCAACCTTTAAGATTTAACTTTATAAAAATGGATAGTTAAACGCAACCATGAAGTAGCTTTTGTTTCCACGGAAAAGCCCAGTAATGTTGATCAGCCGCCCAAAACCGCGTCACAGTTGTAGGAATGGGAGTGTCAGACTATTTGATATTTTTTCTTGCCTGAACCCTTTTCATGAAATTTACACCCACCCTTTAGCCCCACCTCGAGGGCGACCAATATGGGAAGTGAGGAGATTTTTATTATTAATTTTGAGCCCTTAGGGCTTTGGGTTTATATAAAAATGCCCCTTCCCTTTACCGTCGAAGCGTCGGGATGCGGCGCCATTATTCCCTTCCCCTTTACGGGGAAAGCGTCGGGATACGGCGACATTATTCCCTCCCCCTCGACGGCAAGGGTGGGGGTGATTTTCATCCTTCATTGTGCTCCTTCCAGGGCATGAGGGCTAGTTTGAGACACCAACCAGTAGGCATCAGATGCGCTTATACACCATCCTTGCCTGATTACCTTTAATGATACAAATATGATACAAACAGCCAAGAAGATATATACCTCTGATGACGGCTCTATAGTCGCTGAGAAGGATTTCCTAACAGTAGTTGACCCCGGCTGTGAGGAGCGCACTGTGAATGATTTTGTGAGCCTTAGCAGGCTGAAAAGGATCCCTGTAAAATATGCATTCCTCACCCATTCTCACTGGGACCACGTGCACAATATAGGAAAACTTAAAAAAGTATTTAAGGACATTGTATTAATAGGGCACAAGAACAACCCAAGGGCGAAGCTTCCGATTTTGCGAACCAGGAAGTTCCATCTCGGTGAAACCACCTATGTGCTGATCACGACTCCCGGCCACTGTGAGAAAAAAGACGATATATGCGTCTATTTGCCTGCCGAGAGCGTTTTATTTTCAGGCGACACAGTTCAACCGCAGGGCGAGAGCTTTGAGCATTGCAATTTCTGCACCCCTGTGCCTTATTTCGAGTATGGTGACTTATATCTTTCCTCGCTTATTAAAATAGCAAAACTCGACATCAAGCACGTAATAACCGGCCACGGCGCGGTGTTGTCGAAGGATTCAATTGCCATCACACTGAAAAGCGTTAAGGAAATAGCCAAGTTGAGCAGGGAGGTTGTTTCCGAGGCTGACAGGGATGGGATGAGAAGAAATGACAAAACTCTCGCACAAATAGTCTTCAGGAGTATTTCTGAGAAGAGGCATTTCAGACAGGTGGAGGAGCGGCTTAAAGACCCTTATTATGACAACCTTGATAGCAAGGGCATCATCTATTTCATCAACAAGTACAGGAATCACGGAAAAAAGGATGAATGAGGTAGGATTGTTAGAAAACAGGGGCGACAGGTTCATTGAGGATGTCGCCCGAAGACTTATTGAAAAGGGCCTGCGGGTAGAGTACATGGGGTTCCGGCACGTGGAGATGCCCATCCAATGCGACTGCCGAATCATCATTGACAGGCTCAGCTTCCAGGACGATTTCCTGAGAACAATGTTGAAGAATTTCTCTCTCAAGGGGACTTATGTGATTAACAACCCCTTCACTAATATCTGTGACGACAAGATTACCGAATATACCATCTGCCGGAAGATGGGCATACCTCATCCCAGGACGATCATCATGCCGAAGATTAACGAGGAGAGTGAAGCAGTCAAGATGCCTGACTTTGACGAGTTCAAGATAACTTTCCCTGTGGTGCTGAAACCATACAGAGGCTACGCGTGGCAGAATGTTTTCGTCATAAATGACTTGGAGGAGCTAAAAAAGATATACTATGAGAACTGCAGAAAAGACCTTTATATCCTCCAGGATCTTATCAAGTACAAGACATACTATCGGGTATATGCCTTCAGCTTCTCTGAACCACTGTTCGTTAGGTATTTTCCGAATGAGAAAAAATATGTCGTGAGCGACTACTCTGATATCAAGGACATCTATGACAAGATAAAGACATACACAATGCAACTTAACAAGGCCCTTGACTATGATTTCAATTCCCTTGAATGGGCGATAGATGAAAATAGCCAGCCATATCTAATAGATGCATTTAATGAAACCCCTGATATTCTTCCTTGGGAGATCCCACAGGAATACTACCGGAAGATAATAGAGAACTTCTGCCTGATCGTCGAAAGGATCTACCCGACAGATGAGAGCAACCGATTGCCTTTCAATTTACCCGCCTGAGCCCTTTTGTTGCGGTAGTATAAAGCGGCATTTCTCAACTGCCGGATAATCTCCGTAATATAAGTCTGGCTTTGTCTCCCTGATCACCCAATCTTGCTTGAGTTGCTGCGCTCCCTCTGCGATACTTAGGGGCATCGCTCCGTCTATCTGCTGCTTGGAAGCGCCGTCCTACTTATCTTCTCAATAAATTCGGGCGACTGTTTTCGCCGCGATATTTCCGGATTCCAGCTTCAGCTGGAATGACAAATAGTTGGCTTGTTCCATCTTTCCGCCGAAGCCTGCCCCTGACCCCGATCCGGGAGCCGGAATCCAGTGGTTTTACACCCAATGATTGAGATGTTACCGTCCTGCCTTGTTGATATGAAAATCACCCCCCACGCGGAGCCAAGCCTGAGAGTGCGTTTAAGAACCGCTGTGCACAGGTTTACGAAAAATGCCCGGATGTAAGGCCTGCTAAACCCCTAGGCCTACGACATCACCTTCCCTGAAACGATAATAGCCTTTTTCCGTAATGCGAATGAACGGGATAGCTGGCGTGGTAAGTACGCTCAGGCTCAAATGTGCAAAATCCAATGTTGTCCCCAGTGAGGTCATGATTTCCTGGAAGCTCTTCAGCCGGTCTGCCAGCTCCGGCATCTTCAGTTCCGAAACATACCCCCCGGCGCGAAGGGGGATGTCCATCTTAAGCCCTCCGTCCACAAAGATCGAGGTTCCTCCCTGGAGGTCTATCAGACGGTTGATGGCAGCAGCGAGATCTTCATCGTTTTCTCCGATCCCTATAATGCCCCCCGCATCCCAGCAGAGCGTCGTTGCAACCGCCCCCCGTTTCTGCCCCCATCCCCGGACAAACCCGATAAAAGACTCTCCCCGGCCGCTTATGCGCTCCATGAAGAATATCTTCAATAGGTCTTTTCCCGGATCGGCCGCAAGGAGCCCCGAGACAACAATGGGGCGCCCCCTCCCCTCGCGCGCCACCAGACCACCCTGCTGAATATCCATGGTCCGCACCATGCCATCCGCGTCCGCATGAGATTCATGGAGCCGTAGATCAAGCGGCGAAATGCTTGCGGCCCTTACCGTATTCATCAGCCCATCGGGATACTCCGCTTGAGGGATGGAAACTTTCATCCGGCCCTCCCGGGCTACCACTCGACCTTTTGAGATAACCAGCTGCGGCTTTATGGTTTGGGGGTCCGGTAGAATCAGAAGGTCCCCGTGACGACCGGGGGCGATGCCTCCTGTCAAGGTATCCAAGCCCAGATGTTCGGCCGGATTGAGCGTCACCATGCGGACCGCGTCCATGGGAGCGATCCCCAGGTCAATTGCCTTCTGAACCACATCCTGCAGGTAGCCATTTTGCATGAGGAGCGCAGGATTGGTGCCGTCGGTAACCAGAATAAGCCTGCGAAAATCTATTTTGCCCTTCAAGGGGAGGATTATCTCCAAATCCCGGCGGATATCCCCCTCCCGGATCATGGCGTAAAGCCCCATCTCCAGACGGTTGAGCACGTCCTCCGGGGAAATGGCCTCATGGCAGGACTCCACTCCGGTGGCGGCATAGCCGGCCAGTTTTCTGTCAAAAGCCCCTGCCGCGTGCCCCTGGACGGATTTTCTCGCCTTCTTGGTCTCACTTATAAGTTCCAGCACCCGCTCATCCGATGTCAGGATCGTGCCCTGCCAGAAGGATTCTCCCAGCCCGATGACACGAGGATATTCAAAAAGCCCGGCCATCTCCTCCGGCCTGATCATGAGCTGTTTCACGGCAGGACTAAGTGAGATCATGGGCGGAACCAGGGCGTAGATCTTGATGGGACATATATCCGTCTGATCCAGAAATATCTTCACACCATCCGCACCCAGAGTGAACCCGTAGCATTCCAGTTCCGTCACGATGGTAGTGACGCCTGAAGGTATGGCATATGAGAGAAATTCGGGGATACTAAAATAGTTGATCAGGTGTGTATGGGCATCTATGAACCCCGGACAGATCACAGAACCGCAGGCATCTATCATCCGGGTCCCGGGGCCTATTGTATGCTCGGCCTCGGGTCCTACATAAGCAATCCATTCATCCACCATGGCTACGGAACGACCCGGCAGCATCCTCCCGGTATATACATCCATCAGTATCCCGTTTCTGACGACAAGATCTGCAGCGCGATTTCCCAGGGCCGTATCCACAATCTTACGTATGTCTCTGCCGGATTCCATGGATTAACCTTTCGAAGACGTCCAAAACTCAATCGGCTTAATCATATTTTAAATATCTCCCTTGCCGTAACCGGGCGCATAATCTGGTTGGTAATAGTCAATAGATTTGCTGTGTTTCCATATAAAATCATAATGGGTTTACTTCATACTGTCTGCGGCGATCATTGCACAGGAGCCTTTTTCCATGCACAAAGTCAACATCCTGAAATGCCTGACCCTCTAGTTGGTGTCTCTTCATAAATGGCTATTTTCAGCGATTTCGGCCTTGGGCTCAAATTTCACTCCTCAAGATACCCAAATGTATTTCTGTGGTTAAAATTATCTCCCGCTTTGAACTCGATAAAACTATCTCATTTACCGATGATCACTAATGAGTATTATTAATTCTCTTCATGCCAATTGCATGTCACGCAACCCTTCTTGATAACATAAAATCCGCCAACACGGCTTGACTTTAATGATAATATGATAAATATTCTATAATACAATAAGCCAGATTACGTTATATTCCAAGATATTTTATCTAGACAAAGTCAAAGGAGTCCTTCTGTGAACCATCTCAAATGTATGATGAACCTCTCCGAGATGCCCCTAAGACGGTAGGTCAATTCCGTAATAGAGATTTCATCATTCTTTGATCCGGCGCAGGTGCCGGCATAGGTTCAGACATTGGAACTTTGGCCCATTAAGGGCTTCTTTGCGGAACTTACCGGGACAGCAACAATGAACCGGACAAAAAGCCTTTATGCTCAATTGCTCGAGAAATATGTTGATGACGGCGTGATGGACTATAAGGGTTTCAAGAATGACAAGGCCAAACTGGATAAGTACCTCAAGGTTATGGAGAGAGACCCACACAAAAGCGCACCCACGCTGCGATCAGTCAGCCCCTATATCTAACGCAAAAAATCCCAGGATCATCAGGCTGATCGTGAGCGCCTATTCCGGCATCAAATCAATCAAGGGCCTCGGCAGCCTGTTCAAGATTCCGTGAAAAAATGAGAATTGCCGGGGAATCGGGATGAACGACAAAAGGGCCAAGGAAGCCTAACTCCTCTTAAAAAACCAAATCGGCTGGGGTTCTAATTGCAGAGAAAGGATATGATGAAAAACGCACAGAATAGGGGGGATGCTTTCGGCCGGCCCGGTATCGAGCCGAAGTGGACATCGAGTATTAAGGAGGCGGTGGGTACGGCTTATTCCAGATCGAGCCGCATCTGGTTTACCGTATCCCACGGAATTGTAAACGAAATCTACTACCCGACTATAGACCATCCCCAGACAAGGGATATGGAGCTGCTCATCACGGACGGCGAGACCTTCTTTCACGAAGAGAAACGCGACTTGAAGGGTGATATCCGCTGTGTGGAAGGCTCCGCTCTCGGATATTGCATTCGCAGTTCCGCCCCCGACGCCCTTTACCACATACACAAGGATATTATTTGCGCTCCTGATGACGCGTGTCTCCTGATTCACTCAAAAATAGAGGCCTCCGAAGACCTTTTGTCACGTCTCAAAGTCTATGTCCTGCTTGCCCCGCACCTGGGTATAGGCGGTGTAGGCAATTCTGCGAGGAAACATACGGTTGCCGGAAGCGAGATGCTCGTTGCATGGAAAGCCGACACCTTCCTTGCCCTAGGAGCAAGTCCGGGTTTTCTCCGGACCTCCTGCGGATTTGTCGGGTACAGCGACGGCTGGCAGGATTTGCGGGACAATTTCCGGATGGATTGGTCTTTCGATGAAGCGCTTGACGGTAATATTGCGGTCATGGGGCAGATTGACCTGTCCAACGAAGCTGAATTTACTATCGTTGTTTCTTTCGGCGATGCACTTCACGCAGCCGTGACTTCCCTGAAGCAGGTCCTTTCCGCGCCCTTTTCTTTACACAGGGCCGGGTTTGTTCAGCAATGGCAGAGATCTGGGAAAGGCATCCTTCCCCTGGGCCGACATGCCCCCGACGGAGGACGTTTGTATTCCATCAGCCATTCCGTATTGGTGTCCCACGAGGATAAGACATACCCCGGTGCCTTTATCGCTTCCGCAAGCATCCCGTGGGGTGAATCAAAAGGTGATGAAGACCTGGGCGGATATCATCTGGTCTGGACACGGGACATGGTCAATACAGTCTCAGCCTTGCTGGCTTGCGGCGATACAACCACGCCGTGCCGGGCACTTGTCTATCTTGCCTGTTCTCAGCGTCCGGACGGCGGCTTTCCCCAGAACTTCTGGATAGACGGAAGCCCTTACTGGGGCGGCATTCAACTGGATGAAGTCGCTTTCCCTGTGATCCTTGCCTGGCGGCTCTGGAAGGCGGACGCCCTCGGCCTCTTTGACCCCTATGACATGGTGATGGCCGCGGCGTATTTCATGATCAAACAGGGCCCTGCCACCCAGCAGGAACGCTGGGAAGAAAACAGCGGCTATTCGCCTTCTACCCTTGCTTCAAACGTGGCGGCCCTCATCTGTGCAGCAGACTTCGCCCGTAACCGCGGCCGGAAAGAGACCGTGGCCTTTCTCGAGGAGTATGCCGATTTCCTGGAATCCCATATCATCCAGTGGACCGTGACCGGCAAGGGTACACTGGCACCTGATATCCCCAGGCACTTTATCCGTATCATGCCGACCGATATCAACGATCCCAGTCCCCTTGAAGACCCCAATGCCGCTTTTATGACGCTTGCAAACAGCCCTCCGGGGCTTGAGCACAGGTTTCCCGCAAAAGAGATTGTGGACGCGGGTTTTCTCGAGCTTGTCCGTTACGGCGTGGTGAAACCGGGCGATCCACTCGTCGAAGACTCCCTGAGAGTTATCGATGCCTTTCTTAAGGTTGAAACGCCTTTTGGTCCATGCTGGAGGAGGTACAATAACGACGGTTATGGCCAACGTTCGGATGGAGGTCCCTACCTAGGCCATGGCAGAGGCCGCGCCTGGCCCCTTCTTACAGGAGAGCGCGGCCACTATGAGCTTGCTGCGGGCCGGGACCCTTACCCTTTTCTAAAGGCCATCGAGGGCTTTGCCTCGGCCGGCGGCATGCTTCCCGAGCAGGTCTGGGACGAACCGGACAGGGATCACATGAAGCTCGGCCGTCCGACCGGATCCGCAATGCCTCTCTGCTGGGCCCATGCGGAATATATCAAGCTGCTCCGCTCCGTGCGCGACGGACAGGTTTTCGATCTCATTCCCATTGTTGCCGACAGGTATCATCGCTCCTTAGGCCGGAAAGACATCGAAGTCTGGAAACCCGCGCGCCAACTACGCTCCATTCAACCTGGCAAGCTACTTAGAGTTCAGAATCCCAGAGCGTTTAGAATGATCTGGACCGATGATGGATGGAAGACCGTTAAAGATTCGGAATCGTTCCCGAGCGGCATTGGAATAGGAGTTGTGGATATTCCTGTCGGAGAGGGACAGAAGGCCCCGATCCGCTTTACGTTCTTCTGGCCGGACACCTTAACATGGGAAGGGCGGGACTACGAGGTAAAGATTGATACGGATCAAACTAAACTAACGATCCTGGACAGCATGCAATGACACGAAAGGAGCAAATAAGGAAATTCTTAGAAATGCCTCTGGTGCCGGAGGTCGGAATCGAACCGACACGATGCCAGGCATCACCGGATTTTGAGTCCGGCGCGTCTACCAGTTCCACCACTCCGGCTTGAACTATTCTCTTTAAGAGATTACCGAGGCACTATAGATAAAGAAAGGTTTTTTTGTCAATATAGTATTGACATAGGTTCCCGCCTTTTGATAGCATGAAAAATCATCTTCGGGGCTGTAGCTCAGTTGGGAGAGCGCTTGAATGGCATTCAAGAGGTCGTCGGTTCGATCCCGATCAGCTCCACCAGGAAAGGAATTGGGGATTTAGGCAAGGATGCTTAAGTCCTTTTTTATTTGATAAGAACATTAAATTGGAGTTTTATGGGGCTGAGGAAGCAAGAAGGCCAGAAAACAATTCCCCGGCAGGAACAGGAAGAAGACATAGCTGCGCAAGGCCTATGGCTTACTAACTCCCATGCCCGCCCAAGGCACAACGAAAGATGAGAATGCCGCACTCATTCCGGCATAGCCCGGGACAAGGGTTCGGTAGCGGCCCCCGGATCAAGACCAGGGACAGGCCATGCAGCTATGACTATCTCATTTTATATAGGCATTATGAGGCAATTGCGAAATTCACAGTTTCGTCACTCCCCGACTTGATCGGGGAATCCAGTCTATCCGTGAATCAATCCGTTATGGATTCCGGCTTTCGCCGGAATGACGAGTGGTCATAGTTTTGCATTTGGCTCTTATGACAAAAGTTAATAACTATGAAAACTAAGCTGTTACATGCAATATTACCGGCACTTTCATTTTTTATGATTTTCGGTGCATTTCCCTGCACCGCTGCTGAGATGGATGAGCACCTTACCAGGTGCTCCAGGTTAGAGGACGATGCCGAGAGGCTCAACTGCTTTGACGAACTGGTGAACAGGCTGTCTCCGGCAAACAGAGAAGTAACGTCTTCAACCATCGAAAAGAAAGCTGCCCCCACCGTTACTACGGAAGGAACAAATTCAGTTACACCGGACAGAGAGGCTCTATCGGTAATGGAAAGGCGTTGGGACATGCGTCTTGAGCCAAGAAGAGAAGGCAGTTTTTTTGTACTTTGGCCTTACCGACCCTCTTATTTTCTTCCAGTTGCATACAATTCATCGCCAAACAAAGACGCTGCCCTTGATTTTGACCCCAGAGCAAAGGCCATGCACAATGAAGTGAAATTCCAGTTGAGTTTCAAAGTCAAGCTCTGGAGGGATATTATAAGAAGCAAGGCCGTTAAAGAAGTTATAGAAAAAAATACCGGAATCAGGGGGATTGATCTCTGGGTAGCATATACACAGCAATCGTTCTGGCAGCTTTACAATTCGGAGTTTTCCGCGCCTTTCAGAGAGACCAATTACGAACCGGAGCTTCTGCTTAATTTGCGTATGCAGCGTGAGATTCCGTATCTTATGGGGACTAAGCTGCAATTCATAAACTTTGGTTTCAATCATCAGTCTAACGGTCGCTCCGAGCCCCTTTCAAGAAGCTGGAACAGGATTGTCGCCAATGTTGCTATAGAAAGGCCCTTTAGTCCTGGAAAAGCGGATTCTTGGGGACTGTCAGCAAAAACCTGGGTCAGGATACCTGAAGACGACGCCGGTGACGACAACCCGGATATTACCGACTACATGGGATATGGTGAACTGTGGGGGACTCTTTACTTGAAAAAACAACGGTTTGCCGCTATGCTGCGCAACAACCTGCGTTCGGATAATAGGGGGGCGGTTCAATTGGAATGGAGCGTGCCGCTATCAGCAATCCACAGACGCCTGGCCAATAAAATCAGCCTTTATGTTCAGTATTTCAATGGCTATGGAGAAAGCCTGCTCGATTACAACAAGAGCACTAACCGCATCAGCGCCGGTGTAATGCTGGCAGACTGGAACTGATTGGAGCATGGGTGAATAATCCGCGCCGCAAAGCACACCCATCAGCGCCCTCTGTCGGATAATTTTTCTCCCCTTCTTTCTTATCAGGTATTTCAATTCATTAGATATCTAGCCGGCGTTTCACCAAGTTCCGTGTGCGATCGCCCTTATTCTGTTTCTCAAATACGTTTTCCTTATGCTCTGAAGAGATTGTCGCCCTGGAAACGCTGATCAAAACGGCATCGCATCCACTGCCCTTTCATGGCATCAGATAAAAACCCAGGTCCTTATGATGGTAATAGAGGTCGGTAAACTCGGCCCCCACCTTGTTTCCGGCTATGTGCCTTACTTCCGCTTCCAGTTTGATCTCTGTCTTTTTTGGATCGTCCAGACAAAAAGCCAGCTTAAGGATATCCCCTGCCTTGAATTTGGGCTCAGATATAAGCCTGAAGGAAACTCCGCTCATGGAAATGTCCTCGATCAGTACGTCCCCGGCCAAGGCTTTTCCCTCCACCTTGTATCTCGCTGGAAGTCTGGCCTCCTTGCGGTAGCATCGCCGCAACTCTAGCTGATAGACCTCTCCGCACTTGCATCTAATCCTTGCCCCTTTCCTTGCAAGTTCTATTCTTTTTGCATCAAGCTCCTTTCTCAACCCGCACCTGCTGCAGACAAAGACGTTACCTCCCGCACCGGTCAGGTATATCTTTATAGGGGTCTTCTCCTCCATACTTATAGTTTCCCCTGCTCGTCCAGGTATTCTATCACCCTCAGGGATTCGGCGATCCCTGTAGTACCGCTCATGGCCACGACAACCTCGATAGTCTCAAGTATCTCTTCTCTGGTAGCACCTGCATCCAGGGCGTACTGGGTCTGTGAAAGAATGCAGTTGATGCACCCGGCCCTGAGGGCGATTGCAAGAGACATTAGGCGTTTGACCTTTACCGCCAGCGCTCCCTCACTGTAAACCTTCTGCAGTACCCCAAATTCCGCGGCCATGAAATCCGGAGCAGCGCTCCTGAACTTCTTTAAAAGCTCCATTCGTTTCTGATTAAGTGCGGTCTGTTCACCCACGGCTTTTCTCCTTTCCCTTTGAAGCCGCGGCAGGTTTTGCGGCCTTCTTCCTTGTCGGTATTCCTATGATGGATTTTGCGAGCCTGACCTTCTTTTCAAGGTCCCCTTCCCTGAGGATCATTATCCTCTGAGCCTGCGGTGAACCTGCTCCGTGCATGGATTCCACAAGAGCCGTTCCTCCTGTCATGGCCTCAATGAGGCGTGCTATCTTCATTCGATGCTCCGGGGGAATCCCAGCTACGCCTGAAAAATATTTTCTCACAAGTCCACCCACTTCTTCGCTTTCAAGGTCATACTGGCTCGGCATGGTGGCAATGAATCCCCCGGCAAGATCAAGTGCAAGCCTTGCAACCTCAAAGTGAAACCTGGTAACGTTCTGCTTGCAGACATTGGCCAGCATTGTATTGACCATATAAGCCCCAGAAGGGGTCTTCCATCCCTCTGCGGAACACGCTATGGATGAGCAGTAAAGAGTTTCACAAAGATGTATCATCTCGGTTATCTTATCCTTCACGTGTGAGCCTTTGTCGGTCCCCTGTATCTGGGTGAGATAGGTAACAGCGCCCGTCAGCACGTCCATGAGCCCTGTCTTGCATGCCCCGTAGTTGGCCCTGTGGTGGGCTGCGAAACGATAGACCAGAGAGCCGGTAAAGTCCGTCTCACCATCCATGAATACCCTCTGCCTTGGTACGAAGACATCCTCAAAGGCGATGACGGCCTCCCCTCCAACTGCCGCAAATGTTGGTTTCCCTGAGTCAATTCGCTCTCCCCTATCCCTTCTGTCGTCGCTCGCCTGTCTTCCGAAGATCAATGTCACGCCCGGAGCATCAATTGGTATGGCGCACACAACGGCATAGTCCTTTGATCGCTCATCCATCGCCGTGGTCGGCATCACAAGGATCTCATGGGAATTGACCGCACCTGTCATGTGAAGCTTAGCCCCCCTTATGACTATGCCGCCATTCCTTCTTTCTACCACATGAACGTATTGATCCGGATCAGGCTGATCGGCTGGTCCCTTTGAGCGGTCGCCTTTCGGATCGGTCATGGCGCCAACCACCATAAGGTTTTCGTCCTGTATGTAGATAAGCCATTTCTTGAACCGCTCAAGATAGTCCGTGCCGTATTTCTGATCTATCTCGTAGGCGACCGAATAAGTGGCATTGATGCCGTCAAGCCCTACGCAGCGCTGAAAGCAGCTTCCCGTCTTCTGCCCCAGTACCCGAAGGAGTTTTACCTTCTTTATAAGATCCTCTACCCCCTGATGAACATGGGTGAACCTGCCTATGGTTCGGCCTGTCAGGTGGGAGGTAGCAAGGGCAAGGTCCTTGTATTCCTTATCGCTTGCAAGTGCATAGGTCATGGCGGCGGCACGCACATGGGGGGCGGTTGCGGGATGTCTTGTGACATCTTTTATCAGTTCACCCTTGTAATAGATCCTGGGCTTTAAACGCCTCAGGCTATCCATATATTCTGCTCCGTTTTTAAGCTTCATGGGAAGTTCTCTCCTCTCTTTATATGAAAATGCCCTTTTGCTTTAACCCTCCCCAGTTACCGTAGAGACGTCTGGATACGCCGGCATTATTCCCTCCCCCCTCGACGGGGGAGGGATGGGTGGGGGTGATTTTCATTCTTAGTTGTGCCCCGTACAGGGTATGGCCGTTATTTTCAGATTTACTTTGACTCTTATCGCGAGGCCGCGCCGCCCTTATCTCTGAGCGATCTTCGAAGAAACTTGCCTGTGAGGGTTTTTGGTATCTCAGGGACAAATTCCACGGCCCTCGGATATTTGTAGGCCGCCATGCGCGATTTGCAAAAGGCGATTATCTCATCAGGTTTTACCTTCCCCACCATCTCCTTTTTTAGGGCGACATAGGCCTTGACTGTCTCACCCCGGTAAGGATCAGGTTCTCCGACCACTGCCGCCTCTCTTACCGCCGGATGTTGATAGATGACGTCCTCCACATCCCTGGGCCATACCTTGAAGCCGGATGCCACTATCATATCCTTCTTTCGATCAACGAGATAAAACCAGCCATCCTTGTCCATCTTCCCAACATCGCCTGTGTGGAGCCAGCCATCCCTGATTGCGTGTCTTGTCTCATCCGGCTTGTTCCAGTACCCGGGAACAATTATTGGGCCCTTCTCTACTATTTCCCCCACCTCCCCGGTAGGAAGCTCCCTTGTGCCGCCTTCAATATCCATTATTCTGGCAACGCAGTTAGGGACAGGGAGGCCTACTGAAAGGGCTCCGCTTTCCGGGTCCACCGGCGCCCTCATACCCCATGGGACAATATGGGAGGGAGAGTTGGTCTCGGTCATTCCATAAACGTTGTAGATATAGAGCCCGGTCTTCTCCTCAAATCTTTTCACCAGGGCATCCGAGACAGGCGCGCCACCGCTGTATGCCTTAACAAGACTTCTCAAATCCCTCTTTTCGATATCAGGATGATTCACAAGAGAGATATAGACCGTTATCGCGGCGACGGTTGTCGTGACCCGCCATCGCTCGATGAGCCTCAGGGTCTCGGCAGGGTCAAAACGGTAGTATAGAACGACCGGTATCCCGACAAGTGCTGCCGAAGCGAGATGGGCCACCTCACCTGTCACATGAAATAGGGGAGCAACGCCTAGGATCACATCCATTTTCCCCAGCTTCTGCATCGCCTCATAGACGCGGGCGTTGAAGGCAATGTTTCCGTGGGTGTTCATAGCGCCCTTGGGAGGGCCCGTAGTCCCTGAGGTATAGGTCAGATAGGCGACATCACCGGAGGAGAGCCCCGGGTCAGGCACTGTTTCGCCCTGATGCCCTCTGATCATCTCCATAAGATCAATTGCACCCTTGACCCTGCTCTTTCTAAGCCCTGAGATTGATGCGGGAATCGGAGCTCCCCCGGGAACAAAGTCAAGCGCACTGGTTGTAATAACGTGCTTTACAGAGGTCTTATCAAACAGGCTCAGGTCAAGGCCGGCGGCAGTCTCCTCCATGGCTATAAACAAGACCGCCCCTGAATCTTCTATGAAATATGAAATCTCCCTTTCTTTATACATTGGATTTATCGGCACCACCGTTGCACCGGCCTTCCATGCCGCATAAACACAGAGAGGAAACTGTGGTACGTTTTGGAGATCAAGTATGACCCTGTCTCCCTTGTTCAAGCCAAGTTTCTTAAAGGCCAAGGCAAGGCTTGTTGAAAGTCTGTCTATCTCCCCATAACTCACTGGGAAATCAAAATAATATATGGCAGATCCCTCAGGGTTGCGTGCGGCCGCTGCCCTGAAATCATCAAGCGGCGTAGATTTAGGGATAGGAAGATCAGCCTTTACACAGGGAGGGTAATTTTTCAACCACGGTCTAGAAGAATAAAAGGAATCCATTAGCCTACCCCTTTACCATGCGGTCCATCCGCCGTCTATGTAAATCGTCTGTCCTGTAATAAAGTCCGAAGCGCGGGCCGCAAGGAAGATCACCACTCCCTCGAGTTCAGGCAGTTCCCCCCATCTTCCCATTGGAGTTCTTTCGTTGATGAACTTAGACCTTTCGGGATCGTTTCTTATCTGGACGTTCAGATCAGTGGCAAAATAGGTCGGTCCTATAGCGTTTACGGTTACACCCTTTTTCGCCCACTCAAGTGCCATGACCTTTGTGATCTGATTTACTCCGCCTTTGGAAGCCGCATACGCGAGCTGATTGGGCAGGGCTGCCGTACCCAGTATGGATGCCATATTGATGACCTTTCCGTAACCCCTTTCAAGCATCTGGGGAACCACTGCCTGGGATACAAGCACGTAGCCTTTGAGATTGGTATTGATGACCTGATCCCACTGCTCTTCCGGATATTCAAGAACCGGCACTCTGTAGTTTACTCCAGCATTGTTGAATAGAATGTCTACCTGTCCGAAATAATCAAGAATTTCCTTTGTAGCCTTTGAAACGGAGTCCTTTGAGGTGACATCAATAAAGAAGCCTTCAGACCTTCTTCCCATGGCCCTTATCTCCCCTGAGACCTTTTTGAGCCTCTCCCGGTCTCTACCGCATACCGCCACGTCAGCGCCGGCCTTTGCAAGCGCCTTTGCCGCCACCTCTCCAAGACCCCTTGTGCTGCCCGTCACCATGGCCACCTTCCCATCAAGATCAAATAGCTTTACCTCCATAATACCACCTCCCTCCTTTCCTCCTTGGATATAGAAACACTATTACATAGGCTTTAGAGCTGTCAAGCCAGCCGGAGCTTTCGATTTGAGGCTAAATGATAGAATACGACAGTTTGGGGGGATACTAAGACAAAATTATGATCGCAGCCCATCTCCGCGTCAAGGGGCGTGGATTCAGAATGCCTGAGGCTATCAGGCGGGGAAAAATACTGGAGTGTTACCTGCAGAAGTTGTTCTCTTGAAGTGCATCTCCTTCAGTATATAGGTCTCCGTATAATTTCCTGGCGCAATCAGGGCATATTCCGTGGCTGAATTCCGCGTCCGAGTGGCTGCTGATATATACTTCGATCTGATTCCAGTACCCCTTGTCGTCACGGATCTTCTTGCAGGAAGCGCAGATTGGAAGAAGGCCCTTTAAAGCCCTTACCTGGCTCAGGGTGTATCTCAGCTCTGCGATAACCCTTTCCTTCTCTGCCTCGGCCTTTTTTCTCTCATCCATCTCAGCCCTTATCCTGTCGTGCGATTCCCTAATTTCACGATTCTGAGCGGCAAGGCACCTTCTGAGTCCGGAGACAAAACCTCCGAAAGAAGCAACCCACAAAAGCAATATACCGAATATGACAAACAAAAATATTTCATAATTAAAGTCAAATCCCGCTCTTTTCTCAAGATACTCCAAAACCAGTAAGCTGCCATATAGTGCCATCACCGCTCCGGTAAGGGTCATATACTGACCTTTTTTCAAGCTAAGCATCCCAAAACTGAATGCAGGCAGGTAAAACATTAGCACTATAGGTCTTGCCCCTGGAAGGGCATAAAGTGCCACCATGCCCCAGCAGGTTGAATAGAATATCTGCGCCCAGGTAAGGGAAGGATCTGAAAAGCGAAGATTAAAACCCGTAAGGAAGAATAGGAAGAATGCAGCGTTTCCTATAAAGGCAAATGCTGCAAAGAACCACCATTGATTTGTGCTAAGTCTGCCAAGTCCGAGCCTGCATGTCAATATGGTGGCGATACCTACCAATGCGTAGGTGCCCACGGCCATACCAAAGCGCACCAGACGAACGCGCTGGGCCTGGGTAATATTCCCTCCAGCATGGACCATAATAAGCCCCATTCTCTCTCCAGCTATTACTCCAGGAAGCCCCGATGAGGTAAACCGATTCGCAGAAGCAGGCATAACTCTTCAGAAAGCAGATTTACAATTCAGCCCCAGGGAGCCTCTTACAGCCCTCCCCGGAAATGTTCATTAGTCTATATAAGAAAAAAAGTCAACGCGCTACTTTGAAAGGCCTTTCAGGGTCAGGGCCACCTTCTTAAGGATTCATATGTAAACCTTATGCTTTCCTTTGCGCCTAACAGGCCATAGAATAGCAGCAGATCAGGTGTATAGATTGGCCGGCTTTTAGGCTCTTCAGGGAGCCGGAACCAGGCGATGCCAGCAACTGACAGCCTCCACGGAATACAGACTAACCGCCATGGCCTGTTGCGGCACAATAAAAGATGAAAATAGTAAATAGTCTGAGGTATTTTTACATAAAACCACCTAGTGTCCATCCGGAAATGGCTATTTTCACCGATTTCGGCGTTGGGCTCAAATTTTAATCCTCGAAATACGTCAATGTATTCCTGTGGTTAAAATTATCGCCCGCCTTGAACTCGACGAA
>Ga0100398_1000629_pt1 | contig 31818 bp, 36 predicted proteins | sample CryGeymeta201522_FD_81568 | JGI IMG/M metagenome (GOLD analysis project Ga0100398, IMG submission 81568) | Groundwater microbial communities from Crystal Geyser aquifers in Utah, USA - Crystal Geyser metaG 2015-22 | ecosystem: Environmental > Aquatic > Deep subsurface > Groundwater | place: USA...
GACCCTGCTCGGCAACCTCAATGCCGAAGGGCAGACGATCATCATGGTGACGCACAATCCGGAGAATGCCGCCTTTGCCCGGGGGATCATCCGGCTTAAAGACGGCAGGATTCAGGCATGATTGGAAGGAGCGACGGAAGAGCATGAAATCTTTCCTTATATTGTTTACTCTGTTGCTGGGGATCATCTCCGCGCTTCCTGCGCATGCGCTCGAAAACGACAGTAAATCCGATGAAGCGGCATTGGAGAACATCGATGCGATTCAGGCTTTGGCCATAGCCGACCAATGGAGGAGGGCCAAAAAGGATATCAATAGCTACGTGAATTCCCGTGAGGCGGTCTTCAAATTCCCCGGGGGAAAGGTCAAAAAGATTCCGCTTCCGGTAGATAAAATGGTGGTCGCGGTGGCGCCTTACATAAAAGGGACACATGGCTGACTGACGCATAGCCTCTCCTCCTGTCAGGGGGAGCTGACCCGGCAGAAGTTTCATGTAAGGGCTGTAGACCAGGAGGGGAATCTCCTTGTCGATGAAGCGATGACCACCCTGCAAAATGGTTTTATAGAACTCTGGTTTCCGAGAAATCGCCGGATCATCCTGGAGGTTAAGAGAGGGGATCTCACCGCCAAAGGCATGATTGAAACCTTTCCGGACAGCAAGACCTGTGTAACCACGTTTCAATTGCAGTAGAAAAGAGGGCGCCAAACAATGATGAAGGAGCCGTAATGATTAAATCAATACGAGAACGTGATGAATGAAAAGCCTAAAATTCTCGTGGTTGACGATGAACAGAGCCATCGGATCATGCTGCGGGCCGTTTTGAGTGAGGACGGATATGCGGTGACAGGGGCTGCCGACGGAACGGAGGACATATCCTCTGGCAAGCCCCTATCCTCCGTGTTATGACTTCTGAATCATATTGCGGAGAAATCGGAAAACTTCAGGGGTAGCCCAGTCCCTCGGGCCTATAACGATTTCTTCAATAATCCCTTCCTTGCCAATGACAAAACTTTCAGGAACACCGGTCGTTCCATAGAGATTTTTTATCGTCCCCTCGGGATCAAGAAGGGCTGGGAAACTCAGCTTGTATTCTTTCATAAACGGTGCAACAGCCGTGGCCCCTAACGCGTCAATGCTGACCGCCAGGATTTCAAAATCTTTACCCTTCAACTCCTGATAAAGCTTTTCCATAGACGGCATCTCTTCCCGACAGGGGGGACACCATGTGGCCCAGATATTGACGAAGACCACTTTACCTTTGAAATCGTTCAGGCTAACCTTCTTGCCATCGAGCCCGGGGAAGGTAAAAGTCGGCGCAGGAAGCCCCACCTTAACCATGGGCTTATAAGACGTATTAAAGAATGAATCTTTCCCTTGAAGTAAAATAACAATCGCAACTACAATGATAATGAAAACAAAAAAGATGATATATTTAAGGCTACGTTTATCGGCTGTGCGCACCCCCTTTTCTTCCATTTCTATCCACCGTTGACTAAAAGATCCCTAAAGGCCAAAATCGATCCAGAAGAACTGCCCGTAGGTTGAGATCCATTGGAACACATTAAAAAACAACATCAATCCGACGATGACCAGAACCACACCCATCCCCACCTCAACATAATGCGTCACTTTGCCATATCGACGCAGTATCCCTGATAACCACCCAATGCTCAGGGCGGCGATCAAAAAGGGAATAGCCAAACCAGCGGAATAGGAAGTGAGCAGCGCGACCCCCGAGGCAACAGAACCCCCGCCGATTGCCAGTGTAAGGATCGAGCCCAGTACAGGACCAATGCAGGGCGACCATCCTGCCGAGAAAAAGACCCCCATTAAAAAAGAGGTCATGTATCCCCGCTTGCGGTCTGGATGGGCATGGACGCGTACATCGTATTCCAGAAAGGTAATACGGAAAACGCCGGTCATATGCAGGCCGAAAACGATGACCACTATCCCGCCGATACGCGCCACCCAGATGCGCAGGTCGTAGAGCAGACCGCCAAAGGCAGATGCCGCAACACCAAGCAACACAAACACAACGCTGAAGCCAAGCACAAAAGCCAGGCCGTGTGTAAAGGTCGCGAAACGATTCCCGGGCCTGTTTTCACCACCGGCCGCCCGCCCGCCCAGGTAACCGATATACGCGGGAACAAGCGAGAAGACACAGGGAGAAAGAAAAGAGGCCAGGCCGGCCAGGAATGCTAATCCAATTGAAATGTTAAAACCCATAGTCACACTTACTTAAGTTATAGAGACATTCACTTTCCTGTCTTCGCCGATTTTGCCGAGGATAGAAGCTGCTCGATCATCAGCAAGCCTTCTTTGCTGTCCCACTTCCGATACCCCGTGGCAAAGGCGACAATCTTTCCCTGAGGGTTGATAAATAAATTCATTGGAACCCCACTCACGCCATATTGTGCAGCAGTGGAGGATGTGGGATCAAGCAAATTGAGGAAGGTCAGTTTTTTCCGGTCGACATAGTTTTTCACTAACTTTCTTGCTTGTTCATCACTGCCTTGGTCAATAGAGACGGCTAAAACAATCAAGCCTTTTCTATTGTAGAGATTATGTATCTTTTCGAGAGAGGACCTCTCCCGGTCGCAGTAAGTTCACCAGGTAGCCCAAAAATTCAGCATGACAAATTTGCCCTGAAATTCACGCAGGCTTCTTTTTCTCCCCTCTAAATCGGGAAGGATAAAATTGGGGGCGTCAATAGTTTCTTTTATCCTGGAAACTCCCATCTTTTCCAGATAATCCACCGCTCCGTTGACAGGAGGCGCCGTTGCCTCTAAAAAAAGAAATAGGAAGAAAGTAAAAAGTAAAAAATGTCTGTTATAATGTTTCATCAATGATATGTTCTCCTTAGTTGATTTAGGTTACTTAGCAGGATGAAAGCCGGCGCGAGAGAGATTTCATGAGAGTCGGCTCTTTCGTCCGATACTTAAACAGCTTCCGCCCATCGACCAGAAGAACCGGGATCTCCTCCTTGTACCGATCATAGAGTTCGGGGTGGTCTTCGATGTTGATCTTCTCCCAGCGGAGGGAAAGGCGGCCGCAAACCTTTTGGACGATAATTTCCGCGTCCTCACATAAGTGACATTCCGGCATTACCAGCAAAGTTATTTTCAGTGAATTATCCGGCATCATGATGCCTTCCGTATTGGCCGCAATCATTTTGACCATTTTCATCAGTCCAAAATGGTCGACACTCTCAATACCTAATCCTGCCCTCTTTACGTTTTCTAACGTACGCCGGTTGATATTCGCCCCCATAACACGAACAATCAAGGGATTCAGGCGATCCATCATCCAACCGATGATTGGTCTGTCGATTCGGACATGTTCCAACAGGAGGATCCGGCCGGACGGCCTGACAACGCGCCGCAACTCCCTCAGCCCCTGAACCGGATCCGGCACGGAACAAAATACAAAGGTTGCGACAACGGTATCAAAGGAGTGATCGGGGAAATCAAGACGCTGCACGTCCCCTTCTCTAAGATCAAACGACAATCCAAGTTCGGATGCCTTTATCCGGGCAATGACCAGCATTCTCTCCGCAATATCAATGCCGGTGACGCGAGCCCCAGATGGGTAATGAGGGAAATTTTTCCCTGTGCCTACCCCGATTTCCAGAATCTTTCCCTTCGCTTTGGCGAGAAGCATTTTTCGCCACCGTTTAAACATCGTCTCAGGGATGGCTTCAAGAAAATTATAGAGGGGCGCAATACGGTTATAGCGGGCCGTTGTTAACCTTGTTGAAACATCTCGGATTTCAGGATCGCTTTCAATGGTCACTGTCTGGGGAGCGCCTCCAATATTTATGTCCAGGTTAACACATATCCCCAGGAGAGGCTATATTATTTACTACTAGGCGTAATTCCAACCTGTTAGGAATCGTGGTTATGCTGCGATTGAGGGGAAAGATCAAAATGAAGGAGGCCGTGAAGTGAAAAAACATAGCATCCCGGCGCAGATGGTGTTATTCTTCATTCGGATGATATGGATGGGGTCTGTAATGATTGCATTACGTTAGGAAAATAAAATCAGATCAAGGAGGCGCCAAGTGATGGCTAAAGAGACTTTATCAATACCGAATATTTCATGCGGCCACTGTGTCATGGCGATTAAAAACGAATTAAGCAAGATGGAAGGCGTTAAATCTGTGGAAGGAAATCCTGAAAACAAAAGCATTACCGTTGAGTGGGAATCACCGGCCACGGGCGAGAAAATCAGAGGCGCCTTAAAAGAGATCAATTACCCGGCTGCGTAGAGTCGAGCGCCTGTGTCTATGTCGTCATTAAGTGATATGAGGTCATTCTAATGCCTGAGCTTAAAATTACCTTGCCGATCACAGGGATGTCCTGTGCAAACTGCGCAGGCAATATCGAAAGGGGTCTCAAGAAACTGCCGGGCGTCAATAGTTCCAACGTCAATTTTGCTTCGGAGCAGGCCACGGTTCATTATGACTCCCAGAAGCTTCAGATCAAGGAGATCGTCGAAAATATACAGGGTTCCGGTTATTCCACAGCAACGGCAAAGATCGAATTACCTATCACAGGGATGACCTGCGCAAACTGCGCCATGAACATCGAAAGGGCTTTAAAGAGGAATGTTCAAGGTGTGGTGAGCGCCTCGGTAAATTTTGCCACTGAAAGGGCCGCCGTTGAATATGCGCCTTCCGTCTCCACCATCGACGATATTGTGTCAGCCATCGAAAAAGCCGGTTACGGCGCAATCCTGCCGGATGATTCCCCGGACGGAGAGGATGCCGAACAGGCGGCGCGCGCTGCTGAAATCAAGGACCAGACCATAAAATTCTCCATCGGCGTGTTGTTTTCATTGCCGCTCTTTGTGCTGAGCATGTCGCGGGATTTCGATCTCGTCGGTTCCTGGAGTCATGCGCACTGGGTCAACTGGTTTTTTCTGATTCTGGCCACACCCGTCCAATTTTACACCGGCTGGGATTATTATGTGGGCGGTCTGAAAAGCCTGAAGAATAGGGGCGCAAACATGGACGTACTCGTTGCGCTGGGATCATCCGTCGCCTATTTTTATTCCGTTGCCGTTTTATTTTCACCGCTTCTTGGCGATCACGTCTATTTTGAAACCTCGGCTGTCATCATCACCCTGATCAAACTCGGAAAATTGCTCGAAGCCCGAACTAAAGGCAAAACAGGCGGGGCCATCCGCAAACTGATCGGCCTGCAACCGAAGACGGCAACAATTCTTGCGGACGGCGTCGAAAAGGAAATTTCCCTGACCCGGGTTAAAGTGGACGACGTCGTCATCGTGCGTCCCGGCGAACGCATCCCTGTGGACGGCATCGTACTCGAAGGAGAGTCGGCGGTCGATGAATCCATGATCAGCGGCGAGTCGTTGCCTGTGGACAAGCAAGCCGGCGACAGGGTTATCGGCGGAACAATCAATGGCGAGGGGCTTTTAAGGTTCAAGGCCAATCGGGTCGGCAAAGAGACCGCTCTTGCCCAGATTATTAAACTGGTTCAGGATGCCCAGGGAAGCAAGGCGCCCATACAGGCCATCGCCGACCGGATATCAGCAATATTCGTTCCCGCTGTTATTGCCATAGCCCTGGTTACACTCGCCTTGTGGTGGGGAATTACAGGAGAATTTGTTCCCGCGATGATCAGGCTGGTTGCCGTGCTTGTGATTGCCTGTCCCTGCGCCTTAGGCCTTGCCACACCTACGGCGATAATGGCGGGAACGGGGAAAGGTGCAGAGAAAGGCGTGTTGTTTAAAAGAAGCGAGGCGCTGGAAAACGCCACCAAGCTGGACACCATTGTGTTGGACAAAACAGGAACGATTACCATGGGAAAGCCGGCCGTTACCGACATCATTCCTTTCGATGCCGCTCTCCGGAATGAAGATATATTGAAACTTGCCGCCTCCGTTGAAAAAGGTTCCGAACACCCTCTCGGAAAGGCTATCGTAAATGAAGCAAAGAAAAGGAGTCTGGACCTTGGGGAACCGGAAAATTTTAAAGCATCAGGCGGTTTTGGCGTCGAGGCGCAGATAGACGGCAGGACTGTAAGAGTGGGGAAACCCAAATGGTTTGCTGAGATAGGGATTGATATCACCGCAGGTGAAGATAAAATTAATCAGCTTCAATCCGAGGGCAAAACGGTTATGGTTTTAGTCCGGGGAAATAAACTGTCTGGCCTGATATCCGTATCCGACACCATCAAACCGGAATCCAAAGAAGCGATAGCAGAGCTGCACAAACAAGGCCTGAAAGTTGTCATGCTTACGGGCGACAATCTGCAAACCGCACAGACGATTGCTTCGCAAGTAAATATTGACCAAATCTTCGCTGAGGTGCGGCCCGATGAGAAGTCATTAAAAATTAAAGAACTTCAGGAAATGGGTTCAAAGGTAGGCATGGTCGGAGATGGAATCAATGACGCCCCGGCGCTGGCCCAGGCGGACATAGGGCTGGCCATCGGGACCGGGACCGACGTTGCCATTGAAACAGGCGATGTCATCCTTTCCAGCGGAAGTTTAAAGGGCGTGTCGAGGACAATCAGGATCAGCAGGGCTACCATGCGCACGGTCAGGCAGAATCTGTTTCTGGCCTTTTTTTACAACGCGGCCCTCATTCCTGTGGCGGCGGGAATTCTTGCGCCGTTTGATTTTTTCCCGGCCTTTTTAAGGCAGCTTCATCCAATTCTTGCCGCTTTGGCGATGGCCTCAAGCAGCATTTCCGTGGTTACCAACAGCCTTCGTCTCTACAATGCCAAAATTGATTGAAAAGTGAGAATATGCAACTGCTTAGAGGGGTAAATCCTTGACCCAAGTCAAATAAGGGGATAATCTTTATCCGATTTTTTCTTTCTGTCCGACGAGAATGCAAAGAATCGCTAAAGCGGGGGTAAGTATGGAGCAGAAGGGAGACGGGGAGATGAAACGAAGTGCGGTGGTTCTGCTTTCGGGCGGGTTGGACAGTACGCTGGCCGTAAAGATGATGGTCGAGCAGGGGATTGAGCTTACGGCGATCCATTTTACAAGCCCATTCTGCAACTGCAGCCCGCGCAAGGCCGGTTGCCAGAATCAGGCCCGCAGGGTCGCCGCGGAATTCGGGGTGCCGATGCGGGTGGTCGTGAAGGGGATGGATTATATGCGGATCGTCGAGAAGCCCCCCCATGGACACGGCCGGGGGATGAACCCCTGCATCGACTGCCGGATCTACATGCTGCGGAAAGTCGCCGGGATGATGGATGAGATCGGCGCCTCCTTCGTGATCACCGGCGAGGTGCTGGGCCAGCGCCCCATGTCCCAGCACCGGCAGGCCATTGAGCTCATCGAGAGGGAAAGCGGGCTTGCGGGGCGGATCCTCCGTCCCCTCTCGGCGCACCATTTTCCGCCGACCCTTCCGGAAGAAGAGGGGGTCGTGGACCGGGGCCGCCTCCTGGCCATTTCGGGCCGGTCGCGGAAGGAGCAGATCGCCCTCGCGGATGAGCTCGGCGTTCGGGATTACCCCTGTCCGGCGGGGGGCTGCCTCCTCACCGATCCGGAGATCGCCGGCCGCCTCAGGGATCTCTTTGCCCATGTTCCCGGCTATGCCCATCGGGATCTTGTTCTGCTGACCATCGGACGCCATTTCCGCCTGAGTCCCCTTCTGCGGGTCATACTCGGAAGGACTCAGGAGGAGAACGAGCGAATCCTTGCCCTGGCCGTTCCGGGGGACATCGTCTTCACGCCGGAAAATTTCCGGGGACCGACGGCCTTGGCCCTGGGAGAGTCTGAGCCCGTCACGGAGGGGATTATCGGAGAAATGATCCCGGCTTACAGCCAGGATGATCTCAGGACCTGCCTGATTCGGAAAGAGGTCATCGGCGGCGACTCGGTGACGTTCACGGGGCCGGGGAAAAGGATGCGAGACGCTTTTGCTGCTCTGCGAATTGGAAGGGATTGAGGAAGCATGCGGTAAACAGCTTAGAATGGCGCAGTGAATGGTTTCTGAGGGCGAACTGGCGGTGGCTATAGCCCCGATTATTCTGAGAGAAATTCATACATAGGCTTGTGCTTCATGCACAGACAAGAGATTAAAAACTAGCTCCGTGAGGAGCGGGGATTTGATTGCCCCGTTTGCATGATTCTTCTGCCTTGAAAAAATAAAAAAATTTCCTTGACAAAGTGCTTTTGATATATTATATACTATTTCAATGGACATTATTGAGAATAACGTTTCGGCATCATTTACATTGAAATGCTCATGACGGGCTGCCGTCACAAAGGGGGATGAAAATTGCTGGCGACCCCATCCCCACCCTTACCCTCCCCCTGAAGGCTGGTAGTTAAATACAATGATTATCAGATATGACGGCGCTGATTAATACAATCCCTCCTGCTCTCTCTTTTCCACAGGGAGGAATAATGCCCCTCTTTGGCAAAGAGGGGTGAGGGGAGATTTTCATGAGGACAGGAACAATGGCAAAGCTGGAACAATACACAAAGGAACTTGCAGGCAAAAGTGCCGAAGAGATCCTGGCGTGGTGTCTCAAGGAATTCAGTTACGACCGGGTAATTCTGGCATCGAGCTTCAGCGCGGAAGACCAGGTACTCACGGACATGCTGAGCCGTCCCGGCACTGGAGCCCGCATTTTCACCCTCGACACGGGAAGACTGTTTCAGGAAACCTATGATGTGATGCACCGTTCCATGGAAAAATACCATATCCGCTATGAAACATGCGTGCCCGACAGCGGAGAAGTCGCCACGTTGCTATCCACAGAGGGCCCCAATTCCATGTATCAGTCCCTGGAAAAAAGGGAACACTGTTGCGCGATACGCAAGCTCAACCCCCTGAAGAAAATCCTTGGAACCGCCGAAGCCTGGATCTGCGGCCTGCGGTGGGGCCAGGGACTTACCAGAAAGGAGACACTGGTCATAGAATGGCACGCCGCGCAGGGCACGTACAAGGTTTCTCCCCTTTTCAACTGGAGCGACGAGGATGTGTGGCAATACATCCGACGTCATGATGTGCCCTATAATGCCCTGTATGACCGGGGATTCAGAAGCATCGGCTGCGCGCCGTGTACGCGGGCTACAACCCCTGACCAAGACATTCGTGCCGGCCGCTGGTGGTGGGAAGATCCTGAACACAAAGAGTGCGGGTTGCACCGTCACACAGTCCCGACAGCGGGCACATGACAGGAAAAGAAATGGATCACCTCGACAAACTGGAAGCAAAGAGCGTTTACATCCTCCGGGAGGCATACCGTGAATTCAAAAACCTGTGCATGCTCTGGTCGATAGGCAAGGATAGTACGGTGCTCCTATGGCTGGCGCGCAAGGCCTTCTTCGGCCACGTTCCTTTCCCGCTCGTGCATATCGACACCCACTACAAGATACCGGAGATGATTGCCTATCGGGACCATCTGGCGCTGGAGTGGCACTTAAACATGATCTACGGAGAAAACGTGGAGGCTCTCCATAACAAGCAAACCTTCCCCGACGGCGCGGTGGATCGCCTGACCTGTTGCCGGAATTTGAAGAGCGAAGCCCTCAAGCGCACCCTGTCCGGAGAATGGCCTCGTTACCGGATGGACCATACGCTGAAAAGATACGTGGTGGACAAGGAAAAGGAACCCTATACGGGCGTCATCGTCGGCGTCCGGGCCGACGAAGAAGGGAGCAGGTCCAAGGAGCGGTACTTTTCCGCCCGGGACAAGGAAAACGAATGGGACGTGGGCGATCAGCCCCCGGAGTTGTGGAACCAGTTTAAAACGGACTTCGCGCCCGGCACCCACGTGCGCGTCCACCCTCTCCTGGACTGGACGGAGCTCAACATCTGGGAATACATAAAGCGGGAAGACATTCCCGTGGTTCCCCTCTATTTCAACCAGGGCGACGGCCTGCGTTATCGTTCGCTGGGCTGCTATCCCTGCACAAAGCCCATTGCTTCCGATGCACGGACGGTGGCGGAGATAATCGCCGAGCTGGGTAGTGGGAAGCTGGCCAACATTGCCGAACGGTCCGGCAGAGACCAGGATAAGGAGGATGGCGGGGGACTGGAAACACTTCGCCGCGCAGGCTACATGTGATGATAAAAAAAGAACAAATGAACATTGTCGTCCTGGGACACGTCGATCACGGCAAGAGCACGGTGATCGGCAGGCTGCTCGCCGACACCCACTCCCTGCCCGAGGGAAAACTGGAACAGGTGCAGGAAACCTGTGCCAGGAACGCCCGTCCCTTTGAATACGCCTTCCTGCTTGATGCCCTCAAGGATGAACAGGCGCAGGGGATAACCATTGATGCGGCCCGGTGTTTTTTCAAAACGACGCACAGGGATTACATCATCATCGATGCGCCGGGGCACATCGAATTTCTCAAAAATATGGTAACCGGCGCCGCGCGCGCGGAAGCGGCGCTTCTCGTAATCGACGCCGAGGAAGGTGTCGCCGAAAACTCGCGCAGACACGGTTATCTCGCTTCCCTGCTGGGCATCACCCAATTTGTGGTCCTCGTGAACAAGATGGACCTCCTCAATTATGACGGCGCCCTTTTCGAGGACATCCGAAAACAGTGTGCCGCATTTCTCAGCGAACTGGGCATCAGGCCGGTGGGCTTCGTGCCCGTCTCGGCGCGCAATGGCGACAATATCGCGACCAGAAGTCCCAAAACTCCCTGGTACACGGGCATGAGCGTCCTGGAACACCTCGATGTCCTGAAAAGCAGCGCCGGCAAAGAAGATAAACCCTTTCGCTTTCCCTTGCAGGACATCTATAAGTTCACTGCCGATAACGACGGCCGGAGAATTTTCGCCGGCGCCATCGAGGCAGGGTCCATAAAGACGGGCGACGGCGTCATCTTTCTGCCCTCCCAGAAAAAATCGCGGATCAAGACCATAGAAGGATTCCATACATTTCACCGAAACGAGATTGGAGCGGGCGCCGCCGCAGGTTTCACCCTTACGGAAGAGATATACGTGCGTCCGGGGGAAATCATGTGCCGGGAGAACGAATTGCTGCCCCACGTCTCTTCGCAGTTCAGGGCCAATATCTTCTGGATGGGCAGATCGCCCATGATAAAAAATAGAAAATACAAATTGCAGCTCGCGACCTCCCGTGCCTTCGTGAAGCTGGTGGAGATAGTAACTGTAACGGACGCATCCGACCTCTCGCGCTCGCCGGGCAAGTCGCAGCTTGACCGCAACGATGTGGCCGAATGCATCCTGGAAACCACCAAACCGCTGGCCTTCGACACCCTCTTCGAAATCGAAGCAACGGGCCGTTTTGTCATCGTGGACCATTACGAGATCGCCGGTGGAGGCATCATCATGGAAAGCCTGCCCGATGCCGATCCAACCTTGCGGGATCATATCCGGCGCCGGGAAATCTTCTGGGAAAAGGGTCATGTCTTGGCTGCCCACCGGCAGAGTCGCTACCACCACAAGGCGAAATTTATCCTTTTCACCGGCGATGCGGACATGAAAAAAAGAGAGATCGCCAAGCTGTTGGAAAAAACGCTTTTTGAAGACAATTATATAACCTACTACCTGGGAATCGAAAATATGGACAGCGGCTTGGCTGCCGACGTGACCGACGATCAAGAAATGAAGGAAGAACGTATCCGACGCCTGGGAGAGCTGGCCCGGATACTCACCGACTCGGGGCAGATATTCATCACGGCAGTAAGCGAGGCCGATGACTATGACCTGGAAATACTGAAAATGCTCAATGCCCCGCATGAAATACTGGTATTGAACGTGGGGAGCAACACATTCACCAGCTTCAGCCCCGATATGCACATCGGGGAAGACGCCGACGTGCCCGCAACGGTAAGCGCCATCTTCGACCTGCTCAGGAAAGAGACGATTATCCCTGATTACTGCATATAGCCTGCCCTCTTGTAAAGCCGTCAAATTTGCTTCACAGAAACAGTGCGACAATGGTAGAATGGGGCCAATGTCCCCGACCTGAAAGTCAGGTTCATCTTCTACCGTTGCTAAAATATAGTTCCGCTATTTCAGATAGATGTCTTCCTTGAAAAAGTTCTTGGCACCACAGGTTGCTCTACAACATGTTTTGCGTCATGCCGCCTCCCGGATCGTCGGCGGAATGGCCACCCCGACTGCCGCAGCGTCGTAAAATTTCGGGCATCCGAACATCAGCGCCTTTCCCTGGCGGCGCCGGAGGATGTCGTCTTCGCGCCGGAAAATTTCCGGGGACCGACGGCCTTGGCCTAGGGAGAGTCTGAGTCCGCCGCGGAGGGGATTATCAGAGAAATGATCCCGGCCTACCGCAAGGATAGGCTCGATGTATGGATTGCCCGGAGAGAGGTCATTGGCGGAGAATCGTTGACGTTCGCGGGTAAGAAAAAAGCGGCAAGAGATGCCTTTGTCCCTCTGCGAGTCGGAAGGGGTTGAGGAAGCATATGATAAACAGCGGCGAAGAAAAATTTCCCTTGACAAAGTGCTTTTGATATAATATCTACTATCTCAATGGACAATATTGAGTATTGTGTTTCGGCATCCTTTGAATTGAAAGGGGATTTCAGAGAGCAGGCCATGGAAAAAAGAGCAGGATTTCCGGCAGCACGGCAAACAGGCGCGATATCTTTGCAGAATTTGTCGGTCGCCCTGCGATGATGTGCCGTTCCAATCGTGAGATATGAAATGACGATAAGGTCACATCCTTTGCGTTTCGAATCGCTGGTTGTTCATGGCGAACCGGAGGCCGGTCCGTGCGGGCCGACGACGGTTCCCATCGTCCAATCATCTGCCTTCGCCTATGGAACGGCGAGCGCGCTGGAAGATGTATTCAGGGGCAGGAAAGTGGCCCCGGTTTACACACGCCTTGGCAATCCCACGACGGAGGCGCTTGAAAAGAGACTTGCCCTTTTGGAGGGAGGCGTTGCCGCTGTGGCGACCGCATCCGGCATGGCCGCCATTGCGACCGCCGTAATGAGTATAATCCGAAGCGGTGACGAGATTCTGGCATCCGCATCGCTCTTTGGGGGCACCTTTTCCCTTTTCAAAGAGACGTTATCGAATTACGGCGTCACGACCCACTTTGTGGACCCCACGGACGTGGCGGCCGTCAGAAGCGGCGTTACCGACAGAACTCGACTTATTTTTATGGAGACAATCGGCAATCCCAGAATAGATGTCCCGGATATCTCCGCAATCGCTGCGGCAGCGAAGGAAGCGAGGATACCCCTTGTTGTGGATGCCACAGTCAGTACGCCCTGTCTCGCCAGGGGATGTGATCTGGGAGCCGATATCATCGTGCACTCGACCAGCAAGTACATCAATGGCACAGGAAGCGCGATCGGCGGCGTCATCATCGATATGGGCCGGTTCGGATGGAGAAGCGATAAATTCCCCCATTTCGCGCCGTTTGTAAAAAGGTACGGCGAATTTGCCTTTACCGCACGGGTTCGAAAGCTGATTCATAAGGATTTTGGGGCTTGCGCCGCGCCGATGAATTCCTTTCTGCTGATCGAAGGGCTGGAGACGCTGGCGCTCAGAATGGAAAAACACTGCGCGAATGCCATCGCCTTGGCGAATTTCCTAAGCGGCCATCCCAAGGTGAACTGGGTGAGATACCCCGGACTCGCAGAGTCCCCCTTTCATGAAGTCGCAGCGAGGCAGTTTGGCGGGCGTTTCGGCGGGTTGCTGGCATTCGGTCTGGCTGATCGTGAAGGCGCTTTTCGCTTCATCGACCATCTCCGGATGGCAAAAAATGCGGCCAATATCGGGGACGTCAAGACGCTGGTGATCCATCCCGCCAGCACGATTTACTGCGATTATGAAACGGAAGACAAGGCGCTTTTGGGAGTTGCGGAAGAGCTGGTGAGGGTTTCCGTAGGGATTGAGCATAAGGACGATATCATTGAAGACTTCGCGCAGGCGCTTTCGCGAAGCGCAGACTGATCATGAAGGAGAAAAAGATGAATCTTACCGTAAACGGCAAAAAGACGGTGATCGCCGATAAAGAGTCACTCTCCATTTCCGGACTTCTGGGTGAATTGGACGTGTCAGACCCTTTGTATGTAACGGTCGAGCTGAACGGCGACATCCTGGAGCGGATAAACTTCGACAATATTGTTGTCAGGGACGGGGATGAGATCGAGTTCCTCTATTTCATGGGCGGCGGGAGGGGGCAATGCTGACGGACGAGCAGATCGAGAGATACCAGCGTCACATCGCCCTGAAGGAGGTCGGAGGCAAAGGGCAGCAAAAACTGCTGAACGGCCGGGTGCTGATCATCGGCGCAGGCGGCCTGGGCGCCCCCGCCGCCCTTTATCTTGCGGCGGCCGGGGTCGGGACGATCGGTCTCGTCGATGGCGATTCGGTGGATCTCACCAACCTTCAGCGTCAGGTGATCCATTTTACCCCCGATATCGGGAAGGCGAAGGTGGTTTCGGCAAGGGAGAAGATGGCGGCGATCAACCCGGGTATAAAAGTAAACACCTATCAGGAGTGGGTCCATGCGGATAATATCATGGGGATCATCAGAGGCTACGATTTCGTGATCGACGGTACGGACAATTTCGCCGCCAAGTTTCTGATCAACGACGCGTGCGTCTTGGCCGGGATTCCCTATTCCCACGCGGGCATCCTCCGGTTCGACGGGCAGACGATCACCGTCCGACCCGGTCAATCCGCCTGCTATCGCTGCATCTTTCCCAGCCCGCCGCCGAAGGACGCCATTCCCACCTGCTCCCAGGCCGGGGTGATCGGCGTCTTGCCGGGCGTGCTCGGCCTGATCCAGGCGACCGAAGCGATCAAGTTTCTGCTGGGAAAGGGGGAGCTGCTGACAGGGAGAATGCTGATCTATAATGCGTTGCAGATGAGTTTTGATGTCGTTCAGATCAAAAAGAATCCGAAATGTCCGCTGTGCGGAGAGACGCCGTCCATAAAGGAACTGAAAGATGAGGTTGATGCGGTTACAATATGCGATTTGGAGAAAAGATGACCATGTTGCAGATGCCAATGCCCATTTATGAGCGGATGATCGGGCAGGCGCGCGAAGGATTCCCTTCTGAAGTCTGCGGGATTCTCGGGGGGAAAGGAAATTGCGTATCGGCGATCTATCCCATGACCAATACCGACGCCAGTCATGAGCATTTCATGATGGACCCGCGTGAGCAGTTTCCGGTCGTAAAGGCGTTGCGCTTGCAGGAATTAGTGATGCTAGCCGTCTATCATTCGCACCCGGCGACGCCCGCGAGGCTTTCGGACGAAGATATCCGCCTTGCACGGACGCCCGACATTTCCTATGTGATCGTTTCGCTGGCGGATCCGTCTGCACCGGAAGTCCGCTCTTTCCGAATCGCCGATAAAAAGGTCCATTCCGAGGAGCTGCGGATCATCCATGACTGAAGTATGAGGTAATTGTAAAACGTTTTGTCATGCCCGAATGCTCTTATCGGGCATCCATGATTTTAGGCAGTTATAAACTGGATTTCCGCCCAGAAGCGTCGCGGGAATGACAGAATTGGGAGTTTTGCAATTAGCTCGTATTTTTTCATTTTGGAGGCTGTGTTGACAGAACAATCAGAAAAGTCCCATATCGATTTGAATCAACTCAAGGCGGGCGGTTTTATCAAGGAGCGGGGGAAAGACCTGTTTTCCGTCCGGCTGAGGGTGCCCGGCGGAAGAATGGCCGTCTCCCGTCTGAAAAAGATCGTCGAGGTGGCGGAGAAATACGGGGGAGAGTTTGTCCATCTTTCCGTGCGGCAATCGATTGAACTGGTCCATGTGGACTTCAAACACATCAACGACGTGGCCGAAGAGCTGGGCATTGTCCGGCAGAAAGTAGCCTCCTGCGGCGCCCGCGTCCGCGTGCCGGTCGCCTGCGGCGGCTGCGAATACAATCCCAACGGATTGATGGACACGCAAAAATCGGCGCTCGAAGTCGACGCCAAACTTTTCGGCATCGAAACCGGTCATCACAAATTCAAGGTTGCCTTCGCCGGTTGCCCTATCGATTGCCCCAAATCGGCGACGAACGATGTGGGTTTCCAAGGCGCTGTTCTACCGGCGCTGGAGAGGGATGTCTGTATCGGCTGCGGCTTGTGCGCGAAGAGCTGCTCTGCCGGCGCCATCCGCATGGGGAAGGATGACAAACCGATCTTCGCCCCGGAGAAGTGCATTTATTGCGGAGACTGCATCAAGGTCTGTCCAAGTGAGGCGTGGCAAACGGAAAAGCGGGGATACACGGTTCGCATCGGCGGCAAGTGGGGACGGAATCCCCTGGTGGGGACGCTCTTTGCGACATTTCTTCCCGAGGAGAAGGTCGTGGATTTCATATCCGCGGTTCTCGCGTGGTACCAGGAAAATTCGGAAGGTCTGGGGAGGATCCGACTGGGCGACGTCATGATCAGGAGAGGGACCGACAGCCTGCTTCGCGACCTGAGGCGTGGATTTCCGGAGTACGTTGTGGATACAACGAGCCCCCCGCAGGTGATCAATACGCAGATCGGAAAGCGGCCTTAGCCGGGGAGGGCGCCCCCGGTGCGGTGTCATCAGGGGGAGATATAATTCCCCAAGATGGTGGTGCGGATCCGGGAAAAAGGAAGGTGATTTATGCACACGGTGGATTTGCGGGGCGTCTGTTGCCCTGCCAATTTCGTCCGAGCGAAACTGGCGCTTGAGGAGTTTGAGACGGGAGAGGGCATACGGTTTCTGTTAGACGACGGTGAAGCGGTGAAGAATGTCCCGCGGAGTCTCAAAGCGGAAGGACATCAGTTGCTCTCTTTGAAAGAAGCGCCGGAGGGGTATTTCATCCTCGATCTGAAAAAGGGAGAGGATTGAAAAGGCGGAACCGGGAATTCTTTATCAAGACGGATCTGGTGATTCTCGGTTCAGGCATTCTCATTGATGAAATTCTGAAGGCGGGCGCCTACGGCATCGGCCAGGCGCTCCTCGTCGTGGGCGTCGTCTGGTACGTCTGCTATTGGCTCGCTGTGAGGATGAAGGCGGACGAAAAGTTTGCGGCGGTCCTTGCCAGTTCCGTATCGATCTGCGGCGTTTCCGCAGCCATCGCTATATGGGGAGCGATCAAGGGCGATCCGAAGAAACTCAGCTACGTCACATCGAGAGAAAGGAACTCCTGTGGATCCAAGAATGTCGGACGCAGATTTCGTGCTTATTCAAACGATTTCATTGTTTTGGAATTGGAACTGTTTTACGGTCATGGAAAATCTTGACACACCGCCCGGTTTGGGCTAACAGGACGGACGGTTCTGACGGATGAACTGATGGCGATCATGTTGTCTGCCGCCCGTTGGCTCCCCACAGGGCGAAGCCACCATTTAACGGAAGGAGGTGAAACGGCAAAAAGTGAACCCGTAATAAAAATGAAACGCGAAATGAAGGAGAACATGATTATGGAAGAATTCAACTACCGAAACATTTGATGCCCCACTCGGGAACCCGTGTGGTTTCTTGTGGCGAGCACGCCCGCCGTTTCCCCGCCCTGACCTTAAGGACCTCCTAAAGAGTCCGGCGCAAGGAATGCGGCCGGATTTTTTTACCAGGAGGCTTACCATGTCTGATTATCGTGAAATGTGGTCCCATCTGGGACTCGACCTAAAGTCCCACGATGCACTGCTTACCACCCTCGGAAGCGCCTATCGGGATATATTTCTCTCCCAGAAGGACCGGCCCGAGGGGATGAAGTATTTCGACTTCGTCATGAGCGAGGTGCACGGCCTGCGCATCAAAGAGCTCATGGACGCCAAGGCGCAAGGGAGGATCGTCATCGGATCGTACTGCACGTTTGTGACAGAGGAGCTCATTTTAGCCGTTGATGGCATTTCCGTGGGTCTATGCGCCGGAGCCGAGTTCAACTTCGCCGGGGCCGAGGAGGTGCTTCCGCGGAATCTCTGCCCCCTGATCAAATCGGCCTTCGGTTTCAAAATGGGGAAGGTCTGCCCCTATATCGAGGCGAGCGACGTGGTCGTCGGTGAAAATACCTGCGATGGGAAGAAGAAGTCCTACGAGGTGCTCTCCCAGATGGTGAAGGATCTCTTCATTATGGACCTGCCGCAGATGAAGAGCGAAACGGGAAAGCAGCTTCTCAAGGCGGAATATCGAAGGTTCGTCGAGAAGCTCGAAGCGGTCAGCGGCAGGAAAATCACCGCCGACGCGCTGCGAAAGGGAATCGAGACTACCAATGCCAAGCGGTCGGCGGTCAAAAGGCTTGCCGCGATCCGCAAGGCCGACCCCGCGCCCATCTCGGGTCTGGACGCCCTTCTCGTCAACCAGATCTTCTTCTTCGACGACCCGGCGCGTTTCACCGATTCGGTCAACAAGCTCTGCGATGAACTGGAGGAGCGCGTCGGGAAAGGGGCGGGCGTCTTTCCCAAGGGGACGGCAAGGGTTCTCATTTCGGGATGCCCCATGGCGGTCCCGAACTGGAAGGTCCCCGCGATCGTCGAATCGTCCAACGCAGTCATCGTCGGTGAAGAATCCTGCATCGGCGAGCGCGGCGCCCAGTGGCTGACCGACGGCCAGGGGAACACCGTCGAGGATTTGCTCGAGCGGATTACCGAACGGTATTTCAAGATCGATTGCGCGGTCTTCACCCCGAACGCATCCCGTGTTGACCATGTCCGGGAGATGGCTGAAAAATATGACGCGGATGGGGTCATCCATTACAGCCTGCAATTCTGTCAGCCTTACATCATCGAAAGCGGACCGGCGGAGCGGGAACTCGAAAAGCAGGGCATCCCGACGCTCCGTCTCGAAACCGACTACAGCCAGGAGGATACGGGACAGTTGCGGACGAGGGTCGAGGCATTCGTGGAGAGGCTCCGCGGCCGATGAGAATCGCCGGCATTGACATCGGCTCGCGGACGGTGAAACTGGTCGTCGTCGAGGGGGGGAACGTGGTGTTCGCGAAAAAAAGGATCACCTCGCACGATCCCCTTGTAACGACGCGCGAATTGTTGCGCGGTGTGCCGTACGACAGGGCGGTGGCAACGGGATACGGCCGTCATCTGCTAAAACGCTACATAGACTGCGATATCATCAGCGAGATCAAGGCCTTCGCCCTGGGAGCGAAGGCCCTGGTCCCCTCCTGCCGCACCATCCTCGACATCGGCGGGCAGGACACGAAGGCCATTTCGCTCAATGAAGCGGGCGCCATGAACAAATTTGAAATGAACGACAAATGCGCCGCCGGCACGGGTCGGTTCCTGGAGGTGATGGCCACGGCACTGGGATTTTCCCTGGTGGACTTCGCGGCCGCCGCGCTATCGGCGGTCAGAGCGGAAAAAATAAACAGCATGTGCACCGTCTTCGCGGAATCGGAGGTCATATCCCTCGTGGCCCAAGGGGCGCGGCGAAGCGAAGTGGCCCTGGGCATCCATGGTTCCATCGTCAGCCGTTCGGTGGCCCTCCTCAACAGGGTAGGTGTCCGGGGCGACATTGTCTTTGCGGGCGGCGTAGCGCTAAATTCATGCGTTCGGCAACTCATCGACAGCCGGATCGCGATGCATGTCGTGGTGCCCGATGACCCGCAGATCATCGGAGCCCTGGGAGCAGCCCTCTATGGGGAACAACATTAATGGAGAAGGAGGAAATATATGCCGGCCCCCTCGTTGTTATCCTGTCGGACAACCGCATGGGACGGGGGGATGACGCCCTGGGAGACATCCTGATCCGGAGTTTCATCCATACCCTCCTGCAACTGAAGCCCCTGCCGGCGACGATCATCTGTTACAACGCCGGGGTGAAGCTTGCCGCGAGGGATTCGGCGGTCCTCGATGATTTGCAACAGTTGGAAGAGGCCGGAGCGGATGTTCTGGTTTGCGGGACCTGCGTGAACTATTTCAGGCTCGGCGATCAGGTCGCGGTTGGCCATATCTCGAATATGTACGATATCGCCGAAACGATGGCCGGCGCCGCCCGGTTGGTGCGTCCCTGATGGAACCGCAGAAGTTCGCCGTCTTCCTTTTTCCCTCCGTCAGCCATGCCATGAAAGCGGAAAAGATCCTTGGGGATAGGGGAATCGCCCATAAGCTGATTCCTATGCCCCGTCATATCAGTGAGGACTGCGGAGTCTGCATCCGCGTCGGGATTGATCAGCAGGACCAGGTGGCAGCGATTCTGCAAGGGTGGGTGACATGGGAAAGGATAGTTCCTCTGTGATTTGAAGACGAAAAATGAAATCTGAATTGATGGGGGCTTTGACTTGACAAATGATTTGCCTTATAATATCAATTATTGCAATGGATATTATAGACAATAACTGGTCATGGTGATTTTATGAAATTGTCAACGAAAGGCCGCTACGGGGTGCGGATGATGATCGACCTGGCTGCCCATTACGGCGAGGGTCCCGTGCTGCTGCGGGAGGTTGCGAAGCGGCAGGAGATTTCCGAGAAGTATCTGTCGAATCTCATCAATCCCCTCAAGGCGACGGGGCTGGTCGAGGCGACCCGGGGCGTCCACGGCGGCTATGTCCTGGGAAAGGCGCCTACCGAGATTACCATGAAAGAAATCATCGAGGTCTTGGAAGGACCTCTCTGCCTTGTGGATTGCGTTGAGAAGCCGGCCGTCTGCAACCGGACACCGTTTTGCATTGCCAGCGATCTCTGGAGCGAGGCGGCGGAGGGCATGTCGAAGGTTCTGGGAAAATACACCTTGGCCGACATGGTGATACGGCAGAAGGCCAAGCGGGATAACTTGACGCACGATAACTACATGATATAAAATCGAGTTGGTAATCGGATCATAACGATCAAACCCGCCGGCTGGAGCGTCAGGCCGACGGCCCGGGCGGAATCGTCTCCTTCCGGCTGCAGACGGAAGAGATGACCAAAAGATTCCTGAGCAGGGTCCGCCTGCCGGTTTTGGGGGTCAGCCTTGGGGGGGGGGTCGAAAGCATTATGACCTATCCCGTCACGATGTCCCACGCCGCCATGCATCCCGACCACCGCAAGCGTGTGGGGGTGACCGGCGATCTCGTCAGGCTCTATAGCGGTTCTATGAAAATCCACATCCTTCCGCCGCAGACATCGCCGCCCTTGGTTCTCAGGTCGTCCGTGAGGTCCACCTCGATCAGCTCCGGTTTCTTCGTTGATAGAAGGCAGCGGAAGGCCGCGCTCCGGACCTGATTCTCCCCGCACCCGCCGCCGACGGATCCGTAGGTGGTTCCGTCGGCGCACACAATCATCTTGGCGTCCGCCTCACGGGGCGTCGAACCCGCGGTTTTGACGATTGTCGCGAGACAAACCGTTATGTCTTTTGTCTCGAATTCGGCAAGCTTCCGGAAGATCTCTTCGTCCGTCATTGAACGCCTCCCGGGGCGGCTCTCAACGCCCGCGCATGCTGCGGCCCTCTCCTGCGCACGCAGACCAATTCTGAAACGATGGAAAGAGCGATCTCTTCCGGGGACTCAGAGCCGATGGGAAGCCCTATCGGCGTAAAAACCTCTTCGCATCGCTCCCTGGAGATCCCTTTGCGGACCAGTTCTTCAAGAACAAAACGGATCCGGCGGCGGCTGCCGATGAGGCCGACATAGGCGGTCTCCTTCGGTAAAATTTCCATCAAGCAATCCGAGTCGTGCTCGTGGCCCCGGGTGATCACGACCGCGTGCGAGGAAGGACCCAGAGGCATGTTGCGGAGGGCGGGTGCGTAATCCTCCGCAATCACCTCGCAGCCGGGGAATCGTAAGGGGTGGGCGAAGTCGGAGCGGTCGTCCAGCACGGTCACCGTGAATCCGACCTCGCGGGCAAAACGGGCCAGGGGCATGGCGATGTGGCCCGCTCCGCAAATGAGAAGTTTCACATCGGGCGAGAGGATATCGAAAAACGCGTAGACCTTATCCGCAACTTCGACGGTATCGCTTTCCCTTTCGGCCAGCGCCTTCACAGCCAGGCCGCGCAACGCCTCGTCAAAACGGGGGGACCCGAATGTTTCCTCCATCCTTCCATCCGGCCAAACGATCGCCTTTCGGCCGACCGGGATCTGCGGATTGTTAGAGTCGACAATGGTGGCAAGGCAAAAGACCTTTCCTTGCGCCAGATGAGCGAGGATACTTGATATCTTGTTCATATGCATCCCTTTGAAAGGCATCTCTTTTAGCATGAGAGCCGGAATATGACTGCAAACAAGGTCTTTCTGTTATTCCCTTCCGAGAATTTCCCCCCGCACGCTCACGGTTATGTGACGCATCGGGATATCCGCATTTGCCGCCGCCATGCCTCTTTTTACGATCACCGGCAGTCCCTGACAACAGGGCACTTCCATGGTAACCACCGTCACGCTCTTCACCCCCGACATTTTGAAAATGTCTCTGAATTTCTCGATGTAAGCCTCGGCGTCGTCGAATTTCGGGCATCCGACCATCAGCACCTTGCCCTGGAGAAAATCACGGTGGAAATCGGGGTAGGCAAAGGGTGTGCAGTCTGCGGCGACGAGCAGATCCGCCCCCTTCAGGAATGGTGCGGTCGGCGGCACCAGCTTGATCTGTACCGGCCAATGGGAGAGGGCAGAGACATTACTTGGGTGAAAAGCAGGCTTGTTGGCTTCTTCACAGGAGGTGAAGGGTCTGGCAAAGCTCTGCATCCGGGCCGAAGGGCAGCCGCAGGCCAAAGTCGGCGCGGCTTCGGGCGGCGGCGTTGCCGCCATTTTCAGATGATGCTCCACGGCCTTTTCATCAAAATCTTCCGCATCCCGTTCCTCAATATGGAGAGCGTCGTTCGGACATTCTCCGAGACAGGCGCCGAGACCGTCGCAATACTTTTCTGCCGCCAGGCGGGCCTTGCCATCCACAATCGTAATGGCGCCTTCCGCGCAGGACGGTACGCACAGCCCGCAACCGTCACATTTTTCTTCATCGATCCGGATAATCTTGCGTTTGATTTTCATGATACACTCCTTTTTGTTTTATCTGAATTTGCCGCTCGGCCCAGCACCTCGCCGGCCAGCTTGCGGCCGCCCATCGTAAGAAAGGACTTTTCGATAATGCCGGCCAGCCGTTTCTCGTTCACCGGCTCTTCCTTTTCCTCCAGGTTCGTAATCAAGTCGGCGTCGTAGAGAATCTTGAAATCGACCGTCTCCTCGGCGCGGGGGTGATGATGGTGGCTGATGATGTCGCAGACCTCATCGATGATGTCCCGGCTTGCCGAAAGTTTTGCCAAAATTTCTCTGGCGATCGGCGGCCCTTCCTCTTCCTGATATCTTGCTTTGGCGCTGCCATGCTTGCGTTCCGCCTCGGGAATGCCGATATCGTGGAGATAGGCGGCACAGAGAACCACCACCATGTCCCCCCGTTCCTCCCTTGCAATCCGTTCCGCGTACCGGGCCACTTTCGTGGCGTGACCGATGCGGCGGAAGTCCCGTTTGAAGTAGCGTTTCATTTCGATGGCCACCCGGTCTTTCAGGAGATCCCTCCTCTGGGCAAGCAGTTCCGGCGGAAGCTCTCCCAGGCACTGTTCGGCGTGCTGGCAATAGGATGCACAACCAAAATCCATCCTCGGGTTGACCATCTTATGCCCGCAATGATGACATTTGCGGGTGCATTCGTCTTTGAAAAACTCAACCGGACTTCCGCATTTGGGGCAGGGGGCGTCGAAAATGGCCCCCGGTTTCCAATAGCGCGTGTCCTGTCCCGGGCATTGCATGGCTAAGACTCCTTGAACGTCCTGTGGATTTTTAAGATCGCTTCTGTTCCCAATCTTGTCTCTACCATAATAACTAACGAAGGATAAATCCTTGACCAAAGTCAAATCAGGGGAATAATTTTTATTTTGCTAACAACTATATACGTTTGGCAGAGAAATACAGATAGCTCACAAAACAATATCTTGTCAACGATTATCCACAAAACGATTGACATTAACTATCATCAACAGTAGGTTGTTGCGGCACAGCAAACTATGGAATGATGTATTTCACATTGTATCTTTGAGGGATTCCTTATGCAAACCGGATCAGATTCCGTCCTGACCATCCAAGAGTTGGCAGCCTACCTGAAGATTCCGAAGTCGACACTCTACAAGCTCGTCCGGGAAGGCAAGATCCCCGCCCAGAAGATCGGCAGGCACTGGCGTTTCCGGAAAGAAGCCATTGATCGCTGGCTGGAAGAAACGTGGGTGCACAGGCCTGGCGCAGGAGGGAACCGTTAATGGTGGAGCCACTTGCGGACAGAGTCATTCAAAGAATTGGCCAGGCGACCGAGCTGTACCATCGTCTTGCTCACACTGCCGTAAATGCTTTCGTGAAATATGTCACGAACACAGTAATAATTATTACGTTCCAAAGAGGGGATTGTATGAAACGTCTTTCCTTCCGCGTTGCGTACCTGTTCAATTAGGGGCGCATTGAAGAGAAGGGGGATGACATGGAAGAAAATCCTTTCGAAGCGACGAAAAAATCCGGGATTTGGCGGCCGGCCATCCTGATCGCTGTCGTCATTCCTGCCCCGAGACCTTTGAATTTCTGCCGAAACTTGCTAAATCGTCATTCCGGTGAAAACCGGAATCCAGTGATTTCAAAACCTTCTGGACCCCGGCTTTCGCCGGGGTGACAGAAAAGGGTAGATTTTCAAAGCTCTCGCCCCAAAGAGGGGGCGCTATCGATAAAATCGGGCGAGCCGCTCCGGTGAGACGCCACAAAGATAGAGGGTCATCAGAAACCAGTTTCTAATCGTGCCGAATACCAAGCCCTCTTTTTCCCAGCGGCGCGCCGAGGTGATCACCGGCTCCCGGAAAATGACGATCCTCCCGCCTTTCCGCTTGATCCGCCGCATGAGGTCCACGTCTTCCATGATCGGGATCTCCCTGAATCCTCCGAGGGTCCGAAAATAGGAGGCCCGGATGAAGATCGCCTGGTCCCCGTATGGGATTCTCGTCAGCCGCGAGCGCAGGCTGGCAACCGTTTCGATGACCCTGAAGCCCGCCCTTCGGGAATCGATGCGCAGATTGAAGGCGCCGCCGACGCAGCCTTCATCGCGCATCGCTTCGGCGATCCGTTCAAAGGCGGCGGGCGGCAGAACGGTGTCGGCATGGAGGAAGAGCAGCACATCGCCGGCGGCGATTGCGGCGCCCCGGTTGAGCTGTCCGCCCCGGCCTTTTTCGGAGCGGAGTTTCCGCACGGCGTTGTCCCGTATCGCCGCAACGGTTTCTCCTTCCGCCTGTCCATCGACCACGATGATCTCCGCGGTCTCCCCACCCCTCCGCAGGCGGACTATTGTGATCGTTTTGTTGATGACGGCCGATTCGCAATACACGGGAATGATCACGGAGACTCGACATTCGAGGTTTTTCAAGGCAACCCCCTGACTCACGGTGATCCGGATGAAGAGGATCCCTTTTTCCCGCGGACGGGGCGCGGCCGATTCCGGTCGGCGAGCTTCACCAGGGCGTATAGCATGATCATGTCCTCAATGATTCCTGTCATTTTTAAACAGACGGTCGTCGAGGCCGGCATTGACCAGCCAGTCGCTGTAGGCGATATGGATATCCCCCTCCCCGGATATTTCGTCGAGCCGGCCCATGCCTCCGGAAACGGGATTGTCTTTTGTGGTGAATGAGGAAGCATCGGGGTTCGGCGCCCCTTCGGGAAAGGTGAGATGGATATGAACGTTTTCCGGCAACAGCCATTTCTCGGCGCCCTGCGCAACGGTCCCGTAAGAGAGTTTCACCAGCCCTTTTGTCCCCCGGAAGGAGAGGTTCTCCACCTGGAGTATCCGCCCGGGGACACCCCCAACCCACACGTTGTAATACCGGACCTGGGTTTTGGCGTCGAGGGGTTCCACCCGGTATAGGTCTGCCCGAGTGCCGCCCAGGTTCTCGGTCCGCTGGTAGGTGATCCGGTTTTTCTCCGGATCGAATTGGGAAGGGTTGAAGACGCCGCTGTTGCGGGGAATCGGCGCAAAGCTCTTCGTTTCGATATGGAACCGGTCGGGCTTCTTGAAGTAGAGGGTGGCGGTAAAATCCGGCACCCGGATGGTCGGCAAGTTGACCTTGGCGTGGATTTTTACGGTATAGTCGTTCAGGTTCCGATAGGGTTTCACCAGTTCGGCAAAGACCTGCCGGGGATCGGGTCTGGCAGTCGCACCGGGCGCCTCCTGGGCCGGCGCCGCCGCCGGGGGAAAAAGGAGGATGACCAGGATGATTTTACTGAAGATCGCAAGAGATTTCATTTACGAAAGAATGTCCTTTCTGGCGAAATAGATCATCGCCGCCAGGAAAAAGGCAGCCATGAAGCCGACCAGGATCAGGACATTCGTCCGGATCATATCCCAGGGAATCGGATCGTCGAACACCTTTTGCCAGGCATCGAAATAGTTGACGAACAGGTACGGGCGGATCGCCTGAAACAGCTCGAACGGCAGGGTGATGATGATGATGCTGACGATGATCACCGCCATCGTGGCAATGATCGGACCGATGGAGTTATCGGTCAATGCCGAAAAGAAAAAGCAGAGGGAGGAGACGACGAACATTGCCAGGGTGGCCAGGCCGTAGGCCATCAGGAAGAGATAAGGCAGTTGCGCCTCCGGGATGACGAGGATTCCCCGGCGGATGATCAGCAGATCGCCGCTGCCGAACGCCCAGAGGGAGAGGCCGAGCGTCAGCCCGCCGATGAAGAGGACCATGACCGCGGTGTAGATCAGGGTGACGATGAACTTGGCTGCGATGATCCGTGTCCGGGAGACTGCGTGTGTGAGCAGAAAACGGAAGGTGCCGGCATTTCCCTCGCCGGCGATCTGGTCTCCCGCCACGATGGTCAGGACAATCGGGATATGCACCCAGAGGGCGCCCATGAAGAAAAAGCCGAAGAACCAGCCGTTGAGGACGTTCCCGCCGATCACGAAGTCGTTCTGCAGCAGGGAAAGGAGATGCCTTTCAAAGGAGTGCTGCCCGCCCAGTTTCAGCCCTGCCACCACCAGCGGGACGATGACGCCAAAGGCGATGAAACCGATGTAGGTGCGCCAGCGGGTAAACGTCTTGACCAGTTCAAACCGGACGAGATGCATCATGGCGTTTTCGATCCTTCACTTTTTCCATCATCCCCATTTCTCAGGCTTCGCGTCCCTCGATCAGGTTCAGAAAATAATTTTCCAGGGTCCGCCGGGGCACGAGGGCGTTCACGCCGAAGCCGGCGTTGACCAGTTGCCGGTTGAGCTCCGGGATGCGTTCCAGATCCAATTCCACGAGGATGTCGTCGCTGTGGATTGCCGCAGACCGATAGGCTTCGTTCGCCTTGAGAAACCGCAGGGCCTCTTCCGGACGGTCCGTTTTGATCAGTACAGCCGACTCTCCCCGTTTCAGCAGGTCCTGGACGCTCCCCTCCACGCGCAGTCTGCCCTGGTGAATGATCGCCATCCGGTTCGCGATCAGCTCGACCTCGTAGAGCAGGTGGGATGACAGGAATACGGTCACCCCCCGTTCGCGGGCAAGTTCCAGGATCAGCTCCCGCACCTCCTTCATCCCCTGCGGATCGAGACCGGTCGTGGGCTCATCGAGGATCACCAACTGTGGTTCGTTCAGCAGGATCAGGGCCAGGCCGAGGCGCTGGTTCATCCCGTGGGAATAGGTCTTCACGGGGTCGTTTGCCCGGTCGGCGAGCCCGACTCGCTCCATCTGTTCCATGATTTGACGGCGGGTCACGGGCTTCTGCAGCCCCCCCAGGATCTCCAGGTTGCGCAGCGCGGAGAGGTGGCCATAAAACGCCGGCTTCTCCACCACTGCCCCCACCTTCTCCAGTGCCCTGTGACCGGCCGTTTTCAGCGACGCCCCGAAGATTTCCACGTCTCCTTCCATGGGAAATACGAGATGCAGGATCATTCGGATCGTGGTGCTTTTCCCCGCGCCGTTGGGACCGAGAAATCCAAAGACATCGCCCCGCCGGACCGCGATGTTCAAATGGTCCACGGCCAATCTGTTTTTGTAGCGCTTGGTCAGATCAATGGTGCGCAGAACGGTATCGGACATCGTGCCGACGGCCCTCCCGATTCATTGAAGGGGGATCCTCTTCATGAATCATAGATATACTTGATTAAAAGAGGGTTATCAAGCGTTTGAATTTGAGAATCAGGGTTATCCCTGCTACAGGACGGATTCCAATCTTTCGGCCAGGGCCGCATCCAGATCAGTATAGCTGCCGCCAAATCCCGGGATATGCATGCCGCTACCCCAAGCCTGCCGATGGTTATCTTAATGATCGTATCCTGAAATGACAAGACAAATCCTACAATTTATAACCAGTTCGATGCCGTTGCAGCACTATCTTAAGCAGATCAGAGAAAATCACACCCCCGAATTTCACGACACATTTCTGATGGCAGGAGGGGCGGAAGGCGGAAATGGAAGCCTTTCTTTTTCGGTTTTTTGATACTATACTCGCAAAAATTTTGTAAGGACGGCAACGGTCGCCGCTGATCCGGGGGCACGGGCAGCGGCGGTTCTTGTATGCCGGGGCGAGGGTGGAAGGCGGGTAATGAAGCGAATTGACCGGTTGAAGAAGCTGATCCGCGTTGCGCGGGGGAAGCAGGCGCCCGATCTGGTCCTGAAGGGGGGCCGCGTCCTCAACGTCTTTTCGGGCGAGATCCTCCGCGCCGATGTGGCCGTTTGTGACGGGATCATCGCCGGCGTCGGCAGCTACGACGGCCCGGCGGTGATCGATGTCGCGGGGGACTACATCTCTCCGGGATTCATGGATGGCCACATGCACCTGGAAAGCACACTCCTTTCGCCTGCGGAACTGGCGAGGGCCGTCCTCGCGCGGGGAACGACGGCGATCATCGCGGACCCCCATGAAATTGCCAATGTCCTGGGAATCGAGGGGATCCGGTTCATGCTGGCGGCGAGCGAAGGCCTTCCTGTTGACATCTGCTTCCTCCTCCCCTCCTGTGTTCCGGCGACCGATCTGGAGACATCGGGGGCCTCTTTGTCCGCTGCTGAGCTGAAGACCTTCCGGCGGGAAAAACGGGTTCTCGGCCTTGCCGAGATGATGAACTACCCCGGGGTCCTCTCGGGGAGCGATTCCGTGGTCGAAAAACTGATCGCCTTCCGCTCAGGGATCCGCGATGGCCACGCCCCGCTGCTCTCCGGAAAGGGCCTCAACGCGTACATCGCCGCAGGCCTCCGCTCGGATCACGAATGCACGGTAATGGCGGAGGCCCAGGAGAAGCTTCGTCTGGGGATGCACATCATGATCCGCGAGGGGACACTGGCCAAGAATCTCAAGGAGCTTCTCCCCTTGGCGACCCCCGGGAACAGCCGTCACTGCTCGATGGTGACCGACGACCTCCATCCCCACGACCTGATTGCGATGGGTCATCTGGACCATCTGATCGACATCGCGGTGGGGGAGGGGATGGCGCCGGTGGAGGCCGTCCGGATGGTCACGTGCAACACGGCGCGCTACTTCGGCCTCCGGGACGTCGGCGCCGTTGCCCCGGGGTATCGGGCCGATCTGCTGATTCTTCCGTCGCTGGCGCCTGTCCGGGTGCGGAGCGTCATCAAGGGAGGAAGAAAGGTATTCGACGATGGTTGCTTTACCGATGGCGAAGAGACAACGAGGACTGAATGCGGTCAGATGAGCGCCATGAACGTCCGGCCGTTCGACCGGGAGGCCTTCGCCGTTCCAAGCCGGGGGGAGCGGATCCGGGTGATCGGTCTGATCCCCAACCAAATCCTGACGAAACTGCTCATCCTCGAGCCGGCCGTCCGGGACGGCGCAGTCGTCTCCGACGTCGGCCGGGATATCCTGAAGCTAACCGTTGTGGAGCGACACCGGGCGACGGGGAGGATCGGGCTCGGGTTCGTGCAGGGTTTCGGCCTGAAGGAGGGGGCGCTGGCCTCGTCTGTCGCGCATGACTCCCACAACATTATCGCGGTCGGTTGCGACGATGGGGATCTCTTCGCCGCAGTGAAGGCGGTTGAGGAGATGAACGGGGGGCTGGCGGCGGTCCGCAATGGTGAACTCCTGGCCGGGCTGCCGCTTCCCATTGCCGGCCTCATGTCGGACCGGCCGCTCGCCGAGGTTGCCCGCGGGTGGGAGAAGCTGCGCCGCGTTGCCCGTGATTTCGGTTCCGCGCCGGCCGAGCCCTTCATGGTCCTCTCCTTTCTCGCCCTGCCGGTGATCCCGGAGCTGAAGCTGACCGACAGGGGACTCGTCGATGTGAACCTCTTTGAACACGTCCCCCTCTACGCAGCGGGGTGACGGTGGAAAAAATGAAGTGCGAAACCGACCGGAACGATAGATGCGGAATTCATGATCGCAGATCAGGAGGAGAGATGACGAACAGAGAAAAGATGATGAGCGTGTTCCAGGATGCATTGAGCTCGGTGCTCCCGGGGAATCTGGTTCGGGACACGCTGCGGAATGAGGCGGGTGTCCTTACGATCGAAGGGGAAAACTACCGCCTCGCCGACTACCGCGGGGTCTATCTCTTCGGGAGTGGAAAGGCCTCGGTCGAGACGGCGCGGGCCGTCAAGGCAGTTCTCGGGGATCGGTTGACGGACGGCCTTGTCGTTTCAAACTATGGCGTCGCCATGGACGGGATCACGGTCTTCGAAAGCTCGCACCCCGTCCTCACGGAGAAGAGCATCCGGGCGGCGGAAATCCTCATGCAGAAAATGTCCGCCCTTTCCGCTGACGATTTCTTCATCTATGTGATGTCCGGCGGGAGTTCGGCGTTGATCGAGAAGCCGGCGCCGCCGATCGCGCTGGCCGAGATGCAGGATCTGGTGAAGGGGCTCCTCGCGAACGGGGTTCCCATCGAGGATCTGAACGTGGTTCGGAAGCACATCTCCCTTGTGAAGGGCGGGCGCCTGGGCCGGCTGTCGAAGGCGCGCGGGATCGTCCTGGTCGTCTCGGATGTGATCGGCGACGACCTGGAGGCGATCGGCTCCGCGCCGATGTTCTTCGACCGCTCCAGTTTTGCCGACACCCATGCCATTCTGAAAAAGTACGGTCTCTGGGATCGGGCGCCCAAGAGCGTTCGGTCGGTTGTTCAGAAGGGGCTGGACGGGGGGATGGAGGAGACGCCGAAGGGGCCGAGTCCGCTGATCGACCATTTTCTGATCGGGAGTAACCTGAAAATCCTCCGGAAGGCGAAGGAGAAGGCCGAGGCGCTGGGGATTCCTGCCCGTATCATGAGTTCCCGTCTCCGGGGTGAAGCGAGGGAGGCGGCGAAGGCCATCCTGGCCATCGGCGAGGAGATCGCGACGACGGGTCAGCCGTTCGCCCCGCCGGTTCTGCTTCTGTTCGGCGGAGAGACCACCGTTACGCTGAAGGGGGACGGGATGGGCGGCCGGAACCAGGAGATGGCGCTCGCCGCCCTCCGGGAGTTTCAGGGAAACCCGCGCTTTCTCTTTCTCAGCGCCGGGACGGACGGGATCGACGGCCATTCGGATGCCGCCGGCGCCCTCGTCGATCATGCAAGTTGGGAAAAGGCGCAGGCGCTCGGTCTTCGGGTTGACGATTTTCTCGCCCGGAACGACTCCTACCACTTTCTGCAGCAGACCGGAGATCTGATAATGACCGGCCCCACGGGGACGAACGTCATGGACATGACCGCGCTGCTGATCTCGTAAAAAGGAGTCCGCTATTTTAAATCATATCCAGACAAGAAAAAAATCTTGCATTTTCGGAAAGAATTATTTACCCTTATAAACAACACCGATTCATGTGCACTACCTGTCCGTAGTTACCGAGATACGAAAATGACAAACGCACAAGCATCGGTTGGCAGGCGTGCAATGGTTTTTTGCACAAATGGATTGCGGGCTGAACGGTTCGGCGATGTTGCAATTGGTTCCATGGAGAAACCCAACACAAAGGAGGATTTAAGATGTCAGAAGGAAAAGTAAAATGGTTTAACGATGC
>Ga0100398_1000640_pt1 | contig 31359 bp, 28 predicted proteins | sample CryGeymeta201522_FD_81568 | JGI IMG/M metagenome (GOLD analysis project Ga0100398, IMG submission 81568) | Groundwater microbial communities from Crystal Geyser aquifers in Utah, USA - Crystal Geyser metaG 2015-22 | ecosystem: Environmental > Aquatic > Deep subsurface > Groundwater | place: USA...
AGGATTGAACTGATGACCTCACCCTTACCATGGGTGCGCTCTACCGACTGAGCTATGTCGGCTTATATATTAACATAATATATAATACTAAATATTTGACTTTTTGTCAAAATATTTTTATCTAAATTTATTTATTTTTAAATTTTGTCTTATATATGTAGAGAAGCATAGGTGATGCTAAGAAAATTGATGAGTAAGTTCCAAAAAACATACCTACAAACAATGCTAAAGCAAAGAATCTAACTGATTCTCCTCCTAAAAATATAATTGACCCCAAAATAAATAATATTGTTAATGTAGTATTAATAGATCTAGTTAATGTTTCTTCAATACTTTTTGCTACTACTTTTTCAAAATTATCACCACCAAGTTTTCTAATATTTTCTCTTATTCTATCAAATATAACTATAGTGTCATTAACAGAAGCTCCTAGAATTGACAACAAAGCTATGATAAACAAAGTATCTATTTCAACAATTTTTAGATATGATAAATAAGAAAAAACTCCTATAGGAATAATGATGTCGTGAAACAAAGCTACTATAGCTACTAAACCGTAATAGAAAGATGGTACTGGATAAGATATACCTTTAAATACATATGTTATAAATAAAATCATTGTAATTAGTACCATTATTACAGCAAACACGGCTCTTTGTTGTAATTCTTGACCTATACTTGGACTAATAGTATATTTGGATATAATTTTAACTAAATCCTCTCCCCCATATTTTTTATTTATAGAATCTATCAATAAATCATTTTCTTCCTGAGATAAAGCTTTAAACTCTAATTTATATATTTTGTCCTCATCTTTAGTTATAGATACTGGATCTATTTTAGAATCTGATTTAACTAAATCTTGTAATTCCTCTTTTGAAGGATTTTGATCTATGCTTAACTCTAAAACACTACCTCCAATAAAATCAACCCCTAGATTAAGACCAAATCTAAGAAAACTAAAAATTGAAAGTACAACAAAAAATATACCTATACTTAACCAAATTTTTGAATATTTAACTACAAACATATTTTAAAAAATTATAATCTAAATTTACTTTTTAATTCTGATAAGCCATTTTCCCAACTTTTTATTCATAAAAAAATTTCTATAGTTATCTATGAAATCCAACATTATTCTTGACAAAGTAAGTGATGAGAATAAACTTACTATTACTCCGATAGATAATGTAATCGCAAAACCTTGTACAACTCCAGAAGCTAAGTAAAATAGAATCAGAGAAGAAATTAAAGTCGATAATTGTGAATCTCTAATAGAAATCCATGCTCTTGAAAATCCTTCTTTAATAGCAATATTCAAATCTCTACCTTTATCTAATTCTTCTTTAATTCTTTCAAATATAAGAATATTTCCATCAACAGCAAATCCTATACTAACAAGAAATCCTGTAATCCCAGCTAATGTTAATGTAAATCCTAATAATTTAAATATACCTAATACTAGTATTACATAAAATACAAGTGCAACTGATGATATAATCCCTAATATTCTATACCAATATATCATAAATACAATTATCAAAATAAATCCTACAACACCAGCATATATACTTTTATCAAGTGAGTCCTGACCAAGAGAGGCTTCTACTACTTGCTCTGATACTAGATTAATAGGAAGAGGTAAGGCTCCAGCATTAAGTGAGTCTACAAGATCTTTAGTTTCTTTAGTAGTAAATTGTCCTGTAATTACAGCTTGACCATTTGGAATTTCTTGATTTATTGAAGGACCACTAACTATATTTTCATCCAAAACTATATATAAAATTTCACCTATATTATTTTTTGTAAATTCAGCAAATTTATTTTTACCTTCTTCATCAAATGTAACAGAAACTTGAGGTAAATTTGTATTAGGATCAAAAACAACATCAGCTCTTTCAATATTATTTCCTGAGATTATAGGTGATTCCGTATCATCATAATAAGGATTTTTATAAAAATCTAAATTATCAATAGGTTCATCTGAATTTAATCTAGATTGAATTGTATCAATAATTTCTTGGCTTTCAGATTGTTTTCTACCCTTATAAAACTCTAATTTTGGAGTATCTCCTATTCTTTCTATAGCCTCTTTGGTATTATCAAGTCCAGCTAGTTCTACTACTAACCTATTTTGATCTCCACTTTCTATATATATTCTAGGTTCACTAACACCAAATGCATTAACTCTTTTATTAACAACTTGTCTTAAACTTTCTAATGCCTGATCTCTATCATTTTCAGAAACATCTTTATCATCTATATCATATACAACTCTAACACCTCCTTGTAAATCCAAGCCTAAGTTAATTCCTTTTAGGGTAACTTCTGGAATTCTATTTTGAGTCAACCATTGATCAAATCCATTCTGTTTGAAAGGTAATTGATTCCAGTTTGAAAGGTCAGTTTGCTTATTATTCCAATAATTTATACCTCTATTTATAATACTAGGGAACGTTATACCAAGTGAAACAACTGTAATAAATATTATAAGAATAAATTTTCTTATAGAATACCCATATTTTGTCTTACTTATAAATATAAACTTAAATAAATTTATTAATACCTTATAAGGAAAATTAATTAATTTTACAGCAAACTTTTTAATCTTTCTTGACAACCTTTTACTCTTCTTTCTCACAAAAATCTAAATTATTTTATAATATTACATTCCCATTTCAGAAGCTACTTCTTTTTGGAGATCTGCTTTAGCCCCTTCTATTGCACTAACTATTCTTTTTTCTAACTTAGATTTATCAGATAATAATTCTTCGTCTATTTCTATAGATTTTAGAGATTGTGTACCATCCATTGTTACTGTAACACCATCTAATTCTTTAGTTATTCTCTTTTTAGCTAATTTCTTTTGTAATTGTTGTAACTCTGAGAATTGAGACATCATTTCTTTTGCCTTATTGAATCCATCGAACATACCCATAATTGTAAATTTTAAATTAATATTATATGTAAATTATTATATCAGATATTATTATTATTGTGAATATTTTTAGTGATTTAATTAATCAAGATTAAGAAATTTATAAAAAATAGCCTAGAAAAGCTAAGCTATTATTGTATTTAAGACAAAATTTCTAATATTCTGTATTTTTGTATACCTGCGGGAGTTTCTACCTTAAATTCTTCTCCAGATTTTCTATTCATAAAAGCAGCTCCTAGTGGTGATTGATCAGAAATTTTCCCATCTAAAGGATTAGCTTCCGTTGCACCAACTAAAGTATATTCTTTAATCCCAAATTTACTCTCAACTTTTATAGTACTTCCAATACCTACAAACTCATTATTAATCTTATGATTTATAATCTCTGCATTTCTTACAATGCTTTGTAATTCAAGAATTTTTGACTCATTAAAAGACATATCATTTTTTGCTTCATGATACTCTGCATTTTCTTTTAAGTCTCCCTGCTCTTTAGCATACTTAATTTTTTCAGAAATTTCACTTCTTCTGTTAACTAAAGTTTCTAACTCTTTTTCTACTTTAAGTAAACCTTCTTTTGTCATTTGATACTTTTTCATATAATTTCTTATTCTTAAAAATAAATAAATCTAAATTGATTAATAAAAAACTAACCCAACCCTCAAATAAGCTAAGATTATTGAGACTTAAGTATTAAGTTTAATATTTTTTATTCACGATTTATTGTTTATGTATTATAATATACTTATGTATATATTGCAAGTCTTTCCTCTAAAAAAATTGCCTTTCAAACAGAGTAAACCTCTATCCTATTTTTATTCTACTAAAATTAATATTGGATGTCTTGTATCTATACCTATTAAAAATAAATTTCAATTAGGTATAGTTGTTGATTGTAAGCTAAATTATGAAATAAATAATACTAATCAAAATTTCAAAATTAAGTTTATTGAAGAAATTTTCTCCGAAATCCCATTATTAACAGTTAACCAGATAAAGTTAGCTATTTGGATATCAAAAAAATATGCTTATTCAACTAGTGATATTCTAAAAAACTTTTTACCTAAAATAAATTCAAAGTTTAAAATATATCCAAAAATTTTAAATCAAGAGTTTTCTAATACTGTAGAAATAAATTCTAATAAATTTCAAGTAAAAACTTTTTTAGCAGATTATAAAGAAAGATTAATATATTATAAAAAAATCATCACATCTTCTCAAAATCAAATCATAATTTTTGTACCTGATCAAATAACACTAGATAGATTGACCTTAGATTTAAAAGAGTTCCAACCAACAAGTTTCAGTAATACTCTTTCTACAAAAAAATATAGAGAAATTTGGATGGGAATAAAATTGAATAAAATAAAATTGATTATCTGCACAAAAAATGGTTTATTCTTACCATTTAATAATCCTGAAGCTTTTATTATAGAGAATGAACATTCCGAATCATATTATGAGAATTCGCCTAAACTTACTTATTCTAGCCAAGATATAATTACTAAATTAGCTTTGATTTATAATACAAACTTAATTTTAACTGGTAATTTTTATTCTATTAATACTTATAATCTATTATCCAAATCAAAAATCAGTATTCCTAAATTTTTTCATCCAAATTGGGAAGACAAATCACTAGAAATTATAAGAATGTATAATGAATACAAACTAGGTTTAGATGGAATTATATCCAATCAAATTATTAATAATATAAATATTGCATTAGAAAAAAATATTCCTATTATAATTTTTGTCAATAGAAAAGGTGAATCTACTTATATTTTTTGTGAAAAATGTGGATTTCATCTAAAAGATCCATATTCTAACACACTACTATCTACTCATAATACTGATCTTCTAGATAAAAAACCTAAAAATTATACTGACTCAAAAGTACTAGTTTCTCATAAATCTAATCGTTGGTTCAAAATGATTTATAATTGTCCTAAATGTAATAATGAACTTACTTTTAGTGGTATGGGAATAGAAAAAATTCATAAAATTATTCAAGAAAAATATCCTTTACTAAAGACAGAAATTCTTAATAATGATTTTGCCAATGATCTTGATTCTCAAATACAAATTATTAAAAATTTAACCCAAAACAAGACGAAAATTATTTTTGCGACACAAATGTTCAAAAAGTTTTTACCAGACTTCAAAATAAAACCAATTATTATAATACCTTCATTTGAAGCATTATTTTCACTTCCACAATACAATACGATTGAAAAATCTACTCACTTTTTAATTGATTGTTTTATTTATAGTGAAAAAACTGTTATACAAACTTTCCAAGAACTAAAAGAAGAACAAAAAACTCCTATTCTGGGGCTCTTAACAAATAAAAATTTTGATGCGATTTGGCAAGATGAAATTGATTTAAGAAAAACACTTGAATATCCTCCTTTTAGTGAAATGATTTTACTTTCGTCTTCTCATCATATAAGAGAAAAAGCTATAGAACAAGCTTTAAGAACCAAAAATGTACTTAGGAAATTAGGATTAAAACCTATTGGACCAATTGAAAATTTTTCTAATATAGGGAAGGGGAAGTTTATTTTATCTTTGATAATAAAAGCTAATTCTAAAAATACAGATAAAATTAAACAACAGCTATTGCCTGTATTAGAAATTAATCAATATATCAGTATAAACCCTTTACAGTTTATATAAATATTAAATATAATCTATATATTTAACTCTAAACTTATAATTTTTTATTTTGATTTAATTCAATTTTTTGATACAATGTATACAATATATATTTAAATAAGTATCATAATGAAATATATCACCATAAAAGGAGCCCGTGTTCATAATCTGAAGAATATTGATGTAAAGATACCAAGAGACAAACTCGTTGTAATTACTGGACTTTCTGGTTCTGGAAAATCTTCTTTAGCTTTTGATACTATTTATGCTGAAGGACAAAGACGATATGTAGAAAGCCTATCTGCTTATGCAAGGCAGTTTCTTGGAATGATGGACAAGCCTGATGTTGATAAAATTGAAGGATTATCCCCTGCAATTTCTATTGATCAAAAAAGTGTCTCCCGAAATCCTAGATCTACCGTTGGTACCGTTACAGAGATTTATGACTATCTTAGACTACTTTATGCTAGAGTTGGAATACCATTTAATCCTGATACTGGAAAACCTATTCAGATGCAAGATGCAAAACAGATTGTGGAAAAAATAATGTCTTATAAAGATGATAAAGAAAATCAACTTATAATTTTGGCTCCTATCATAAAAGATAAAAAAGGTGAACACAAAGGGATTTTACAAAAAGCAATTCAAGATGGTTTTATGAGAGTTAGATTAGATGGAATAATTTATCTTGCTGAGGAAACTTTAGATATCAAAATAGATAAACAAAAGAAACATAATATAGAATTAGTAGTAGATCGAATATTAGATGAGTCTAGTTTTAATTCCTCTCGTATTCTTGATTCAGTAGAAACTGCCCTACACTTTGGGCAAGGACAAGTTATTCTCGCTCGTATAAAAGACAGATTAAAAAATATTTTTATAGATGAATTATTTAGTCAAAGATATGTCCTAGATTCTGGTGAGAGTTTTGGGGATTTAGAAACCAGAAATTTTTCTTTTAATAGTCCTCATGGAGCTTGTAATACTTGTGATGGTCTTGGTTATACTCCCAAAATTTCAGCTGACTTAGTGATTCCCAATCCTAAATTAACTATAAAAGAAGGTGCTATAAGACCTTGGGTAAGTACAGGAAATAATAAAGCTATGTTTGGATGGTATATGAAGATTCTTGCTGTAATTGCCGAAGAATATAATTTTTCTTTAACAAAACCTATAAAAGATTTATCTCCTGAAATATTAGACTTAATTTTGTACGGACCTAAAGAAGAGATTAAAGTTTGGATTGAATCTAATGGGCACAAAATAAATGCTAACTTTGAAGGTGTAATTCCTAATCTGATGAGAAGATATCGAGAGACAGATTCAGATTTTGTGAGAACAGAAATAGAAAAATATATGATAAACTCTATTTGCCCTTCTTGTAATGGTAAGAGGCTAGAAAAACAATTCCTATCCGTACAAGTAGCTAGAAAAACTATTGACGAGCTTGTCAATATGAGTATCTTAGATTTAAATCTATTTGTAACCAAAGTTGCTAATAACCATGATTTTTTCAATGAAAGAGATCTAACTGTTAGCAAACCTATTTTTAAAGAAATTCAAGCGAGATTAGAATTTTTACTGAATGTTGGACTTGATTACCTAACATTAGACAGATCTAGTAATACTCTTTCTGGAGGTGAAGCTCAAAGAATTAGATTGGCAACTCAGATTGGTTCTGGATTAGTGGGAGTTCTGTATATTCTTGATGAACCTTCAATTGGATTACATCAAAGAGATAATATGAGATTAATAAAAACTCTAAGACATCTACAAGAACTGGGAAATACTGTAATTGTAGTAGAGCATGACGAAGACACAATCAAAGAAGCTGATTATGTAATAGATTTCGGACCAGGGGCAGGACATGCAGGAGGGCAAATTGTAGCAGAAGGAATACCATCTGAATTTATGCAAAAAGATGGATTAACTGCAGAATACTTATCTGGGAGAAGAGAGATATTACCTCCAAAAAAATTAAGAAAAGGTAATGGTAAAAACTTAATTATCAAAGGAATTGCAGAGAATAATTTAAAAAATATAGATATTTCTATTCCTTTAGGTAAATTTGTATGTGTAACTGGGGTTTCTGGATCTGGAAAAAGTACTTGGGTAGAAGATATTCTACACAAACATATTGCTCATACAATGTACGGAGCCAAAGAATTGCCTGGCAAGTTCAAATCAATAAAAGGATTAGAACATATTGATAAATTAGTCAATATAGACCAATCTCCTATTGGAAGAACTCCTCGCTCTAATCCTGCTACATATACTGGATTATTCACAGTTGTAAGAGATATTTTTTCTAAAACCCCTGAAGCTCAACTAAAAGGGTATAAGTCTGGTAGATTTAGTTTTAATGTTAAAGGTGGTAGATGTGAAACCTGTAAAGGAGATGGTGTTCTAAAAATTGAAATGAACTTTTTACCTGATATTTATGTAGAATGTGAAGACTGTCATGGGAAAAGATATAATAAAGAAGCTTTAGAGATAAAGTATAAAGGAAAAAGTATTGCAGATATATTAGATATGGATGTTGAGACAGCCTTGGAGTTTTTCAAAAATGTTCCATCATTAAAAGACAAGTTAAATACCCTTTTTGATGTTGGATTATCTTATATGAAATTGGGACAATCAGCAACACAATTATCAGGAGGAGAAGCACAAAGAATAAAATTAGCAACAGAATTATCCAAAAGAGCAACTGGAAAAACTTTATATATTCTAGATGAACCAACTACTGGCCTTCATTTTGAAGATGTCGCTAAATTATTAAGAGTTATTCATAAATTAGCCGACAAAGGTAATACACTACTTGTAATTGAGCACAATCTTGATGTCATTAAAAGTGCTGATTATATAATAGATATGGGACCTGAAGGTGGAAATAAAGGTGGGGAAATAGTTGCAACTGGAACTCCAAAGGAGGTATCCAAAGTAAAAAGTAGTTATACTGGACAATTTTTAGCTAAAATGTTGAAGTAATGATTTCTGAAATTGTTAAAAAATTAAAGTATAAGTCTATAATAATATTACTTATATCTACTATCTTAATTTTTAACTCCAAAATTGGAATACAAAATTTAAACCCAACAAAAGTTGATTGGTTAATGCAAGGAGGTGATTGGCCACAGCATCAATTGGGTTTTGAATTTTATAGAAAACAAGCATTTACATTCCCTATTGGGGAAATACAAAACTTTTTATATCCAGTTACTACAAATATGGCTTTTACAGATAGTATTCCCTTATTAGCTATACCTTTTAAACTAATTAACTCTATTCTACCAGAAAATTTTCAATATTTTGGATTTTGGTTATTTTTTAATATATTTATGCAAGGATATATAGCATATCTAATATTTAGAAAATTAAATTTATCTAAAAAGGGAGCTTTGCTAGGAGGAATATTTTTACAATTAACCCCTGCTTTACTAGCAAGAATTAATCATCCTGCACTTACTGCTCATTGGTTAATTCTACTGGCAATTTATAATTATCTAAATTTCAAGCAAGACAAAAAATCTATTCTTTATAATATCTTACTAGTAATTTTAGTTAGTTTAATACATCCTTATCTTGTAGCTATGATACTTCCAATAATTTTAGTTACACTCCTAAAAACAAAGACTTTATTAAATAAACTTATTTTTGTTATTTTAGCATTAATTATACCCATATTTATTTGGTATATAATAGGTTATTTTGTTACATATTCCGTTGGAGATCCGACTAATTTAGGATTATTTAGTGCTAATATAAATACTTTCTGGAATCCACAATATGCACTAATGAATGATAATCTATATAATGCTTCCAATTTTTCACAAATACTCAATCAAAAGTATAAATCTCAATATGAAGGATTTGCTTATCTTGGATTAGGAATTATCACAGCTATAATATTATTATTTAGTAAATTAATATATTTAATACCAAAATATAAATATAATTTAAACCATATTAAAAATTGGCTTCAAAATAATTTCTTATTAATATTCGTAACTTTTTCAATAACAATTTATGCTATATTAGATTTAGATACAATTAACAAAATAAGACAATTTGAAAATTTTATAATCATAGAATATTTCCTGAAAGCATCTTCAATGTTAAGAGCAAATGGGAGATTTATCTGGGTATTAATGTATATTATAATTATTTTCAGTGTTTATCTTCTACATAGACTGTATAAGAAACAATTCTTATACATAATTTTAGTTCTAATTACAATTCAGATTATAGATCTAAAACCTCTTTTAAATCAAAAATTATTTCCAAATAATGAATCTTTTAGCTTAAATTCAGAACAGAATCTGTTTTGGAAGAGTGAGATTGAATCAGCGGAAGCTATATATTTTTATCCTGGAGGAAAAAGATCTTATAAATCAAATGATGATTATATTCCTTTTCTATATTGGGCTAGCAAAAATAATATTCCTATTAATGCTGGGTATTTATCTAGATATGACATTGCAAAATCGATTAAATTCAATCTGGAATTGGAACAAAATTTATCTAATGGAATCCTAGAAAAAGATTCGTTATATATTACTAATAAAGAAAATTCTAATTTCTTTTATGAAATAGCTAAAAAAACAAATAAGAAAGTGATTATTTATGATGGTTATTATTTTATAAAGTAAATATTAAAATAAAATTTGACTATTTAAAATTTATATGATAGTATTTAGTTTAATAGTGTAGTTATGTTCATAATTATATCTATCTGCTCTCCAATACAATTTAATCTACACTACAGACTTCTATTATTTAAATAGAAGTTTTTTCTTTACTAACTAAAAGCGATAAATCTACTAGACAAATTATACTTTGTTTGCTAAAATAAATAAGTACATTTCAAGTAAAGCCGAAATAGCTCAGTTGGTAGAGCAATCGCTTTGTAAGCGATGGGTCGGGGGTTCAAGTCCTCTTTTCGGCTCAATTCACTTTATATAATTATAATTTGAATAAATTAAGGGTAGATGGCGGAGCAGTCAATCGCATCGGTCTGTAAAACCGACGACATTTTGTCTACGTAGGTGCGAGTCCTACTCTACCCACCACATAATAAAAAAGAGCATTCTATTTATATGCTCTTTTTTATTTATTAATGTAATAATATTAATAATTAGAGACTTACATTAATTATATATACCAAATAAGCTAAGTATAATCCTATCAAGAATAATCCTGTCTTAGAACCAATTACCCATTTTCTGACTACTAATACAAAAACTATCACTATTATTGTCGCAAATAATAATATTATACTAGAAATTAAATTTTCTGTTTCAACTAATAATGGCTCGCCTCCATTCATACCAAATGCTATTAACCAAGGAAACCCCAAACAGAATAATATATCAAAAATATTTGACCCAACAGCATTACTAACCGCCATATCACCTCTTCCTCTTTTTGCAACTATAATTGATGATAAAAGATCAGGAATAGATGTTCCTCCAGCAAGTACAGTAAGAGCAATTATTGTAGAGTTAATATTTAATAAATCACCTATATGAACTGCTGATTCTACTAAAACATAGGATAGCCCTGCAATTGCTGTAATTGACATTATGAATGTAAACCAATATTGCTTAGGATATTTGACAGGATTTGGAATTATCAAATTTAATATATTAACTGTAATGTGATTAAACTTATTTTTGTCTTGACTGATCTCTTCTTCTAGAATTTCAATCGGATTATCATCAGTGTATTTAAGCCATTTTTTCCAATAAAAAACTATCACAACATAAACCACATAAAGAATAACAAATAAAATTGCCTCTATTATAACTATCTTTCCATCCCAAAAGGATACTAATAATAAAATAATTGATAAAGCATAAAATATAAGGTCTCGAAGTACAGGTTGCCATGTTAATTTTGATCTTCTGTACATAACTGAAGCTCAAACTATAACCAAAATATTAAATATAGCTGATCCTACTATAGTACCTGATCCTATATTTCCTTTATCTCCTGGTAATATTACAGCAAAAAAAGCTGTGAAAAATTCTGGAGCACTAGATCCAACTGCCATAAAAGTAGCTCCAACAACATCATCTGGTAATTTAAATTTATGTGCTATTCTATCCAATGCCGGTACAAAATAATCTTCGCAGATAATAGCTAAAAGATAGAATGACAAAACTAAAATTAGTAAGTAAAATAAAACAAACATATTTATGAATTTAATTTATAAAATATTATAAGTAATTATACTTATAAATTTGTTTTATGTAAAGCTCTTGTTTTCATTGTATAAAATTAATTACCTTAAAAAAAAGTAAGGTAATAAAGCTAATTAAAGTTAAAGTATCTTAAAATTTCCAAAATAGCATATCCTCCTCCAGAAACTAAAATAGTGAAATATATTATACTTAATAAGTTAAAAAAATGACCTAATAATATAATTAATCCATCTTTTGCCATAATTCCTATACAAAAGCAAAGAATAGCCAAAGCTGGCAAAGTATTACTAAAAGGAATAAACCCAAAAGGAAACATAAGTAATAAAGTTCCTAAAAGAATTGAAATATAATTGATAGTCTCAACAAGTTTATTATTAGTTAAAAATTCTAAGCGGTTAGTTTTAGCAATTTTTTCTAAGCGAATAAACCACTTCAACCCCATATTTAAACCTTTTTTTATTTGACTTGCAGAGAATTCTTTTTCACTTATTTTAGATGGAAGCCAAAGTTCTTTACTTAGAATTAAACTAATAGTTATAAGAATAATAGCACCGCCAAAGATAGTACTTAATCCTGGAATTGAAACAGGTATTAAAAATATGATTGTAAGTAAAGCTATTAATAAAAGTGTTCCATCCGCACTTAATTCTTGCTTGATTTCTAATATACTTATATCATCTTCTGGTAGCTTATCTATTAAATTTTTAAGTTTGCTTGATAGTGAGTTTTTAAGCATGAATGATATATATTATTATTTCTTTTCAATTGAAATTGATTTGTTATTTCTTAATCCTACTGCATTTTTAGAAGAAATAACACTTTTTCCTGTTTGTTTTTCTAAAGTTATTCTTGCTTGTTTTGCAACATTTCCACCTTCTTGTGCTACTTTTTTATTTGCATTAAGTCCTTTTGGCTTCTGTGATTTAGAAATTTCAGAAGTTGAAGCCTCTGCTAACATATTCAAAACCAACTCAAGATTAGTCATATTATCTCTCAAATTTTGTTTTTTGAGACCTTTAAAAGTCTTATATTGTTTTACTGATTTATCTGCCCAAGCTTTTGTAATTTCATCTGTCAAAATTGCATATTCTAAACCTTCTTGCACTCCCCTTTCATTCCATTCATCCGTAAGCTCTTTTCTAACTTCAATACTTTTAAGCCTTTGATTTATCCAATCTTTGGAATACCCTTTTTTTAAATATGTTACCATCGCCCTTTCAAAAGCAAGTTCTGGATCTTCTGTTTCTTCAATTCTTTCATATCCAACTTTTGCAAGCCAAATTTTAAATGGCTCAGCTTTAGGAGATGGAACTGATTGGATAAGCCTCAAAATATTTTCAGTATCTAAAACATCAGTTGTATAAAATTTACCATCAGAGGATTTCATTTTCAGTTGTCCTACATTTTGGGACAACTGACTTCCTTCTTTTATTAACTTTGTTTTCAGAGCATTCCAATACTTTCTTGAGCGGGGGCTATCAGTGAGAATTGCAATAATATCTACAACCGAAAAATACCAAATTTCTTTTTCCTCGTCCCAATGACGACGAACTTCATTTTGGTTAAAAATAATTATTGATTCTTTTTTATTCATAAATTTTCTGAAGACATTTAATCTAGCTTTTTATAACCTAGCTAAATTCTATCATCTAAACAACTTTTTCGCAAACCTACTTAATACAAAAAATTCTACACTCCCAATAATGCTCTTAGCTCGTTAGATATTTCCCATTTTGGCTCAAATGTAACTTCTATATTGACTTTTTCTGGGTTTAGAATACTTATTTCTTTAATTATCTCGTCTTTGATTCTTCCACCATATGGACATAAAGGTGTGGTATATGTCATCAGGATATCTACTATATTATCTGTAATTTTGATATCATAAATCAACCCGATTGTATAAATATCTATCCCTATTTCTGGGTCTAGTACCCTTTCACAAGCTTGTATTATGTCTTCTTTTGTTATCATGGTTGTGGTATTAATAAATTTTATAATTGACGAGGTCTTGTTTTTTCTTCTTCATTTGAAATTAAAAATTGAGCTAAAAAATCAAGTAGTAAAAAGGCTCTAATCATATTTGCATTAGTTAAACCTTTCATATCCTCACCATGCATTATTTTATGTCTGCTAAAATTATAACTTCCCTTTTTAGGTTTATTCCCTATATAGGTTGTTTGAAACAAAATTGAACTAACAATATTTAAAGCTATATTTGCTTGTATTTCATTTGAATTTTCAAGTAAATTAAATACTTCCTTATGAATTTCAGATTGATTTTTATTTTTATATTTTTTATTTTTATCTTTTTTTGTAATAGTTATATCGTTATCTTTAGCAATATCTAAAAGTATACCATCAATTTGACTTATAATAACAGGCAAAACTAATCTTGGACTTGGTTTTTTTGTACTTCTAACATACATTACAACATCTTTAATTGATAATATTCTTTTCTCTAAAAATTTATTACCTTCCCATTTTTTATAAAAGTCTAGAATTTTCCAATCATCTGTTTGATAAAATTTATAAAACTCATTTTCAATAGTACTTCTTTTGGGATTTTTTAAATAAGTAAAATAAATATGGTTTATTATTTCTATAGGTGTATCTGTACTTACAAAGTAGTGGTATTTACTAAATATTTTTAAAATATCTTCATCAAAAAACTTCTTCCATTCATTAATTCTTTTATAAGCATCTTGAAATAAAGATGAAACATGAGCAAAACTTATAGCAATATTATTTATTTGATTATTATAATTTGTAAAAATTTTTTGAATATCCTTAGAAAGAGTTGTAATCGGACTTGTAATTGATCTTAATTCAATCGTAAATTTTGAGAAAGGTTCTGTCGCTTTATTAACTACATCAGTAATATCTGTAGATTGTTGAGCTATTTTTTCTAATACTTCTTTATCTATCATACAATTTCTGCCTCCCCACTACTTCCCTCGTAGCCTCAATCTTCCTATCAGCATAAAGCACAACATCTTTGATCACCAATTTTTGGATATCAGAGATTAAAGTTTTAATTAAGTCATAATCTGCTTGATTTTTAATCATAAAAACTTATTTTTAAATCTATTTACATATATATTACCTTAAATAAATTTGATTGTAAATGATAGGTAATAATCTTGTAATCTATGTCATTAAAATTTAATTTTTACGACATAAAAATTATAAACTAAAATCAATATGTACTTTATCGCTTTTACTTTTTTAGATAATATATCAAAAATTTATCCTTATTTAAAAAAAGGGAAATATTCTTTATAGTCTTCTATTTTTAGGTTATGAATTTCTTTATAAACTTTTTCTAAAGTAGAATCTTTTGTATCTGTTAATTTATTATAAATATATACCCTATTAAAAGTTGATTTATAATTAATAATATCTATATCCATACCCAATTCTGACAAATAAATTTCTTTCATATAATCAAAATCTTGAATAAAGTTTTCATAAACAAATAAATCTAAATTAATTGTACTATCTGAAATTATAGAAAAATATTCTTTATTTTCTCTGCTAAAAATTAAATATTCCATTTTATTTTTATAAGCCATATCCTCAAACCAAAAAAGTAATAAATCTTGTTTTAATTTATAGTTATTTGAGTATTCAAAAATTAATTCCTTTTTAGAAGTTTTTATAATTTGTAATGAACTTTCCTTTATCTTAAGTTCATTATTTTGATTCTTAAATATATTTTGAAAATCTTTCATCCACTCATCCTTCCAATCTCCAATAAAATAATTTTCTATAGAGCTTTTCTGAACTAATTCATTCCAATAATTTTGAGCTCTTCTACAGTCATCATAAGAGAGTTCTCCTTTTTTCCAATTACCAACTAAAGAATGTAATTTAGGTATATATTTTTGAACTCTTTTTTTATGATCAAAATTTCTACTTTGATTATATTCATAAATTTCTTGTTCCATTTCTTCTTTTAGAAAAGTAAAGTTTTTTTCTTCCAAATTAGAAGTATAAATCATATTTATCAAAAAATCTTTTACTTCTTCTAATTTATTTTTATCAAATTGAGCATAAATTTTAACACAACTTGAATTTGTTATAGCTTCTAATTTTCCAAATAACTCATATTTTTTATTATAGAAATTTTCATAATCATGCTTTATATTTCCAAAAAATAGCATATGTTCTGCCAAATGAGTAAATCCCTGTTGTTCTGGGAGCTCTTTTTCTGAAGAAATTTTTATTTCTAGCATTAAACTTAATGTGTATTTCCAATTTATATAATGATGTTTTCTCATAATAGTAGTTTAATTATATACTGAGAAAAGAAGACTTGTCAAGAAAAAATTTTGAATAAATTAAAAATAACTTTTATGTTCCTATTTCCCCTGAAACCCTTTTTCTGCAATCTTTTCCATTGCTTCTCCCATAAAATAAAGTGAGTCAGAAGGTGAAATTACTATAATTTTATCTCTTTTTTTTAATTTATCTGGTGTAGTTTGTTTCATGTTTTTTAAATATTACTCAAAATTACTTTAAGATAATTGTCATCAATTTTATGATCAGCATTTGGCACAATAATCATTTTTACATTATCTTTACATAATGGGTTAAATATTTTTTCTAAGAAATCTTCTTTTTCTCCAATTATAAATATTACTTCTTCTGCTAAATGACTCCCTAAAGTCTCAAATGGAGTTGGTGAACATAAAATTAATTTTTTTAATGGTTTTTGTAAAGCTATATCTAAAGAAAAAACACATCCTAACGAAAAACTAATCACTGTATCAAAATCTTTAAATTTTGTTGCTTCGCCAGTATTCCAATCTATTTTTGCTATATTAAAATATTTGGATAAAAATTTATAATCTTCTCTAGTTTCTCCTAACCCTGGATAGAATATAGGTTTCATATACTTGTTTATTATCTTATAAAAAATGGAGATAATATCTATTATCTCCTTATTATACTACATTATTTGATAAATGCTAATTAATAGCTAAATATCAAATTCACTGTTATTTACACCTTTAATGAAGGCTCCCCACTCATCTTTGGTGAAAAAGATAGTGTTTTTAGATTCATCATTACTGTTTCTTACAGCAATCCCCTGTTCTGTTATTGCAACAGCTACACATGTTTTTGGATTATTTTTTGACCAAGAAGATGTTACAAATTGAGAATCTTGAACTTCAAACATAATTTTACACAATTTGACTAAAGAACATATCCATCATATCAAAAAAAAAAGACTTGTCAAGTAAAATTTTGAATAAATAAAAAATAACTTTTATGTCACTACTTTCCCTGAAACCCTTTTTCTGCCACTTCGCTTACTAATTCTTGACCTCCTTGTTTTATAATCTCGCCTTTATTCATAATATAAACTTTTGTGGGGGGTAAATTATGTATCAAATTTGTATGATGAGTAATTATCAAGACTGACATATGATTATCCTCTACAATCTGCTTTAGGCTTGTACCAAAAAGATTAATCGCATCAACATCCAATCCTGAGTCTGGCTCGTCCAGGATAGCAACTTTTGGCTTTAATAATGACAATTGTAGTAGCTCTAATTTTTTCTTTTCTCCACCTGAGAATCCATCATTCACATATCTTGTCAAAAAACTTTTATCTATACCTAGTTTTTCTATTTCTTGGTGAATAACTTTTTGAAAAGCTAGAATAGAAATATTTTTGACTAAAATTTGGTAAGCATTCTTTAATAAATTAATTACGGTTACTCCTTTTATCACTGGTGGGTTTTGCATAGATAAAAATAAACCTAATTTTGCTTTGTCTGATGTTGTGTACTCTCTTATATCTTTATTATCGATAAAGACTTTTCCCTCTGTTTGGTATGAAGGATATCCCATAAGTCCTAATGCTAAAGTACTTTTCCCACTTCCATTGGATCCCATCAAATAATGAATTTCTCCATCTGGAATCTCAAAATTAATATTTTTTACAATTTCTAACTTTCCTACTGTAACTTTGAAATTTTCTACTCTAAACATATTTATTCTAAACTTATTAATTCTATTTAATCTCCATTTCATTAATAGTGTTGATCATTAATTTGACACACTTTATTCTATTCAAATCTTTGCCTAGCCCTATCAATTCATAAATCTTATCTTCTGTAAGCTCTTTTATATACTCTACAGACTGCCCTTTTAACTCTTCACTGATTATAGAAGCTGAAGCGATCGCAAGAGCACAAGCATTTCCTGTATAGGAACAATCTTGTATAATACCATCTTTCACTTCCAAATATACCATCAAATCATCTCCACAAATAGGATTATAGCCTCTTTTGGTAAAATTAGCATTTTTATTTTCTCTTTTATTCAATGGATTTCTATATAAATCTATGATAAATTCTCTATAAATTTCATCACTACTCATACTTAATTCTTTTTAAAGTTAATTGAACTAAATATCCACCAAATAATATTAATAAGAAAAATTAAGCTAAAAATTTTATTTTCTCTTAATTCTTTGGGGATAGAGTCAAAAATAGATTTAGTAAATTTATCTAACCATTGAGCAAAATTACTATCCTGAAGTAATTCTTGATTTTCTGTTGCATATTCATCCCAAGGAACATATCTACTCACAAGATTATTTGAATCTGTATTATCTACACTACTTGCCTGTACAATATTATTAGATTTTGTAGTTTTTTCTGTACTTGTATCTTGCTCTGTCTCAACTGATATATGTTTGTCATCGTATGGCACTAATCTTAATTCCCCATCATATTCTTCCACAAATCCTTGTATTAGCACTGTATCTCCTTTTCTCATTTCTGGTTTACGAAAAGCATTTTCGGAGATTTTGACAATATTTTCTTTTTGATTATCTGATAAAATTACAAGTTTTGTAGCTGTATTTGTATTAAGGATACCTGATATTTGGACAAAAGCATTCTCACGAGATAAAGTATCTTGCATTTCAAATTTTGGAGTAAAATTCTTAGATTCTACACCAGCAATATCTTTTAATTTTAAGTACATTTGAGTTTTTGTCTTATGAATACTTCCTTGTAATGTTAAATTCTGATTTAAATCAATATTATAATCTGAATTATTTGGGATTGTTACTCTTAAAATATTTCTTCCATCTGTAATATAAAATGAATTCTTATAAATTTTATCAAGATTAATAAATACAATACCTGTAATTTCTATATTATCATTATGATTTAGATTAGAAATCTCTCCAAAATTTATTGTTCTATAAATTACACTTGAATCTTCTTTTTCTTGAGTTGATTTAGTTTTTGATGCTGATGTCTTACTCTTAGCTTGTTTTGTCTCTATTATAGCTGGTTCTGTTAATATATTATCTTTTCCTTCTGTAATAGTAGTTGTAAATAACCATCTATCTTCAAATTTACTATAACTTTGATCTACAAGTGATTTTGGGATTTCTACTTCTTGATAAATATTTCCATCTGGGCTTGATAATCTGACTGTTTCTCCTGTATTATTCAGAGTAATTTTTGTATCAACATTTCTGAAGATTCTATAAGAATATGGCTTTATCTCACCAGATAATGTAATTGTTTTTACTCTATCTCCTAATTTCCATCCATCCAGTTTGATAATCTGATTAGTTGAATTATAGATTTCTATAAATTCATTTTCTGTTCCAGATTTAGGATCTGCTAAAAATTCTGTAAAATAAATCCAACCCGCTTCTACAATTTGAGTATTAGCATTAACTTCTTCCTCTTCTTCTATCTCATTTTTATCTTCTGTTAATATTTCTTCTTTTGGTTCTTCTATAATCAAAGATTGCTTATTTGATAAATTTGCTGTCACTTGATTAGTCCATTCAAATTTTCCATTGATTAAAGCTAAACTATTTTCTTTTTTTACATCTTTTAAGAAATATATTTGTTTATCTTGAATTTTTCCATTCGGATCAATCAGATTCACTTCTTCATATGACTCTGCATTTGAATTATAATTATTTAACATAGAAACCCTAATTGAATAAAATCCGAAGCCAGGAATATTTCCTGACAAGCTTTTAGCACTTCCTCCTCCAGAAATTAAATCATCTACCTTCCAACCTGTAAGATCTATATCCTCACTAGTTAAATTCTCTATCTCTATAAATTCAGATTCAAATTTCGTTCCTTGATCTGGTAGGAATTCACTGATTTTCAATTTATTGTCATAATTTAAGATTACACCTTCTGAAGTTTCCTCTTCTCCAGTCTCAGTTGGAATCTCTTCCTCCTCTATAATTTCTTCTTCTACTATAGGTTCTTTGTATTCTTTTTGTAATAAAGATATCTTTTTAGACTCCCAAATATTATTTTCTAATCTATGTAATGAATATCCATTTTCTGTAACTACTGGCCATTTCCCAAAAAAGTTTACAGAATCAACTGTAATATTATTATTATCTCTCAATTCTATAAAAGCACCCACCGTATTACTCAAATTAAAATCACTAGAAAAAATTACTTTCTCTAGTGGGATTAATGTGTTTTTCTGTGATTGAGTAACTTTTCTGATTATAAGATAATCTTTTGCTTCTATTATTCCTGATAAAGTTATTATTTTATCACTATTTCCTGATAAAACTCTTAGCTTATAATCTGTTAGATTTATAGAATTATCTGTATTATTATAAATTTCTATGAATTCATCACTTGATTTTGGTGTTGTTGAATCTTCCCAAACGGTATAACCTTGATAATTAATCTCGGAAATTTGTATTTCTCCGAATGCTTGTACTTTTAGAGTAAATATTGTATTTAATACAAATAACCCTATTAATATTTTGGATAAATTAAATAGATTTTTCATTAACTTCTTCTTTAGGCTTATATGTATAGGCTCTATGTAAGTCTGATTTTTTATTTTTCTCTGATAATTTCAATAGTATATTTTTAGCAATATATGGTTCTGGAATATCATTAAAAAACAATGTTCTAGAATCAGCTCCAGCAGTTTGAATTCTAACATCTCCAAAATTTATTGTTGTTGCAAAAACTCCTTTCACTACTACTTCCACATCTTCTATATTTCCAACATCAGCCTCAGCAATTTTTCTATTAAAAAAATCTACTTGATCTACAGTTAAAACTCTTTCATTGGTAATAATGTATGAATCCAAATAATAATGTACCCATACTAAAAAAATGGTAAATAATAAAAATAAAATTGTTCCTAAAATTAATATTTCATACAAAATTTGACCTATACCTTCTTTGAAAAATGGCACCAGATTTGGAAGCCAAAAATACAAAATTAGAGTACATATTCCTAATATAATAGATAGTGTATATCCTATTACAAGAAAAAAAATATGTCTTCTATATATAATTTCTACTTTCTCTTCTTTATGTTGTCCCAAAAAATGAATATTAGGCCTAATAACTCTATCTACCATATCTTTTTATAAATTATTTATAAATAATGTTGCTTGTATTAATTTGATTACGATTAAAAAAATTATTAAAAAACTTGCAATAAAATAAATAATTGATGATATAATAGCAGTTTTTTTATTTATCCCAAATTTTATAATATGATATATGGATATTATACTAGCTATAATATAAGTAATCAATATAATTATAAATGATACCCAAATTCCTAATACTTGCATATTTTTTAATTTTTAATAATATTTAAATATTCATAACACAAATCAGTAACAACTCTACCACGAGATGTTCTCTGAATAAATCCTTGTCTCATCAAAAATGGCTCATATATTTCTTCTATTGTTACTGTCTCTTCAGCTGTAGCAGCAGCAAGAGTCCCTAATCCAACTGGACCACCTCCAAATTTATGAATCATTGCCTCTAATATCTTACGATCTCCAGCTTCAAGTCCAAGATTATCTACTCCTAATAAATCAAAGGTTTCTGTGGCGGTCTCTTTTCCCATCAATCCATTATAATTTATCTCAGCTACATCTCTTACTCTTTTTAATAATCTATTTGCTACTCTCGGTGTTTGTCTACTTCTTTTAGCTATCATTTTAAGAACATCATCTGATTTATAAGACACATTTAAGATTTTACTAGATCGACGAATTATTTCAGTTATATCATCAATAGTATAAAATTCAAAACTATATATATTCCCAAATCTACTCCTGAGTGGGCCAGAAAGAGACCCGAATTTGGTAGTAGCACCAATCAAAGTGAATCTAGGTAAATCTAATCTCAATGTACGAGCTGAAGGACCTTTACCGACAATGATATCCAATACAAAATCTTCCATAGCAGAGTATAAAACTTCTTCTAGTGTTTTTGATAATCTATGAATCTCATCTATAAAAAGAACATCTCCATGCTCTACATTAGTTAAAATAGAAGCCAAATCACCTGGTTTTTCTAAAGCAGGACCTGAGGTTACTTTTAAGTTTGAGCCAAGTGATTTTGCAATAAGATATGCAAGTGAAGTCTTCCCAAGACCAGGAGGTCCATAAAATAGAAGATGATCTAGAGGCTCTGATCTTTTATTGGAAGCTTGTATAGAAATATTAAGATTTTTTTTAATTTGTTCTTGCCCAATATACTCATCAAAAGTTTGAGGTCTTAGAGTTTGTTCTATTACTTTTTCTTCTGGTAATTCTTTAGTGGAAGTAATCATTATTTTTAGTTAAGCTATACAATAATCATATCATTTATTGAAAAAAATTAAAATAGATAGTATACTAATTATGTACTATGAATAAATGCCATATCGTCTAATGGTAGGACGAACGGTTCTGGTCCGTTTAATTTAGGTTCGAATCCTAATTTGGCAACAATATTTGTAAAAATAAAATTTTGTGATATAATAAACTAGTTCTTTTTGTGTGATTATTATGTTTAATAATTTTTTTGGAAGTTTAATTTCAGTTAATAGAATCCCCAACTTAATTTTTGACAGACCGTCTGATATAGATCTAAATATCATTAAACCTAATGTCAATTATTCAATGGAATTCATTGTAACTCCACCAGAAAACAAGTGTATTAATACCAAAAAATATCTAAAAACTAAAAGTTTAGATTGTCGTAAATATATTATTGAGGACTTGGTCAAAAAGGATATCAAGGATTGGATTAATTTTTTTGAATATGCTGGTAAAATAAACTCAGAGAATGAATTTAGCTTTTATATAATACTAAAACAATTAAAAGATAATACTCTAAAAAATTCCATTCATCAATACCCTAAAAACAGAGTTTATCACAACACTTTGGCTAGCATATTGTTAGTCTATCTTATCTCTAATTCTAAATCTAAAATGTATTATGAATCATTTTATCCGATTTTGTTTGGAGGTGAGACTGAAGAGATCACGGAAAAACTAGAAAGTCAAATTATACTAGAATATCTAACCTATTTAAAGAAAATAAGTAAAATCTAATACACATTAAACCTTATTCCCTGTATTATTAAATATAGGGTTTTTAGTTCATTTAACTTCGGTTCAGAAATCTAATGCAACGGTGTAAAATGAATAAATAAAGTATCAAGGAATAAATTATGAGGAAGTATAAGAGAATAAAATATAAGGACAGAATACAGATAGAAGCATATAAAGAACTAGGAGTTATAGAGATATTGGAAAGGAATTAGGATTAAGTAAAAGCAGTATATATAGAGAGATAAAGAGACATACAGAACCCCCTAATGAGGTATTCTTTAGTTATGTTGCACTAGATTCTTGAATCTACCAAATTAAAAATTTTTACGCATTCAAAATTGAATTAATATCATTAATCTCTTGAATTATGATCGATTCTATAGGAAATTGAGATAATTCCATTATATAATTCTCGTCTAAAGTCAAAATTTGTTCTTTAATGCTATAATTGTCTTGTTGAGCTTGCATTACTTTAAATCTAGCTCTTATATCTTCAAGTTTAGTTCTTGCTTCTTCTAATTTTATTTTATCTTCATCAGAAATACTTTCTCCAGATTGAAATCTCTCTTTAATATTATATATTAGCCCCATACACACCTCTGCTTCACTTAAAAAGCTCATATGATACTCATAATATTTCTTCTCTATTTTATTTAATAATTTATTATAGGGGGTTACTGATATTTTATCACTACTCATTGAGACTGTATTCTTTAATATAGAATGTAATTTAATTAAATTATATACAACCATTTTAATTTCATTAGTATTTTCACTAGATATTTTCCAAGTCGATTCTAAATTATCATTTTCTATAATCTTATTTACATATTCGTAAACTTTATTATTTATTTTAGCATCTATGACAGATACTCTCAGATCTTTATCTGCTATATTAATTCTATCTTCCAAAGAACCAACTGGCATAAGTAAATATTTATTAGATTCTGCATTTAATAAATTTTTAATATATAAAGTTTTATCAAATATTTTTGATATATTTTCTAAGCTACTAAAAAAATCCTTTTGAAACATATCTTCCAGATCCAAAATATTCTTTATAGTCTCAGAGCTATACTTAGCTATAATATTATATTCATATCCTAATTGAACTAATTTATCTATATTATAAACATTAGACAACCTATCTCTATCTATATAAAGATTATCCATATTATTGTCTAATTTTTGACCTAGACTCATAAAATCACTTACATTTAAAATAGATTCTTCATTATTATTTGTTAAAAAGCTTTCATTCTTTAAGTCTTGATTTAGTAAATTATTTAATTTTTCTACTTCACTTTTTTGTTCTCCATTTTCTAATTCTACAGATACTTCAGATTGAGTATTCCTATCTATATCTTCTCCAACAACTCTTGTAAAAACAGCCTCAGCTTGTTCTTGTGGTATACTAGTACGAGATAGTACAGAACTTGCTTTTGGATTATTAGATTTTAGTGTTTCTAATCTACTATTATCTTTCAAGGTGTCATAAACTGGAAGATTAACAGGAGCTTCTAGTATCTTAACTGCATCAACTGATTCTGTTATGAATTGTGATTCTATAGGAAATTCCATTGATAAATTAGTTTTATATAAAATATTAGGGGTCTCTACTACAGCTTCCATAATTCCTTTTCCTTCTAATCCAGCTATTGCTACTGACTCTAAAAGATCTGTATTTGGATTATTTCTATCTACTAATACCTGCATTCTACCCCCTATAAATTCTCCTTCATTATCAAAAAAATTATTTCTTATAGTATCAGGAACTATTATATCTCCATTTCTATCCAATTTCATAATAACCAAAGCTTTTTTAGATAAATCAGAATCAGCATAAAAAGCTACTTTCACATTACCTTTTGACATTTCATCAATTACATTTATACTCTCTCCTGATGGTGTCACACTACCATTTTCTATCATATTTAATTTAAGAATAACTTCTCTATCTTCATTAATTCCATAATCAAAACCTAACTCATTCCCGTCGGCAAAATCAGTATTGTTAGTAGCATAATCTACATAATCTACATTAATCCCATTATTATTTTCTATAAATTCATCTATAGCAATCAATCTTTCAACAGTTTCTCCTGTTTCAATTGGGATAGTATGTTGAGAGACATCAATTCCATTTTTTTTCAATCTATCTATAACATTATCTGATATAGTACCGTCCTCTGAGAATTCTATATCTATATCTGGATGAATTACATTATTTTCATTATCAACAATATGATAAATCCCATCTTTATCTAAATCAATAATATCATATTTATCTGAAGAAATTTTGATTTCTGTATTTTCTAATGAAATATTTTTAGGAATAATCTTTTCTACAACATTTTTTCCTTCCTCTATTTTTCCTACAATATATTCTCTTAATTTTTCTAAAGGTGTAATTGAAGAACTAGCTTCAGTTCTATTCATTAACCCTTCAATGACTCCATCTCTGTTTTTATCAAATAAAGCTGTCCCTTCTTGAAAAACTGCTCCTGCCACCACTGATGTCAAAGCTCCTTTAACGAAAGCTCCTGCCATTTTTCTTCCTCTCATTTTTTGGAATAATATATCTTTTTTTTCTTGATTATCAAGTAAAAATTCCTTTTCTAATTTTAGTTTTTTCCCATAATCTGGTTCTTGTAGATCTGTCTGAATTATTTGAGCTTTTTCTTTATCAAATTTATTTAACTTAACTCTTAGCCTAGCTCTATTAATATCTAGCCTGGTTCTTTCTTGTTCTATTTTATCAAATCTAGAATAAGATATAAGATCTATTTTTTCAGTATCTGAAACCAAAATCTTAGCTTCAATTTCAGTTAATAACTTTTCTATCTCATCTCTATTATCTTCATCAATTTTAGTATTTAAATAAATCTCAAGAGATTCAGATAATTGATTTGCTGACAATGTCTCATATCTATATTTCTCTAATTCTTCTCTTTTTTTAGACTTATTTTCTATTTCTCCACCTTTTGCCATTTCTCTATTATGCTGCCGTCTTTCATTAGACAATTTATTCCCTTCTTTCATAGAAGATACTCCTCCAGAAACTAAAGCTCCTGCTCCTACTATTCCAGCTCCAATAGCAAAACCTTTTGTCGCACCTTGGAATGATGAAGCAATAGCAGAAGAAGCTATTCCCACAGCTAAAGATAATGTAGTTGGACTTACGAGTTTACCAACCGGAGTTTTCTTTATCCACTCCACAACTCTATCTGAATTAGTATACTGAGCTTCTGTTCTTACTCCCAATTTAGCATTACGAGCAATAATTATTTTATCAAATTTTTGCTCTAAAATTTTAGTCAATTCTAACTCTACATCATCCAAATCACTCAATTGTTTTTCATGATCAAATTTTACTTTCAAATTATCAGCTACTTCTAATATATTATCAAAATATTTTAATTGATTATCTTCATATTTTTCACCATAAGCTTGATCACTTTCTAAAAATATTATTTTATAGTGTTGAAATTCTTCTAAAGTAATTTCATTTTTAATATATTTGATCAAATAATCCTTAAAATCACCTAATTCTATTTTGTCTCTTTTCTCTCCTGACTCTGTGTGTTCTAAGGTTGTTTTTTCTTCATCTTGATAAGCAAACCTCTCTATCAAAGCATTCATAGCTTCTTTTTGAGCATCTTCTATATTTATTGAATCATCTTCACCTGCATAAATATTCTGTGATTCTAATAAATTTTTTCTAGCTTTATTAATTTCTATTTGCCTTGTATATTCTTTAGCAATATTATGTTTCCAGATATTTTTAATAAAACCTTTTATCCCAGATTTTTTGAGATTTTCTTGATCTTTATCTAAATTTTTCTCAGCAATATCGCGGGATTGTTGTTCCACTATATCTCCTGTTTCTACAGCTACTAATTCTGGTATCTGATAATCTTTTAGAGATATATAACTATCTTTTGCTTCAGTAGAGTTTTCTAATTCTTTATATTCTCCTACTTTAGAAGTATTTTCTAAACTTTTCATAATTTATAAAATAATTAGCTTATAAACCTAAATAATTTTTTCTAAAATCTAACAATGTTTCTGAGATTAGATTTGGTAAATCTTGTATATTATCTGACATAAATTTTTGAGTTTCTTCTGGAGTTGCTTGCTTATCTATTAATGATTCAAATTCTTCTAATTTTTCATCTGGAAGATTATTAACAATAGTAACATTTATAAGAGTTTCTATTCTTAAATATAAATCTTCTTTCATTTGATCAATTACTTCTTGTTCTAAATCTGGATATTTTTTTTCTGCTATTAAATTTTCTACGAATTGTTTTAAGTTTAAATCTGTATTTTCCATAATAAAATGTTTTATATAATAATAAGTTATATTATATCATAAAATATTTATTTTGTCCAAAAATAGTACAAGATTTAATTTTATTCTTCAGAATCCCAAAGCTTATCACTCTCTGAAATGTCTCTCATTACATTTTCTATAGACTTAACTTTATCTTTATATTCATCTATTTTCTCTTTAAAATAATATACTTGTTCTCTAAATTCATCTATAATATATATATCTTTATTCTCATATATCTCGTCAAATTTATAATATACTCTAAATAAATCTTGCATTATACCATTAGTATCTATAATATCCTTTATTTTATTATTTATATATTGAAGGTCTTCATTAGAAAGATTTGTAGACAGTAACTCATCTTTTGTATAATCAAAAATTTTATCTTCATTATTTATTAAATATCTATTAATTTCTTTAAATTCATTAAAAGAATCTTCTAAATCATTTATACTCAATTTAAATTTATATTTACTATCATCATCTAAAGAATATAAAAATCTATTACCATTTTGAGTTATTCCATCTATATAATCCTTCATTTTATACAAAAATTTATTATAATCTTCTTCCAAATATCTTATATTTTCAAATATTTTAGAAACATCTTCTTCTCTATATTCTTGTTTTCTGTTCTTCTCTTCCTGTTCTTCTGTATCATTTAAATCTTTAGAATTATTTTCTTCATGAACTGATGATTTTTGTCTTTCTGATGTATTTTTTATTGAATTTTCTGTATCTGAAATAAGAGTATCTATTTCTTGTTCAAAAACTGAGTCTTGTGACTCTTGATTATCGCCCCCACCTTGAGGAGATATACCCGTATTTGCCTCAACACTTTCGGTAGCTATTTCTTCTAATTTTTTTGTATTGTTTGAATTAACTGATTCATATTCTTCCTCTTCTAACCAGTCTTTCCAATCATAATCAACTGTTTCTGTTTCAGTAATTTCATTAGACTCATCTTCTTCCAACCAATTTTCCCAATCATCATCAACTAGCAAATCAGAATTCTCATTAGAATCTATTACATTATCTTTTTTCACTTGCTGTGATATTGTCTCTTCTCCACTAGTATTTGATTCTTCAACTTTATTTTCATTATTTTCTTCTATATATACTTCATTTATAGATCCTTTATGAACAAGGTTAAAAGAAGCTCCCTTTTTTAATTCGTAATTTCCAGGCTCTCCTTCTAAAAATCCTCCTCTTATTATAACTGGTTTTATAACATTTAAATCAAGATCCTCTGTATTTAAATTATTAACATCAAAAAACAGTTTTAAAATAGAAATTTTATTTCTATTTATCATTTTTCCTGATGGGAATAAAGCAAAATTACCATCTTTTAAATGAATAATATTAAAAGATTCTTTATCTTCATTTCTAGGTTGATATACTTGAAAGCTTTCTGTATAATTTACAGGTATGTCATAATTTTTTTTCCAATATTCAGACGTCAAATTTATACTTATATCTATCTGATCTTTATATTCATTATATCTATATTCTTTATTTTTTATAGAATCAGAATCAAGATTAGAAATTTTTTCTATAGGCTTAATTTCTTCTTGAGTTTCATCTACAATTATTATAGTATTATCAGATTCTTTTTCTGAGACTTCTTTATTTTCTGGATTATTAGTATCTATATTAGTGGTTTCATCACTACTTTCAGTGATTTCTGTTTGATCTTCATCTGAGCTTCCTGGAACACTCTCTGTTAATGTTGAACTTTCTGGAGTAACCTTTTTAACTTCAAAGTCTTCTGTTGCATTCATAATTAACTCATTTTTTTCATTGTCAAACCTGATTTGTACATTCTGATAATAAATAAATGGGTTGGCTTCATCAATAGGAACTGAATTATTCTTGTCTTTAGAAATCAGATTAATACCCCTCTCACTTTTTCTAATTGTTCCTTGTTTTTCACCCTTAAACAGAAACTCATATTCTTCATTAGGATTTATTACGATAGTTGTAGTTTCTAATACGAGAGGTGTAGTTTCTGATTTTAAATTAATCTTTTCTCCACTATCTGCACCTTCTTCTGTATTAACTTCAGAGTTCCCCTCTAAAACATTCTCACCAATCTCACCTTCTACAATTGGACTAACACCATCATTTGAATTCCCCTCTTCTGGATTTAACTCAACTTGATCTTCATTCTGAACATTTTCCCTAATTGGATTATCATTATCTTTTTTACTTTCTATTTTAGCTTTATCTTTATTAAATAACTTATTCTTTAAGATATCCAATGCTGGACTGGCTACAAAAGAAGCACCTGTAAATAGCCATCCTTTGTTAATAAGATTTGCTGCTTTATTTTTTAAAATATCTTGAATTGAAAAACTATTTTCACCAATATTTTTAGAGAAATCTACTACCCTACTTTCAATATTGTTTTCAAATTTACTTAACCATTCTCCATCACCATTTATTTTAAATGATTCTCGCCAAAATTCTTCATTATAATTTAGAGAATTATCAACAATATTTTTAACATCTTCAATAAATACTCCTTCTACTTTGTTTTTTATATGCTCAGAAATACCAAGATTAGCTCCATGAATATCAACAGATTCTTGAATCAAATTATCCTCTACATTACTTAACTCAAACCCTTGTCCTAAACTCACTCCCCCCATATATGCACCTAGATTCCCTACTAACCCCATGGCACCGTTCCATACTCTAGATTTATTGATATTACCGTCACTAAAAACATTAACTGATTTAAAAGATAATGCTATTCTATATTTCCATAGTTCTTCATTATATTCTTTAACTTTTTCTTGTATTTTATTTTTTCCTGATTCTGGTTCTGTACTTTGATTATTAACATCATAACTTATGTCAGAGATTTGATCATTGACTTCATGAAGATTATCAGAAAACAATCCTGTTTCTTCATATTCTTTGATTTGTTCATCCAAAAATCTGATTAATCTTACATCTTTATAGGAATTTTTCTTATCACCACCACCTCTAGGTTTTAAAATACCTCTTAATTCTAAAAGTTGGTTATAATTATCTTTTAAAGTATTAGCTTCATTGGAATTAGAATCATCTCCCCATAAATTATTAGAAATTCTTTCTATATTCACATTTTGTCTTTGAGATTCTGATAGCTTTTTGTAATCTCCTTCGGTTATATTTTGATCACCAATTTTGAATATCTTTTCCATATGAGTTTTCCTAAATTCATTCAAAGCTCGCTTACTTTGAGATAGAATACTATCATTATCATTTTCTACTGAAGAAACATATTCTTTTCCGTCCACTAAAATATCCCCTTTTCTATATAGTTGTTCTGCTGTTTCTAATGGAACATATTTTTTTTCATAACATTCTTTTCTCCATGCTTGTTTAAATTCTTCTTTATTTAATTCAAAAGGACTTCCTATCTCTCTCAATTTTTCAATAAAATCTTTCTTGAATTCATCTCTTTTTTTAGCTAAATCTTCAGCAGGAATAATTGTAGCATCACCACTTTGTATCCTATCAATAAGTTTAAATTTCTCTTTTGCTTTATTTTTTTCATTCTCATCTTCAATTTTTTCTAATTTTTCCTTTTTTGACTTTATATCATCACTATAATCAAATTTTACATCTTCTTTTGTTAATAATTCTTTAATTTTAGATAAATCTCTATCTATCAGAATTTCTGTATAATTTTTCTCTTCTAACCTTTTTTGATCTCTCTCCATCATCGCATTACTTTTTCCTTCAACTGCCCATGTTTTACCAAATCCTTCAACACCTGCAAGAAAAACTCCTGCTGCTCCTCCTCCAATTCCACCAGTCATTGTAGTTGCTACTGTAGTTAAAGCTCTAG
>Ga0100398_1000644_pt1 | contig 31309 bp, 25 predicted proteins | sample CryGeymeta201522_FD_81568 | JGI IMG/M metagenome (GOLD analysis project Ga0100398, IMG submission 81568) | Groundwater microbial communities from Crystal Geyser aquifers in Utah, USA - Crystal Geyser metaG 2015-22 | ecosystem: Environmental > Aquatic > Deep subsurface > Groundwater | place: USA...
GGCAACCACGAAGAAAAATTGAAACCGAAATCGGGTGTCCGGTTCGGGTCGATTCCTCGCGTCCCCGTGAATCCCGGACCGACTTACGAGATTCCCGAAGCCGGCAGGAGGCTCAAGCGACCGCCGATCGAACCGCGGGAAGCCGAGGCGCCGCCCAAGCGAAAGAGTTTCTTCACCCGCCTGGCCAAGTCGAAAATGGACGAGGATGATTGGAACATCCCCACTTTCATTCGTAAGCAGGTGGACTGAGTGACGGAGCGCGGCACCGGCCGGTCGGACGCTTGGGGCGCGACCGGCGGCGAGGAAGGCAGCCAACCTGGACAGGGCCATGAAAGCGCGGGACCGGTTTCGCATTTGGCTTGCGGACGAAGATGGGGCGATTCGTAAGCCCTGGGGCGGACGTTGGCGTATCGCATTGGCCTTCCCCAATCGGTACGCGGTGGCCATGTCCAATCTCGGTTTCCAGACCGTTTATGTGCGCCTAAACGAAATCCCCGGCCTGGTCTGCGAACGGGTCTTTTTCCCGGAACCGGAAGACCTGGATACCGCGGACACCGGGGCGGCGGCCCTGGTTTCGATTGAATCCCAGCATCCGCTCAGGGATTTTGATCTGGTGGCGTTTTCGATCTCGTTTGAAAACGACTTCGAAAACGCCGTCAGGATGCTGCATCTGGCCGCCATCCCCGTCCGCTCGGAAGCGCGCCGCCCGACCGATCCCTGGATTGCCGCCGGCGGGGTCGCGGTGTTCTTGAATCCGGAGCCGTTGGCTCGGTTCATGGATTTTTTCTTCATCGGTGAAGCGGAACCTCTCCTCCCCGATTTCCGCCTCGCCCTCGAAAGCCTGCACGGCTCCAACCTCCCCCGACTGGAGCAGTTGCAACACCTGGCCCGGGCCTGCCCGGGCCTTTATGTTCCATCCCTTTACCAGGTGCGTTACCGCGCCGACGGTACCATCGATGCCGTCGAACCGGAGGCTGGGGTCCCTTACCCGGTACCGGCTCGGAAGGCCGACCTGACCGATGCTCCGGTGTGCCGCTCGAGCATCCTCACCCCCAATACCGAATTCAGCCGCGTGAGTCTGCTGGAAATCGGCCGTGGCTGCGGCCGCGGTTGCCGGTTTTGTGCCGCCGGCTACGTTTATCGGCCGCCGCGCAACGTCGCGGCCGCCAGGCTGCTGGCCGCCGCCGTTCCCTGTCTGGACCGTTCGGATCGCCTCGGTCTGGTCAGCGCGGCGGTTTCCGATCATCCGGAAATCACCCGAATCTGCGAGCAACTGACCGATCTGGGTGCCGCCCTCTCCTTTTCCTCGATTCGCGCCGACACCCTGAATCCCGCCGTGGTCCTGGCCCTCGCCAGCGGTCACCACCGGGCCATCGCCATCGCTCCGGAAGCCGGTTCCGAACGGCTGCGCCGGGTCATTAACAAACACCTGTCCCAGGATCAAATCCTGGCGGCGGCGGAGCAACTGGCCGCGGCCGGCATCTTGAATCTCAAGCTCTATCTGATGATCGGACTGCCGACGGAAACCCTGGACGATTTGGAGGCGATGATCGATCTCATCAAGAAGGTGCGGCATCATGTGCTGCTGAAAAGCCGGGGGCGGCGCCGGATGGGGACCATCACCTTGAGCCTCAACGCCTTTGTCCCGAAGCCCTTCACCCCGTTCCAGTGGGTACCCTTCGCCGGCGTTCAGACGCTCAAGGAACGCGCCCGTTGGATCAAGAAAGCCTTGGGCAAGGTGGCCAATGTCCGGGTCCACTTCGATTTGCCCAAGTGGGCCTACATCCAGGCGCTGCTCTCCCGCGGTGACCGGCGCACGGCGGATTTTCTCGAAGCCGTGGCCGGCGGCCAATATTCCTGGGTACAGGCGCTCAAATCGAGCCCCCATAACCCGGACTTCTGGGTCCTCAGGGAACGCCGCCGCGACGAGCGATTCCCCTGGGAAATCATCGATCACGGTATCAGCCGACAGTTTCTATGGGAAGAATACGAACGCGCCCTGGACGCCCGGGAAAGCCCTGTCTGCCTGCCCGCAACCGGCTGCCGACGCTGCGGTGTATGCCGGCCCTGATCGGGTTCGGTCCGGGCATTACGGCTGCCGCTGAATGTTCCGTGTGAAGAATGGGAAAATCTGATTCAGCGTTTATTATCCGAGCAGTTGGAGGAAATGGTCGAGGTCGAGTTTGGCCTGTTTCAGACTGGATGAGAGGGTTGATCGTTTGATTGGGCAGTGGGCGGGAACCGTCAATTTCAGAGTAGTTTCAACGGTGTGTTTTTGCAGTCGAATGTGACTCCCTCGCTGTCTTACCACCACCCAGCCATTTCTACGCAAGGCGCGAATGACCGTATCGTAGTCGACGCTTGGAATCTTGCTGTTCACAGCGCCAGTTCCAGAACTTCGGCCTTGTCACCAAGGTTTAGGTCGTCATCGATCGGCTCCAGGTAAAGTTCAATCGCTTCCTGAATGTTCCGCAGCGCTTCCTCCCGTGTGTCCCCCTCGCTGATACAACCGGGCAGCGAAGGCACAGTTGCGGTATAACCTCCATCATCGCTCGTTGTCAGGATCACTCTTAACCGCATATTTTAGCTCCTTGAGCTGTTAGCCGAAAGACCGATTTCAGCAGTTGGAAATCGCATCCGTACGCAAACCCAAACCTACTTTACCAAACAATCGACACAATACCTAGTGGTTATGGCGCTCAGGACTTGGTTTTGCCGTTTCGGGACCGCAATCCCACTGAATGGGTCGGTCCGTTGTGTTTTCTTGCCGATCGGTTGTTGCCCACCGGCATCCCGGCTCAGTTTTCTTGGAGCCGGCTATCTCCCGCCGGCATCGAACTTGCCGCTCCCCTCCAACCGTGCTTGCGCCAGAATGCGCGCATGTTTATAAGGATACTCGGCGGCGTGCGCGGGGGCTATCGCCGCGATCGTTTGCAGATGGAAGAAGAGAGGAGCTTACCGCTTCATGAGTCAGCAAGATTACTACGCGCTGCTGGGTGTTGCGCCCACTGCTTCGGCGGCCGAAGTCAAACGGGCGTTTCGAAAACTGGCACTGGAAACCCATCCCGATCGCAATCCCGACCAGTCGGGTGCCGAGGAACGCTTCAAGACCATCAGCGAAGCCTATGGAGTGCTGAGCGATCCCGAAAAGCGCGCCCAATACGATCAATATCGCCGACTGGGATTCCGGCCGGCTGGCGGAGGCCAGGCCCATCCAGGCTTCGGTTACAGCCAGGAAGAAATCTTCCGGGACTTTTTCGGCAACCAGGCATCGCGCGAGGTCTTCGCCGAGATGCAGCGTGAATTCGCCAAAATGGGTTTCCGGTTCGACGACCGCTTCATCAACAATCTATTTTTTGGCGGCAATCCATACGTCTTTCATGGCGGGATGGGTGGCGGTCCAACTCGCGTGCGGGTGTTTCGGTTTGGGAATTTCGCTCCCCATGGCGCTCCTAAAGCCGGTCAACAGCCCGGGACCGCGCCCCAAAAACCACCGTCGCTGGCCAAGCCATTGCTCAAACTGGGAGCCGGCATGCTGCTTCAGGCGGGGAAGAATTTCGGCCGCTACCTGGTGGACAAGGTAACGGCTCTCACTCAGCCTGCCCCCACGCGCCGTCTCAACGGCGGCCGCGAGGCCGATGTCCGCTACCAACTAGTGATCCGTCCCGAGGATGCGGACAGCGGAACGGTGATCGATGTGCGCATGCCGCACCTCAAGGACAGCAAGATCGTTGCGGTCAAGATCCCGCCCGGGGTCCATTCGGGCACCAAATTGCGGCTGAAAAACATGGGGCGTCCCCTGCCGGGCAGCCAGCAGGCCCGTGGCGACGTCTATATCGAGCTACAATTTGGGTAAGTCAGCCAAGCCCACGCTGCCGGGTCCTCAGCCACCCAGTGGGTGCAGGCTTGTCCGATAAATTTTGTCATCATCGGCGGGTTGCCCCAGCAGGAGTGATCATGGATACCGAGGAGCGTGATCTCATCATCAAGAAATGCCGCGAAAACCATGTCTCAATGGTCGGCATCTTCGGGTCCACTGCCAGGGGAGAGTCCTCCGCTTCCAGCGATGTCGACCTTCTGGTAAGGTTTGCCGAACCCACTAGTCTGCTTTCGCTGGTGAGGATCGAGCGGGAACTCTCGGACATGCTGGGGCGCAAAGTCGACCTGTTGACCGAATCCTCTGTCAGCCCTTATCTCAAGAACCGTATACTTAAGGACCTATTGGTGATCTATGGAGCGAGATGAAAGCGTTTATCTCCGCCATGTGATTGATGCTTCCGATCGTATTAGCGAGTATTTGAAAGGAGTGACCAGGACCCGATTTGAATCAAGTCATCTCCTTCAGGACGGAATCATCCGACAACTTGAAATCATTGGTGAAGCCATCAAGCGAGTGTCCACGGACTTGCGAGTCGGTTACCCTGAAATTCCGTGGCAGGATATTGCCGGAATGCGCGACAAGTTGATTCATGACTATTTTGGGGTGGACTTGGAAACGGTATGGATCACCGCGCGGGATGATATCCCGGTCGTGAAGCAACAAATGGAGCGGATTCTCAGAGATCTCGGAAAATCATCCCGTTGACCCTTGGGCCAAGAAGGCATCAAACCGCCTGCACCGGGATCAAGCAGTAAGGAGCGCGGCGAAGGCGGCCTCGATGAGCGGCGGGTCTTCGTCGGCCAGGGTCCTCACATCCATGAGCAAGCGGTCCGCCTCGATCCGCCCGATCAGCGGCGGTTTCCGGCGGCGCAAGGCGGCTTCCAATCGAGCCGCGCTCCACTGGGAGGAGCGCACCGCCACCACCCATGTCGGCAGGTCTTGAGCCGGCAGCGATCCGCCCCCGACCTGGGAGACGCTTTCCTCGATCGCGAAAGTGCAAACCCCCCGAGGTTCCAGCCGCGCCAACCGGGCGCTCAGGTTTTCCGCCCGGGCCCGCAAGGTTTCCAGGGGAACCGAGATCATCCTCAAGGTCGGCACCTGGTTCAAGGCCTCCCGCTGGTCGCGGTAGAGACGCAGGGTCGCTTCCAGCGCGGCCAGGGTCATTTTGTCCACCCGCAGCGCCCGGGTCAGCGGGTTTTTCTTGCAGCGCTGAACGATGTCCCGACTACCGAGGATGATCCCGGCCTGAGGTCCGCCCAGCAGTTTGTCGCCGCTGAAGGTCACCACGTCGACTCCGGTTTGAACGGTTTCCCGCACCGTCGGTTCCCGGTACAGTCCAAAGGGAGACAGATCGACAAAGCAGCCGCTGCCCAAATCCTCCATCACCGGCAGACCACGACCGCGCCCGAGCGCCACCAGATCTTTCAAGGAAACTTCCGCCGTGAAACCGACGATCCGGTAATTGCTGCAGTGCACCTTGAGCAGCATCGCGGTGCGCTCATTGATGGCGGCTTCATAGTCGCGAAGATGGGTGCGGTTGGTGCATCCGACCTCGCGCAGCACCGCTCCGCTCGCCGCCATGACATCGGGAATGCGAAAAGCGCCGCCGATTTCCACCATCTGGCCACGAGAGACGATCACCTCAAGGCCAGGAGCGATGGTGCCAAGCACCAGCAGGACCGCCGCGGCATTGTTGTTCACCACCAGCGCGGCTTCGGCCCCGGTGATTTCCCGCAAGATGTCTTCCGCGTGCACGTAACGGGAACCGCGCCGCCCTTGTCGCACATCGTACTCGAGATTATTATAGCCGCGGCCGATGCGATCGAGTCTTTCGAGCGCCGGGCGCGGCAAGAGCGACCGACCGAGATTGGTGTGCACCACGATGCCGGTGGCGTTGATCACCGGTTGTAGCGTATACTGACTGAGCTGATCGACGCGCTCAGTGCACAAGCGGAACAGCTCCGAGGGATTCGGCGCCGGCCCCGATTCACCTTCACAGCCGGCCAGAATCGCCGCGCGGGTCTCTTCCAGCACCTGGCGGATGGCATTGAGCACCAGGTGCCGGGGGTGTTCCGCGAGCAGGGCGACAATCGGTTCGGTCCGGAGCAACTGATCGACCCCGGGCAGCAAACGGAGACGATTTTGGATTTCGGGATTGGTCATGGCGGCAATCGGCCTCCTCGTGAAGCGATCGGGATTTCCTTCACACTCTTAGCGCAATCGAGTTCATAGCACAGATTTTCCAATCGTCTCCAGCGCTAATCATTTTCCGCAAACCCTTATGGTCGCAGCCAGGTATACTTGTTTAGCTTAAGAAGTTACGTTTTGTGTTCCCGCGGAGGCGCTGAGAGCGCGGAGAAGAGCCCTGAAATCAACCTCCCCGTCTCTGCGTCTCCGCGCGGAAATGAAACTTTTAAGCCTTCACAAGTATAACAAGGGCGGCGGCTATCAGGCGGGAGAGTCATCATACTTTGGTAAATCGTTCCGAATCAACACGGCGCGTCAATCGATCCATCGAAGCGGCGAGCGGCAAGGGTTTTGGGTGCGGCGTCCCGGAAGTGCTAAAAGCGCTCAGGGATACCGACACGTTCCTGGCGCTCAAGAACATCCCATCAACCGCCCTCAACTTCCTGGCGGCCCGTCTGCTCCAAGAGCACCGAAGGCCGCTCCTGGTGATCGCGCCAACCGACCGGCAGGCGGAACTGAGCGCGGAGGAAATCAGCTATTTCCTCGGTCCCGAGAGCAGCGGCGCGCGTCGCGATCAACCGCTGGAACGCAGGGTCTGGCGGCTGCTGTCCCGATCCGGGCACAAGGCGCAGAAACTCGGCAAAGCGCGCCTCATCGCCGATCGGCTGGCGGCCCTCCATGCCCTGCGTCATGCCATGGGCCCCCTGGTGCTGGTGGCTTCGGCGGCCGCGGTCATGGAACGGCTGATGCCGGTCGAACTCCTTGCTTCCGGCAGTGAATACCTGGTGGTTGGAGAAGAAATCGATCCGGACGGGCTCTGTCGGCGGCTGACCGAGCGCGGTTATTACCCGGTCGCGCTGGCGGAAGAATACGGTGACCTGAGCCGCCGAGGTGATCTGCTGGACGTCTATTCACCGCTCTATCCCTGGCCGCTGCGCCTGGAGTTCTTCGGCAACGAACTGCAATCGATTCGAATGTTTCATCCGGTCAGCCAACGCTCGGTGGCGGCCCTGGAAGACGCTTTGCTGCTGCCGGCAAGCGAGGTCCTGCTCGGCGCCGAGACCAAACAGCGGGCTCGGAACGCATTGCTGGAGGATGTTCGGGCGGAGCGGCTGTCGCCCTCGGCCGGCAACGCCTGGCTGGAAAAACTCAACGAGGGCCTGCAACCGGCCGCTTTCGAGCCGGTGCTCTCGGCGTTTTACCAGGAACTGGTGCCGCTCACCGCCTACCTCGAAGCGTCAACCCTAGCGATCTGGACCGATCTGCCGCTGATTCAAACCGCCGCCCACGAATTTTACGATGATGCACTCAAGCATTATGCCGATCAGAGCGACCGCCAACAATGGCGGCGGCCTCCCGATGAATGGCTGCTGGACCCGGAGCAGATCCTGGATCCGGCCGGGCCGCTGCGATCGATCTGGTGCAATCCCCTCAGCCTTCCCGACCAGTCGGCACCCGTGATCGACCTGGGGATTTCCGAACAGCATGAACTGCAGGCAGCGGTCAAGGCCCACGCTTCCACGGAACGACTGCTGGACCCCCTGGTTGAACGTCTCCACGCCTGGCAGCGGGAAGGGCTGTGCTGCCGCCTGCTGTGCGCCCGCAAGGAACGGGCCGAGCGCTACGTGACCCTGCTCGAAAGCTACGGTCTCGGGGCCTCGCTGGAAGACCGGTTCATCCCCGGCGGCAGCGACTACGGCGCCGTGCTGGTGGCCGCCGGCCCGCTCAAGCAGGGGTTCCTGTGGCCGGCCGAAAACCTTGCCGTGGTCTGCGAGGAGGAAATCCAGGTCGGACGTCGGGTGCGGCGCCGCCCCAACAAGCCGGTTCAGGGGCTTTTCCTCAATTCCTTCCAGGACCTCCGGAAGGGCGACAGCGTGGTCCATGTGGACCACGGGATCGCCGTGTACCGGGGCTTGGTCCACCTCACCGTGGGTCGCCTGGAAAGTGATTTTCTCCACCTCGAGTATCAAGACGGCGACAAACTCTACGTGCCGGTGGACCGGCTGCAAAAGGTGCAGAAGTACCTCGGGATCGAGGGCCAGGACCCGGCCATCGATAGGCTCGGCGGCCGATCCTGGGAGGCGGCCAAGAACAAGGCCAAGGAATCGGCGGAACGAATTGCCCAGGAACTGATCAAGACCTACGCCTTGCGCCAGGTCCGCGAGGGGCATCGGTTTTCCCCGCCGGACAGCCTGTTTCGCGAATTCGAAACCACCTTTCCCTTCGATGAGACGCCTGATCAACTGAATGCCATCGACGATGTGCTCGCCGACATGACCTCGGAGCGTCCCATGGATCGGTTGATCTGCGGCGATGTCGGTTACGGCAAGACCGAAGTGGCCCTGCGCGCGGCCTTCAAGGCGATCATGGACGGCAAGCAGGTGGCCATGCTGGTCCCCACCACGGTGCTGGCGGAGCAGCATTTTCAAACATTCAAGGAGCGGTTCCAGCCGTTTCCGATCGTGGTGGAGGCGCTGAGCCGGTTCAAAACGGCTAAACAACAGCGTGACATTGTCGCCGCGCTGGAGCGCGGCACCATCGACCTGGTGATTGGCACCCACCGATTGCTGCAATCGGACGTCAAATTCCGCGACCTGGGTTTGATGATCGTGGACGAGGAACACCGGTTCGGGGTCAAGCACAAAGAGCGGCTCAAGGATTTTCGGGTGGCGGTGGATGTCCTCACCCTCACCGCCACCCCCATTCCCAGGACCCTGCACATGGCGTTATCCGGGATCCGCGATCTCAGCACCATCGAGACCCCGCCGGAAGACCGCCGGGCCATCGAAACCTACGTTTCCCCCTACGACGAGATCACCATTAAAGCAGCGATCCATCGGGAACTCGAACGCCATGGCCAGATTTTTTTCGTCCACAATCATGTGCAAAGCATCGCCCGGATGGCGATCCAATTGCGGAGATTGGTCCCTGAAGCCCGCATCGGCACCGCCCACGGCCAGATGAAGGAACGCGAACTGGAACAGGTGATGCTCGATTTCATCCAGCGCCGCATCGACATCCTGCTCTGCACCACCATCATCGAATCGGGCCTCGATATTCCAGCGGCCAATACCATCATCATCAACCGCGCCGACCGGCTTGGACTGTCCCAGATCTATCAACTGCGCGGGCGGGTCGGCCGCTCCAACGAACAGGCCTTCGCCTACCTGCTGATTCCGGGCGAACATCTGGTGAGCCGAGACGCGCAAAAACGGCTGCGCGCCCTGATGGATTTCAGCGAACTGGGGGCCGGCTTCAAGATCGCGCTGAATGATCTGCAGATCCGCGGCGGCGGCACCATTTTAGGCGCTCAGCAATCCGGCCACATTGCCGCGGTGGGCTACGAACTGTATCTGGAACTGCTGGAAAAGACGGTGCGCGAACTGAAGGGCGAGCGCACCGAAGCGGAACAGATCGACCCGGAAATCAACATCCCGGTGGCGGCGTTTTTGCCGGATTCCTTCATGCCGGACCCGGATCAACGCCTGCTGGCCTATAAGCGGCTTGCCGCCGCGGCCGATGAAACGGTGGTGGATGATCTGGCCCGGGAATGGCGGGACCGCTGCGGGCCGCTGCCGGATCAGGCCAAGGCCCTGCTGCTCCTGGCCAAGGTCCGAATTCTCATGCCCCGCCTGGGGGTGATCCGGCTGGAAGGCGACGAGGCCCGCTACCTTCTGGTTTGGGCGAAACCCGTCAACGGCCGCTGCGTCATCGACCTCCTGGAGCGCGAAAAATGCCTGGTGCGAGCGCCCAAACCCGATAAGATCGTGATCGAGATCGGCGGCAGCGGGGCCTTGAACCACCTGGCCCGGATCAAAAGGATCTTGCACAAGCTCCTGGAACATGATAGTGACATCAAGTCAATTCAGTAACTTATGGATTCAGCGGCGGCTTGCCCAGAGGCCCGATCCCGGCGTGCCGTCGGTGCTGAACAATGCGGTCCTGGCTCCCCAGGCACGGACGGACAGGCAGCAGAGTCATTCCCTTACTTCCCACGAGACAAAGGCATGCCCATGAACCGAGTGCTCAGCTTTTTCCTGGCCTGGGTCCTGGCCGGTACGCTGCAGCCGAGCGTCAGCACCGCCAAAACGGTGGATGGCATCGTGGCTGTGATCAACAGCGACATCCTGCTCTACAGCGAACTCGAGCAGGAATGGCAGCGCCTGCTCCAGGCCAACCCGTCGCTTCGCAATGAACCTCCGGCAAAGCAGCAGCAGCTTCAGCGTGACTTACTGCAGCACCTGGTCCGCAACCGGCTCACCACGCAGGAGGCGAAACGGCTCAAACTCACCGTGGCGGATGCGGAAGTCGATCGAGCGATCGCCGGGATCAAGAAAGAAAACGGGTTGAGCGACCAGCAACTGGAAGTGGTGCTGGGGCAGGAGGGACGCAGCCTGGAGGAACTCCGCCAACAGGTGCGGGAAGAAATGCTGCGGGGCCGGATCATGGAACGGATTTTCAAGTCCAAGACGGTGATCACCGAAGATCAGATCGATCACTATTTGCAGACTCACAGCGGCGGCGAACTGCGGCAGCGGCTGGCGGTGATCGCTCTGCCGGTGACCGCCGGCATGAGCAGTGCCGAGATCGAGGCGCTGCGCAAGCAGGCGGAAACCATCCACGAGCGGCTGGATGCGGGAGACGATTTCGCCAAGCTGGCCGGCAAATATTCACAGGGGCCGGGCGCCGACGAAGGCGGTGATATCGGCTTCATCGCCGCCGGCGATCTGGCGCAGCCGCTGCGGGAAGCGACGCAACACCTCAAACCCGGCCAGTACACGCGGGTGTTGCAAACCAAGGGCGGCTTTTATATCCTTAAAATCCTGGAAGCAAAAACCGAGAGCAGGTCGGGTGCCGACGCGCAGGTGCGCGAGCGGGCTTCGCGTGAACTGATGCGCGCCGAGGTCAACCGCAAGTTTGAGGAATGGGTCAAGGACCTGGAAAAGCGGGCCTTTATCCAGATCAATTCGGATTTGCTTACCAACAACGTTACCAATGCAAAAACGGCCAATTGAAGCAGCCGCGAGTTGCAGACAGGTGATGGCATTGGAACAGATGCAGGAAATTGGTGGTTATCTTCAGGAGGAGCGCCGCAAGCAGCAGATCTCGCTGGATGAGCTGGCGAAGCACACCTGTATCAGCAGACGCATGCTGGAAGCCCTGGAAGACGGTCGTTTCCGGGATGTGGGCACGCCGCTTCTGATCAGGGGCTTTATCCGATCCTACTGCAAGACGGTGGGGGTCGACCCGGAACCGATCATCGACAGGTGTGCCGAGGTCGTTACCGGCTTGAATGAGCAGAATGAGAGCATCAACCGGTACCGTGCTTGGATGACGCGACCGCCGCGCCGACGCCGCTACCTGCTTTATTCGTTCATCGCTTGCCTGGTGCTGGTGCTGGGCTTTTGGGGAGCGAGCGTCTGGCTGCCGGCCCGGTCGGGCAAGAACAGCCAGATCGCCAAGGCGCCGGATGCCCTGGTTTATCCTCAGAAAGACTTGCCTGAGGACCTGCCGCGCCAGGGTGCCCAGAAGCAGCCCGGCAGCGCGGCGGGAACGAACGAGCCGGCTGCTCCCGCGGATTCCGACGGGGCGGCGATCGAACAGGTGCCGAGCCCCGATGCTGCCGGTGCCGACTCATCGGCGAACCGGGGACCGTCCTCCAGCGCGGCTCAGGCAACCGCCGAAGGCAACTTGAAGCCGGTCGCGCAAGGGCACGCGCTGGTTCTGGAGGCGGTCGAGGAAACCTGGGTTCGAGTGGCAACCGACGGGGGCGAAAAGGAAAAGCGCCTGCTCAAGGCCGGAGAACAGCACCGTTGGGAAGTAAAGGAACAGGCCCAGTTGTGGCTCGGAAACGCCGGAGGCGTCCGCGCCACTTGGGATGGTAAACCGCTCAAGTCTTTCGGCAAACGCGGTCAGGTGGTGCGACTGCGACTCCCCAACCCGGACTACCTGACTCCATGAGGCCGTTGGGCGACCTTGCCGGCCGGCCGGGTCGTCAGCCCCGGACCTCGGGCAGTCCGGGAATCGAGATCTTCATGAGTCGGCAGTCATGAAAGCCGTTGACACCGAGGCGATCGTTCTGCGCACCGCCGCTTACAGCGAAGCCGACCGGCTCGTCACTTACCTGACCCCGGCCGTCGGCAAGCTGGTCGGAATCGCCCGCAACGCCCGCAGCAGCCGCAAGCGTTTCGGCCACTGCCTGGAACCCTGCAGCCGGGTCACGCTCACTTACAAACCGGGCACCGGTCTGGCCTGGCTGGAGCGAAGCCAGCTCCTGGACGCTCACCTGGCCCTGCGCGAAGATCTGCCGCGCTGGTCCTACGCCGCGCTGATCACCGAAATCCTGGCGGAAATGACCCCGGAAGGAGACGCTCAGGAACCGCTCTATCTGCTCACCAGGAGTACTCTGGAGCAGTTGGCGTCGGACCCCGATCCCCTGAACGTGGTCATCCTTTTTTTGGTTCGGTTCATGCGTACCATGGGTCACCTGCCGGATTTTCAGCAGTGCCGGGTGTGCCGTGCACCCCTTGCCGGCCAGGGGCAGTGGATCTGGCAGCTCCCGGAAGGTCGCCTGCTCTGCCCCGCCCACCGCGCCAACGGTTCCAGCCCCCTGGAGCTCGACCTGGGCACCCTGCTTCTGCTCAACCAGGCGGCTCAACTGCCGCTCACCCGGCTGTGGCGGCTGCGGGTCCGGAAAGACCGGCGGCAGGCCCTGCGCCGGGCGCTGCTGGAGTGGGTCATGGCGCAGACCCACAGGCCACTGAAAACCCTCAAGGTGGTGGCTCAATTCGAACGCCTGCCCCAGCCGGACCCGCCCGGTATCGGTTGAAAACGCCCGCGGAGGCAAAAGCGCCGCCATGGAATGGATGAGCCAGTTCGATTCGATCATTCAAAATCAGCCGCTGCTGGCTTTGGCTTTGGCTTTCGGCGCGGGCGTCCTGACCGGCTTCACCCCCTGCGCCTACCCCATGCTGCCGATCACCGTCGCTTTTATCGGCAGCAAGGCCCAGGGCAGCCGAGCCCGCGGTTTTCTGCTGTCATCGATCTACGTGCTCGGCATGGCCATCGTGTATTCGGCGCTCGGTGCGATCGCGGCCTTGAGCGGGAAGCTGTTCGGGGCGCTGACCGTGAATCCCTGGGTCTACTTGTTTGTGGGCAATGTCTGCGTGCTGTTCGCGCTGGTCATGCTCGAAGTGGTCCCCTTGCGCACCCCGGCCTGGCTGGGCTGCTTGCAGTTCAAGAATTTCGCCTGCCATGACTTCCTGGCCGGCCTTTTGATCGGCGGCACCTCGGCCCTGGTGGTCAGCCCCTGCACCACGCCGGTGCTCGGCGTGGTGCTGACCCTGGTGGCCACCGGCCGGAGCGTGTTGTTGGCCATGGCGCTGTTATTCTTGTTTGCCTACGGCATGGGGGCCCTGGTGATCCTGGTGGGCACTTTTACCGGCCTGCTCACTTCCCTGCCCCGCTCCGGCCTATGGATGACCAGGATTCAGAAGGTTTTTGCCGTGATGATGATCCTGGTGGCCGAACTCTTTTTCATCAAAGCAGGAGAATTATGGCTATGAACCGAATCGCGAACCGGCACCCGGCGGGCAAAGCCGGCGCGCTGATGCTGCTGGTACTGGTTCTGATGTTGGGAACAATGGCCGCGGACGCCCACGCGGGTTACGATTTCGAACAGCTGGTGAGGTTGGTCGGCAGCGGTCAGAATGTCTATCAGGCGCCTGCTTTCGAACTGCCGGACATCGAGGGCGGTCTGGTCAAGCTCGCCGAATTTCAGGGGCGGCGACCGGTACTGCTGTATTTTTGGGCCACCTGGTGCCCGGCCTGCAAAGCCGCCAGACCGGACCTGATCAAGGTGCGGGAACGGGTTCGCGAAGAAGACCTGGCCATCCTGGCCATCAACGTCGGTTCCGGGGATTCCCTGGAAAAAGTCAAACGCTACCAGCAGAGCCATCCCCTGCCCATGAAGGTGCTCTACGATAACAACGGCCGCGTCACCGAAAGCTACGCGGTCCAGGGGATTCCCCTGTTCGTGCTGATCGACAGGGAAGGCAAGGTGCTGTACCGGGACCACCAACTACCGGACAATTTGAGCAAATACCTGACTGCCGGTAAATGAACCCCAGCTTGAGTCCCGGCCGCGGCGGCGGCGGGCGCGGTCCGCCGCCGACCCCGGGCGAGACAACGGCTTGTAAAGGAGGTAACCATGCAGGACGTGATCACCATCATCATGGCCGGGGGCCGCGGACAGCGCCTGTTGCCGCTGACCGAGGACCGAGCCAAACCGGCGGTGCCGTTCGGGGGTATCTATCGGCTGATCGATATCCCGCTGAGCAATTGCATCAATTCGCAACTCTACAAGATCCTGGTCTTCCCTCAATACAAGTCGCAATCGTTGGTGGAACACCTGGATCGGGGCTGGAACATCTTTTCCAGCGCGCTTGGCCATTATCTGCGGATCGTTGCGCCCCAGCAGCGGGTGAGCAGCGATTGGTATAAGGGCACCGCCGATTGCGTGCGCCAGAACCTGTATCTGATCGAACGCGAACGCTCGAAATACATTCTGATCCTTTCCGGTGATCACGTTTACAAGATGGATTATCGCCAATTCCGGCACAACCATGAAGAATTGGGAGCGGACGTGAGCGTGGCGCTGCTCGAGGTGGACCGCGCCCTGGGTTCTGAATTCGGCATCGCCGAAGTGGATGAAAGCTTTCGAATCCGCGGTTTTGAAGAAAAGCCGGCGGACCCCAAGCCGATTCCCGATGACCCCGACCAGTGCCTGGCGTCCATGGGGATCTATCTGTTCCGTACCGAACTGCTGCTCGATCTGCTGCATTCCACCGACTACGACGACTTCGGCCGTGACATCATTCCCCGCCTGATCCAGAACCACAAGGTGGTGGCCTACCCCTATCGACGTAACAACCGGATTCGGGACTACGTGCAGCAAATCGCAGCGGACGGCAGTCGCCGGTCGGTGATGGAAGAACCCACCCGGGATTCCACCTACTGGCGGGATGTGGGCACTCTGGACGCCTACTGGAACGCCAATATGGACCTCACCGGAGTCGTCCCATTTTTCAATCTTTATGGGAAAATCTGGCCGATCCGCACCTTCCAACAACAGAACCCACCGGCCAAATTCGTCTTCGACCGCCGGGAAAACGGCGTCCACCGACTGGGCACCGCGATCGATTCGATCGTCGCTCACGGCTGCATCATCAGCGGTGGTCTGGTGCGCAGTTCAGTCCTGTCCTACAACGTGGTGGTGCGAAGCTACAGCGAAGTCCATGAATCGGTGATCCTGGACAATGTGGAAATCGGCCGCCACTGCCGCATCAAGAAAGCCATCATCGACAAAAACAACGTCATTCCCGCGGGCACCGAACTGGGTCTCAATCCGCGCGAGGACAGCAAGCGCTTTCACGTGACGCCGCGCGGGATCGTGGTGGTGCCGAAGGGATTCTTCACCCCGTCAGGCGCCGGCGCGACCCCCTGAAACCGCCGACCGGCGTCGCTCAATGGAGGGGTTTCGGCGGCAGCGGCGGCAGGGCCTGTTCCAACTGGTGGGCCACCCGCAACACGATCGGCTCGCCAAAGTGCGGCCCCAGGACTTGCAGTCCGATCGGCAATCCGTTTGAACTGATACCGCAGGGGATGGAAATGCCGGGTATGCCGGCCAGGCTCGCCGGCAGCGTGAACACGTCGCTCAGATACATCTGCAGGGGGTCCGCCGCCTTTTCGCCGATCTTGAACGCCGGGTGCGGCGCCGCCGGCGCCAGAATGGCGTCGCAGCGGCGGAATGCGTGCAGGAAATCGTCGCGGATCAGGCTCCGCACCTGTGAGGCCTTCTTGTAATAAGCGTCGTAATAACCAGCGGACAGGCTGTAGGTCCCCAGCATAATCCGCCGCTTCACTTCCGCTCCGAACCCGACCGACCGCGTACGCTGATACATCTCCAGCAAATCCGCCGCCTCGGGATGGCGGTAGCCGTACTTCACCCCGTCGTAGCGGGCCAGATTGGAAGACGCTTCCGCCGGTGCGATGATGTAATAGGCAGCGATCCCGTATTCGGTATGAGGCAGCGAAATTTCGACGATCTCCGCGCCCAGTTCGCGGCCGGTTTGAACCGCATCCATCACCGCCCGGCGCACTTCGGGATCGATCCCCTCGATCAGATATTCCTTGGGAAGACCCAGCTTCAGCCCCGCGATGGGACGATTCAGGACCTCGGTGTAGTTGGGCACCGCTCGATCGACCGCGGTGGAATCGGCCGGGTCGTGGCCGGCTATCGCCTGCAGCAGTAGCGCCGCATCCTCGACGGTTTTGGTGATCGGGCCGATCTGATCCAACGATGAAGCGAAGGCCACCAGCCCGAACCGAGACACCCGGCCGTAGGTGGGTTTCAACCCCACCACACCGCAGAAGGCGGCCGGCTGCCGGATGGAACCTCCGGTGTCGGAGCCGAGCGCGCCGGCACAGAGATCGGCCGCCACGGCGGCGGCGGAACCGCCGCTCGATCCTCCCGGCACATGATCCAGATGCCAGGGGTTGTGAACCGGTCCGAACGCCGAGTTTTCGGTGGAAGAACCCATGGCGAATTCGTCCATGTTGGTTTTACCCAACACCATGGCCCCCGCTTGGCGGAGCCGGGCGATCACCGTGGCATCGAAGGGCGGCCGGTAATTCTCGAGGATTTTCGAACCGCAGGTGGTTCGCACTCCCTGGATGCAGAGCACGTCTTTCACCGCCAGCGGAATGCCGGCCAGGGGCGAAGTGCTCAGATTCCGTTCACCGGTATCGAAATGCTTGGCATCGGCCAGAGCGGATTCGGCGAGCACGGTGATGAAAGCATTGAGCTTTGGGTTGAGGGCTTCAATCCGTTCGAGGAGACTCCTCACCACTTCGGTCACGCTCACTTCACCGGCCAGCAAGAGCTTTCGGATGCCACCAATGGAAAGCGTGGGAATCGCTGCAATCATGGACGTGAACCCCTCCTAGATCACCTTCGGCACCACAAAATTGGCACCGTCGCTGTCCGGCGCGTTGGCCAGGGCCAATTCCCGCGCAAGCGAAGGCTGCCGCCGGTCTTCTCGAAACACGTTGGTGATCGGAGCCGCATGGGTCATGGGTTCGATAGCGCCGGTGTCTAGTTCGTTGAGCTTTTCCATGTATCCGAGAATCGCGTTGAGCTGCTCGGTCATCTGCCGCTGCTCGGCTTCCGCCAGCTCCAAACGAGCCAGCCGAGCCACATGCTGGACCTCTTCCAGGCTGAGTTGATTGGCCATTGGTGTCCTCGTCGATCGTCACTCAATCCACCGCAATCACGCCGCCGCCGGCGCCTACCGGTTCTCTCTATCACAACGCCGGATCAGGCTCAACCGCCTTGCCGCCGTGGGTCGAGGATTCACCGAAACAAAAAGGGGGAAAGAGCGGATCGCCCTTTCCCCCTGCGAGGGAGAACCCCTGGGGGGTTAGGAGGGAACGTTCGGGTGTTCTCCAGGCTTCAATCTAATACCGCCCTTTCTCATTGCAACAGCAGTCACTGCGGATTGAGAGAGCAGCCGGCAGCGGCCCCGGATCGATGCGGCCGGCGAGCGTTCGGCTTGACAGCGACGGCGACCTGGGTAGATTGTTGGCCCGCCGCAAGGCTTGAACGATCCCGAATCACCCCGGCCGCATAGGGCGATCAGGAACGAGACGCAACAAGCGGGAAACCGAATCGCCGAGGAAACGGACACTCATGACGATGCAGTTGTCGGAAGCTCAGAAGCAAGCCGTGGAATACGTGGACGGACCGACCCTGGTGACTGCCGGGGCCGGCAGCGGCAAGACCAGGACCCTCACCGCCAAGATCGCCCATTTGGTGACCCGACTGGGCTACGATCCGGCGGCCATTCTCGCCATCACCTTCACCAACAAGGCCGCGGAAGAAATGAAAGGCCGCCTGGAACAGGCGACCGGGCTGGCCATCAGTCGCTTCCCCTGGGTGCGGACCTTCCACAGCGCCTGCTTCCAGATCCTCAAGGAACATTGCGAATGGCTGGGCTACCATAAGCCCATCACCATCCATTCCGACTACCAGCAGAAAACCGACGCCAAGAAGGTCCTGATCCACCTGGACCTCGATCGGAAATATTTGGGCCCGCTGCGCAGCCTCATTTCCCGAGCCAAGAATTCCGGTACCCCCTACGATTATCTCTCGGCCAATGGGCGGCTGCCGCGAATGCGCGAAGCCTACGACCTGTACAACGAAATTCTGGCCCGCCAGAACGCCGTGGACTTCGACGATATCCTGCTCCTCACCCGTGACCTGCTGGAGAAAAACCAGGAGGTCCGCGAGCGTTTCCGCGCCGCGTTCGATTACATCCTGATTGACGAATTTCAGGATTCCAACCCGATCCAGAACGCCATCGTCGATCTGCTGCTGCGCAACGGCAACCTCACCGTGGTGGGAGACGATTACCAGAGCATCTACCAGTTCCGCGGGGCCGACCCCCTGCATTTCATCGACTTCCCCAACAAGTACCCGACCACTCGGATCTTCCGACTGGAACGCAATTATCGTTCGACCGAGCCCATCGTGGCGGCCACCGATGCGCTCATTGCCCACAATCGGAGTCGAATCGACAAGACCTGCTACAGCACCCGCCCCGGGCCCTTGATTCAACTGGCCGAGTTTCTCGATGAAAACCAGGAAGCCTCCTGGGTCGCCCGAAGGTGCTGGGAATACCGCAATTACCGGAAAATCCCCCTGGAACGGATGGCGGTGCTCTACCGCACCCGCTTCTGTTCGCTGGCTCTTGAACGGGCCATGCGGACCAACCGGCTGCCCTACCAGATGATGGGCGGCAGCGGCTTCTTCGAACGGCGCGAAGTCCAGGACCTCAACGCCTACCTGATCTGTGCGGTCAATCCCCGCGACGACGCTTCGTTCGAGCGCATCGTCAATGTGCCCAAACGCGGTATCGGCACCGGTACGCTCAACAAGGTCCTAGCTCATCGGGAAGCCGGGCAAGCCATCCAAAAGACCTGCCGCATCGCCCTCCAACTGGGCCGCATCCGGGGCAAGGCGGCGACCGCTCTGAACCAACTGCTCGAGCTGTTGCACCTGGTGAGCCGCAAGCCGCCGGCCGAAGCGATCGAACTCATCGTGGAACAAACCGGCTACCGGGATTATCTCGGGAGCTTCTCGGAATCGGCGGAAGACTATGACATGCGGCTGGAAAACCTCCATCAGATGGGGTTCAGCGCCTCCCAACACCGGACCATCGCCGGATACCTGGAGGACTGCGCACTGGTTCGAGAAGATCAGGACGACGCCGACGACGGCCGCGGGGTGCGCCTATCCACTTTCCATGCCGCTAAAGGGCTGGAGTATCAGGTGGTGTTCGTGATCGGTTTGGAAGAAGGCCTGCTCCCACACTGGCGTTCGGTCACAAGCGCCGGCGAAGACCCTGAAACCGCGGTCGGAGACCCGGGTCTCGAGGAAGAACGGCGGTTGCTTTATGTGGGCATGACCCGGGCCGTGGATCGTCTGCATCTCAGCCGCGCCCGCGCTCGCCGCGGAGAATTCAACCGGGCCAGCCGCTTCCTCGATGAGATCCCGAAAAGCTACCTGGAAATCGCCGAGGAATCCATCTGATGCGGTTGACCTCATGCTCCCCAATTGAACCGCGCCAGTGGATGATTATTATTGAGGCAAGCCGAGTACAAGATTTCAGGCGAGTGTTGAAACAAGATTCGATGGCGGGCGACGCACCATTTCCCACACCCTTGGCCGCCGCCATTGGAAAGATCAGGGAGGCGAGGCAGAGAGAATGGCTGTCGGATATCGAGATTACTACAAAACCCTGGGAGTCGCTCGCGATGCTACCCAGGAAGAGATTCAGAAGGCCTACCGAAAACTGGCCCGTAAGCTGCATCCGGACGTGAACAAGGACCCGAAGGCCGAGGACCAGTTCAAGGAAATCAACGAAGCCAACGAAGTCCTGAAGGACCCGGAAAAGCGTCAGCGCTACGATCAGCTCGGGGCCAACTGGCAGTCGGGCCAGGAATTCCGGCCGCCGCCGGGTTGGGAAAACCGGTTCCATTTCGGGTCCGGCTTCGGCCAGGGTGAGCCTTTTGGCGAAGGCGGATTCAGCGACTTTTTCGAAACGCTCTTTGGCGCCGGCGGTTTGCGCCAGGGTCGTGGCCCCGCCGGCGCTCAGGCCTGGCACCATGAGAACTTCCACCAGGACGGGGAAAATCACGAAGCGATCCTGAGCATTCCCCTGGAAGAAGCCTTTCATGGCGGTAGCAAGACCCTCACCATGCAGGCGCCGACCGTGACGGCCCAGGGCCAGGTGGTGCCGCGGACCCGCACCATCGAGGTGAAGATCCCGGCCGGGATCCTGCCGGGGCAAAAGATCCGGCTGGCCGGTCAGGGTGGCGCGGGCGCCGGTGGAGGGCGCCGGGGCGACCTGTACCTCAAGGTCGAAATCCCGCCGCATCCGGTGTACCAGTTGCATGGCCGCGATCTCCAGATGGAACTCAAGGTCGCCCCCTGGGAAGCGGCACTGGGAACTGAAATCGAAATGGAAACCCTGGCCGGGCGAGTGACCCTAAAAATACCGCCGGGTACGGCAAGCGACCGCCGGCTCCGACTGCGCGGCCGCGGCATGCCGAGCCCCAGAGGCTCCGGCGGGGACCTCTATGCGGTGGTGAAGATCATGGTGCCCAAGCGCCTGTCGCAGCAGGAAAAGGAACTCTTCGAGCAGCTACGCGAGGTGTCTTCGTATAACCCGAGGAAATAGCGGCAACCGAACGGAGCCGGCAGGAGCCGGGGGCCGCGCGTAAGCCCCCTCCCTGGGAGCGCGGGCATCTTGCCCGCGGGTCACCGCCACCGGCGCGATCGAGCAAAACCCGACGGTCCGGAATGCGATCGATTTATCCCCGGCTGAGTCCGGTCGCGCGGGTTTGACGGCGCGACCTCGGGGACTACCGCCGGTGACGTGATCAGAAAGGAAACACGATGGATCTCAATCGATTCACCCTGAAATCACAGGAAGCCTTGCAAGAGGCTCAAAATAAGGCGGTCAGGTACGGCCACGCCGAAGTGGACGGCGAACACCTGCTGGTGGCTCTGCTGGAACCAAGCGATGGCCTGGTACCGCGACTGCTGCAACGGATGGAAATTCAGCCGGAGCGGATCAAGGAACGGCTGCTGCGGGAACTGGAGCGCAAGCCCCGGGTCAGCGGCCCCGGAGCCGAACCGGGCAAGGTCTACGTCACCCAGCGGTTGAGTCAACTGCTGGTGAAGGCCGAGGAAGAAGCCCGCCGTCTGAAAGACGAATATGTGTCGGTGGAACACCTGCTGCTGGTTCTGGTGGAAGAAGGCGCGGTGACGGCAGCCGGCCGGATTTTGAAGGACGCCGGAGTGACGCGGGAGACGCTGCTGAAAACCCTGGCCACGGTTCGCGGGCGCCAGCGGGTCAGTTCGGCCACGCCGGAAACGACCTACGAAGCCCTTCAAAAATACGGCCGCGACCTGGTTCAGGAAGCCCGTTCCGGTCGGCTCGATCCGGTGATCGGGCGCGATTCCGAAATCCGCCGGGTGATTCGGATCCTCAGTCGCAAGACCAAGAACAATCCGGTCCTGATCGGTGAACCGGGGGTCGGCAAGACCGCCATCGTGGAAGGTCTGGCCCACCGCATCGTGCGCGGCGATGTGCCGGAAGGCCTGAAAGACAAGATCATCTTCGCGCTCGATATGGGATCGCTGGTGGCCGGGGCCAAGTTCCGCGGCGAATTCGAAGAGCGGCTCAAGGCGGTGCTCCAGGAAATCAAGGAATCGGCAGGCGCTATTCTGCTCTTTATCGATGAACTGCACACCATTGTCGGCGCCGGCAAGGCGGAAGGCTCCATGGATGCCGGCAATATGCTCAAACCCATGCTGGCCCGCGGTGAACTGCACTGCGTCGGAGCCACCACCCTGGACGAATACCGTAAATACATCGAAAAAGACGCCGCCCTGGAACGGCGCTTCCAGCCGGTACTGGTGGACCCGCCGACGGTGGAAGACACGGTTTCCATTCTCCGGGGCCTGAAGGAACGCTTCGAAGTCCACCACGGAGTGAAGATCCAGGACAGCGCCCTGGTGGCCGCTTCAATCCTCTCCAACCGCTACATATCGGATCGGTTCCTGCCGGACAAGGCGATTGATCTGGTGGACGAAGCCTGCGCCATGATCCGCACCGAAATCGATTCCATGCCGGCCGATCTCGACGAAGTCACCCGGCGGGTGATGCAACTGGAAATCGAGGAAGCGGCGCTGAAAAAGGAACGCGATCCGGCGAGTCACCAGCGGTTGGAAACGCTGCGCAAGGAACTGGCGGAACTCCGGGAACGCGGCCGGACCATGCGGGCCCAGTGGGATGCGGAAAAGGAAGCGATCAAGAAAGTGCAGGCGGTGCGCGAAGAAATCGAAAAGGTCCGGCGCGAATTGGAAGTGGCCGAGCGTCAGTACGACCTGAAGCGCGCCGCGGAACTCAAGCACGGCCGGCTACCCGGTCTGGAAAAGGAACTCAGCGCGCGGGAACAGACCATGGGCGCTAACCGCGAGGGTGGCCGACTGCTCCGCGAGGAGGTGACCGAAGAAGAGATCGCCGGGATCGTCGCGCTCTGGACCGGTATCCCCGTGACCCGCTTGATGGAAGGGGAACGCGACAAACTGCTGCGCCTGGATGAAATCCTGCATCGGCGGGTGGTGGGTCAAGACGAAGCGGTCCGGCTGGTGGCCGATGCGGTGATCCGAGCCCGGTCCGGGATCAAGGACCCGCGCCGACCGATCGGTTCCTTCATCTTCCTCGGCCCGACCGGGGTGGGCAAGACCGAACTGGCAAAAACCCTGGCTGCGGCACTGTTCGACAGCGAAGACAACATCGTTCGGATCGATATGAGCGAGTACATGGAAAAGCACACCGTATCGCGACTCATCGGCGCGCCTCCGGGCTATGTGGGCTATGAGGAAGGCGGCCAGTTGACCGAAGCGGTCCGGCGCAAACCCTACAGCGTGATCCTGTTCGACGAGATCGAAAAGGCCCATCACGAGGTCTTCAACGTGCTGTTGCAGATCCTCGACGACGGCCGCCTGACCGACGCCCAGGGGCGCACCGTGGACTTCAAGAACACGGTCATCATCATGACCAGCAACATCGGTTCCCATTACCTGCTGGAAGGCGTTTCCGATCGCGGGGAAATCGCCGAACCGGCCCGGGTCCAGGTGATGAGCGAATTGCGGCGGCAGTTCCGACCGGAATTCCTCAACCGGGTGGACGATATCGTGCTGTTCAAACCGCTCACCCGCGGCGAAGTGGAACAGATCGTAACGCTCCTCACCCAGGAACTGGAACGACGGCTCAAGGACCGGCGCATCCAGTTGCAAATTTCCGATGCGGCGCGCCGGCTCGTGGCCGCGGCCGGCTACGATCCGGTGTACGGCGCGCGACCGCTCAAGAGGTATCTCCAACGCGAACTGGAGACCCGCATCGGACGCGCCATGCTGGCCGGAGACGTGGGCGACGGGGCGGTGATCATCGTGGATGTGGAGGGCGACCGGCTGCGCGTGAGCCATCGGCAACAAGCGGAGGAGTAGGGAAAAGCGTAGGGAAAAGCGAATGTCGAATATCGAATAATGAATATCGAATATCGAAGGTGGGAAGTGGAACATCGAGCCTTCGCGAGGTTCCCAGTGCGCCCGTCAGGGCGTCCTGGTTTGGTTGGTAGTGCGTCCCGTCAGGGCGTCCTGGTTTGCAGGGCCTCGATGATGGCATAAGCCCGCGGCTTCGGAAGCGCCCCAACGCCTTACGGCGCCACTACCAACGCGCTTTGGTTCGTGGTGCGTCCCGCTTTGGTTGGTGGTGCGCCGCGCTGGTTGGTAGTGCGCCCGTCAGGGCGTCCTGGTTTGGTTGGTAGTGCGTCCCGTCAGGGCGTCCTGTTTTGCAGGGCCTCGATGATGGCGTGGATTTCGATGAATTCAAGCGCGCGGCGTTCGGACCAGTAGTCGCCGTCGCGGCCGACCGAAACGAAGCCCACATGACCGCCGTGGATCGGGATTTCCAGGTGCAAATGCGGGTTCCGGTAGGCTTCCCGGAACGGAAAACAAAGCGGGCTGAGAAACGGATCGTCGGCCGCGTTGACCAACAAGGTGGGCACGGCGATCCGGGTCAGATAGGGTCGGGAAGAGGACTTTTCCCAATACTCTTCGGCATCGGCAAAACCGTTGAGGGGTGCGGTGTAGCGGTTATCGAAGGCATAAAAATCGCGGATCGCATCGAACCCGGCGAGAGAAATCCGGTCCGAGAAGCGTACCGCTTTCGCCGCTAGTTTTTGTTTCAGCATCACCAGGAAGCGCTTCATGTAGAGCCGGTTTTCCGGGTGGCCCATGCGGCGGGAGGCGGAAGCGAGATCGCAGGGAACGGAAAAGGTCACCGCGGCGATCAGGCTGGAGGGCCGGTCGGCGCCCAGTTCCCCCAGATATTTCAGCACCAGATTACCGCCCAAACTAAACCCGATCAAGGCCAGCTGCCGGTAGCGCCGCTCTCTGAAGAGATGCTTCACCGCCGTGTTCGGATCGGCGGTAGCGCCGCTATGGTAGGAACCGGGGCGGCGGTTCGGTTCTCCGCTGCAGCCGCGCAGGTTGAGCGCGGCCACATCCCAGCCGCGGCGGCGCAACGCTCGCGCCATGCCGCGCATGTAGGAACGGCGGGAATCGCCTTCGAGCCCATGGCAAAGGAGCGCCACCCGCCGGCAGCCGCGTTCCATGCGATCGAGATCGAAGAAATCGTCATCGGGAGTGGCGATGCGTTCCCGCCGGTAGGGTGGTGCCGGCACCATCCGGCAGGTGCCGGCCCAAATGGTCTGAGCGTGCGGGTTGCGGAAGAACACTGGCGACCGGTAGCTGGAACAGGCGACCATGGGCATGATTGGGTCCCTTGATGAGATCCCGGGTTCCGGGTCGAGGTGACTGTGCTCGGCGGGGACCGCCTCGCAATTGGTTTTTCGGGAGCCCTATCCGATTTTCACAGGGCGTTAAGAAAGCTGGAGAAGGTGCTTTTCGCCGTGGCTTCCCAGGAAAACCTTGCCGCCTGGGCCAGGCCTCTCGCGATCAGGTCCCGGCGCAGCGGTTCGCTTGCCACCAGCCGACCGAGCAGTTCGGCCAGGTGCTCGACGTTCGCCGGATCATCCAGGTACAGAGCGGCATCGCCGGCGGCTTCCGGCAGCCCCGCACGGCGGCTGCAAATGACCGGGCAGCCGCAGCTCATGGCTTCCAGCACCGGCAGACCGAAGCCCTCATAAATGCTCGGGTAAACCAGGGCGCGCGCGCCCGAATAGAGGCGCGCCAGATCGTCGTCGGCAACGTAGTCGAGGGGGACGATAGCTTTTTCGACCCGGCTTTGGCTGGACCAACCGCTCCAACCGGCCGTCACCAGGGGAATGGACAGCCCGGCGGCGACCAGCGCCGCGGAAATGATCGGCCGATTCTTGCGTGGGTCCCCGGTGCCGACGAACACAAAATAATCCTCCGGCAGGCTGAAGCGCTTCCGTAAGTCGCGGATTTCCTCGGCACGGCGAGGATAAAACAGGTCCGAGTTGTGTGCCAGGGGGATCACGGAAACGCTGCTGCCATTGAGATCGAGAAACTGCCGGGCTTCTCCGCGGGTGAATTCGCTAACGGCAATGTAATGGCGGACCAACCGGCAGCGGCGCTTGAAAAACAGGCGCGCGAACAGGACCCGTTCCTTCGGGTGATACTGGGGAAAGCGAAACAGGGAAAAGTCATGCAGGGTGAACACGGTCTTCACGCCCTTGGGCGGCAGGAACGGGAAAAAGGCCGCTTCGTGATACAGATCGCAGCGGCGGGCAGCGGCCTGGAAGCGCAGTTCCCGCTGCCACTGAAAAAGAGTCCGGATGAGGACCGCGGCCGGCGCCGGAATCTTCCAAAACAGGTCCACCCGACGCGACCACTGGCCGTAGTTTTGGGGTCCATTGGGCAGAGTCCGGCTGGCGCCACGGCCGTCGAAGTAGATGAATTCAACGCGGTCGCCGTACAGGGCTTCCAGGTTTTGATAGAGGCACTTGAGATAGCGGCCGATCCCCGTGTTCACGTTGACCAGGGGGATCGTGTTGACGATCAGTTTGAGTTTTGTGGTTCCAGCCATTCGGTCTTTCCGGCGTTACCATGCGGCCATTATGGTCGGCATCCTTCATGAACCCTCGCAACGGAGAAAAAGCCGCCGTTCACGAGTAACTCCAGGTCCGCCGGTTGACGCCCGGCCAGGGTCACCCCTACGAAGCTTCGGAACAGGTTCTTCAGGACCAGCTATAGCAAGTCGGCCGGACCGGAGCAACGCTTTCCTGAGTGATGGACCGGAATCCGCCCGCGATTGCGATTGACAAGAGGGCGGCAAAGGAGGATACAGACCGTCTTTCGTAACGGCCATTGGATTATGGAAACCCACATAGATGCTGACGAGGAAAACGGATTTGATGACACTTCACGTGAAAGATGCAGCCACTCTGTTTAAGGTCCCGGAAAAAACCCTGTATCGATGGATCGCCGGAAACGAATTACCCCACCAGAAGGTCGGTAATCAGTACCGTTTCAACCGCACCGAACTGTTGGCCTGGGCCACCGAACGCCGGGTGCCGATTTCGCCCCGCATCCTGGAAGAACCCGAAACCGGCGCCGTTCCGGCTTTGACCGAAGCCTTTCACGCCGGCGGCATCCACCACGGCCTGAAAGGATATGATAAATTGGCGGTATTGCGTGGCGTGGTGGAAGCCCTGCCGCTGCCGCCGAACGCGGATCGCGAATTCCTGCTCCAGGTGCTGCTGGCGCGGGAATCGCTCGGTTCCACCGCCATCGGCGGCGGCATCGCCATTCCCCATGCCCGTCACCCGATTGCTCTCAATGCCGCCCGGCCGCTCATTGCCCTCTCTTTTCTGGAAAACGCCATCGATTTCCAGGCCGGTGACGGGCTCCCGGTGCACATTCTGTTCACCATCGTGAGTCCGACCATCAAGGTCCATCTCGGTCTGCTGGCCAGGCTGGCGTTCGGCCTGCGTGATTCGGATTTCGCCGCGACCGTGGCGCGCGGCGCGGCCGGGGACGAGATTCTGCAAGCAGCCGGCCGAGTGGATCGACGGCTGGCGCAAGCGGTCACCCTGACCGAGGAGCGCCGGTCTTGATGAACCTCGGGTGGGCGGTGGCGGCGCTGCTGGTGCTGACCCTTGGCGGCGTCGGCTGCGCCTGCGGGCGCGGTTCCGGCAAGGGGCTGTCCCGGGTTGGGGCGGCGGTGACGGTCCTGGGGAGCGCCTTGGCCCTGGTGCCCGCGATCGGGGTGTTGTGGACCGGTCGGTCCCTGGCCCTGCGGGTGCCCTGGCAGGTACCCTTCGGGGCCTTTGCCATTGCTATCGATCCCCTGACCGCTTTCTTTATTGTCGTGATTACCGTGGTCAGTGCCCTGGCGGCGATTTACGGCATCGGCTATCTGGATCCTTACCGGGGCCGCAAGCGTCTGGGAGCAGCCTGGTGTTTTTTCAACCTGCTGGTGGCCAGCATGCTGCTGATCACCCTGGCCCGCAACGGGGTCCTGTTCCTCATGGCCTGGGAAGGGATGTCCCTGGCCTCGTTTTTCCTGGTCATGTTCGAACATGAACGCGCTGCGGTCCGAGACGCCGGCTGGACCTATCTCACCGCCGCTCACCTGGGGGCCGCCTGTCTGCTGGTGCTGTTCGTGCAACTGGCGGGTCCCGGCGGCGATCTCGATTTCGACCGGCTGGCCGCCCCGGCCGACCCAGTCGCTGCAGGTATCCTGTTCGTGCTGGCGGTGCTGGGGTTCGGCGCCAAAGCCGGCTTGGTGCCGCTCCATGTCTGGTTGCCGGAAGCCCACCCGGCGGCGCCTTCGCACGTATCGGCGGTGATGAGCGGGGTGATGATCAAGACCGGCATTTACGGCCTGGTGCGGATCGTTTCCCTGCTGGGGCCGCCGGCCGTCTGGTGGGGCTGGAGCCTGCTCATTATCGGCGCGGCATCGGGCCTTCTGGGGGTGCTGTTCGCCCTGGCGCAACACGACTTGAAGCGGCTGCTGGCCTATCACAGCGTTGAAAATATCGGGATCATCTGCCTGGGGCTCGGATTCTGGCTGCTGGGAACCGCCGCCCACCAGCCGCAACTGGCCGTGCTGGGGCTGCTCGACGGCGTGCTGCATGTCTGCAATCACGCCATCTTTAAAAGTCTGCTGTTCCTGGGGGCCGGGGCGGTCAAGCAAGCCGCCCATAGCCTGGAAATCGACCGGCTCGGTGGACTCCGGAAACGGATGCCGGGAACCGCCGCGGCGTTTCTCATTGCCGCGGCCGCCATCTGTGGACTTCCTCCACTGAACGGGTTTGTCAGCGAATTTCTCATCTACAGCGGGGCCTACCAGGCCGTCACCGAAGCTTCCGGCGCGGGCAATTTGGCGGCAGGCGGGATGCTCGTGCTGCTCGCCCTGGCCCTCATCGGCGGTCTCGCGGCAGCCTGTTTCACCAAGGTCTACGGCATCGTTTTTCTCGGTGAACCCCGCTGCGAAGAAGCTGCCAATGCCCGGGAAGTGCCCCTCGGCATGCGCTGGCCCATGGCGGTTCTCGCCGCCCTGTGCGTGCTGCTGGGCCTGGGCGCGCCGCTCGGGGTGGCCCTGGTGCAACCCGCGGTCGCGCAACTGCTGGGGGCATCCCCAACCGCCGCGGTGGTCGCTACCTTTTGGCCGGCGCTGGCCGCCGTCGCTCTGGGTGGCATCCTGATCGTTGGCGTCGCCGGCCTGCTGGCCGGTTTGCGCCGCGTGCTGCTGGCCCGCCGCACGGTGGTCGAAGGGCCGACCTGGGACTGCGGCTACGCGGCGCCGACGGCCCGCATGCAGTATACCGCCTCGTCCTTCGCCTGGCCGGTGCTCAATATGTTCCGTTGGGTGGTGCGCTCGAAGCTGCATCTCGACCTGGACCCGGGGGACTTTCCGCGGCACGCAGCCCTGGCCTCGCATACCGACGATCTGTTCCGCCGCTACCTGTTCGATCCCGTATTTCGTGCGATCGCGGCCGTGGCCCGCCTCCTCCATGGCATCCAGCAGGGCCGCAACCAGGTGTATGTCCTCTACCTCGCCATTGTCCTCCTGGTGCTCCTGGTGCTGAAAGTGAAATGATCATGACGCTGCCGTTCTCGATTCTGCATTGGTCGCTCGCGCTTATCCTGGCGCCGCTGTTGCCGGGGATCATCAATCGCACCAAGGCCTGGTTCGGGGGGCGTCGGGGCCAACCCCTGCCGCAGGCCTATCATGACCTGCACAAGCTGCTGCGCAAGGGGGCGGTTTACAGCCGCACCACCACCGGAATTTTCCGGCTCGGCCCGGTGCTCGGTCTGGCCATCGTGATGGTGGCCCTGGCGCTGGTGCCGGCAGGAGCGCTGGGGGCGCCCCTGGCCTTTCGCGGCGACTTTATTTTCCTGGCCTACGCGCTGGGCCTGATGCGGTTCACCACGGTCCTGGCCGCTCTCGACACCGGCTCGGCGTTTGCAGGCATGGGCGCCAGCCGCGAAGTTCAGTTCGCCCTGTTGGCCGAAGCGGCCCTGCTGTCCGGCCTGGCGGTACTCGCCGCCGGCACCGGCCAGTTCAGCCTGTCCGGCATCAGCGCCCGTTTGTGGACCCCCGACCTGCACCAGGGGGGCGCGTCCGTTCTGCTGGTGGCCGCCGCCGTCCTCATCGTCATGCTGGCTGAAAACGCCCGCATCCCCGTGGACGACCCCACCACCCATCTGGAACTGACCATGATTCATGAAGTCATGGTGCTGGATCACGGCGGGGTGGATTTGGCCTTCATCCAGTACGGCGCGGCCCTGAAATTGTGGCTGTTTGCCGCCATCTTCACCGGCCTGGCGATCCCGCTGCGAACCGGTCGGCCGGTGCTCGACCTGGGGGTCACGGTGGTCGGGATTTTCCTCACCGCCGTGGCCATCGGCGTGATCGAGTCGACCATGGCCCGTCTGCGGTTGCTGCGCGTACCCCAGCTGCTGGTGGTGGCCCTGGCCCTGTCCCTGGCGGCGTTCTTCTGGACCGTGAGGTGAACATGAACGCACTGCTGGAAATTTTGATCCTGATAGTGGCGCTGACCGATTTCCGCCTGCTGGCCAGCAGCCGGTTGGCGACCTTGATCGACACCATGGTGTTCCAGGCGCTGGCCCTGAGCGTGATTCCCCTGAGTCTCACCGCCGCGCCCTGGCCCTGGCGCCTGATGACCCTGGTCTTGATGACCCTGGCGGTCAAGGGGGTCGTGCTGCCGTGGCTGCTGCACCGGGCCATGCGCACGGTGGATGTGCAGCGGGAAATCGAACCGTTCCTCGGGTTCAGCTCGTCGGTGCTGCTCGGTATCGTCCTGCTCGGACTGAGTTTCTTGATCGTTCGACCGCTGCCGGTCACGGCTTCGCCCGGAGCGGGATCGTTGTTGGCGGGGGCCTTGTTCACCATCCTGACCGGTCTGGTGATCATCATCTCCCGGCGTAAGGCCCTGACCCAGGTGGTGGGCTACCTCAGCCTGGAAAACGGGGTCTACGCCTGCGGCGCCGCCCTGGCCGTGGAGGAGCCGCTGCTGGTGGAAATGGGGGTGCTGCTCGATGTTTTCGTGGCGGTGTTCGTCATGGGCATCACCATCCATCAGATCAATCGCGAATTCGACCATATCGATACGGATCGGCTGGCGGAACTGAAAGATTGATGATTCCGCGACACCGGCAAGTCCGCCGGAAAGGATGGAAGGCATGTTGTTGAGCGTTGTCGTGGTACCGGTGGTGCTGGGTTTTCTGGCCCTGCTGGTGCCGGCCCATGGTCCGCGGCGGGGGCTGCTGCTGGCCGGCAGCGCGGCGCACGCCGCCGCCGTTGGGTTCGCTCTGGTGCGCACGCCGCCGCTTCGACCGGGTGCCTGGATCGGCGTGGACGCCACGGGGTTGCTGTTTCTCGCCATCACCAGCGTGCTGTTCGCCGCGGTTGCCGTGTATACCAGCGGCTATCTCGGTCGCGAATCCGGGCGCGTGGTCCGCGACGCGGAAGAAGGTTTTTCCTTTTCCAACAAGCCCGAGGCGGTTTTCGTCGCCTGTCTGTTGTTCTTCCTCGCCGCCATGAGCCTGGTGTGTATCTCCCGGGACCTGGGACTGCTGTGGGTGGCGATTGA
>Ga0100398_1000648_pt1 | contig 31200 bp, 24 predicted proteins | sample CryGeymeta201522_FD_81568 | JGI IMG/M metagenome (GOLD analysis project Ga0100398, IMG submission 81568) | Groundwater microbial communities from Crystal Geyser aquifers in Utah, USA - Crystal Geyser metaG 2015-22 | ecosystem: Environmental > Aquatic > Deep subsurface > Groundwater | place: USA...
ACAAGTCAAGCCATTTTTCTTTTTTTGTTATCTTTAGACATTAAAAATTCAGAATAAAGGTTATATGACTTCACAGCAAATACGTAAGCAGTTTTTAGATTTTTTTGAAAGTAAACAGCATAAAATAGTAAACAGCGCGCCGGTGGTTCCGTTTGATGATCCCACGCTGCTCTTTACCAATGCGGGTATGAACCAGTTTAAAGATGTTTTTCTCGGCACGGGAACGCGCCAATATAACCGCGCCGCCGATACGCAAAAATGTATCCGCGTAAGCGGCAAGCACAACGATCTGGAAGAAGTCGGACACGACACCTACCACCACACCTTTTTCGAAATGCTCGGCAACTGGTCGTTTGGCGATTATTACAAAACCGAAGCAATCACCTGGGCTTGGGAATTGCTCACCGAAGTTTGGAAGATGCCGAAGGAAAGATTGTTTGCTACGGTTTATAGAACCGATGATGAATCATTTGAATTGTGGAAAACAAAAACAGATATTAATCCCGCACACATTTTACGCTTTGATGAGAAAGATAATTTTTGGGAAATGGGAGAGACCGGTCCGTGCGGACCATGCTCTGAAATTCATATTAATCTTACCGATGATTACGATAATTCAAAATATGTAAACGCCGGAACACCGGAATGTATTGAAATTTGGAATCTCGTTTTCATTCAATATAACCGCGACGAAAACGGAAAGCTTCATGACCTCCCTTCAAAACATGTTGATACCGGAATGGGCTTTGAGCGCGTCTGTGCGGTGATGCAAAAGAAAGGTTCAAATTATGATACCGATGTTTTTATGCCGCTAATTAACCGCATTTCGGAAATTTCAGATGTGGCTTATGAGAAAGAAGAAAATAAAATTCCCATGCGCGTTATTGCCGACCACATCCGCACGCTGACTTTTGCGATTGCGGACGGCGCTGTTCCCGGTAACGATGGACGCGGTTATGTACTGCGAAGAATTTTACGCCGCGCTTCCCGTTACGGAAGAAAATTGAATATGAAAGAACCGTTCCTCTTTTCGCTTGTTGATGTTTTAGTTGAAACGATGAGCGATGTTTTCCCTGAAATAAAAGAGAAGCAAGAGTACGTTAAAAAAATTATTAAAAGTGAAGAAGAAAGTTTTAACCGGACACTTGATAGAGGAATTGAATTATTTGAAACGGTTATAAATGATCTAAAAGCAAAAAAAAGAACCATTATTCGCGGCGAGGATGCTTTTAAACTTTACGATACGTTCGGCTTCCCCGTTGATCTAACCAATGTCATGGCGCGCGAAATAGGCTTCAGTGTTGATGAAAACAGTTTCAACGAGTTGATGAATAAACAAAAAGAAAGAGGGCGCGAAGCGACAAAAGATAAATTCGCTTCGGTAAATGTAAACTTCAACGATCTATCTCTTTTCAATTTAAGTGATGAAGCTAAAACGGAATTTACCGGATATGAAGAGTTTTCTTCATCGGCAAAGATCATCGGTTTGAAAAAAGAAGATAAAAACGATTTCATCATTCTTGATAAAACTCCTTTCTATGTTGAATCGGGCGGACAGGTTGGAGATACAGGGAAAATCATTTTCAATCAAAATGAGTTACAAGTTGTTGACGTTACAAAAGTTGAGAATAAGATTATTCATGTGGTTGAGAACGATATCGAAGTTTCTTTGATTATTGGTTCAGAAATTTTAGCTTCAGTTGATGAGACACGCCGTGGAGATATTATGCGCAACCATTCGGTTACTCATTTCCTCCATGCGGCGATGAGAAAAATTCTTGGTACACACGTTCATCAAGCAGGCTCTCTTGTTGCGCCTGATAAACTTCGTTTCGATTTTTCACACTTCGCCAAAGTAAGTGAAGAAGAATTGCGCGATATTGAAATATTGGTGAATGAACAACTGCGCAGAAATATTCCACTCACCCATCACCGCAACATTCCCTTTGATGAAGCGAAAAAAATGGGAGCCTTAATGTTCTTCGGCGATAAGTACGGAGACAAAGTTAATGTTGTTCAATTTGGTGATTTCTCAATGGAGTTCTGCGGCGGCACTCACGTAAAAAATTCATCACAGATTGGTTTGTTTAAAATTCTAAGCGAATCATCTATCGCCAGCGGAGTACGAAGAATAGAGGCTGTTACCGGAGCCGGTGTTGAAAAATTTATTCTTGAACGAGAAGCCAGAATTCAGAAGTCAGAAGTCAGAATAAATGAATTGATTGAAGAAAAGAAAAAACTTGAAAAAGAATTGGCAGAGTTGAAACTTAAAGGAAAACTCGGCGGAATTGATTCGATCGTTTCAAATCCAACTGATGCCGGCAGAATAAAAATCTTTAAAGGAAAAGTTGCCGCAACAAATATGGATGAGTTAAAATCATTCGGCGATGAATTGCGCAGTAAAATTAAAAGCGGCATCGGATTGCTTGCTTCCGAACTTGACGGAAAAGTCGGGTTGGTTTGTGTTGTATCGGATGATCTTTTAAAAGAGAAAAAATTTAGCGCGGGAAAGATCGTCGGTGAAGTTGCAAAAATTCTTGGTGGAGCAGGCGGCGGTCGCCCTCACCTTGCAACTGCAGGTGGAAAAGATGTAACTAAAATTGATGAAGCGTTAAAACAAGTTGATGAGATTGTAAGGGGTTTATAATTACTTTGCGTCTTTGTGACTTTGCGGTGTAGGTTTTTACCACAGAGTCACAGAGACACTGAGAAATAATTTAGTGAGATTGAAACAGTCCGATAATATTCCCAAGATTATCTTTTAACAAAGCATACCAACCATAAACCGGGATGACCGTCTTTTCGCGGAAAATTTTTCCACCTGCGGTTATCACTTTATCAAGCGCAGCTTCAATATCATCAACCTGAACATGAAAAACTGTCGTGTCACCGCTGTTTACTTTCTTTACTTTCCGCATACCGATAGTAATTCCCTGATGGGTGTTAAAAAGTAAATATCCCTTACCGAAATCTCTCAAGTCCCAATCGAAAACTTTTTTATAAAACTCTTTCGAAGCGTCAAGATCTGTTGAAGGAATTTCAACATGAGCAATAAATTGATTAGCCATAAAACTTTATCCAAATTTATTTGAAATTTTTCTTCAAAAGTTAAGACAAGTTAGGAGACTTTGCAAGAATCCGACGACAATTTTGGAAGTCTTTCTGCAATTTCTAAAATAATTTAAGGAAGTATTCCTCAACTAAGAAATATTTTTTACATTTTGAGAAAAACATTCTCCAAAACAGGAAGGATTTAAAATGGAATTATTAAAATAAGCAAAAAGGCAATATTTTGGATGGCGTAATTATTGCTTAATATTGACGTTTAACAGAAATTTTGTTAAATTTAATATACATCTATTAATAATTATGAGGTAAAACAATGAAGAATAGTACGAAGTTCGGAAAAATTGGGGTGATGTTTATGTTTATTGCTCTTTCTTTAACGCTTACAAGTTCTACGTATGCTACCAGTCAATGGGCAAAAAAATTCAATTTGGCTTGCAATACTTGTCACACAGTATTCCCCAGGTTAAATTCCTTTGGTGAAGACTTTTTAGCGAATGGGTATCAATTAGAAAACACCTACAAAAAAAATTGGGAAGATCAATACTCAATTAATGCGGGCGGTGTATTTTTGAATGATTTACAAAATGTGTTTGGTATAAGAATAAATCTTACTCCTTTTCAGTTGGAGACAAATTCATTTCAAAAAGATTTTGCCTCTGCAAAATCATCTAAATTAACTTTTGGGAATACGAACTGGGTTCAAACTTTTGCAGCCGGTTCAATTTATAAAGATATTTCATTCTTCACAGAAATGGAATATACCGAAAGCGCATTTCACTTCTCATGGTTTTATTTAAATTTCACAAATATTATGGGTTCAAAAGCATTAAACTTTCAGGTTGGAAGTCTTTCTCCAATGCAATTCACTTCATACCCAAATCGTTTGAGAATGTTTGCAGTACCAACAAATATGGCTATGGGAGTTAAAACTTCAAATGGAGCAGGCGAATCATCAGTTAATATGTCTTCCGCAAGAAAAGGAATTCAATATTATGGCAGAACCGAATGGGTAACCGTTTATGCGGGCGTTTCGCCGGGTTCTAAATCTGCTTCTGTTGGACAAACGTTAGGATATTGGGGCGGCGCAATGGTTAAACTTCCTGAAAGCGTAACAAAAGATTTTGCCGGTTCTTCCTTTACACTCCATTACTATAGCGGCACTGATACCAAAGGAACCGGAACAAAAACTCAAATTGAAAATAAATATTCAAGAATATCTCCTCAAGTAGCCATTCGGTACAAAGATAAGTTAGATGTTCAAGCTGCTCTTGTTATTGGTAATGAAGCTAACTGGGACTTGGTAGCAAAACCTACCGAAGATTTTAAATTCAGCGGGTTTGGCATCACTTCACGCTATTTTATTACCGATGTTTGGTCATGCGGGTTACAGTATGATAATTATTCTTCAACCAATACCGTTGCCGGTAAAAAAGTATTGGATTACAGCCGACTCATTCCCGCAGTAACTTATGTAGTAAATGGAAACATCTCGATGACCGCTTATTACGAAGCTAATTTGCTCGATATTCCTTCAGCTCAAAAAGTTAATAAGTTTTATATTAATATGAGAGCAATGTTCTAATTATTTCAAGTTTTATAAACTGAGGAATGGTATCTGCCATTCCTCTTATTTTTTAAGGATACATAAATGAAAAAAGTAATCTATTATATTTTTGCAATTTCAATAGCAGTTGTTACCTACGGGTTTCAGTCTAATCTTCTTCCCGGAGAGGAACCGGCAGGTAAAAAAATATTTCTTGCCAGTAAATGCATGGCATGCCACTCTGTTGAAAGTGCAGAAATCATTTTAAAGAAGAAGAATTCGAAAATCCCCGATTTGTCAATGGTTGGCACAAGGCATAACGCAGATTTTATAACGAAATGGATTCATAAAGAAGAAACCATTGACGGGGTAAAGCACATGTATAGTTATAAAGGCTCGGATGAAGATCTTAAAGTTTTAGTTGATTGGTTGATGAGTCTGAGTGAGAAAAAAGCTGATGAATCCCCAAAAGCTGGTGAATGTTCTAAATCCAATGTTGACAGTACACTGAAAACTGAAGTTGACAGCACTATAAATGTTAAGTGATAATTTTTCCATCCGTAGATAAAAAAACCGATCATGAATCGGTTTTTTTTATGCCGGGCGTTTACAGAATACAAATCAGCTGTCGTAGTCTTTTTCTCATAACCGATTGACATCGGTTACTATGCTCAAGAGAATTTGGCACTCGCTTTTTGAAAAAGAATTATTCTATTATTTCCGTATTAGTTCTATCTGCGTCAAGTTTTTTGTAATCAAGTTCCGAACCAAGCACACTGTGCGGAATGAGAAAAACAGCGAGCATAAGTAAAGCGGCAAAGGTAATCCAAAATTTTTCATTCTTCTTTTTAAGGAACATTACAGCCGCAATAATCCAGCCTACCAGCGCGATTAACGTTTTGTTATCGGTAAGATCGTAACCGAAAGGAACACCGGTCCAATATTCCCCGAAAGCATATTTTTGAACGAATGGACCAAAGACAAATCCACCCAACAAAAGAAAAGCGACAGTAACGAGCATATACTTTTTTGCTTTAACGGCATCAGTAAAAATTTCGAATGCGGTTCTTGTGGAAAGGAGCATTGCAGAAAACATAAAAAGAACGTGCGGAATGAGTATCCATAAGGGAACATCTCCTTTAAATCGGATAACGACAGGCTGTTCGCTTAAACTTACTTCTTTTCCTTTTAGACTCATTCGAACATTATACATCAGTTTTCCGGCGGATGGTTGAGCCGGAAGTTCTGCAAGAAGTGAATCATTGCTGCGCACCATTTCAACTTTTGTCCATTCATCTTCCGTCTTGTAACGCTTCCAAAGCATAGTGCCTGCAATATTTTTATCGGTAACCTTTACTTTAACTTCGTTATTTGAAAAACCAGAATGCGATCTATCAAGTATAAATTTTATTTCTTCGTTTCCCAATTTTATTCTCCCTGCAAGCGGGTAAGTGGGACCGGTAACGCGCTGGTAATACGCAGACGCGACCGTAATAACAAAAGCTAAAATCCAGAAGAACACATTTTTTTTCATAAAAGTATCCATGTTAATCAGAGAAATCATTAATTATAAACTTACGACACAAAACTGCAATGCGTGGCTGAATGGATGCACGAATGAATGAGTCATATTCCAATTCATCTCTATTTAATTGATTTTCATGCGGTCATTCAATCATTCTTCAATTCAATTCAAAACCGCTTTTATCCATCCAATCATTATCAAATTCCCCTTAAATCCGGGTTACTGCTCATTCTTGAGTTTCAACAATTTTGTAGCTGTGAGAAACTTCCGCAGCTTTTTCAAGCATTTTAGTTACCGAACAATATTTGGTTTGTGAAAGTTCTATTGCTTTTTCTATTGGTTCCTTTTGTAGATTTCTTCCTTGGAACACATATTCAATATGAATTTTTGTAAACACTTGCGGATGTTCGTCTGCAACTTCCGACGTGATGTTCATTTCAAATCCGTCAAGTTTTACTTTTTTCTTGCCGAGAATTGAAGCAACATCACTGCCGGTGCATCCGCCGAGTCCAAGCAATAATAATTCTTTCGGACGAATTCCCGCGTTGCTTCCACCGAATTCTTCGGGTCCATCCATTGTTATCCAATGGTTGGAATCGGTTTTCCCGACAAAGGTAATTCCTTTAACTTGTTTTACAAATGCTTTTTTCATTGCCATAATTTTTCCTTTCAAATAGATAATTTTTGTTTTCTATTTGATACTCAAAATCGAATAACGCTTCAAACCATTTTATCTTTCAAATTATTTGTGATTTGATGATTTAATTTAAGTAATTTTCTTTAAGAAATATTATTTCATACAGGAAGAAAAATGAATCTATCATCTTCATCTGCTGTTGTCACCGGCGGAGCAATGGGAATTGGACTTGCAACTTGTAAACGGCTAATCAAAGAAGGCGTTACGGTAACGTTGTGGGACATGAATTCCGGGGCTTTAAATAAAGCTAAAACGGAACTTGAACAACTCGGCGGAAAAGTTTTTGCGCATCAATGCGATGTTACGGATAAAGTCCGCGTTTACGAACTGGCAGCAACTGCCAAACAGGAAATGGGTAAAGTTGATATTCTTATTAACAATGCCGGAATAGTTTTCGGCGGGGAACTTTTAGACGGAACAGACGAAGAATGGGAAAAAACCATCGCCGTTAATTTAACTTCACTTATTTATACCATTCGCGCTTTCCTTCCGCAAATGTATGAACGGAACGTTGGACATATCGTAAACTTATCTTCTGCTTCAGCTACACTTGGAGTTCCCGGCTTAGCGGTTTATACTGCTACTAAATGGGCGGTGTGGGGTTTAACGGAATCGCTTCGCTTTGAAGCTTACAACAATGGGAAAACCGGAGTAAAATATTCTTCGGTGCATCCAAGCTATATTGCACAAGGATTATTCCACGGAGCTAAACTTGGCTTCCCGGGAAATCTCATCGTTCCTTTATTAAAAGATCACGATGTTATTGCAAAGACAATTGTAGAATCAGCATTAAAAAAAGGAAGATATTCACCGAAGCGTCCGGTTACCTTAAATTTAAATCCACGTTTGCGCGGACTGCTTCCCGATTCCTGGTTCCAAAAACTGATGATCTTTTTCGGCGTTCCGCAAAGCATGAAAACATGGACGGGAAGAAAGTAAATGCTATCTATGCCCCAAACTGTTTTAAGTGATAATCAAAATGGATGTAGATTATTCTTCCCCACTGCTTTCTGGTAAAATGACCGAATGCAGCATGGGATTGATAATTAAAGCTGCTATCTTTCCCAAGAAAATCAGAAACAATTTTTTTGAGAAGTGTTTTATCATTTTCAAAGTCGGTTGGTTTTGTTCCGCGCCCTTTAGCTAAATCGATTTCCGGAAAAGTTTTTACTTTCCCTTTCGGCGCAGGCATACCCAACAACACAATTTTTGAAAGGATGGTACGGGAAAAGAAACTACTGAAATCTCTTGTCTTTATTTGGTTAGTCGCAATCCTAATCTGATCGGCTAAATGGCAAAGCATTTCATTTGCGTACATTTTTCCCCATAGACTAGAATTGGTTTCTTTCAGATTGGTGATCCTTGTTAACAGTTCTTCTCTATTTTGAGCGTTTAAAATATTCTTCATCGGTTTTCTTTCCAAAATTATTTTTGTTCGCGGAAAAAATAGTTTTAATTAACTTTACTTCCAAGATAAAAGGAAGATTGAAAATGATCGAGCAAAGTTTAGCAACAGAAAAAAGAACAACATCAACCAATCCCGCAACGGGAGAAGTAATTGGATCAACCAAAGAAAATTCAATTGCCGATTTGCAGAACGCTGTAAGCGAAGCAAGAACCGCGCAAAAGGTTTGGAGGGAAAAAAGTTTTGCTGAACGGGCAAAATATCTTTTCAAAATCCGCGATTATCTTGTCGCACACGCCGATGATATTTCAGAAATCATTTCAAAAGATTCCGGCAAAACAAAAGTTGACGCCATCAGCACCGAAGTGCTTGCCTCGGCAATGGCAATAACCTATTACGCAAAAAATGCAGAATCTGTTTTAGAAAGAAAAACACTCAGCGGCGGAAGCATTCTTACCATCAATAAGCGTTCGTACGTTGACCGCATTCCTTACGGAGTTATCGGAATTATAAGTCCGTGGAATTATCCTTTCGCAATTCCCTTCCATGAAGTTGCGATGGCATTAATTTCCGGCAATTCCGTTATTCTGAAAACAGCAACTCAAACACTTGAAGTTGGTAAAGCGTTAAAAGCTTGTATTGATGCGGGTGAACTCCCGCAAGGACTTTTCCATTTTCTAAACATTCCGGGAAATATTGCAGGTGATGCTTTTATTGATTCGGGAATCGATAAATTATTTTTCACCGGTTCAGTCCCCGTTGGCAAACAATTGATGAAAAAAGCGAGTGAAAAGCTTTTTCCTCTTTCGCTGGAACTTGGCGGCAACGATGCGATGATCGTTTGTGACGACGCAAATCTTTACCGCGCGGTTAGCGGCGCTATTTGGGCTGGCTATTCAAATGCGGGGCAATCATGCGCCGGAGTGGAACGCATTTATGTTGACGAAAAAATTTATGTTTCTTTCGTCACTTTGCTTAAAAAGAAATTAAATGAAATGAATGTCGGCGCTGATAAAAACTTTAACGTTACCGTTGGATCTTTAACGACTGAGAAGCAATTGGATACAGTTAAGAAACACGTTGCCGATGCGCGCGAAAAAGGAGCTTCAATATTTACGGTAGATAACATTGAAAAAGAAAAACAAGGATTGTTCCATCCGTTAACCGTAATTGAAAATGCAAACAACGAGATGCTCGTTCAGAATGAAGAAACATTTGGACCGGTTGTAACGGTAACTAAATTCAAATCAGTTGAAGAAGCAATTACAATGGCGAATGATTCTTCACTTGGTTTAACAGCATCTGTCTGGACAAAAGATAAAACGAAGGCGCACAAAATTGCGGCGCAACTTGAGGTTGGTTCGGTGATGATCAACGATCATTTGATGAGTCATGGACTTGCGGAAACTCCTTGGGGCGGCTGGAAAGAGTCCGGCTATGGAAGGACTCATGGTTATCTTGGTTTGGAAGCTATGACACAACCCCGTGTAGTGATTGATGATATTATGCCGGGACTACAAAAAAATATGTGGTGGCATCCGCATTCAAAACAAGTGTATGACGGATTAAAAGGGGGCATGAATTTTCTTTATTCAAAAAATTTATCTCTTCGTTTTTCGGGAGTGTTGAATCTTGTTAAAGTTTTTCTGAGGAGTTTTAGAAAAGATTGACTGAGAAATAGGACACAGATCAGCTAGGATTTGTTTCTCACATATTTCACTTTTGGTTCTCTAATTTGAAATCCAATTGGGTTTTTAGGTTTTTCTTCCTCTTTCATCAATTGTCTGATATCTTCAAAGACCATTTGAAAATTTTCGTCATACTTTGCTTCAAGTTCGGCGATTTTATGAGCTAAGTGCTTATTCGTTTCAAGTAGAGTTCTCAATTGAACAAAAGTTCGCATAATAACTATATTTACTTCGATTGCCTTTTCACTTTTAAGAACAGAAGAAAGCATTGCAACACCTTGTTCTGTAAATGCAAAAGGTGGAACAGGACTATTTTTATAACGAGCGAACTTATCACAATTTGTGATAAGTTCTTTCCACTCTTCTCTTGATAATTTGAAAACAAAATCTGGTGGAAATCTTTTCTTATTTCTTTTTACAGTTTGTTTCAAAACCCGATTTTCGGTCTGATAGAGCAAAGCAAGATCGAAATCAAGGATTACCTTTTTGCCACGAAGAAAAATGATAATACTTGAAATAAATATCTGATTTGCCAAAGCTTTAGTTTTGGTAATTTTTCCCATAAGATCAACTCACTCTCTTTTCCATTCTTTGAAAAAACTCAAAAGCTTTTCCCTGCTGTAAGATTTTTCAGCCTCTAACTCACCAGTGTTTTTTGAAAGCAGCAGTTTTCCATCTTTTTCTAAAATAAAAAAGTGAGGATATCCTTCAACTTTCGGATACTTTGAAAGAAGAGCTTCGTTCTTATTCTCTTTACTGTAATTAACTTTTACAACAATAAAATTTGCGTGTAACGTTGAATCAATTTCTTTGTCCGCTAGAATAAATTCATCCAAACGATGGCACCAAATGCACCACTCACCGCCGACATCAAGCAGAATTCTCTTATTTTCTTTTGTTGCCTGTACAACTGCATTTTTAATATCTTTAGCAGCATCGTGCAAAGGATCAAATTTTTCACGTTCTTTTTTCTGTGCAGTTATTGAGAAGGACAAAATGAGTATTACAACTAGTGCAAGTTCAACTATACGTTTCATATTATCTCCAATTACTTTTCTGAAAAAATATTTTTCACAAAATTGAATTCATCATTGGTCAACGGTTTGTTCATTGCCGATAAATTCACTTTTACTTGATGCAAATTTCTGAATCCCGGGATGACTGTTCCGACAACATTATATTTTAAAAGATATTGCAGAGCAACCCGTGCAAGGTCTTCAACTGATGAACCGAAATGCTCTTTTAGTCTTGCAATTTTAGATTCGATATTCTCCAAATTTTCTCTTGAAAATTTTTGCGAACCTCTCCGGTGATCTCCTTCAGCAAATTGAGGCGGATTGTTTTTATCATACTTTCCTAACAAAAGTCCCTGTGCAAGCGGACTGAAAGCAACGAACGACATTTTATATTCTTCAAGTAATTTTCGCGTCGGAGTTCCGTCGGCAATAAAATTATCATCCATCGCGTGAGCCCAGCTTTGAAGCACATCCGGTTTTACTTTCGGAACGAGTTTCATAAAATCTTCGTGCGAGTAAGCCGACTGCCCGATGAAACGAATTTTCCCTTCCTCTTTTAAACGATAGATCATTTCAACTGCATCATCAAGATATTCATCTTGATCGCCGAAATAGCCGTGATGGAAATAATAGAGATCAATGTATTCGCGTTTCAAATTAACAAGCGATTGTTCGCACTGATGACGAATATGCTGAGGCTCGTATGCATTGGCAGCGGTTCCGGGAAACCAACCAATTTTTGTCGCGATCGATACATCTTTTGTTCTGCTTCCGAGAATTCGTGCAAGCATTCTTTCCGCTTTACCGTTGCCGTAAACATCGGCATTGTCAAAATGATTAACACCGTTTTCAATCGCATAATTAATTGCTTGCGCGGCTTCACCTTCATCAACATTCGCCCAGCCGTTTGGTTGTCCATTCACCCAGTTAAGTCCGCCAAGCGTCCAGCAGCCAAGTGAGATTTCCGAAACATGTAAATCTGTTTTCCCAAGTTTTCTGTATTGCATTGTGATTCTCTTTTTTATTTCAAAATTAAGAAAAGATTAGACGAAAAAGTAATTGAAGCCGGGGCATGAATGAATGATTGATTGAATGGTTGAATGCAAAGCCGTTGAATGTTTCAAAAGTATTTCTTTCTCTACGGATTCAGTTTCCCATCATTCAACCATGCATCCATTCAATCATTCCAAAGATTCATCTTAATTAACTTTTCTGTCGCGTTTTTTATTCAAACGGCATACTTAAATCCACTGGAATTTGTTAAATTTAAAACAAAAACTTTATGAAAATATTATATATCGTACGACATGCAAAATCAAGTTGGGAAAGCGGGGTTACAAAGGACTTTGACCGCCCCTTAAATAACCGCGGAAACCGCAGCGCAGATGTGATGTCTAAATTTGTTTCTGAAAAGGATATTAAGATCGAAAAGATTGTTTCCAGCCCGGCGAAAAGAGCGATAACCACCGCAAAAATCTTTGCAAAAGCATTGAAGATAAATGAATCAGAAATTCAGCTGGAAGAAAAAATTTATGAAGCTTCGTTAAAAACACTTCTTGAAGTAGTTCATGAATTGGATGATTCTGTTTCGTCGGTAATGTTGTTCGGACATAATCCGGGATTAACTTCACTGGCAAATTATTTTGGAGCAACGATAGACAATTTGCCAACGTGTGCAATCGCAGCGTTTGAATTTGAGACCGGGCATTGGGATGAAGTTAAAAAAGGGAAATTGCTTTTTTATGAGTACCCGAAAAAACATATTAATGAAGAATAAGTAATTATCTACAACCTCGAAGGTTAGGATACTATTCTGTTTCTTAACCTTCGAGGTTAAAAACAATATGACTTTACTTCATCAGTAACATTTTATTGTTCAATGTTTTGCCTTTAAAAGTAATGCTGCAAAAGTAAACGCCAGAGGAATAACTACTTCCATCCCATTTTACAGAATGCAGACCTGAACCGGAATATTCATTTACCAAAGTTTTCAACTCACGTCCAAGCACGTCAAAGATTTTTAATTGAATAATTCCACTTTCGGGTAAAGTGTAGTTTATTGTTGTTTCCGGGTTGAATGGGTTAGGATAATTTTGTTGGAGTGAGAATTCCACTGGTATGGTTTCATTTTTATTGTCTATTGCTGTTATGTTTCCATCTTTGTCTAGCTTAAGTAATATAATATCTGTCTGGTCATTGTAATACATAATCGAACCGGTTATTGCATAACCATCATCGTTTGTTTGAATAATATCGTGACCTTCCGATCTGTAAATACCGGTATCAATAAATGTTTTTGTCCATACTGTATCACCAAATTCAGTAGTTTTTACCATAAATAAATGTGTATTTGTGGAACCAGTAATAACATAACCTCCATCTTTAGTTGGTTTGCCGGTACTACTGAGTTCCCACCTACCTAAGTTCATTTTTTTGTCCAAAGTGTATCACCGTTTTGGTCTAATTTTAATAACCAGGTATGTAAAAGCAAATCACAATATTCGCAGGGTTGTAGAGTATATTCCCCGGTTATAAAATAATTTCCATCTTTTGTTTCAGTTATCTTATTCCCGCTATCTTGGCGATCATATCCGTATGTTTTTGTCCATAACGTGTCCCCCTTTTTATCTGTCTTTATAACAATAAGATCAACACCACTAGTTTTTTGAGTAGAAATATAACCTGTAATAACATATCCACTGTCAGAGGTTGCTTGAAGACTCTTTGGTGTAACGAAAGATTTTATCCCAAGTGTATTCATCCAAAGACTATCGCCGGAATTATCTACTTTCATAAGAAATACTTTAAGGTTAAAGTCGTTGGTAATATCCTTGTAACCTGTAAAGACATATCCGCCATCAAAAGTTTTATCGACAGAAAAAATAGTAGTTCTATCGTAACTTTTATTCCATTGTATATTCCCGAGGTCATCTGTCTTTATTAATTTATTTCCAAAACCCAGAAGATATCCTCCATCAGGTGTATTTGTTAGAGAATATGAAAGATAAATTTCACCGCTTCCATATACTTTTGTCCATAAACTATCGCCAGATTTATTAGTTTTTATAAGGGAAATTTTATATCCATCCGTATAACCAAAAAGAGCATAACCACTATCTGCTGTTTGAATAAGTGAAAAACCTTGGTTAGTTCCTGCTCCACCGTATGTTTTTAGAAAAGTGTTCTGCGCATAACTGTAATTATACATGAGCAATAATATTAGTAATGTCTTAACAAAGATTTGAAATATATTTTTTTTCATTTTTCCCTCATATTTAATTTTTATTTTATTAATGACATCTTCTTTGTAGCGTTAAAGTTTTCTTTTTCATTAGAAGTAATAGTTTTAATACTATAGAAATAGACTCCTGAAGAAAGATTTTCTCCATCGAAAATAACAGTGTAATATCCGGCTTCTTTAGTTCCTTCGAAGTATTCTTTTACTATTTGTCCAAGTGTATTATAAACAGTGATGTTCACATTACTTGCATATGGCAAAGCATATTTTATTACTGTTACCGGATTAAAAGGATTGGGATAGTTGACAAACAAATTGTATTCTGTCGGTAAAGGAGAGGCAACAATATTTTGTTTTTGTTCCTGATCCGTTTTTGCAAATGAATATTCTTTTTGTAAATAATCCTTATCACCAAGATGTTGGTGTGCATCAATATTACTCACAGAATTGGGAAATAACTTATCCAATTCATTCGATACCAAACGGGCGTTTTCCTTATCTTGAATATCGTTGTAATAATAGAGAAACTTTGCGAACAAGGCGTCCTCTATAATTGCATCATCTTTATGCTTACTTATTACTTCATCAATATTTTTCAGTTTGTTTTCTTTATCAAGTTCGGCTAATATTAATCCCGCAACTGCATTTAATTTTTTCTTGTCCTTATTAAATAATGTTTTGAATTTTAGTTTAGTTGTTTCTTTTTCGCTTAAATCAAATGTCCGTGTTAATAAACTTAGTGCGTTAAATGCAGCGTATGAATCGGAATAATTGTCTATTATATCCAAACAAATCTCTCTTGCTGCAAGTAAGTCATTCTGTTCTATCAAGTTCATTGCTTTTTTAAGTAACACAAGTTCAGCATCTTCAGCAAGAGGAGCAACTTTACTTAGACCCGTGGGATCATATGTTAGATATGGGTATGAAACAATAGCTCCATTACTTATATATGTTTTAATTGGTGTTGGAGCGCCCCAATAATTATTCACAGCAAATATAACTCCGTTTGTAATAGCATAAATATTATAAAGCGTATTCTCACCTAATGTATTATAACCACCGTCTAAAGGTGAATTATTCCCCAGCATTGGTAACGAATTGCTAAAAGCGCAAACACCAACGGAGTTGCCTGTAATTTTATTTTTGCCTTGAGACCAGCTTGCGCCAAATTTAGGAATTGATGTAGCGCCTGAACTGGAAACAGCATAGTTGGTGTTACCGGTTAACTTATTTAGCGTAAGCGTTGGGGATGAATTATAGAGAGCAATACCCATCCAATTATCATGAATATAATTATTTGAAATTCCAATCGGGGTATTTGAAAAATATATCCCTGTATTACATTCCGTAATTTCCCAATTGTTTATTGGGGAGGCATAAGTATAGTTGCAATAAATACCGTACCAAGCACGTTTTACAATTGTATTGGACACATTTAATGTCGCACCTGTATATACTCTAATGCCGTTTTGTGTTGTGGAATTGGGAGAAATAAAATCAAAAGTAACTTTGTTGGTGCTTGTTCCATTTGATGCGAGCGTTCCATTAACAATAAGAGAAGATCCGTTTAAAAAATTTAATTTAGCACCGGGTTGAACAGTTAATGTAACACCCGGAGAAACGGTTATATTTTTACCGATAAATACATTACCGCTCAATGTTGTATTTGTAGTGATGTCTTCTGTCCAGTAATTATAATATGCTTTTAGAGACATATAACCTGTATGTCTTGTAATATCTGTTATTGCAATATGCGTTTTGTTTGCCGTTGGAACGCCACTGATTAATTGACCCCATTCTTTCGTTGATGGTCTGGTAGCATCGGTCATCGAATTTGTAACATGACCATAGATGTTCTCATCGGTAAAAAAATCTGATCTCATACTTTGAAACCTAAAGAATCTTCTTTGACCAGTAGGATCCCAACCATATGTGTTGTAAATATCATTTATTACAGTAGTCTCCCAGATATGTCTTCCCCCATCAGGTAAATGAATGAATTTACTATTAGCATCCACCAGATTATCATCAAGGTAATTGAAATCACCGGAATATATTCCATTCCAGTTACCGGGTCTATTATAGTCCCGTGGATAATCATCATTAGGAATTGGATTATTATTCCATCCGTTGTAAGGGACTGCTGTTTCCAAGTGGATTAGGTTATCAGAAGATTGATCTACCATATCTGTACGTTCTTTTATATGCCAAATAAGTACACCTTTATTGTACCCATAAGTAGGGTATTCATCTAAATTTTCAAATGATTTGTCGAACTCAGAAGCATTATGATATTCTATTAAAAAATATTCATCTTTTTGGTCTGTCCCACCTAAATAATTTTCTTTTATCATTACTTTAATTATTCTTCTGTAACCGTTTGCTATTGCTTGTGTTGCCAAAGGATAATTTACGTCGGCTAATTTAATATAATTAAAATTAATCGAATTAATATTTGATTGATCCACAGTTAATATTTCATCGGGTCTAATCCAACCTAAAAAAATTAAATCATGCGATAAAAGAGGAGGTTGACCATATAAAGAATGCAGTCCCGGTAATGCAGCATTATGGTACATCATATCACGATCCCACAGCATATTTGCATGATCTCCAAAATCGGGAAATACATCATTTCCTCTGTCTGGGAATCCTGTAAAATTTGGATGACTTGATATTTTTCCGATAATATGAAATCTCTCATGTAAAACTGCATTCATACTTCTTTGATACGAAACCGGTCCTGTCCAGTAAGTAACAGTACCGTTAACATTTTTTAAAGTAATATTATTATCAATGGTTCCTCCGGCACATTTAACTGTCGTATATTTATAAAATTCACAGTTATTAACTCCTTGAAAAATGAAATGAATACATGAAATGTCATTAAAAATATTAGGATTATCATTGTATAATTTGTCTGCTATTTCTCTTAATATTAATGAACGTTTATTATAGATAACGCTATTACTTGATCCACCGTTTTGAGTAACCCAATAACTAAAAGAATGGTCAGATAAATAAGTGCCGCCATTATTTGTACTCTTAACGAATTGAAAATCAACATTGTATAAACCACCTGACACTGCCGCATAATAATAATTTAACAAAGGCTCGTACCATTGGTCAGCCGGAATAGAATTTCCATTTTGAGCGACATAATCTTTTAAAAGAGTTCCATCCGGGTAAGCCCCTAATAATGGATAATATTCACTCGTCTGAAGAGTAGGATATCCGTAGTCTTTATCTGAGAACCCAACCACAACAACAAGCTCATGAAAATCTCCGAATAAATCCACCGACGGAGTATATGTTTGTGTCGAATATGTTGAGGAGATATTATCAATCGGCGCAAGAAGATCCTGCGAATAGGAAAGTATAGAAATAAATAAAAACATTAGAATAAAAAGGAAGTTTTTCATAGTAAATCTCCTAAATTTATTTTAAATAAACCATCTTAATTGTGCTGGTGTTTTTAGCTTCTAGGTCATTTGATTTTACGACACCATAATAAAACCCCGACGAAACACTTTTATTGTTATCATTTAATCCGTCCCAAATTATTTCATAATTATTTTTCCCATTATTATTTAGGTAATATTTTTTTACAACCTTACCCAATGAATCGTAAATAAATAAAGTACCTGTAGTGTTATTAGGCAATGTTACAAATATTTTTGTGATGTTGTTAAAAGGATTAGGATAGTTGGAAATGTTAAAATCAGTTGCTATCTCATTATCTCTTTCTTGCTCGATTGAAGTAATTAAAGAAGATACATCGATGCCATATAAAAATTCGTCCGTAGAATTTGAATAGATTAAAGTATCGTTATTAGCCCACTTTAGAGAATATTTTCGACCTCCATCATTGCAGTGGGTGGCTTTATATGTTCTGATAGAATCTAACGAATAGATATAAATGCCTGCTGCCGAAAAACTTATAAATTGAAACCCTAAAAATGCAAGCTTTCTATCATCAGGGGACCAGCTTAATGAAGTGATGTAGTGCCCACTGTGATCCCAACAGCCTATTTCCGGATCATCTCTAAATGGTGAAAATATTAGTATATCCTTTTCGGAATTTTTATAATGGAAATAAATTTCCGAAGTGTCATTTGTTGTACTGTATGCTAATATATTATGTTTAACATTATAAGCAAAGCCAAGGAAGTTAGTATAGTTAGCAAGACTGACTAATGTATCTAATCTTCTTGATTTAAGAAAGTATTCTGCAATAACATTTTCTCCAGATAAAAAAACGAAACTTGTATCACTGCTCCATTGCGGGTAGGCATCATTAACAGCATAATTAACAGGTTGATAAACACTTAACCCAGTGTTTATAGGCTTTAATAAGCTATCGTTCATAGGGATATAATACTTGGGATTCCCATACATAAATATGCTGTCGTTTGGAGAAAAAGAACCTGGAAAGGATGAATTTACCATGTAACCCAAAGAATCTGCTTCGGAAACATCAAAATCAAAAGATAATTTTTTATCAATGTCATATAGGGTCTTTCCATAAACCAAAAGATGTTGCTTATTACTTAAAATTGGAGGCAAATAAATGAAATCAGTTTTATTTACTTCCATATTTTTCAAATCTACTTTTCTTACTGTATCGCTATAAAAATCCTTAAAGTAAACTTGTTGTGCAATTCTGTCTATAGAAAAATGAGTCGAATTTATGTCTGTTAATAAAAATTTTTGGCTATGGGAAACAGAAGAAAGGCTAACAACTAATGCAGCAATTAAGATGAGCCTTTTAGAAAGAAAGGAGATTTTCTTGCTTGCTTTAAAGTAGTCAGTTGCATGGGAAGAGCCGATAATAAAAAGTAATATACTGTGTAGCATAAACTAACAACTCTTATTTTTATTTATAAAATCTTGAGCGATTAAAATTTTTGTTCGGGTGTGGATTAGCGGGTTACAATTTATCAACCCACTGTCTGTTCAATTGTTTGTTGCAAACTTAGATTATCAAAAAACTAATGTCAAGGTTTATTTTAGAAATTTGCTTTTCTTGTAATAAAAGCAAACAACTGTTTAATTCCATACAGTTTTGATTAAACGATGGCTAATCTCCGGAAAACCTCGTTTTCTCGCTAAAAACGAAGAAATAATTATCAAAAACTGCCGGGTAATTACAATTAACCACTGATTAATTGTAATTAACTGCCGGTTTATTTTAATTAATCGCCAACTAATTGTAATTACAAACCGGGTTATTTTAATTATTCTCCGGTTAATTACAATTACCTATACGTTTGTTTTAATTATCAACTCTCTAATTGTAATAAGTTCAGACTTAATTGGAATAAACCGTTGGTTAGTTGTGGTAAATCCACCAATCTTTTTAACAATCCCCGGCAAAATTAAAACTCCCATCTTCCTTAAAATTTGAACTGACAAAAACATTGTAAAGATTAAGTTTTCATTGTAGTAATTGCGGTTCTCTATTTATTGTTAAGGCGCTACGTTTTTATTAACAAATTTATAGGAGTAATTATGCCGGTTGACGAAAAAAAACTCTTTAGTGAGTTCACCACACAGCTTGAAGATGCTGCCGATGGTGTTGCCATTCATTCCTCAGATGTAAACTTCCCTCCTGCTGTTAAAGAAAGTGATATTAGAAACTGGGAAGCGGCCATCTCTGCAAAACGTGAAGCCTACGATAAGGCTAAGGTTATTTCAGACGGACTGCATGATGCTTATGAAAAGGTTTTCAAAGAGTATCAGGCAAAGTTCTCATCTGTCTGCACGTCTCTCTATGGTTTCCATGGTAAACAAAATCCTATTGTAGCAGACTATGGATTAAAACCATATAAAAAGACTGGTAAAACAGGTCCGCGTGTTAAAAAGGCAAACTAACCCTTTTTTTAAGCAGCAGTTTACGTTTAATTAACTGCTGCTTTTATTATCATATATTAGTTCAACATCCTTATAACCTCTTGATGAATTTCCAGACTCGCTGCGATAATGCTTTCACCTTTTGCGGCATCATTTCCATGATAATCCGTGATAGTTCCTTTTGCGCCGCGGATAATTGGAATGACTGCGGAGGAATCCCAAATGTTCATTATCGGATCGACCATAATATCGGCATAACCGGTTGCAACTAAATAGTAACCGTAACAGTCGCCCCAATTGCGGTAAAGTTTTACTCGGTGAATAAGCTCATTAAACTTTTTTGCATCCTGATATTTTTCAATATTCAAATGATCGGTGGTTAAAAGCGTTGCCTGCGAAAGTGAAGCGCATTTTCTTACTTCGGTTTTTACTCCGTTTAGTTCGCACGAATTATTATCGCCGATTAAAAACTCATTTAATACGGGTTGATTGATCACTCCAAGTACCGGTTCGCCATTTTTAGTTAACGCGATCAAAGTTCCGAATGTAACTGTTCCCGTGATAAAACTTTTTGTTCCGTCAATCGGATCGAGAATCCATTTGTATTCAGCGCTTTCGTTGTGCGTTCCAAATTCTTCGCCAATAATTCCGTGCTGCGGAAATTCTTTCATTATCAATTCACGCATTTTTTCTTCGGCGGTTTTATCAGCAATGGTTACCGGAGATTCATCTGCTTTAGAATCAACCGGTATATGTGTGCGGAAATAGCTACGGATGATTTTTCCCGATTCATCTGCAAGATACTTAGAAAACTTTTTTAATTCATTCATAGTTTTTCTTTTAATGTTTGTTCATAAATTGAAATTACTTTCTCTGTGAGATAATCTAAATCGAAAAACTTAACGGCTCTTTCTCTTGATGATTTCCCGAACAGTTCTCTTTTTCCTTTTGAAGAAATGAGTCGTTCAAGTTTTTCAGCTAAATCATTTCCATTTTTCTTCTCAAACAGAAAAGAAGTTTCTCCATCAATTGCGATATCGAGAATGCCATCGGAATTTGAACATACCGACGGAATACCCATTGCCATTGCCTCAACCAATGCAATACCAAAAGCTTCAGAATGCGAAGGGAAACAAAAAATATCGAGCGCCGCCAGCACCTCAGGCGTGTCGGAACGGAAGCCGGCAAAAACGATATTTTTCAAATTATAATCATCAACAAGTTTTTTAATTTGAGTTGCATAAGCTTCTTCTCCTCTACTTGCTTCACCAACAATTAAAAATTTAAGATTGGAAAATTTCATGCTCAACTTTTCTGCGGCAAGTAAAACTTCTTCATGTCCTTTACCGGGACTAAACCGCGCGAGCATTCCGATTACAATTTCATTATCAGTAAAACCGAATTCATTTCTCACTTTACGTTTATCAATTTTCTGCGGGTCAAATCTTTTTCTATCAACAGCGTTGTGAAGCAAAAGAATTTTATCTTCGGTTAGCGGACAAGTTTCCAGCAAATTTCTTTTTATCACTTCGCTTATTGCTAACGCATAAGTAACGCGTTTATAAACCCATTGATGCAGTATATCTTTTTTAACAATGAATGAACCAACTTGCTTGGTTAAGAAAAGTGGAATTTTACTTCCTATGATTTTTAACGCCGGAACTAACACCCACAAATCCTTCGAAGCCTGAGTGTGAATAAGATCAAATTTTCCATTTAAGATGATACGTGATAGTTTGAAAGATTTCACCGGATGAAAATATCCAGACACTTTTAAAGTGCGAAAAATAATTTTTTGTTTTTCAGCTTCTTTGTGAAGACGGGAATTTTCAAAACACAATAGCTCAACTTCAATATTCCGCTTCAACAGCTGATGAACCGCCGTCAGCGTGAACATTTCCATTCCACCCCAGCTTTTAGATAAACAGGAATAGAGAATTTTCATTGTAAGTTTTCAGTCATCAGTAATTGGTTTCACACTAAATTCAAATTGTATGTTAATAATTTTTTTTGAGCGTTGTGTTTTTATAATAGTGAGAAAGAATTTCATCGAAGAAAAAACCGGATTCAGACATTAACGCCGCCCCAATTTGACAAAGCCCGACTCCGTGTCCCCATCCGGCGCCGTGAAGTACAAATTTTTGCGGCACACCATTCACTTCATCCATTTTATCAAATACAATTGCGGAGCTATAGAGATGCGATTTTGAAAGGAGCTTTCTAATTTCCAATTCCTTCCCGATGACCATTGTTTTCTTTGTACCGATAACTTTCAATTTTATCAATCGAGCTGAAGCGCCGCGCTGCATTGGAATAAAGTCAAGTATTTCTCCAAAATCAATCCCGCTTTTTTCTTTTATTAATTCGGCTAACGCTGCTTGAGTATATTCAACTTTCCACCGGTAAAAATCAGTTGTCTCCTGGTCAAAATCAATCAACACTTGAGAAAGGATTTGCTTGTCTGTTGTATTGCAAAACGCGGGAGGCGCAGAGAGTATCCATTTCCGCGCATTCCGTTCTTTGGAAAAGTCAATAGTATAATTTTCCGGTTCATATTTATAATCAACAACCGGAACAAGATAACTGAAATGTTTAGGCTCCCACACATTTTCAAATGATTCGGAAATACCGCCGCATGATTTTGAAAACCTCGCGTCGCAAATTTCATCACCGCTCATTAAAACCAATCCGTGGGTTTCATTAACCGCAATTTTTGAAATATCGGTATAAATATTTGTTATTCCCTGGTAGCGTTGACAGTGGTCATCCGCGCAGACATCAAAGTATTCATGGTCTTCACGGTCGTACCAGCGAACGATTTCGTCATCATTTTTCTCTTCTGTTTCATATTCAAGATGTTCTTTTTTTATTTTTTTTGCTTTTACAATTTGCGCCATAACCCAGCTTCGGGAAATAATTGCATGAGCTTTTAATAATTGAATCGTTCCCTTCGCACTCATTTCAGAAGAGATGACACTCGTCAAGTATTCTTCTAAAGGAACGATGTTTATTGCATGAATTTTATTCCCGATGCGCAGCAGTTTTAACCATCCTCTGAAACTCTGTTTTTCTTTTCTTTCCCAATGAAACTTTACCCCGATAAGAACGTCACGTAAGGTAAAATGTTCCGAGATATGATTTGACGGCACCAGCAGGATCTCGTTTTCAAATTGAATTGACGTGTCGTTCTGAATTAATTCTAATTTGTTATTTATAACTTTTGCTTTACAAATTCCGCTTAACAATTCCGGACTTCCTTTTATACGGAAGTTTCCGTGCAGTTCAAATTTTATTGATTTTTCATATTGGATTCCGACGCTGATCTTTGGCTCATTCATAAGTGATGTTTTGCATTGTTAAGAAAAGTTTTCGTTGCAAATATAAGAAAAGCAAAATTTAAAGCCGTACCAGACGCGCAGAGAAATTTATTAATTTCTCTGTTTCTTTTTAAAAATTGAAGACCTAATTTCAGTATGAAAAATTATGAGAGAATCTAAACAATTATATGAAGCTAAATGGTGGGAGCAAAAAGAGAAGAAATTACTCTGTACTCTTTGTCCACGCTATTGCACTATTGGCGAAGGACAGAATGGATTTTGTTTTATACGGAAGAATATTAACAACAGACTTTACTCGCTTGGATATGGAAGGCCAACAGGTTTTGCGATTGATCCGATTGAGAAAAAGCCGCTGAACCACTTTTTACCCGGAAGCGAGGTTCTTAGTTTCGGAACTGCGGGATGCAACCTCGGCTGTAAGTTCTGCCAAAATTGGACAATGAGCAAAGCTAAATTTGATGACGGTAAATCACTCTTTGCTTCACCCGAAGAAGTTGTTCATCTTGCAAAAAAAAATCATGTTCCTTCAATTGCTTTTACCTACAACGACCCGACTATTTTCGGAGAATATGTAATTGATATTTCAAAAATTGCACGGGAACAAAAAATAAAATCGGTGATGGTAACTGCGGGTTACATTGATAAAAAGGCTCGAAAAGAAGTTTACCAATTTATTGATGCCGCAAATGTGGATTTAAAAGCCTTCTCTGAAACTTTTTATCACAAACTAACCTTTTCTCATCTGAAAAATATTCTTGAAACTTTAGTATGGTTAAAGCACGAAACGGATGTGTGGCTGGAAATTACAACGTTGTTAATTCCTGGAGAAAATGACTCACTTGATGAAACGAAACAAATGATCGGCTGGATTTTAGAAAATCTCGGAGATGAAGTTCCGCTCCACTTTACTGCTTTTCATCCCGATTTTAAAATGTCGCATAAATTGAAAACACCGGTGGAAACGCTTGTGGCTGCGCGGCAAACCGCATTGAGAAGCGGAATAAAATATTGTTACACCGGGAACATCCATCACCCGGAAGGACAAACAACTTATTGTCCGGTTTGTAAAACAAAATTGATCGAACGCAATTGGCATGAAGTAGCATCCAATCATTTGGATAAGAATAAATGTCCTGTTTGCGGAACAATAATCCCGGGTCTTTTTAGGTGATTATTTTTAGCGGCTTAACTTTTTTCGGCTTTCCTTAAGTTTTTTCTTATATTTTCGACAATAATTCCAATTGATTCAATTTTTTTATGGATGAATTCAAAAGGGAAAAGAAGAGAGTTCTTTTCCCGGGAAAATAAAATGAAAAAAAAAGTAATCGTGAAAAAAAAACCTGCCGGCAAACAAAAAACATTCTCGCCATCTTTTCAGGAGTTCGTTTATCAATCAGTGTTTCATCATTCGGTTGATGCCATCTTTATTCTCAATGCAACATCGAGAACAATCTTGGAAATCAACGAATGTGCAACAAGAACGCTTGGCTACAGAGCGGATGAGCTGGTCGGGAGAAACTTCTCAACGCTTTTTCCTGATGACCATGAAACGAGAGTCGAAAATATTTTAAAAGAATTGCATGCCTTTGATGCAGTGCTTGCCGGGCAGAAATTCCTCTGTAAAGATGGTTCAACCTTATCAATGGATGTCACCGGATTGATTGAAGAATTGAACGAAGAAAAATGTATCATTCTTTTTTTACGGACGGCAAAAGAACGAAACCATGTCGAGCAAAAACTTTTTTTCAACAATGAACTGTTCCACAGTTTAATGCAGCACCTTCCCGATTATGTTTATATAAAAGATAAAGAGGGAAAATTCTTATCTATTAATAAAGCCTTAAAGGATTTCCTCCCGGGAACCGCAAGCAAAAACACCAGACAACTTGTACCGCAATCTTTTTCAGATTTGACCGCAAGAGAAGATGCTGAGATTCTTCAAACCGGCAAAATGATCCTTAACAGGATGGATCATCTAAAATATTTTAAAGACGGTAAAGGTGTCTGGATGCTTACCACAAAAGTTCCCATCTTTAAACCCACCGGTGAGATTATCGGCTTAATCGGTATCTCAAGAGACGTAACTAACTCGAAAAATGAGCTGGAAGAGTTAAAAAAAGGAGAAAAACTTTACTCTTTGCTTTTCGACATGTCACCTGTCGGTATTCTGCTTGAAGACGAAAAAGGAACAATTTTGGAGGTGAATAAAGCTTACTGCAATTCAATCGGTTTTCCTGCTGAAGAGCTGATCGGAAAATCTATTTCCCATTTTACAAGTGCTGAAGCTCTCATTAAGATGAAAGAAAATATTAAACGAATTTTAAACGGGGAAATTTTAATTCAAGAAGTTGAAAATATTGGAAAAGACGGTATTAAAAGAATTTTAGAACTGCGTGAGTTGAAGGTTACTTTAGCCGGTGGAAAAAACCGGATTTTAGTTATTGCCAATGATATTACCGAACGAAAAGAAGCCGAACAGAGACTCCAGCATGAAAGTGATCTATTGCGAAATCTCATGGACGATATTCCCGATACGATTTATTTTAAAGATGAAAAAAGTCGTTTTATACGCATTAATGCTGCACAGAAAAAAACTCTCGGGTTAAACAACGAAGCTGAAGCTGAAGGCAAAACCGACTTTGATTTTTTCCAAAGAAGTCATGCATCTGCAGCTTTGCTTGACGAACAAAATATTATTCGAACCGGTAAACCGATGATTGGAAAACTTGAAAATATTCGCACTTCAGACGGTAGTTACCGATGGGTTTCCGCGACAAAAGTTCCCCTCTTATCTAAAGACGGAACAATTAAAGGGATCGTAGGTATTTCTCATGATATCACCCACTTAAAAAATCTCGAAGAAGAAATCAAAAAAAGCGAAGGAAAATACCGCTTTATGTTCGAACATTCTCCCATTGGTTTTTTTATTTTTGATACCGGCGCCCGCATAACTCAGTGCAACAAGCGTTTTATGGAAATTCTTCAATCCTCTTATGAGAAACTTATCGGCTTAAATATGAAACAATTGAAGGATAAATCAGTCTTGCTTTCAATTGAAAAAACTTTGCAAGGAGAAGATGCCTCCTATGATGGTTGGTATAAAGCAACAACAAGCAGCGCCAAAATTTATGCTACTATCAAGACAACTCCATTGTATGATACAGATAAAAATATAATCGGCGGAATGGGGATCGTCGAAGATATAACCGAAGAGAAAAAGAAAGAATTGGAGATCCGGAAATCGGAGAATCATTTCCGTTCAATTTGGGAAAATTCTTTTGACGGGATGAGGGTTATTGATCACAACGGCATTATCCTTTCTGTTAATAAAGCATTTTGTGAGATCGTAAAAAAAACACAGGAAGAATTAATCGGCAAACATTATTCAACCATCTATCATGAAAGTCTTCGTGCAGATTTCATTTTAAAAGGAAGTAAAAATCTAATATCGAAGACTGTTCCTCTTCATTACGAACGAAAGTTAGAACTCTGGGACAAGACAAGTGTGTGGCTTGAAGTTATGAATTCGTTTATAGAAATTTCCGATGAGGAAAATTATTTGCTAAGTATCTTTCGTGATATCAACCAGAGAAAACTTGCCGAAGAAAAAATCAAAATCTATCTTGAAGAACTTAAAGAATTGAATAAAAGCAAAGATAAATTCTTTTCTATTGTTGCTCATGATTTGAAAAGCCCGTTCCAGGGATTGCTCGGTCTTTCCGAAATCCTCCTGGAAGATTATTCCGAAATGTCTGACGACCAGATCGTGCAATATCTTAAAATGATCCGCACAACCACAAAAGATGTTTACCGCTTAATTGAAAACTTACTTGATTGGTCGCGCCTGCAATCAGGCAGAATGGACTTTAACACTGAAAAACTCGACTTCTTCCATCTCTCTGAGAATGTAATAAACTTACTCAATCCAAGTGCATCAAAGAAAAATTTACGGCTCATTAATCACATTCCAAAAGAGAGTTATGTTTTCGCAGATATGAATATGCTGAATTCAGTTTTACAGAATTTGGTTTCTAATGCCATAAAATTCACTAATGATTCCGGTGCGATCTCAATTTCTTCCACCGTAAAAAACGACTCTTTAGAAATCACTGTCACTGATAACGGGGTTGGCATGAGGGAAGAAGATTTAAATAAGTTATTTAAAATTGATGAGCATTTTTCTACAAAGGGAACAAAAGATGAATCGGGTACAGGCTTAGGTTTGTTGTTATGTAAGGAACTGGTTGAAAAACAGGGTGGAACTATCTGGGCAGAAAGCGAACCGGGAAAAGGGACAAAATTCATATTCACAATTCCAAAAGCTTAGAACAAATTTAGGTTTCCATTTAAAGATCTGCCTCGAAAAGTTTTTCTCCTTCAATTAAAGAAAAGCTGTGGAAACAAAAGTTTTGTGTTTTCGTGAAATAGCAATCCGTCTATTTCAATCTCCATACATAAATAGAGCGGAAACTCTAGAAGTAACTCCCTTATTTCTTCTTTCGAATTAACTGAAAATGTTATCCACAATTTTGTTTTGTCGGATGATAAAGCGTACGAAGTAATTTTCTTTTGGCTCACCAATTTACCAATATACTCTTTCTGCGCAGGAATTCGTTCAATGTATTCTTCAGAAATTACTTCCGGAAGTGATATGGTCGCCATAAATTCTTTCATGTCCATCTTTCTTTAAATAATCGTTTTACTAATAACACATTTCGGGAAGAAAAAGTTTAGCGTGAGGTATTTTCCTTCAAAAAGTACTGCTAAGGTGACAACGAAGCTCTTTTTAATCGCCTAATATCCAGGGAAAATAAAACCTCGGGGAGAGGAGTATGAGAAGCTACCTCTCCAAAGTTTCTTATATTTCCGGTAGAGAAATTTTAAAAATTACTGAGCGTATGGCAGAAAAAATAATTCGTGTAAAAGGAGCAAGACAGCATAATTTAAAAAATGTTGATCTTGAAATCCCCGGCAATAAACTTATTGTCTTTACAGGTGTGAGCGGAAGCGGTAAATCTTCTTTAGTGTTTGATACTCTCTATGCCGAAGGACAGAGGCGTTATGTTGAAAGTCTCTCTTCTTACGCAAGGCAATTTTTAGAACGCATTAACAAACCTGATGTTGATTTTATCACCGGGATCAGCCCCGCAGTAGCAATCGAGCAAAAATCCGGGTCTAAGAACACCCGCTCAACCGTCGGCACCACTACAGAAGTGTATGATTATCTCCGTCTGCTTTTTGCAAGAGTCGGCAAAACAATCTGCTTTAACTGCGAGAAGGTAGTAAAGAAAGACACCACCGCAACGGTTGTCGAATTTTTATCTTCACTTGATGAAGGGACAAAATGCTATCTTACTTTTCCGCTAACCGAGCATGAGGGAAGAACTGTAAAAGAAGAAATTGATTTAGCGAAAAAACGAGGATTCTTCAGAATCTATCACAAAAATAAAGTTTACGATTTAAATGAAACTTCCCCCAACCCAAAATCAAAGAAAGATATCCGCGTAGTAGTTGAGCGGTTAAAAATAACACCGGCAAATCTTCGCGAAAAACTTGCCGATTCTATCGAAACAACTTTTAAAGAAGGCGAGAACCGGCTTGTAATTATCAATGCAGAGACGAATGAACAAACCGAATTCAATAAATTTTATGAGTGCTGTGGAATCCGGTATGAAGAACCCGAACCACGGTTTTTCTCATTCAATAATCCGTTCGGCGCTTGCCCGGTTTGCCAGGGATTCAGCAAAGTAATCGGCGTTGATATGCAGCTTGTTATTCCGAATCCGAATTTAACTTTGCTTGAAGGTGCAATCGCTCCCTGGCGAACTCCTAAGTTTAGCCAGCATTTACGCGACTTGGTTCAACATTCAAAAAAATATGAAATCCCTTTAACCGTTCCATTTAAAAATTTATCTCCGGAAATTGTAAACCTTGTTTGTAACGGTACAAAAGATTTTACCGGTATCAATGAATTTTTTGAAAAGCTTGAAGGAAAAACTTACAAGATGCACATCCGCATACTGCTTAGTAAATACCGCGGTTACACAACGTGCCACGCTTGCAAAGGCAGCCGGCTGCGTCGGGAAGCGCTTCAAGTAAAAATACAAGACCATTCCATTTATGACCTTGTAAAACTTTCGATTGATAAATCACTCGCATTCTTTAATAATTTGAAACTTACCGAGTATGAAACAAAAATAGCGGAACGTATTCTAAAAGAACTCCAAAGACGTTTGACTTTTTTAAATGATGTGGGATTGAGCTACTTAACTCTTGACAGGTTAAGTTCAACTCTTTCCGGCGGAGAAACTCAACGGATAAACTTAGCGACGGCTCTCGGCTCGGCTCTGGTGGGTACGCTTTATGTTTTAGACGAACCAAGCATCGGGCTTCATCCGCGGGATAACGCAAAACTTATCCGCATTTTGAAGAACCTCCGTGATATTGGTAATTCCGTTTTGGTGGTTGAACATGATGAAGAAATGATCCGGACTGCTGATGTTATTGTAGATATGGGACCCAAAGCAGGTCAACACGGCGGAGAAATTATTGCACAGGGAACTGCGGATGAAATTATTCAAAACGAGAAATCGCTTACCGGAAAATATTTATCGGGCAAATTATTTATCCCTTTGCCGGCGCATCGAAAAACGGAAAAAACTTCATCGCTGAAAATTATTGGCGCGCGCGAACATAATCTCAAAAATATTGATGTTGAAATTCCGCTTCATAAATTGGTTGTGGTTACCGGCGTTAGCGGTTCCGGGAAAAGTACGCTTATCCATGATATTCTTTACGGCGGTACTGCGAAATATCTTGGAATGAATCCAGGCTCAGGCGGGGCACCCGCAAACTTTGATGAAATAAAAGGAACACAGTATATTGATCACGTTGAAATTGTGGATCAATCGCCAATCGGGAAATCGCCCCGTTCAAACCCGGCGAGTTACATAAAAACCTTTGAAATGATCCGGGAACTTTTTGCTTCAACCCATCAAGCCAGGGCGCGCGGATACAAGCCGGGTTTCTTTTCTTTTAACGTTCCGGGGGGAAGATGCGATGCTTGCTCTGGAGATGGATTCATTAAAGTTGAAATGCAGTTTCTTGCCGATATTTATTTGGAATGTGAAGACTGCAAAGGAACACGCTTCAAAAAAGAGATACGCGAAATTACTTACCGCGGTAAAAACCTTGTTGAAGTTTTGGAGATGACCGTAGATGAAGCTATTGAACATTTCCACGGGAACGATAGAATTCTCCGCTCACTAAAAGTTCTTGCCGATGTCGGTTTGGGGTATATAAAACTTGGTCAGCCGTCGAATACACTTTCAGGTGGAGAAGCTCAACGCATAAAATTAGCGCTTCATCTAAATGCTCAACATGATAGGAAACATACCCTGTTTATTTTTGATGAACCGACGACCGGTCTTCACTTTGATGATATTTCTAAATTATTGAAATGCTTCGACATGCTGATTGAAAAAAATAATTCTGTTGTAATAATTGAGCATAATTTAGACGTAATCAAATGCGCAGATTATGTTATTGACCTTGGTCCCGAAGCAGGCGAAAACGGAGGAGAACTTGTTGCAACCGGAACTCCTGAAGAAATTGCCGCAAATAGCAACTCGCTGACAGGAAAGTTTTTAAAACAACGACTGCAGTAATAATTAGGAATTAGGAATTACGAATTAGGAATGAATAGACTGTCCTGTCCTGAAATAGGTTGCCCTGAAAAATACATAAAAAAGGAGCAGCAATGGACAAGGAAAACAAAAGCAAGCTGAAAATAAAAGTAGTCAGAAACTTCAGCGAAGAATTCAAAAGA